>Ga0207696_1000216_pt1 | contig 84411 bp, 87 predicted proteins | sample KBSS54metaG_FD_184403 | JGI IMG/M metagenome (GOLD analysis project Ga0207696, IMG submission 184403) | Switchgrass rhizosphere microbial communities from Kellogg Biological Station, Michigan, USA - KBS S5-4 metaG (SPAdes) (version 2) | ecosystem: Host-associated > Plants > Roots > Rhizosphere >... | reverse complement strand
CGATATTTTCATTAAACGCGATGACGTCACGCCGATGGCTATGGGCGGCAATAAGCTGCGTAAGCTGGAGTTTCTGGCCGCAGACGCGCTGCGTGAAGGCGCGGATACGCTGATAACCGCGGGTGCGATTCAGTCTAACCACGTTCGTCAGACGGCGGCGGTCGCCGCTAAGCTTGGCCTGCACTGCGTGGCGCTGTTGGAAAATCCGATAGGCACCACTGCCGAAAACTATCTCACCAATGGCAACCGTCTGCTGTTGGACCTGTTTAATACGCAGATTGAAATGTGCGATGCGCTTACCGACCCTAATGCACAGCTGCAGGATCTGGCGACGCGGATTGAAGCGCAAGGGTTCCGCCCGTATGTGATCCCGGTTGGGGGTTCCAATGCACTGGGTGCGCTGGGCTATGTGGAAAGTGCGCTGGAAATTGCCCAACAGTGTGAAGGGGCCGTTTCGCTCTCTTCCGTAGTGGTGGCCTCGGGCAGTGCGGGAACCCATGCCGGACTGGCCGTGGGCCTGGAGCAATTGATGCCAGACGTCGAACTCATCGGCGTGACCGTCTCACGCAGCGTGGCGGATCAAAAGCCCAAAGTTGTTGCATTGCAGCAGGATATTGCCAGGGAGCTGGAACTGCCGGCCTCAGCGGAAATCCTGTTATGGGACGATTATTATGCGCCGGGCTACGGTACGCCAAACGAAGAGGGCATGGAGGCGGTAAAACTGCTGGCGCGCCTGGAAGGCATTTTGTTGGATCCGGTGTATACCGGCAAGGCGATGGCGGGTCTGATTGATGGCATCAGCCAGAAGCGCTTCAAAGATGAAGGGCCAATTCTCTTTATTCATACTGGTGGGGCACCTGCGCTGTTTGCCTACCATCCTCACGTGTAACGACCAGGTAGAAAAACGCTAATGCATGAAAGTATCCAACTGGTGATTGATTCTCTGCCGTATCTGCTCAAGGGCGCAGTGTTTACGCTGCAACTGAGTATCGGTGGGATGTTCTTTGGCCTCGTGCTGGGGTTTATCCTGGCGCTGATGCGTCTGTCGCCGCTGCTGCCTGTGCGCTGGCTGGCGCGCTTTTATATCTCTATCTTTCGCGGAACGCCGTTGATTGCCCAGCTGTTCATGATCTATTACGGTCTGCCGCAGTTTGGTATTGAGCTTGATCCTATTCCGGCGGCGATGATTGGCTTATCGCTTAATACGGCGGCCTACGCAGCGGAAACGCTGCGTGCGGCAATCTCCTCCATCGACAAAGGGCAGTGGGAAGCGGGTGCCAGTATTGGTATGACGCGGTGGCAAACCATGCGCCGGGCAATCCTGCCGCAGGCTGCGCGGGTTGCGCTCCCACCGCTGAGTAACAGCTTTATCAGCCTGGTGAAAGACACCTCTCTGGCCGCGACTATTCAGGTACCGGAACTGTTCCGTCAGGCGCAGTTGATTACCTCGCGTACGCTGGAGGTATTCACGATGTATCTGGCAGCCTCGTTGATTTATTGGGTGATGGCGACGGTGCTTTCTGCACTGCAAAACTATTTTGAAGAGCAACTGAATCGCCAGGAGAGAGAGCCGAAATGAGTGCTATCGAAGTCAGAAACCTGGTCAAAAAATTCCATGGGCAAACGGTGCTGCATGGGATCGATCTTGACGTCAAACCCGGTGAAGTTGTGGCGATTATCGGGCCGAGCGGTTCGGGCAAAACGACGCTGCTGCGCAGCATTAATTTGCTGGAGCAACCCGAGGCGGGCACCATTAAGGTGGGTGAGATTACCATTGATACCGCGCGTTCGTTAACTCAGCAGAAAGGTCTGATTCGTCAGTTGCGCCAGCACGTGGGCTTTGTGTTCCAGAACTTTAATTTGTTCCCGCATCGCACGGTGCTGGAAAACATTATTGAAGGTCCGGTGATTGTTAAAGGCGAACCGAAAGCCGAAGCGACAGCCCGAGCGCGCGAACTGCTGGCGAAAGTCGGGTTGGCCGGTAAAGAAACTAGCTATCCGCGGCGTTTGTCCGGCGGGCAGCAGCAGCGCGTGGCTATTGCCCGGGCATTGGCGATGCGACCTGAGGTTATTCTTTTTGATGAACCGACCTCCGCGCTTGATCCTGAACTGGTTGGTGAGGTACTTAATACCATCCGCCAACTGGCGCAGGAAAAACGCACCATGGTGATTGTGACGCATGAAATGAGCTTTGCGCGCGACGTTGCCGATCGGGCGATATTTATGGATCAAGGACGGATAGTGGAGCAGGGGCCAGCTAAATCCTTATTCACGCATCCGCAGCAACCGCGAACCCGTCAGTTTCTTGAAAAGTTTCTGATGCAATAAATAGTGCATGCAGCACTCGTCGAAATTGTTTTTTGACGAGTGTTGTTCGCATAACTATTTATAATTATTGCTTTATTATTAACTCCCAATACTGTTACTTCCTGCCGTCGTTGAGTAATGCTCAAGTAATTGACCATTTGTCCGATAATTTGCATATATAAAATACATTTATGTGTTAGCTTGTTTCATATGTTTGGATGATTATCAATCTCAGGGGTATTACCACTTAGTATGCAGGGTCATGATTTCTTCACCTGGCGACGGAGTATGCTGTTACGCTTTCAGGAAATGGCGACGGCAGAGGATGTCTATAATGAATTACAACAACAGACGCAGCATTTAGAGTTCGATTTTTACGCGCTCTGTGTTCGTCATCCCGTACCTTTTACCCGACCTAAAACGTCGCTTCACACGACCTATCCCAAAGCATGGGTGGCGCATTATCAGTCCGAGAATTATTTCGCTATTGATCCGGTGCTGAAGCCTGAAAACTTCAGTCAGGGGCATTTACCCTGGAACGATACCTTATTTCGCGATGCACAGCCCCTGTGGGATGCCGCGCGCAATCACGGTTTACGTAAAGGGATGACGCAATGCTTAATGTTGCCTAATCGGGCGTTGGGTTTTTTATCGGTATCGCGTGCAAGTGTCCGTAATAGTCGCTTTGCAAACGATGAGGTAGAGCTCAGGATGCAACTGCTGGTGCGGGAAAGCTTGTCGGTACTGACGCGGCTGCAAGATGACATGGTCATGGCGCCAGAGATGCGCTTTAGCAAGCGGGAAAAAGAGATATTGAAATGGACGGCAGAGGGGAAAACCTCTTCAGAGATAGCGATAATTCTGTCGATTTCTGAAAATACCGTTAACTTTCACCAGAAAAATATGCAAAAGAAATTTAATGCACCCAACAAAACGCAGATCGCCTGTTATGCCGCGGCAACCGGGCTGATCTGAGTAAATTATCGTTCTGAGTGTCAGACGCAAACCCGGCTGAGAGCATCGCTGTCAGCCGGGTTCTTATTACTGGCGGTAGGCCTGTTTAATTTGCTTAACAGTGCTGGAAAATACCGCAGCCTGTGATTGATCTTCAATCAGCGCGATCTGTTTTTCCATTTTAAGAATCACGCGCCCTGCATCGGCTTGGCCCATTGCCTGCAGCATCAGCGTTAACATGGCTTTCAGGCAGGTGACTTCGTTGGCCAGTTCCTGGTTATTCTCAGCAGTGGAAAAGTCAGGCGTACTCATTTATTTTCCTCGTTATGTTTCAATGAAAAAGTGCGATGTCAAATCTTAAGGCGCCGGAGTATACCATAAGCGAGGCTAAAAATATCAGCGGTTGTTTTCTGCGCAAACATAAGCCGCGGACATTAAAATAAACAACATGTTGCACTGCATATATTTTCTCCACCTGTTGTTTATTTCGAGTATTTTACTCGTTAATTATTGTTACAACTTTAGCTGCCTATTTTGCATTCAACGGACGAATATGAATTTTTTGTCACTATTCTGAAACAGCTATGCAGATATAACCGTGGCAAAAGGTTGCCATAACAGAAAGTTTCCACTCGTCGTACCTTCTAATTTCCAAAAACGAGAGCAAAATCGAAAGACGGCGATTTTTACATTTCAAAGTTGAGATAAAACCCGTTAACATAGGACCGATTAACTATCGGTAGCGTTATCCCTATTCTGGAGATATTCCTTTGATCAACGTTTTTCTTGTTGATGACCACGAACTGGTGCGCGCAGGGATACGACGCATTCTTGAAGATATAAAAGGCATTAAAGTTGTCGGCGAGGCGTGCTGCGGTGAAGATGCGGTAAAATGGTGCCGCTCAAATTCCGTTGACGTTGTGCTGATGGACATGAATATGCCCGGTATTGGTGGCCTTGAGGCAACGCGTAAAATTGCGCGTTCAACGGCTGACATTAAAGTGATCATGCTGACTGTCCATACCGAAAACCCGTTACCTGCAAAAGTCATGCAGGCGGGAGCCGCGGGCTATCTCAGTAAGGGGGCTGCGCCCCAGGAGGTCGTGAGTGCGATTCGTTCGGTTTATTCTGGCCAACGTTATATTGCCTCCGATATCGCTCAGCAGATGGCGCTTAGCCAGATTGAGCCTGAGAAAACGGAAACCCCGTTTGCCAGTTTGTCTGAACGTGAGTTGCAGATTATGCTGATGATCACCAAAGGTCAGAAGGTCAATGAGATCTCAGAGCAACTGAATCTTAGTCCTAAAACGGTGAACAGCTATCGCTATCGAATGTTCAGTAAATTAAACATTCACGGCGATGTTGAGCTGACTCACCTGGCAATTCGCCATGGCCTGTGTAATGCGGAGACATTAACAAGCCAGTGACCGATCAGTTTGATGCCAAAGCGTTCCTGAAAACCGTGACCAGTCAGCCCGGCGTTTATCGTATGTATGATGACGCCGGGACGGTCATCTACGTCGGGAAAGCGAAAGACCTGAAAAAAAGGCTTTCCAGCTACTTCCGTAGCAACCTCGCATCGCGTAAGACCGAAGCACTGGTCGCGCAAATACAGCAGATTGATGTCACGGTAACGCACACCGAAACCGAGGCGTTATTGCTTGAGCACAACTACATCAAGCTGTATCAGCCGCGTTATAACGTTTTGCTGCGCGACGATAAATCCTATCCTTTTATTTTCCTCAGCGGCGATACCCATCCTCGCCTGGCAATGCATCGCGGGGCCAAGCATGCCAAAGGCGAGTACTTTGGACCGTTTCCTAACGGCTATGCCGTACGTGAAACGCTGGCGTTGCTGCAGAAAATCTTCCCTATTCGTCAGTGCGAAAATAGTGTTTATCGCAATCGCTCGCGGCCCTGTCTGCAATATCAGATTGGCCGCTGCCTCGGTCCGTGTGTGGCGGGTCTGGTGAGTGAGGAAGAGTATGCGCAGCAGGTTGATTACGTTCGTCTGTTCCTGTCCGGGAAAGACGATCAGGTATTAACGCAGCTGATCGCCCGGATGGAAAAAGCCAGCCAGAATCTCGAGTTTGAAGAGGCTGCCCGCATTCGTGACCAAATTCAGGCCGTACGCCGCGTGACCGAAAAACAGTTTGTCTCTAATACCGGAGACGATCTGGACGTCATCGGCGTGGCGTTTGACGCTGGCATGGCCTGTGTGCACGTGCTGTTTATTCGCCAGGGTAAAGTGTTAGGCAGTCGTAGCTATTTCCCGAAAGTACCAGGTGGAACAGAACTCGGCGAGGTCGTTGAAACCTTTGTCGGACAGTTTTATCTGCAGGGAAGTCAGATGCGCACCTTACCCGGTGAGATCCTGCTCGATTTTAATCTTAGCGATAAAACCCTGCTGGCAGACTCTCTGTCTGAGCTGGCCGGGCGGAAGATCAACGTTCAGACGAAACCGCGAGGCGATCGCGCGCGGTATCTGAAGCTGGCGCGTACCAACGCGGCGGTGGCGTTAACCACAAAACTTTCCCAGCAGTCGACCATTACTCAACGCCTGACGGCGCTGGCATCAGTACTCAAGTTACCCGCAGTGAAACGCATGGAGTGCTTTGATATCAGCCACACGATGGGCGAGCAGACGGTAGCCTCCTGCGTGGTATTCGATGCCAATGGACCACTGCGCGCCGAGTATCGCCGCTATAACATCACGGGTATTACGCCGGGTGATGATTATGCGGCAATGAATCAGGTTCTCCGTCGGCGCTACGGTAAGGCGATTGAAGAAAGTAAGATTCCGGACGTCATATTGATCGATGGCGGGAAAGGTCAACTGGGGCAGGCGAAAGCCGTTTTTGCTGAGCTGGACGTTCCCTGGGACAAACAGCACCCGCTTTTGTTGGGTGTGGCAAAAGGGGCCGATCGTAAAGCTGGCCTGGAAACGCTGTTCTTTGAGCCGGAAGGTGAGGGCTTTAGCCTTCCGCCGGATTCGCCTGCATTGCACCTTATCCAGCATATCCGCGATGAATCTCACGATCATGCGATTAGCGGGCACCGTAAAAAACGGGCGAAGGTGAAAAGTACCAGCACGCTGGAGACTATTGAAGGTGTCGGGCCGAAGCGTCGGCAGATGTTGTTGAAATATATGGGCGGTTTGCAAGGTCTTCGTAACGCGAGTATTGAAGAAATTGCAAAAGTGCCGGGTATTTCGCAAGCTCTGGCAGAAAAGATCTTCTACTCGTTGAAACATTAGGCCCTCTGTAGCAACATAGGGGTAATTTTACTGACAACAGATAGTTATCCGTCATATGCAATTTAATATCCCTACGTTGCTCACGCTGTTTCGCGTCATCCTGATCCCATTCTTTGTATTGGCTTTTTATCTGCCATTCACCTGGGCTCCCTTCGTTTGTGCGCTGATCTTCTGTATTGCGGCGGTCACCGACTGGTTTGACGGCTATCTGGCGCGTCGCTGGAACCAAAGCACGCGTTTTGGCGCCTTCCTCGATCCGGTCGCTGATAAGGTACTGGTGGCTATCGCGATGGTGCTGGTGACCGAGCACTATCACAGTTGGTGGGTAACGCTTCCTGCCGCCACGATGATCGCGCGTGAAATTATTATCTCTGCGCTGCGTGAGTGGATGGCTGAACTGGGTAAACGTAGCAGTGTGGCGGTGTCCTGGATCGGCAAAGTGAAAACCACTTCGCAAATGGCCGCGCTCGCATGGCTGCTGTGGCGTCCAAATATTTGGGTAGAGTACGCCGGGATCGCACTTTTCTTCGTCGCCGCGATACTGACGTTGTGGTCAATGTTCCAGTATTTGAGCGCTGCGTGGGGAGATTTGCTTGAACAGTGATCGTTTCGGCGCAAATTTCAGCAAACGATCGTCAGTGGTGAAAAATATCGTTGACTCATTGCGTCAGGTAAGTAGAATGCAACGCATCGAACGGCAGCACTGATTGCCAGACGATAACAAAATCAAGTGATTAACAAAGTTACTTGGTGATGCGGGAATAGCTCAGTTGGTAGAGCACGACCTTGCCAAGGTCGGGGTCGCGAGTTCGAGTCTCGTTTCCCGCTCCAAATTAAAGACATCGGCAATAGCGGATGTTGGCTGAAAAGCCAGAAGATTTCGGCGCGTTAGCAAAGCGGTTATGTAGCGGATTGCAAATCCGTCTAGTCCGGTTCGACTCCGGAACGCGCCTCCAATTTCTTCCCGAGCCCGGATGGTGGAATCGGTAGACACAAGGGATTTAAAATCCCTCGGCGTTCGCGCTGTGTGGGTTCAAGTCCCACTCCGGGTACCATGGGAAAGAAAAGAATAATCAAAGCAATAAGCAGTGTCGTGAAACCACCTACGGGTGGTTTTTTTGTGTCTGAAATTTCCTGCTTCTCGCGCAGCGAACCTTCAAGATCGGAAATCCCCTGGCTTTCATCCTTTGTGCATTAAAGGCATTTGGGGTGTAACGCAGCATATCACCCTGACGGGCGCAACACAGATACGCCAACGCTATTGCAACTCTTACCGGTCTATTTGCACCATCAATATGCGGTGAACTAACAGATTAGATGAAAACAAGCAGAGTCACTATCAGCGTGCAGCATGAGCTCTTAAGGCCTGTCAGCCAGTCGTTGAGATAGATTTTCTGATACATATGAAACTCTCCCTGTTTTGAAATTCTTTTTTATGATTTCAGAAGTCAGGAGGGGCGGCTACAGGTCATGAGAGATAAACGTTCGCAGCCGAGGGGCCTCGAAGACCATTTATTCGACAAAACTCAACGCGTAATCCGGGGATGAGTACTTCTGAGTCACGGAGACTTAAGGCTGAAATGTGAAGCTGTACATCTTTGCGACCATCGGAGGGGGAGATAAGGCCTTTACCGCTCTTGCAGTCAAAGGCTTTGACAATTCCTGTCATTTTACGAGACAAAAAAATTCCTTAAAGCTAATAACGTGTTGCACTATACACATACCCCTGGATAATGCCAGAAATATTTTTCAGCAATCGTGAGATCTGGATAGCTAAAATAAACATTGATTATTATATACGCCCGTGCGTTAATGGTCGCGTCGGTTTGAAGAACAGACAAAATACAAAGTAGTTTACTAAAGCAGTTCTCATTTCAGGTGTTTTATATTTATCCCTTCTTTGAGTCTCCCCACTAAGCACTAAGTAGTTTCTGTAATAAAACCATGTTCGCCGGAAGGCCAAATTAAGGAATACAAAATGTCAAAAAAGATGAATGGTTTAGTAAAATGGTTTAATGCCGATAAGGGATTCGGTTTTATTTCTCCTGTTGACGGTAGTAAAGATTTATTTGTACATTTTTCTGCTATCCAGAGCGATAATTTCCGCACCTTGTTTGAAGGGCAAAAAGTCTCTTACTCCATTGAGAATGGTACTAAAGGTCCGGTTGCTGGCAATGTAGTTATTACAGAGTAAATCCTTTTTTTGTCTGTATGCGATAACGAAGAAGGCTAAAGCCTGAGTAGACATACTGACAAAAGCAATGAATGTATTGTTGGGTCAGTAGAGATGAAATGTTACTGATCCGGCATTCAGGGCAATGGTCAGCATATTTCATCTCTCTTTTGCATGAGAAAGTATGCTGACCATTGTGATTACGTGTAGGTTCGCTGCACGAAAAGTCTAACCACTTGCTTTGCACGACAACATACGCAAGAGGATAGCTTTTCCCAGATATCACCATAATTTTTATTTTTTAAATATGAAAATACTAAACCCGCAGCCAGCGGGTTTTCTGTTATCTGTAGCTTGATAAATATTAAAATACAGAGGTGGTGATTCTGTTCCAGAAATAGAGTCTAAAACGGATTCAGGCTGCTTCTTTTTGGTTTGTCTGGAATACTTTATTGCAATGAGGACAGATTAAAAGAGAACCTTTTTGTACTCTTGAAAAACTGTGTTCAGATTGTTGGGTGCAGTTTGGGCAGGTGCATTTGACAAGATAGTTGCGGCGTGATTTAGAGTCTTTACGTTCTGACATAGGCTTTTCCTTGAGTGGATGAACTTCAACCATACCCTAATTTGTCCAAAAAATCTTAACTTTATGATGTTTTGGATATGTAAATATAAAGAAAAGGTATCGCAAAGAGCCTGATGATAAGGGCGGCTTCCCAAATTTATTTCTGTAATCCTCAATCTCCCTTGCTGCGTGGTTCTAATGAAAATACGAACAGATTGCTCAGACAGTATTTTCCAAAAGGAGCTGGCTTATCGGTTCGCAGCCAGCAAAGAATTAACATTGTTGCATCCAGCGGTTGAACGCACAGCAAAAAGCGGACGTTTTTGAGCTCAGTAAAAAAGGACTTTATATTTTCGCCTGATTGACGCGGGATGAAAGCTCCTGATGGCTCTCTTTTCGTTCGCTGTAGCGATCAGCAAGGTAATCGGTTTGCCCCTTGAGCAGCAGCGTGATTTTAAACAACTCCTCGGCGACATCGACGATACGATCATACCAGGACGAAGGTTTCATTCGCCCGTTCTCATCGAATTCTTGCCAGGCTTTGGCTACTGAGGACTGGTTAGGGATCGTGAACATCCTCATCCAGCGCCCAAGGATACGCATCTGGTTCACGGCGTTAAAAGACTGCGACCCGCCGCAGACCTGCATCACCGCCAGTGTTTTACCCTGTGAAGGGCGAACGGCCCCTTCGCTTAAGGGTATCCAGTCGATCTGTGCCTTCATCACCGCACTCATTGCCCCATGCCGCTCCGGGGAACTCCACACCATCCCATCACACCATCTGACCAGCTCGCGCAGCTCGGTGACTTTTGGGTGCGTATCTGGGGCATCATCCGGCAGGGGTAAACCTGAGGGGTTAAACAGTCTTACTTCCGCTCCCATCGCCGTCAGCAGGCGTCCTGCTTCTTCTGCGGCAAAACGACTGTAAGAACGCTCTCTTACCGAGCCATACAGGATCAGTATGCGTGGCGGCTCCTGGAGCTGCAGGCGTTCAGCAATCTGCTGATCGAAGCAATCAGCATTCAGTGCAGGAAAGTGTTCCATTTTTTACTCCTCCGGGAGGTTCTGTGATTTCAAATTCAACACATATGATTTATCATATATGTATTCTAAAGGGAACGGAGTAAAAAATGCTACAGCCTGTTCAGCTTTTTAAAATCCTGTCGGATGAAACCCGTCTCGCGATTGTTATGCTTCTCCGGGAATCCGGCGAACTGTGCGTATGCGATATATGCGCGGCGACCTCTGAATCACAGCCTAAAATTTCTCGCCACATGGCTATTCTGCGTGAAGCAGAGCTGGTGCTTGACCGCCGGGAAGGCAAATGGATTCACTACCGTCTGTCTCCCCACATGCCAGCGTGGGCCGCTGAGACGATCACGACGTCCTGGCAGTGTCTGAGGAAAGATGTGGGTGAATGGCTGAAAAAATCAGCCTGCACATCCTGTTGAGAGAATTTTTTACATACACATAATCATATATAAAGGAATCTAAAATGCTTTTGGCAGGGAGTATTTTTATACTGACGCTGGTCCTGGTCATCTGGCAGCCCAGAGGTCTCAGCATTGGCTGGAGCGCAAGTATCGGAGCCTTACTGGCACTGGGGACGGGGGTCATCCACATTGATGATATTCCCGTAGTCTGGAATATCGTCTGGAACGCAACAGCGGCATTCATCGCGGTGATTATCATCAGCCTGCTGCTTGATGAGTCCGGTTTCTTTGAATGGGCCGCGCTGCATGTCTCCCGCTGGGGTAACGGGCGTGGTCGCCTGCTGTTTACCTGGATAATACTGCTTGGCGCTGCTGTTGCTGCGCTGTTTGCTAACGACGGTGCAGCACTGATACTGACGCCGATTGTGATTGCGATGTTGCTCGCCCTGGGGTTCAGCCAGGCGACGACGCTGGCCTTTGTCATGGCTGCAGGGTTTATCGCAGATACTGCCAGCCTGCCGCTGATTGTCTCTAACCTGGTCAATATTGTTTCGGCGGATTTCTTCGGCCTGGGCTTTACACAGTATGCCTCCGTGATGGTCCCTGTGAACCTGGCGGCCATTGCTGCCACGCTGGTCATGCTCCATCTCTTCTTCCGCCGCGACATCCCGGCCAGTTATGATGTTTCACTGCTCAAGATGCCTGCCAGTGCGATTAAAGATCCGGCGACGTTCAGGGCGGGCTGGATTGTTCTGCTGTTCCTGCTGGTCGGTTTCTTTGTTCTGGAACCGCTGGGGATCCCAGTAAGCGCGATAGCAGCAGTTGGGGCTGCGGTGCTGTTCGTGGTAGCCAAGCGTGGCCACGCCATTAATACCGGGAAAGTGCTGCGCGGGGCGCCCTGGCAGATCGTGATTTTCTCGCTGGGTATGTATATGGTCGTCTACGGCCTGCGTAATGCAGGGCTCACCGAGTATCTTTCTGCTGTACTCAATATGCTGGCAGACAAAGGTTTATGGGCTGCCACGTTCGGTACCGGCTTCCTGACTGCCTTCTTGTCGTCTGTGATGAACAATATGCCGACGGTGCTGATTGGTGCATTGTCCATAGACGGGAGTGCTGCGACTGGCGTCGTCAAAGAGGCGATGATTTATGCCAATGTGATTGGCTGCGATTTAGGTCCTAAAATCACCCCGATAGGCAGTCTGGCAACTCTGCTGTGGCTTCATGTGTTGGCACAGAAAAATATGACCATCACCTGGGGATATTACTTCCGCACCGGCATTATCATGACTCTACCTGTGCTGTTCGTCACGCTGGCCGCGCTGGCGTGGCGGCTCTCTGTCACTTTGTAATGAGATACTGATATGAGCAACATTACCATCTATCACAACCCGGCCTGTGGCACCTCGCGTAACACGCTGGAGATGATCCGTAACAGCGGTAACGAACCAACTATTATTTATTATCTCGATACGCCCCCGACTCGTGATGAACTGACCAAACTGATTTCAGATATGGGCATTTCAGTACGCGCATTGCTGCGCAAGAACGTTGAACCTTATGAGCAATTGGGTCTTGATGAGGATAAGTTTTCTGATGAGCAGTTGATCGATTTTATGATTCAGCATCCGATCCTGATTAATCGACCGATTGTTGTGACGCCGCTTGGCACGCGTCTTTGTCGTCCCTCAGAAATTGTGCTGGATATTTTACCTGAAGCTCAGAAAGGCTCTTTTACCAAAGAGGATGGCGAAAAGGTCATTGACGAAAAAGGGAAACGGGTTAAGTAATCTTTCCGCTTAATATTATCGGGTGCCTGTTGACTTCATACCGGTGCCTGCTCTTCGCTGATAACCCTCGTTCACGACTGGAGAAGCTGATTTGCGGGGGTATCAAAACAGGTTCATTAGCCTGCCCACTTGCCAGAAGAGGCATTTGTCTCACTCCGAATGCATTTCGTTTATCAATTATTGAAATAAATATATACATAATAGTTTTTGATTAGCAGAACTTACCGATGCAGGTCAGTTGAGGCAATTTCATTTCCCTTAGGGTAAGAGTCAAAAACTATCATGAAACAAGAGCTTGTATTGACAGATGAAGACTTACTTGCACGAGGTAACGATCGTTACGTCTTTCAGCATCCACAGGATAGTAACCTGCTGATCAAAATCGTTATTTCAGATATTGCGAACTATAAAAGCAAGTTACGGGAAGTCTTCCGGGACCTTAAAGAATGCAAGCCTGGCCATCAAACAGACTCTCTTTATATGCAAAAGATCGAAGGTCTTGTTGAAACAAATAAAGGTCTAGGGCAGATCACTGTGAAGGAGTGCGATGAGCATGGCAACATTGCTCAAACTCTTTATCAGCTTGCTCTCAAAAAAGAACTCGATGACAGCAAATTGCAGAAGCTGAATGCTTTTTTAGCCTGGTTTGTCAGCACCAAAGTCATTATTAACTCCCTGCATTGTAAAAACATTGTTTATGCCTGGGATAGCGAGCGTCAGGATTATCGCTTCAAAGTTATTGACGGGTTTGGTGACAAAACGTTTTTTCAACTCAGTAAGCTTTCGCAATCAGTTCGCGATAAGAATAAAATCAAATGTCTCAAGCGGATGCTTAACGATTTGAACGGTCTGCAACAAGCTTAACCACGCAGGTTAAAAATAATCGAATCACCAGTTTTCTGTTGCCGGACTTCCGATCCCGCATACCTGATTAACAAAGGTGTTTACGCAGAAGTAAGTTACATATTAACTTCTTGAAAAATATCCTGAACTGCTCGGCGTTCGTGCTGTGTGAGGGCAAATCCCACACCGGTACAATGGGAAAGAATAGAACAATCAAAGCAATAAGCAGTGTCGCGAAACCACCTACGGGTGGTTTTTTTGTGCCGGCTTTTGACGAACCATAGGTATTTTGCGCCAAGTAAGCCTGCCAGATACGTTAAGCCGCCCGCTACACACTCCCCATTGCCAGTCAATCTATCGACGAATCGGTGCATTAAACATAAACCTTCCCCGGGCTGGGTTGTTGATAAAGCCATCCCGGGCGGGATTATAGTTGTGGTCCTGAAAACCATTCATCATGATGGGATCGCCTATGCCATCCTGAATCGCCAAATGTCTGTGGATTCGGTTACGTGCCCTGAATGTGAAAGCGAAATCATCCGTCCCGCCAATGATGATGACGCCATTTCCTGCAAGAAGTGCCGCGCTTAACTCATGCTCTCTTGCGGCCTGGTTTTGTAACGCGCTGGCTGCGGCAGACGATGACGCCAGCAGGAATACGAGGACGGCGCATGAAAATACCGGGGGCAGTTTCATGATTAATGCTCATTAAAAGTACGGTTATTAAAGTATAGTCTTATGTTGTCATCTCATCTGAATAGAAAATGAACAATTTAAGCCTGTTGCCTGTACGGAGTCTGAGGGGGCGGGAGAAGAGAGCCGCGCAATTAAGAACTATAATAAAAACAGTCGACAGCTGATGACTCCAGTTTGCAGATAGTACCGATACAGGGGGCGGTTATGCGCGTCTCATTTTCTCCGCGAGTTGCGTTCACCGCTACGACATCTGGCTGGATAATTATCACGGACTCCCTGCCAAAGTGATCAGCTATGCGCCAGATGGGCAGCGATTAGAAACTGTTCTTCTGGATGCTATGGTTATCAACACCCGTTTCCCCGTCAATTTTTTCACGCCTTGAGGGAGCCTGCACTATGGCTGACTATCAGTTTTCCACAGTCTGGCGTGTTGAGGCTTCAATTCAGGAGGTATGGGATGTTTTTTCCCATCCGGATAGGTGGCCTGAATGGTGGGGAAGTCTGGAACGCATCGTTGAGATAAGGAAAGGGGATTTACGGGGTATTGGGGCGTTGCATCGTTATACCTGGAAAGGGGCGCTTCCTTATCGCTTAACCTTTGATATCAATGTGTTGAAAATACGGCCTTGCACATTGCTTGAAGGACAAGCCAGCGGCGCGGTGGAAGGGCGAGGGGTATGGTCTTTTACTGCCAATGGTACAGCGACTATTGTCAGATATGACTGGAATGTGCGTACCACGATCCGCTGGATGAATTATCTCGCCCCGCTGGCAGCACCTGTATTTCGCTGGAATCACAATACGGTCATGCGCGAAGGGGCAAGAGGGTTAGCCCGCAAACTGGCAACGACTGTGTATATAGTCTGAACGTATCTCCGCTGCTGTACTTTTGTGGCTGTAAATGGCTTAATAGCGACCTTGCAGTTTCTCACTTCATTCACAGTTAACAGGTCTGTTATTGATGAATAATCTCCATCGACTCGCCTTTTTATGCCAGCCTCTGTCTGCTGTGATGATCGCGTACGGTTTCCCCTTTAGCCGTAGCTCAACTCTTACAACCTGGACAGACAGCAATGCAACGTCGTCAGTTTCTCAAAAATAGCGTTCTCCTTTCCGCCGCCGGATTAGTCGGCCCTGCAGTCATTAGCCAGACGGTACGTGCCGCTGAGCCATCCGTTGCGCCAGTGGCTCGTCGACGCTTTGTCTTATCTCAAACGTATAAACTTAATCCTCCTAAGGGATCGAGCGGCGTGGTGAAACTGTGGATCCCGCTACCGGTGGATACCGCGTTTCAACAAATGACGGCGCTTGCCTTTAGCGGAAACTATAAGCAGGCGTACGTCACCACCAATAATACCTATGGCGCGAAAACGCTGTTTGCCACCTGGGCAGACTCGCAGGGTGAATTGTTGGTTAACGTTGATATCGACATTGAAACCGCCGACTGGGAACCGCTGAAGCAGGACGCGCTGAAAAACTGGCAGGCACCTGAGCAGATTATTTATCCGCTGGATGTAAAACCGTATCTGTTGCCGACGGCACATACCCCAGTTGATGGACTGGTCCTGGAAACCGCGCGTAAAATCACCGGTAATGAGCAGGATCCGCTGAAAAAAGCGCGCCTGATTTACGAATGGGTCAGCAGCCATATGGAGCGTGACAATGACGTTATTGGCTGCGGCACGGGGGATGTGGCGGAGATATTAAAAAGCGGTAAGCTCAAAGGAAAATGCACCGACATGAGCTCCGTTTTTGTTGCTCTGGCGCGGGCCAGCGGTATTCCGGCGCGCGAACTGTTTGGCATCCGTCTGGGCAAGGCCAATAAGCTCGAACGTTACTCGAAAAGTGCTTTTGGCACAGCCGACAGTGCAGGCGTTGCCAACGTGAGCGGCGGTCAACACTGCCGCGCTGAGTTCTATCTGGCAGGTTACGGTTGGTTACCGTGCGATCCTGCTGACGTGACCAAAATGCGTCTGGCAGAGAAAAAAACGCATCAGGATGCCGATGTCCAGGCGGTTAACGCTTACCTGTTTGGTAACTGGGAAATGAACTGGGTTGGATTCAACTACGGGCGTGATTTCGAGTTGTATCCGGCAACGGAGCAGGGAGCCATGAATAACTTTGGTTATCCTTACGCTGAAGTCGATGGCGACCCGATCAATTTCTATGATCCTAAAGCGTTCTCCTACAGCTATGTCGCCACAGAACAACGCTAAAGGTGCGGGGCTTACCCTGTTGACGGCTGCTGCGGCCGCCGTCACCGCTGGCTTATGCTGTGTTGGACCGCTACTTTACCTGCTGTTTGGTATTTCGGCGGCGAGCTTCGCCGTTTTCACCCGGTTTGAGTTTTTGCGAACTCCTCTGGTACTGCTGTCCCTGGGATTATTACTGCGTGTCTTCTGGCGGCTCTATTTTTCCAAACGGTTGTGGTGCTCCGGGTGGTTAACTCTGAAGCAAGCGCGCGTTCTCTACTGGTGCGCGCTGGCATTGATTTTGCCGGTGCTATTTTACCCAACGCTTGTTGCCTGGTTTTATGAGGTATTTGAATGAAGATCTTCGCGTTAGTTGCATGCTTGCTGTTGCCGCTGTGGGCTCAGGCGGCCAATCAAAAAGTGGTGCTGGATATACAAAATATGACCTGCTCGTTATGCGTTATTTCGGTCAATCAGGCGCTACGTGAAACCGACGGCGTGATTAAAGCAAAATCCTCTCTCAAAACCCGGCAGGCAGAAGCCATCGTGCCAGAAGGTTTCCCAACCGATACTCTACTTAACGCAGTAGCGAAAACGGGCTATACCGCAACGCTCAACCGTATTGAACAACAGTAAACCACCTGCGGGTGGTTTTATTGTGTTTTCCCGGTATGATGCCCGGCGGCTTAGTGTTCTCTTTTGTGCGTTAACTACCGGAATTCCCCTCTTTTCCTGTTAACCTGAACAGGCGGCTGCTGTAAGCCGCATATGCCCATTTATATCTGTTATCCCTCCAGCCATGTAGGATGATCACAGGCAAGATTTTTTGACTAAGGAAAAGCGTTATGAAAACGGGACCATTAAACGAGAGCGAACTGGAATGGCTGGATGATGTACTGACTAAGTACAATACAGATAAGGCTATTCTGGATGTGTCAGAACTGGATGGTTTACTGACGGCGGTACTGAGTTCACCGTATGAAATTGAACCGGAGCAGTGGCTGGTCGCTATTTGGGGCGGCGCGCAATATGTTCCTCGCTGGTCCTCCGAAAAAGAAATGACGCGTTTCATGAACCTGGCGTTTCAACATATGGCGGATACGGCCGATCGCCTGGATGAATATCCTGAGCAGTTTGAGCCGCTGTTTGGTTTGCGTGAAATTGACGAGCATGAACTGACCATCGTTGAAGAGTGGTGTTTTGGTTATATGCGCGGCGTCGCGCTGTCGGACTGGTCCGCGTTACCAGACTCGTTAAAACCGGCGCTCGAGGCTATTGCGCTGCACGGTACGGAAGAAAACTTTGCGGTCGTTGAGAAAATGACGCCAGAAGCGTTCGAAGAGAGCGTGGATGCCATCCGCCTGGCGGCGCTGGATCTGCATGCTTACTGGATGGCGCATCCTCAGGAAACGCCGATTAAAGTACCGGTCAAAGTGGATGCCAAGGTAGGGCGCAATGACCCTTGTCCGTGCGGTAGCGGTAAAAAATATAAGCAGTGTTGTTTGCATTAAGAAAAAGGGGCATTAAGCCCCTTTTGTTTTAACCCACTTCCGGTAGTAATCCTGCTGCAATAGAAAACTGTACGGCTATCACCACAATGCCGCACAAAAATACCAGCGCCAGCGCCGGAGCACCCCCCGCCACGCGGTAGTTAGCCTGTGGATTCTGTTTTCTGCTCTGCCATGCCAGCATCGAGGGAATGAGCAGCGCCAGCACCGCCAGGGCAACGCCCGCATACCCCAGGGCCATGACGAAACCACGCGGATAGAACAGCGCGAATGCCAGCGGCGGCAGGAAGGTCACCACGCCGGTTTGCATTCTTCCTGCTACGGTATTGCGGCGCTGGAAGAGGTCGGCCAGGTAGTCAAATAATCCCAGTGCGACGCCGAGGAAAGAGGTTGCCAGCGCAAGGTCGGCAAACAGATGCACCGCCAGTTCGACGTGCGGCGAAGCCACGACTTCACGTAATGCTTGTAATAAACCGTTTAAACCAGCGTGGTTGGCTAACAGCCCCATGAACGTTGAGGAGTTAATACTGCCAAGCGTAGCCAGTTGCCAGAAGATATAGGCGACCAGCGGAATGGCGCTACCGGTGATAAACACCCAACGCAGTTTACGGATGTTACCGTTCATATAGCTGACGATACTGGGGACGCTGCCGTGAAAACCGAACGAAGTGAAGATAACCGGGATAGCAGACAGTGCCAGCCCCTGCTGGAGTGGCAACGTAAGCAGGTTTACTTTATGGATATGCGGCATTAACAGGGCCAGCATCACCACCAGGAAGATTATCTTGGCACTGAACAACAGACGGTTGAACAGATCGACCAAAGATGTGCCAACGCAAACCACGCCACCGGCAACAAAGGTGAACAGCAGTACGCCTGTTGTCGGGGAGAGCGTTGTCCCGGTCCAGTCGCTGATGCTGGAAGCCAGCAACTCACCAGCGCCACTGATATACGCCGCCGTCAGCGCGTACATTAAAAACATCATGCTAAAGCCCGTTACCCATTGTCCGTAGCGACCAAGATAACGTTTTGCCAGCGTACCCAACCCGGTGTCTGCCGGTACGTGTTGATACACTTCAAGCAGCAACAGCGCGGTGTAGCACATTAGCGCCCAAAGACTTACTAACAATACCAGCGTGACGCTAAACCCCACGCCTGCCGCGGCCAGCGGCATTGCCAACATACCGGCACCAATCGTGGTTCCCGCCACGATAAAAATACTACCCAGGGTTCTGTTTTTCACGCTTTCCTCTGTCCCAGAGATAATCAACGGTTATATCTGCGGCGCAGGTTAAGGCAAAACGCTATTTTCGTCAAATCACCGTTACAATGAATGTACATTAATCTTTACGATGTTTGGCGCGTTAAGATGTATCACAAATGATATTTATCTGCGGGTAAACCTGCGTTAGCGCAAAGCAAGGCCGTGCCGTTCACATTAGGCTACGGACTTTATTGAGGAGGTAGTATGGAATCTATTCACGGTCACGAAGTGCTCAACATGATGATTGAATCTGGCGAGCAGTATTCAAATGCCAGCCTTGAAGCGGCGATTACGGCACGGTTTGGCGAGCAGGCTCGTTTTCACACCTGTTCTGCAGCGGATATGTCGGCAGCTGAGCTGGTGGCGTTTTTAGCGGCGAAGGGAAAATTTATTGCAAAAGAAGACGGCTTCTCTACGCACGAAAGCAAGATCTGCCGTCACTGATTTTAGCGGGTAATGATGGCGGGTTGCCTTCATTACCCCACAACATTAATTCTGTGTATCAAGCGTAGCCAGTTCTTTATCGATGAAATAAAGACCTTCGCCACTTTTCCCAGCCAGCGATAACTTATCAATGACAGATTTAAATAATTTCTCTTCTTCATGCTGCTCGGCAACATACCATTGCAGGAAATTAAACGTCGGATAATCCTGGTGGGTCATTGCCGCGTGTGCCAGCTCATTAATTTTCTGGGTGATCAACTGCTCGTGTTCGTAAGTAACACGGAACAGTTCGTCCAGAGACGCATATTCAGCAAAGGGGGAAGGGACGGTGTTAATACACGGCAAGCTGCCGGTATCGGTCAGGTAGTCAAACAGACGCTGCATATGCGTCATCTCTTCCTGGGCGTGACGGCGCAGGAACGCGGCGGCGCCTTCAAAGCTGTGATAGCTGCACCACGCGCTCATCTGTTGGTAGAGCAGAGATGAATATAATTCAAGGTTCATTTGCTCATTCAGTTGGTCGATCATTTCTGTTTTCAGCATGGTTGTGCTCCACAAACGTTATTATATATTAGCGTGGCGTCACTATAATTTGTTATTTAATTATTTGCAAAAGGTAAAATAATAAATTTATTTATTAAAAATGCGAATGGGAATAAAACGCATTAACGCTATTAAGCGGGGAATATAAATAATGAAAAGGCAGAAGACCAGCAATAATGTGCTGGTCGAAAATATTAATAATTGAAGGCAGGCGACTGGGATACCGCAACGCCGTGACACTGCCAGGCGAGCGTGATTTTGGTATTTAAGCACAGAGAACCGGCATATACGCTACAGTTTGACACCGGCTGACCAAACGCCATTGCGTTGGCATAGCCCAGGCGCTGACACTCTTTGGTGGCTGTGCCTTGGGTCACGTAATCATCGGTACGCGCCGTTTGTAGCATGGCCTGGTTGTAGGTCAGGCGAACGACGCCGGTGATGGCACTGGCTTCGCTGACCTGCGCCTGTTTAGTAATAGTGCATCCTGTCAGCACGAGCGGCAAAAGGGCAAGGATAAAGGTCTTCATGTGATCGCTCTGAAAGTTCGGAGATAGGCTATCATGGCATATGTGGTGGCGCATCAATGGCTTGAATAGCCTGAAGATCACCTGCGATTAATCGCAACGACGTCATTTTATTGAGGCTATTCTGAGCTGTCTCAGAAAAAATGTGAGCACCTCATTACTTTATAAAACAAAATTTCATTAAATTTGAAAGTGAGTTTGCAAAATAGTAATGTGGCCTGAATGTTATGACTTTCAGCGGGCCTCCGCAGCGCATTCAGGAGATTACAGAATGAAAATTGCATTGATGATGGAAAACAGCCAGGCAAGCAAAAATGCCATCATTCATAACGAGCTTAAAGCCGTTGCGGATGAGAAAGGTTTTCCAGTGTATAACGTCGGGATGAGCGACGAAAATGACCATCATCTGACCTACATCCATTTAGGGATTATGGCCAGCATCCTGCTCAATTCCAAAGCCGTGGATTTTGTGGTTACGGGGTGCGGTACGGGTCAGGGGGCAATGATGTCACTGAATATACATCCGGGCGTGGTGTGCGGTTACTGTCTCGATCCGGCAGACGCATTCTTGTTCTCTCAGATCAACAACGGGAATGCGCTTTCTCTGGCATTCGCCAAAGGTTTTGGCTGGGGTGCTGAGCTGAATGTGCGCTATATGTTTGAAAAAGCATTCACTGGTCGTAACGGCGAAGGGTATCCACCAGAGCGTAAAGAGCCGCAGGTGCGTAACGCGGGTATTCTGAACCAGGTGAAAGCGGCGGTGGTAAAAGAAAACTATCTGGACACTCTGCGCGCTATCGATCCTGAACTGGTAAAAACCGCCGTATCTGGTCCGCGCTTCCAGCAGTGCTTCTTTGAAAACTGCCAGGACAAAGCGATCGAAGCGTTTGTACGCGAGATAGTTGGCTAAATCCTGTTGGCCCGGCGGTGTTCGCTTGCCGGGCTATTTGCTCTTGTTAGATACCGCGCTTCCAGCATCATGGGCAAGCCGCAGCGTATCAACCATACCTACCAGACAAATAATCGCAATAGCGACAAAGGCCAGCCGGAAACTGATCCCCGGAATATTGCCTAACGCCAGCCATTCACTCACCTCATCACCGATACGGATCCCGATAGCGGCCAATGAAATGCCCAAGCCTACCGCTAATTGTGTTGCCGTACTGAACAGCGTATTGGCATAGCTCATTTGTGGTCCGGGGACGTCCGCAAAGGCAAGCGTGCTGATGCCGGTAAACTGAATTGAGCGGAACACGCCGCCCAGATACAACACCAACAAAATAACCCACACCGGGGTCTGCGGCGTAATTAATGCACAGGCCAACAGCGCCAGGACGTTTAACGCACCGTTGATTAACAGCAGTTTCTTAAAGCCCAGCCAGCGTATCAACGGCGTGGTGGCAGGTTTTATGGTCAGATTGCCTACAAACACCGCCAGAACCAGCGAACCCGCGTGAAAAGCGTTCATGCCAAAACCGACCTGGAACATTAACGGCAGCAGAAATGGTACAGCGCTAATAGATGCGCGAAATAGTGACCCGCCGTACAGGGTGACGCGAAAAGTAGGGACGCTCATGGCATCAAGACGAATCATCGGCCAGGTAGTGCGACGAAAATGATGCAGGGCAAACAGAAAGGTCACGGTTCCTAGCGCCAGCAGCCCGGCGGTTAGCCAGCCCTGCGGCTGCTGGGTTCCCAGTAACTCCATGGCATACACCAGGCTAACCATCGCAACAGAGGTCGCGATAAAACCCGCTATATCAAATGGACGGCGCTCGTCGTCATGAATATCCGGGATAAAACGTAGCGCCAGCACGATCGCCAAAACTCCCAGCGGTACGTTAATAAAGAAGATCCAACGCCAGTTAGCATAGCTGGTAATGAATCCTCCAAGCGGTGGTCCGATGATAGGCGCGACTAACGCGGGCCAGGTCAGGGTCGCAATGGCGGTGATCAACTGATGTTTAGGCGTGGTGCGCAGTACCGCGAGACGGCCAACAGGAACCATTAGCGCGCCACCCACACCCTGTAAAATTCGCATTGCTACAAAGCTCTCAAGGCTTTCGGACAAACCGCATAAAACCGAAGCGAGAGTAAAAATCGCCAGCGCCAGGGTAAACACTTTTCGGGCACCGAAGCGATCTGCAATCCAGCCGCTGGCGGGGATAAGCACCGCGAGGGTGATCAAGTAGGCGCTGATACCAATGTTCAGGTCTACCGCCTGTACGCCAAAGCTTTTGGCCATGTCGGGTAGGGCTGTGGCAATCACCGTGCCGTCAATAAATTCCATAAAGAAAGCCCCGGCAACAAGTAATGCTGCCGGGGAAAGACCGCGTTGGTTCTCAACCGCTAACTGTTCACTCATGTTGTGCTTGCCATCTCACAAGAAACTGACTGGACCTTTTTTATTTTCAGCGCATTTGTAATGTGTGCGCGGCTATCGTTTCGATCGCTGAATAGGTACTATGACGACCTTTCTATAAGGAGCTCACTATGTCCCAAACATTGAATGCCGATCAGGAACTGCTCTCGGACGTTGTTGCCTGTCAGCTGGTTATCAAGCAAATTCTGGATGTTCTTGATGTTATTGCCCCGGTAGAAGTTCGGGAAAAAATGTCCAGCCAACTGAAAAACATCGATTTTTCCAGCCATCCTGCAGGGGCCGATCCGGTCACTATGCGCGCAATACAAAAAGCGGTTGCCTTGATCGAGTTGAAATTCACGCCGCAGAATGAATCCCACTAAAATAAACCGTTGTTTCAGATTTTAGAAAGGTTTTTTTGCGCCTCGCAGAATGGGAGGCGCGTGCCAGGGAAAATCAGAGGTTGACCGGATAAGGTGCGCTGCATCGCTATCCGGCATTAACGCGATGAAAACTGAAGATTAGTGATGCTGGTAGTTAACGACGTTGAGCAAGTGCTTATCGGTTTGCGCCATGCACAACCCCGCGCGTTTGGCGCTGCGGACTTCATCAAGAATCGTCTGTAACAGCACGCCATCCTGCTGCTGCTCTTTTTCCAGGTCGTGAAGAAAATCAATGGTTGGCGCATCGTTTAATGCTTCAGCTTCATTGGTTAAACGCGAGAGTTTACTCGAACGCTGTTGATATTCATCCAACGTTTTCTGAAACAATTCTTCAAGGGAACTCAGTTCATCACCCGGCACATCCATGGCCTTGACGATGGGATTAGCCCCGGCACTTTTCATAAAATTGAACATACGCATCATTTGAGTCACGTTACCCTGCGCCTGCGTGCGTAGAAACGTGGCTGTACCTGTCAGGCTATGCTCGTAGCACCATTCGCTGAGATGCAGGTAAAGATTCGAGGCGTAGAACTCGAGATTCATTTGTGTATTGAGTTTATGAACAATTCCAACTGCAGCCATATCAATATCCTTATTTCCAGAAAGGGGGATGTACGTTACTCACGCCAGTACAGCGGGCTGCCGCTGCACTTCACCTCTACGTACAATTAAAACTGTTAGCAGAATAAATCCGTTCCGCCGGTCCTTTAGTGATCACGAATTATATTCGCTCCGATCGAGATTCAGCATAACGCTTGCCCTGGTATAAGAAAATCCTTAAATCTGCGTATTTATGTTTTTTTACATATTGTCATAACAGTATTCATGCTTCTGCTGTTTTGGCATATAGATGACATGAATGTAAGGGGTTGAAATTTATGTCATTAAATGGTTTTCATGATAATGAAATGGTGTTTCATATCACAAAATTAAATTCCACAATAAGGTATTGTCTGGCATCTGATGATTATCTGCCCAAGTTGAAAGGCAATTTCACGATCGGGATGGATTAGTACAAATTATCTGATGGCTAATTTTTTGCGCCAGATCAGTTTTAATCAAATTGAGAAATTTAACAGTCTGCACTGGTCATCATTAATTGTTTCGTTTATGTGGATTAAGCAAGGAGTTACATATGAAGAAGGTTGCGGTGCTGCTGGCACCCGGTTTTGAAGAGGCGGAGGCGATTGTTACCCTGGATATTCTGCGTCGCCTGAATATCGAAGTCGAAACCCTGGCCTGCGCAGAGTCACGTGCGGTGGTGAGTTATCATGACGTACCGATGGTGATGGATAGCACGCTGGCCGCGCGCCAGACATATCTCTACGATGCCGTCGTATTGCCAGGCGGGCCGCAGGGCAGCGTTAATCTTGCCGCCAGTGAGGCGGTCATCCAGTTTGTATCTCGTCATGATCAGGCAGGAAAGCTCATTTGCCCGGTATGTTCTGCGGCCGCGCGCGTGTTAGGCGGCAACAGTCTGCTGAAGGGGCGTCGCTATGTTTGCTCAGGAGATCTGTGGCAAAACGTCACGGACGGGGAATATATCGATGCGCCGGTTGTTGAAGATGGCAATCTGATTAGCGGCAAAGGGTTAGGGCATATTTTCGATTTTGCATTGATGCTTGCGGCGCGCCTGTTGGGAGATGACATTCCGGTTCGCGATCACGCTGACCACATTTATTACCGATGGTAATCATGTTCCCGAATGCTTCGGTATTCGGGAACAAGGATTCGTTGGCTGATGTTATGGATTAATTTGCTATCCCTCTTTTTTCCCGTCGACAAAACCGCGTTTTTTTATGTCATTTCCCGCTGAATTTATGTACGCAATTACTGTAATTCTGTGGTGTGATGCCGCTCTCTTATGGAGAATCAATTTCCCGCTAAAACTACTCTCAGCACTGGCATTGATCTTATCACTAAAAGGTAATGCCTTGTTTTACGTCCGAATTACAAAAAATCGTCTGATTTTACCCTACATAAAAGAACGTTAAAGCTGGAGTTAACCATGCACAAATTCACTAAAGCGCTGGCTGCCATCGGTCTGGCTGCCATTATGTCACAATCCGCTATCGCTGAATCCATGAAGCTCGGTTTCCTGGTCAAACAACCGGAAGAACCGTGGTTCCAGACTGAATGGAAATTTGCCGATAAAGCCGGTAAAGACCTTGGCTTTGAGGTGATTAAAATTGCCGTCCCGGATGGTGAGAAGACCCTTAACGCCATCGACAGCCTGGCTGCAAGTGGCGCAAAAGGGTTTGTGATTTGTACGCCGGACCCCAAACTCGGGCCTGCCATTATGGCCAAGGCGCGTGGCTACGATATGAAAGTCATTGCCGTCGATGACCAGTTTGCTAACGCCAAAGGTAAGCCGATGGATACCGTACCGCTGGTGATGATGGCTGCAACCAAAATTGGTGAGCGCCAGGGCCAGGAGCTGTATAAGGAGATGCAAAAGCGCGGTTGGGATGTGAAATCCACAGCGGTAATGGCCATTACCGCGAACGAACTCGATACCGCGCGTCGACGTACATCGGGTTCAATGGAAGCGCTTAAAGCCGCAGGCTTCCCGGAAAAACAGATCTACCAGGTCCCCACTAAATCGAATGACATCCCCGGGGCATTCGATGCCGCTAACTCCATGCTGGTTCAGCACCCTGAAGTCAAACACTGGCTGATTGTCGGCATGAACGACAACACCGTGCTGGGCGGCGTACGTGCGACCGAAGGGCAAGGCTTCAAAGCGCCAAATGTGATTGGTATCGGCATCAACGGCGTTGATGCCGTGAGCGAACTCTCCAAAGGCGAAGCGACCGGGTTCTACGGTTCACTCCTGCCAAGCCCGGACGTTCACGGCTACAAATCAAGTGAGATGCTCTACAACTGGGTAACGAAAGGTGCAGAGCCACCGGCGTTTACTGAAGTGACGGATGTGGTGCTGATTACCCGCGATAACTTTAAAGAAGAACTGGCGAAGAAAGGCTTAGGCGGTAAATAACACAAATGCCGGATGCGACGCCAACGCGTCTTATCCGGCCTACAAATTGCGTACTCAGTAGGCCGGATAAGGCAAAGCCGCTATCCGGCATAAAGATCTGACTCACGGAGACGTTATGCAACAGTCTACCCCGTATCTCTCATTTCGCGGCATTGGCAAAACGTTCCCCGGCGTTAAAGCGCTCACGGATATCAGTTTCGACTGCTATGCCGGTCAGGTGCATGCGCTGATGGGCGAAAATGGCGCCGGGAAATCAACACTATTAAAAATTCTCAGCGGCAACTATGCGCCAACGACGGGATCTTTGGCGATCCGTGGACAAGAGATTTCGTTTGCGGACACCAATGCCGCGCTGAACGCCGGTGTTGCCATTATTTACCAGGAGCTGCATCTCGTCCCGGAAATGACCGTTGCCGAGAATATTTATTTAGGGCAGATGCCGCACAAAGGCGGGATTGTGAACCGCTCGCTGCTGAACTATGAAGCGGGTCTCCAGCTCAAGCATCTGGGCATGGATATCGATCCCGATACGCCGTTGAAATACCTCTCCATTGGGCAATGGCAGATGGTGGAGATTGCGAAAGCGCTGGCGCGCAACGCCAAAATTATCGCGTTTGATGAACCCACCAGCTCCCTTTCAGCGCGCGAGATTGAGAATCTGTTTCGCGTCATCCGTGAGCTACGCAACGAAGGGCGCATCATCCTGTACGTTTCGCACCGTATGGAGGAGATCTTTGCCCTTAGCGATGCCATCACCGTGTTTAAAGATGGTCATTACGTCAAAACGTTCACGGATATGCAGCAGGTCGATCACGACGCGCTGGTGCAGGCGATGGTCGGGCGCGACCTCGGTGATATTTATGGCTGGAAATCCAGACCTTATGGTGCAGAGCGCCTGCGTTTGCATGACGTCAAAGCCCCTGGTGTGCGTACCCCGATCAGTTTATCGGTGCGCAGTGGTGAAATTGTTGGATTGTTTGGACTGGTGGGCGCCGGACGTAGCGAATTAATGAAAGGTCTGTTTGGCGGCACGCGTATCACGGCAGGCCAGGTGTTTATCGATGAACAGCCTATTGATATCCGTAAACCGAGCCACGCCATTGAAGCGGGGATGATGCTGTGCCCGGAAGATCGCAAGGCTGAAGGGATCATTCCGGTCCATTCGGTGCGTAACAACATCAACATCAGTGCCCGTCGTAAACATGTTCTAGGCGGATGCGTGATCAACAACGGCTGGGAAGAGACCAATGCCGATCACCATATTCGCTCACTCAATATTAAAACGCCGGGCGCGGAGCAACTGATTATGAACCTCTCCGGCGGTAATCAACAGAAGGCTATTCTCGGCCGTTGGTTATCGGAAGAGATGAAAGTGATTTTGCTGGACGAACCTACACGCGGTATTGATGTGGGCGCCAAGCATGAAATTTATAACGTGATTTATGCCCTCGCGGCGCGCGGCGTGGCCGTGCTGTTTGCTTCCAGCGATCTGCCAGAAGTGCTCGGTGTCGCCGACCGTATCGTGGTGATGAGAGAAGGCGAAATTGCCGGTGAGTTACTTCATGAACAGGCGGATGAGCGCCAGGCGTTAAGCCTTGCTATGCCAAAAGTTAGCCAGGCTGTAGCCTGAATAAGGAGAGAATGATGTCTTCCGTTTCAACATCGGGTTCAGGTGCTGCAAAGTCGGCGCTAAATCTTGGTCGCATTTGGGATCAATACGGGATGCTGGTCGTGTTCGCCGCGCTGTTCCTGGTTTGTTCCCTCTTTGTGCCTAACTTTGCCTCTTTCATCAACATGAAGGGGCTGGGGCTGGCGGTATCGATGTCGGGTATGGTCGCGTGTGGGATGCTGTTTTGCCTGGCATCCGGTGACTTCGACCTGTCCGTTGCCTCCGTGATTGCCTGCGCCGGGGTCACTACAGCCGTGGTCATTAATATGACCGAAAGCCTGTGGATTGGCGTGGCTGCCGGGCTACTGCTCGGTATTCTATGTGGTCTGGTGAATGGGTTCGTGATTGCGCGGCTGAAAATTAACGCCCTGATCACGACCCTTGCGACGATGCAGATTGTGCGTGGTCTGGCCTACATTATTTCCGACGGTAAGGCGGTAGGGATTGAAGACGAGCGCTTCTTCACTCTCGGTTACGCCAACTGGTTTGGTCTGCCGGCACCTATCTGGATCACGGTCGTCTGTTTCATCGTTTTTGGCTTACTGCTCAATAAAACCACGTTTGGCCGTAACACGCTGGCCATTGGGGGGAATGAAGAGGCGGCACGTCTGGCTGGGGTTCCGGTCGTTCGTACCAAAATTATTATCTTTATTCTGTCCGGGCTGGTTTCCGCCATTGCCGGGATTATCCTCGCATCACGTATGACCAGCGGCCAGCCAATGACCTCAATCGGCTATGAGCTGATCGTGATTTCCGCGTGCGTGTTAGGGGGCGTTTCGCTTAAAGGCGGCATCGGAAAAATCTCATATGTGGTAGCCGGGGTGTTGATTCTGGGAACGGTTGAGAATGCAATGAACCTGCTGAACATCTCTCCGTTCGCACAGTATGTCGTACGTGGTCTGATCCTGCTGGCGGCGGTGATCTTCGACCGTTACAAGCAAAAAGCGAAGCGTACTGTTTGATGATTTAAACCCCAACTTTTTAGTCTAGCTTTAGCTCATCGCCAGCCGCTACCCGGCTGGCGATTGTTTTTCCAAATGGCGAGCATGGTCACACTGTCTATACTTATATCCGTCATACATCATATATACGGCGCGATCCGCGCGGCGTACAGACCATGATGAGGAGGATAACCGGGTGACAGCATCACTGATCTTACCCCCTGAACAATCTGCAAGCTGTGCTTATTTTTTTGATCTCGATGGGACACTGGCTGAGATCAAACCTTATCCAGACCAGGTCGTTGTCCCTCAGACAATCCTGCAGTTATTACATCAGTTGGCGACGCATAATGCGGGTGCGCTGGCATTGATTTCAGGGCGCTCGATGGTTGAGCTTGACGCGCTTACTACTCCCTTTCGTTTTCCGCTCGCCGGAGTGCATGGGGCAGAGCGCCGTGACATCAATGGTCAAACTCATATAGTGCGCCTGGCTGCGGCAATAGAGCGCGAAGCAGGAGAGCTATTAAGTACCGCCTTGGCGACGATGCCGGGTACAACGCTTGAAGCAAAAGGGATGGCGTTCGCACTGCACTATCGCCAGGCCCCGGAACATGAAGCGGCGCTAATTAATCTGGCTGAGCGCATCACGCACAGATGGCCGCAGTTGGCTTTACAGCACGGAAAATGCGTTGTGGAGATAAAACCAAAGGGTACGAACAAAGGCGACGCAATTGCCGCATTTATGCAGGAAGCACCTTTTGCCGGACGGATCCCCGTTTTTTTTGGTGACGATCTGACGGACGAAACAGGATTTGGCGTGGTTAATCGCGCAGGGGGCATTTCCGTGAAGGTGGGGAATGGAACGACGCAGGCGACATGGCGTCTGGATGGCGTGAGTGATGTCTGGCACTGGCTGGAACAAATTAACTCTTCGCAGCAAGAATCGAAAGAAACGAATAACAGAAGAGGTGGCTATGAGTCGTTTAGTCGTAGTATCTAATCGTATCGCCTCACCCGATGACAAAGGAAGCGCAGGTGGGCTTGCCGTCGGTGTGCTGGGCGCGTTGAAGGCTGCTGGTGGCCTGTGGTTTGGCTGGAGTGGGGACACGGGTAATGAGGACAAACCATTAAAAAAAGTCACGCGTGGCAACATTACCTGGGCTTCGTTTAATTTGAGTGAACAGGATTACGAAGAGTATTACTGCCAGTTTTCTAATGCGGTTTTATGGCCTGCATTTCATTATCGTCTTGATTTGGTACAGTTTCAGCGTCCTGCATGGGAGGGCTATCAGCGGGTGAATGCCTTGCTGGTAGATAAACTGCTGCCGCTGCTCAACGATGACGACATAATCTGGGTTCATGATTACCATCTGTTGCCGTTTGCCAGCGAACTGCGTAAACGCGGCGTGAATAACCGTATCGGTTTTTTCCTGCACATCCCTTTTCCGACGCCGGAAATCTTTAATGCCTTACCCCCACATCAGATGCTACTTGAGCAGATGTGTGATTTTGATTTACTCGGTTTCCAGACCGAGAACGATCGTCAGGCTTTTCTGGATTGTCTGGCAGCCCAGACTCAGGTAACCACTCAGAGCGAGCAGCACCACCGTGCATGGGGAAAAGCGTTTCGTACCCAGGTCTATCCCATCGGTATTGAGCCGGATGAGATCGCCCGCCAGGCTTCCGGACCTTTGCCGCCGAAGCTGGCGCAACTGAAAGCAGAACTCAAAAATGTGCAGAATATCTTCTCCGTTGAGCGTCTGGATTATTCTAAAGGTTTGCCGGAGCGCTTTCAGGCCTATGAGGCTCTGCTGGAACACTATCCGCAGCACCACGGTAAAATTCGCTACACCCAGATAGCGCCAACTTCGCGTGAAGAGGTGCAGGCCTACCAGGATATTCGGCACCAACTGGAGACTGAAGCGGGGAGGATTAACGGTAAATATGGGCAGTTGGGCTGGACGCCGCTCTATTATTTAAACCAGTACTTTGATCGTAAATTGCTGATGAAAATCTTCCGCTACTCTGATGTAGGGCTGGTGACGCCGCTGCGAGATGGTATGAACCTGGTTGCGAAAGAATTCGTGGCCGCGCAGGATCCTGCCAACCCCGGCGTGCTGGTGTTATCGCAATTTGCCGGGGCCGCGAATGAGCTAACTGCCGCGCTTATTGTTAATCCTTATGACCGCGACGAAGTGGCTGGCGCATTAAACCAGGCTCTGACGATGCCGCTTGCTGAGCGTATCTCCCGCCACGCTGAGATGCTCGAAACTATCATTAAAAACGATATCGACAACTGGCAGGCGAGGTTCATTTGCGATCTGGAAAAAGTTATCCAACGGCAGAGTAAACAGCCATTGCCAGACAACGTTTCTCCCTGCACTAAACTGGCGTAACGCTCAGAAAACGCAGGTCAATCTCCAGCCAGTGGAACCAGCAGAACATCCACGTGGCTGGCACCGATCACGCTTTTTGCTGAGCAGGACGCGCGCGAAAAGAAGCTGTGGTTATGGTTGCCATAAATGACCAGATCGACCGCGTGTTTACGGCATACATCCAGAATATGTTCATTCAGTGCCCCATAGGTAATAAAGGTATGCTCAATGGGGTACTGTGCTTCTTTGCTGAGCTTGTCGATAAAATCCTGAGTCTCCTCTTGCATCACTTCGCGCAGGTCCTCCAGCATAGGTGCTGCAAACTGATTATACAGTTCAGGGTCTGAGACCAGGGTTATCAGGCTAATACGAGCGTTGACAGGGCGAGCGATTGAAACCGCCTTGGCTAACAACTGCTGGCTTTCAGGGGTGGCGGCAACGGCCACAAGAATGTGTGTATAGCTCATAACTCGCTCCTTTTTTCAAGAATTATGAGAGGGTTTCTCAGCATTGCTCGGCTTACTCCATACTGCAACGTTTCCTTCCCGGATAGTGTGAATGTCATCATGCTTATTCATTAATTATTCTTATAAATAGAATAATTGCGTCATATAACTTGTAAATACGTTCAGCTTACTTAAGTAAAACTCACCGCTAATGAAAACAATGTGTTAATTAAAAATTAACAAAAGTTAACATTTAATGGGTTATCACTACCCGGTATTAATTAATCACCCTTAATATTTAAGTCGTTGTTTATAAAGGATTTAATTGAAATGGTGTTTTACATTAAATATGTGATCAAGCTCGCTATTTCATAACGTGATATTAACGTTTGTGAACAAAATACTATTCGCTTTTATTGCAAGAATATTCGTATGTCAGGAATTGAAATGGCGAATTTGAGGTTAAAAAATAAGCAAAGTAAAAGCTGTGCTGATGGATTTATGTTAAGTGTTTAGCTAGTTTATGTGATCTATGTCACATATTCTTCAAATTCGCAGCATAGCTACGTTGTATGTGTAACGGGCGGCGGGTAGAGTTGCGTCGAATTAGGAAAAATCTTAGACATTTGTAAGAATTGATGTGAGCTTGTAAGGGGCGCGGCTTTCTGAAAAGGGAATGTTTAGACAACGCGTAAGTGCCGTCACGCTGCTATGTATTTGACCTTTTGCTTTTTTTTTACCGGGCCTTCCCGGCGACATCACGGGGTGCGGTTTCACCGCATGAAAACAATGTTGGTTATTATGGATGCAAATAATGCATACATCCGAGTTGCTGAAACACATCTATGACATCAATTTGTCATATTTATTGCTTGCACAGCGTTTGATCGTTCAGGACAAAGCATCTGCGATGTTTCGCCTTGGTATCAGCGAAGAAATGGCGGACACGTTGGCAACATTAACACTTCCACAAATGGTCAAACTGGCTGAAACAAACCAACTGGTCTGTCATTTCCGTTTCGACGATCACCAGACCGTTACTCGCCTGACGCAAGACTCCCGCGTTGACGATCTTCAGCAAATTCATACCGGTATCATGCTTTCAACGCGACTGTTAAGCGACATCGATGAAGCAGCGCGCAAGAAAAGGGCTTGATGATGAGCGAAAAAAGCATTGTTCAGGAAGCGCGTGATATCCAGCTGGCAATGGAATTAATCACATTGGGCGCCCGTTTGCAAATGCTGGAAAGCGAAACGCAATTAAGCCGTGGCCGACTTATCAAGCTGTATAAAGAATTACGCGGCAGCCCTCCGCCAAAAGGGATGCTGCCTTTCTCCACCGACTGGTTTATGACGTGGGAACAAAACATTCATGCTTCGATGTTTTGCAACGCATGGCAATTCCTGCTCAAAACTGGTTTGTGCAGCGGCGTGGATGCCGTGATCAAAGCGTATCGTTTATATCTTGAGCAGTGCCCGCAGCCAGAAGAAGGGCCACTGCTGGCGTTAACTCGCGCATGGACGTTGGTGCGTTTTGTCGACAGCGGACTGCTGGAGTTGTCCCGATGCAATTGCTGCGGTGGGAATTTTATTACCCACGCTCACCAACCCGCAGGCAGCTTTGCCTGCAGTTTATGCCAACCGCCATCACGCGCCGTAAAAAGACGTAAACTTTCCCAGAATGCTGCCGATATTATTCCACAACTGCTGGATGAACAGATCGAACAGGCTGTTTAACTGATACGGTGTGGACAAACACTCCAGCAGCGGTAAGCGATTACCGCTGCTTTTTTTTGTCCTGACCTCGAGTTAACTGCCCGACTGCGCATCCTGTCATAGTCAATTGCGAAAGGATGATGTCGTGCTTATCTTATTAGGTTACCTGGTTGTTATTGGTACAGTTTTCGGCGGTTACATGATGACCGGCGGACACCTTGGGGCACTCTATCAACCGGCTGAGCTGGTGATTATCGGTGGCGCGGGTATTGGGGCATTCATCGTCGGCAATAACGGGAAAGCCATTAAGGGGACGATGAAAGCCATCCCGATGCTTTTTCGTCGTTCAAAATACACCAAAGCGATGTATATGGATCTGCTGGCGCTGTTGTATCGCCTGATGGCCAAGTCACGTCAACAGGGCATGTTCTCGCTTGAACGCGATATCGAAAACCCCAAAGAGAGTGAAATTTTCGCCAGCTATCCGCGCATTCTTGCTGATGCCGTGATGCTTGATTTCATTGTCGATTATCTGCGACTGATCATCAGCGGCAACATGAACACGTTTGAAATTGAAGCGCTGATGGATGAAGAGATTGAGACGCACGAAAGTGAGGCCGAAGTCCCGGCCAACAGTCTGGCGATGGTGGGGGATTCATTACCGGCGTTCGGGATCGTGGCGGCGGTCATGGGGGTTGTCCATGCGCTGGCTTCTGCCGATCGTCCGGCGGCTGAGCTGGGTTCGCTGATTGCACATGCCATGGTAGGGACATTCCTCGGTATTTTACTTGCCTATGGATTTATTTCTCCGCTTGCCAGCGTTCTGCGCCAGAAAAGCGCTGAAACCACCAAAATGATGCAGTGTGTGAAGATAACTCTGCTCTCCAATCTGAATGGTTACGCGCCGCCAATTGCCGTCGAATTTGGTCGTAAGACTCTGTATTCCAGCGAACGTCCATCGTTTATCGAACTGGAAGAGCATGTTCGTGCGGTGAGAAATCCAACTGCGCAGCAGACGACCGAGGACGCATGAAAAATCAGGCCCATCCCATTATCGTTGTAAAGCGACGCAAGCATAAAGGTCACGGTGGTGGGGCGCATGGTTCGTGGAAAATCGCCTACGCCGATTTTATGACCGCGATGATGGCCTTCTTTCTGGTGATGTGGCTCATTTCCATCTCTAGCCCTAAAGAATTGATCCAGATTGCCGAATATTTCCGTACGCCGCTGGCTACTGCGGTAACCGGGGGAAATCGTATTTCGAATAGCCAAAGTCCAATTCCTGGCGGCGGGGATGATTACACCCAGCAGCAGGGAGAGGTGAACAAGCAGCCGAATATCGATGATCTGAGAAAACGCATGGAACAAAGCCGCTTGAGCAAACTTCGCGGCGATCTCGATCAGTTGATTGAATCTGACCCCAAACTGCGTGCGCTGCGCCCGCATTTGAAAATTGATTTAGTTCAGGAAGGGCTGCGGATACAGATTATCGACAGTCAGAATCGCCCGATGTTTAAAACCGGTAGCGCTGAGGTGGAACCGTATATGCGCGATATCCTGCGAGCCATAGCGCCAGTGCTTAACGGCATTCCTAATCGAATCAGCCTTTCCGGCCATACGGATGATTACCCTTACGCCAATGGTGAAAAAGGGTATAGCAACTGGGAGTTGTCCGCCGATCGCGCTAACGCGTCGCGTCGCGAACTGGTTAGCGGCGGTCTGGATGATGGAAAAGTATTACGTGTGGTAGGTATGGCCGCCACGATGCGTCTGAGCGATCGCGGTCCTGAAGACGCTATCAACCGCCGTATTAGCCTGCTGGTTCTCAATAAGCAGGCGGAAGAGGCCATTTTGCATGAAAACGCTGAAAGCCAGAATGAGCCGGTAAGTGTCTTACAACAGCCAGCGGAACTCCCGCCGGCAAGCGTTCCCACATCGCCACCAGCCAATCCGAGGTGATAGCGTGAGCATGGATATAAGCGATTTTTATCAAACATTTTTTGATGAAGCTGACGAACTGTTGGCTGACATGGAGCAACACCTGCTTGATTTGGTTCCTGAAGCCCCGGATTCCGAACAGCTGAATGCAATTTTTCGTGCTGCGCACTCGATAAAAGGCGGGGCGGGCACCTTCGGCTTTACCATTTTGCAGGAAACGACCCATCTGATGGAAAACCTGCTGGATGAAGCGCGGCGTGGCGAGATGCAGCTCAATGCCGACATTATCAACCTGTTTTTGGAAACGAAAGATATTATGCAGGAACAGCTCGACGCCTATAAAAACTCAGTGGAGCCGGATGCCGCCAGCTTTGAGTACATTTGTAATGCGTTACGACAGTTAGCGCTCGAAGCGAAAGGTGAAACCGCACCGGCAGTCGTCAACACCGCAAAACTGAGCGTTGTTGACAGCGCTGCAATGCAGGAAGAGGCGGTTGCACAGCCTGAGTCCGCAAGCGAAGAGAGCAAGAAACGCATTATTCTCACGCGCCTGAAAGCCAATGAAGTGGATTTACTGGAAGAGGAGCTGGGGAACCTGGCGACCTTAACCGATGTGGTGAAAGGGAGCGACACGTTGTCAGCAACGCTTGATGGCAACCTCGCAGAAGATGACATCATCGCGGTGCTGTGCTTTGTGATTGAAGCTGATCAGATTGAATTCGAAACCGTCAGCGCAGCGCCGGTAGCCGTTGAAACTGAAGCTGAAGCAGAAACGGTAGCCGTTGTCGCGAAGCCGCAGCCGGTTGCCGTTGCGCCAGCGGCAAAAGCCGCCGCCAGCGAAGCGCCAAACGGACGCGCGGAACGCGACAAACCCGCCCGTGCCAGCGAGTCAACCAGCATCCGCGTAGCGGTTGAGAAGGTCGATCAGCTCATTAACCTGGTCGGTGAGTTGGTCATCACCCAGTCTATGCTGGCACAACGTTCTAACGAACTGGATCCCGTCAATCATGGCGATCTCATCACCAGTATGGGTCAGTTACAACGTAACGCCCGCGACTTGCAAGAGTCGGTGATGTCGATTCGTATGATGCCCATGGAGTACGTGTTCAGCCGTTTTCCGCGTCTGGTGCGCGACCTGGCCGGTAAGCTGGGTAAACAGGTCGAACTGACACAGGTGGGAAGCTCAACCGAACTCGACAAGAGCCTGATTGAACGCATCATCGATCCGTTGACGCACCTGGTGCGTAACAGCCTCGATCACGGTATTGAACTGCCGGAAAAACGCCTTGAAGCTGGGAAAAGCCCAATCGGTAATCTGACGCTTTCCGCGGAGCACCAGGGCGGGAATATCTGTATTGAAGTCACCGATGATGGCGCCGGTCTGAACCGTGAACGAATCCTCGCCAAAGCTATCTCCCAGGGGATGCCGATCCACGAAAACATGAGCGATGACGAAGTCGGTATGCTGATCTTCGCTCCGGGCTTCTCGACTGCTGAACAGGTGACGGATGTCTCTGGCCGCGGCGTGGGTATGGATGTGGTGAAGCGAAATATCCAGGAGATGGGGGGCCATGTTGAGATCCAGTCCAAACAGGGACAGGGGACGACTATCCGAATTCTGCTGCCGCTGACGCTGGCGATCCTCGACGGCATGTCCGTGCGCGTGGCCGACGAAGTCTTTATTCTGCCGCTGAATGCCGTTATGGAATCACTGCAACCGCGCGAAGAAGATCTCCATCCGCTGGCCGGAGGAGAGCGCGTGCTGGAAGTGCGTGGCGAATATTTACCGCTGGTTGAGCTGTGGAAAGTCTTTGAGGTTGAAGGCGCAAAAACCGAAGCGACTCAAGGCATTGTGGTGATTTTGCAAAGTGCAGGGCGTCGCTACGCGCTGCTGGTCGATCAGTTAATTGGTCAACACCAGGTGGTCGTCAAAAACCTGGAAAGCAACTACCGCAAAGTGCCAGGTATTTCTGCAGCAACGATCCTCGGCGACGGCAGCGTCGCGCTGATTGTCGATGTCTCTGCATTGCAGGGATTAAACCGCGAACAACGTGTGGCGATCACAGCCGCCTGATTGAGTGAGAAGGGAATAATATGACCGGTATGAGTAATGTAACTAAACTGGCCGGCGAACCGTCAGGTCAGGAATTCCTCGTGTTCACACTGGGGGATGAAGAGTACGGTATCGATATCCTGAAAGTGCAGGAAATCCGTGGGTACGATCAGGTGACGCGTATTGCTAACACGCCTGCGTTTATCAAAGGTGTCACCAATCTGCGCGGTGTGATTGTGCCGATTGTTGACCTGCGCGTGAAGTTTAGCCAGAGCGATGTGGATTACAACGAAAACACCGTGGTGATTGTGCTGAATCTTGGTCAGCGGGTGGTCGGGATTGTGGTCGATGGCGTCTCGGATGTGCTGTCGCTGACAACGGATCAAATCCGTCCGGCACCGGAATTTGCCGTAACGCTGTCGACGGAATACCTGACGGGACTGGGGGCTCTGGGTGACCGGATGCTGATCCTGGTTAACATTGAGAAGCTGCTCAATAGCGAAGAAATGGCGCTGCTGGATATTGCCGCCAGCCACGTCGCATAACCGCCATACCGTATCCGGCCTACAATGATTGCTGTTGTAGGCCGGATACGCGTAGCATATCCGGCAGATTTCCCCTTACGCTTCCCGCTCAACCAGCTCCGGTTCTTCTTCCAGTAAACCTTCATCTTGTGCCAGCATCGCCGTTGCAATCCCGTTACCTAATACGTTGATTGCTGAACGTCCCATATCCAGGAAGTGGTCAATACCCATCAGTAACAGAATCCCGGCAACTGGAATATTAAAGCTCGGAATGGTTGCTGCCAGCACCACCAGCGCAGAACGCGGCACGCCGGCAATCCCTTTTGACGCCAGCATCAGCGTCAGCATCAGGACGGTGATTTCTGCAAAGGAGAGGTGAATGTTATAGGCCTGCGCGATAAACATCGAGGCAAATGAACAGTAAACCATCGAGCCGACCAGGTTAAATGAATAACCGATAGGCAATACAAATGACACGATGTTAGGCGAGCAACCAAATTTGGTTAATTGCTCCAGCGTTTTTGGATAGGCGGCTTCCGAGCTGCTGGTAGTAAATGCGACCAGAACCGGATCTTTCAGCATGCTTACCAGACGAAAAACCTCTTTTTTCAGCATGACATAACCGACCGCCAGCAGAACCAGGCAGGTCAGCAAAATAGCCACATAGTAGCCGCCGATGAACGACGCATAGTTAAGCAGGATCCCCAAACCCTGGGTGGAGATAACGGAGGAAATGGCGGCGAAAATGGCCAGCGGCGCAACGTACATCACGTAGCCAGTCACCTTAAGCATAATGTGGGAGACCACATCCAGCGCGGCAACCAGCGGGGCATTGAACTTCTCACCAAGGGATGCGCCACCAATACCGAAGAACATCGAGAACACCACAATTTGCAGGATCTCATTGTTGGCCATCGCCTCGGCTATGCTGGTTGGGATGGTGTGAGTCAGAAAACCTTTCAGGCTCATGCCGCTCACGGCCAGGCCGGTATCAGTGGCTTCCAGCGGGATCGCCAGGTTCAGGCCGCTGCCGGGTTGCTCAAGAGAAACCACAAACAGACCGACCAGAATAGACAGTATGGAAGAGCTGATAAACCAGATCATCGCTTTGCCGCCTACGCGCCCGATGGTGGACGTTTCCCCCAGGCGCATAATACCGACGGTCAGGGTGCTGAATACTAAAGGTGCGATCACCATTTTAATCAGGCGCAAAAAGATGTCGGTGAGAAGCGTAATATTATCGGCCCAGGCGGTCACTACGCCGGGGGCGGCATAAGAGTGGATCACCGCCCCTGACAGGATCCCCGCCAGCATGAAGATCACGATAAACAACGTGAGTTTGTTTGCATTTGCCACTAAAAAGCCCTCAGTAAGGATTTAACATTTATTGTTCGGTTACTCATTTTTTATATTTATTAATTGGTAACTAAGTATTCATCATATAAATTGAATTAAAGCGCCAGCTGATACAACTTTTTTTAATTTTTTATCCATTTTGTTGTGGTGCAGAGGATATGTATTTGTGATCCTGGTCACGAAATAATGACTGTTTCATCCAATATGACCGCGCCCACAGATAAATTTGAATGTTATTCACATGATAATTGTGACGTTTTTATGTGAATGATTTGTGGTTGCCGTACACCCGTCTTCCCCTCCTTCCGCGAGGCTTCACGTCCCTTCAGGATTTCCTTTTCGCAAACGTAAAGTTATCTCAGCGACTGCCGATAACGTTGATAACTCGTTTTCAGGAAGGTGCCTTATGTTTAACCGTATCCGCGTTGTCACAATGCTGATGATGGTGCTGGGGGTTTTCGCACTGCTACAGCTTGTTTCCGGTGGTCTGTTGTTTTCTTCATTGCAGCAGAATCAGCAAAGTTTTGTTATTTCTAACGATCTTCGACAGCAGCAAAGTGAACTCACCTCAACATGGGATCTGATGCTGCAAACACGTATCAATTTAAGCCGTTCTTCTGCACGCATGATGATGGACGCGTCCAACCAGCAAAGCAGCGCGAAAAACGATCTGCTGAAGAATGCGAAAGCATCGTTGGCGCAGGCCGAAACACATTACGCAAAATTTAAGAACATCACACCGTTACCCGAGATGGCAGAAGCCAGCGGCAACGTTGAGGAGAAATATCAGCAGTACCATGCGGCCTTAACAGAACTGGTTCAGTTTCTGGAGAACGGCAATATGGATGCCTATTTCGCGCAACCGACTCAGGGAATGCAAAACGCGCTCGGTGAGGCGCTGGGCAAGTACGCCAGCGTTAGCGAAAAGCTTTACGCTCAGGCATTCGATAAAAGTGCGCGGGATTACCATTTCGCCCAATGGCAGCTTGGCGTGCTGGCCGTAGTGCTGGTGCTGATTCTGGTGGTGGTGTGGTACGGCATCCGCCATACCCTGCTTAATCCTCTGTCTCGCGTCATTGCCCATATTCGGGAAATCGCCAGCGGTAACCTGACCGCGACCCTGGCCGTCAGCGGTCGTAATGAAATCGGCGAGCTGGCCAGTACGGTTGATCATATGCAGCGCTCGCTGACGGAAACCGTCACCCTGGTACGTGAAGGTTCTGATGCGATTTATTCCGGGACCAGCGAAATTGCCAGCGGGAACACCGACCTTTCATCTCGTACTGAACAGCAGGCCTCTGCGCTGGAAGAGACCGCAGCCAGCATGGAACAGTTGACCGCAACCGTGAAGCAAAATGCGGACAACGCGCGTCAGGCCTCGCAACTGGCGAAAAGCGCCTCCGATACCGCACAGCATGGTGGCAAAGTGGTTGATAGCGTGGTGAACACCATGCACGAAATCGCCGATAGCTCGAAGAAAATCGCCGACATCATCAGCGTTATTGATGGTATTGCTTTTCAGACCAACATTCTCGCACTGAACGCGGCGGTTGAAGCGGCGCGTGCCGGTGAACAAGGCCGTGGCTTTGCTGTGGTTGCGGGCGAAGTGCGTAATCTGGCAAGTCGCAGTGCGCAGGCAGCGAAAGAGATCAAAGCGTTGATTGAGGATTCGGTTTCCCGAGTGGATACCGGGTCCGTATTGGTAGAAAGCGCAGGCGAAACGATGAACGACATCGTAAATGCCGTAACGCGGGTGACCGACATTATGGGCGAGATTGCCTCGGCCTCCGACGAGCAAAGCCGGGGGATTGATCAGGTGGCGCTCGCGGTATCCGAGATGGATCGCGTTACGCAGCAGAACGCCTCGTTGGTACAGGAATCGGCTGCCGCTGCCGCTGCTCTTGAAGAACAGGCCAGCCGCCTGACGCAGTCGGTGTCGACTTTCCGCCTTGCGTCACGTCCGGCGTCGGCTAAGCCGCGCGATACACGATTACCTGCAACGGCGGCTGCATCCTACCCGCGCCAGAACAATGAACAAGATACGAATTGGGAAACATTTTGACTGATAGTTAAACCGCGGCCAGTGCCGCCCAATGGGAGCGTTGATGTTTAATCGTATTCGAATTTCGACCACGCTGTTTTTGATTTTAATCCTCTGCGGTGTTTTGCAGATTGGCAGTAATGGCTTGTCCTTCTGGGCATTTCGGGACGGTTTTCAGAACCTGAATCAGGTCGAACGAAGTAATCAGCAACGCGCTGCGCTGGCCCAAACCCGCGCTGTGTTATTACAGGCCAGTACGGCCCTTAATAAGGCAGGGACGCTGACCGCCCTGAGCTATCCGCCAGAGGATATCAACACGCTGATGACCCTCGCACGTGATAGCCTGGCGCAGTCTGAATTGATGTTTAAACGCTTTATGGCGACATCGGATACGACGGCACAAGGGAAGGCGCTGTTTGGCGCAACGGAGAAAAGTTACAGCCAGTGGCACAGCGCTCTCGCGCATCAGGCCACCTGGCTTGAAAACAATCAGTTGTCAGATTTTCTGACCGCGCCGGTGCAGGCTGCTCAGGATGCTTTTGATGCAAATGTGAATGCGTGGCAGAGCAACATCGATCGCGTGTTGCAAACAGCAGGAGAGCAGAGCCAGCGAAATTACCATATGTCGGGGGTGATTTTCGCCACCATGGTGGTACTGGCGGCACTGCTCACCAGCGGTGCGCTGTACTGGTCGCGCAAGATGATTGTCCAGCCGCTGGCGATCGTGGGCAGTCATTTCGACAGCATTGCCGCGGGTAATCTGGCCCGGCCGGTAGCGGTTTATGGGCGCAATGAGATCTCAGCCATTTTTGCCAGTCTGAAGAAGATGCAGCAGGCACTGCGTGAAACGGTAAGCGAAGTACGCCAGGGCAGCTCAGCCATGCATAGCGGTATTTCAGAAATCGCGATGGGTAATAACGATTTGTCTTCGCGCACTGAACAGCAGGCGGCCGCGCTGGCGCAAACGGCAGCCAGCATGGAACAACTGACCGCAACCGTAGGACAGAATGCGGATAACGCGCGCCAGGCGTCAGGAATTGCCAAAAGTGCGGCAGATACAGCGCATAAAGGCGGCGAACAGACGTCCCGGGTCGCCAGCACCATGCATGAGATTTCCGCGAGCTCGCAGAAAATTGGCGACATCATCGGCGTGATTGACAGCATTGCCTTTCAGACCAACATCCTTGCGCTGAATGCTGCGGTTGAGGCCGCTCGCGCGGGTGAGCAGGGGCGTGGTTTTGCCGTGGTTGCGGGCGAAGTGCGCAATCTGGCAAGCCGTAGCGCACAGGCGGCGAAAGAAATTAAGGGGCTCATTGAGGAGTCTGTCACCCGAGTGCATCAGGGCTCGCAGTTGGTTGATATGGCAGCGCGCACCATGACGGAAATTGTCAGCTCGGTTACCCGGGTTAACGACATCATGGGCGAGATTGCTTCTGCTTCTGATGAACAGCGCAGAGGCATCGAGCAGGTGGCGCAGGCCGTCAGCCAGATGGACTCCGTGACGCAGCAAAACGCCGGGCTGGTGGAAGAAGCCGCATCCGCCACCGGACAACTTGCCATGCAGGCCGATAATCTTTCTGCCTGTGTCGCATTTTTTAAGCTTGAAGAGCAAACCGTAGCAAAACAAGAATTGGCACAGCCGCAGGTTGTGCCCGTTGTATCCTGAATGTGATTGAGAAGGCGCTATGACATCATCTCTGCCCCCTGGGCAAACGTCATTATTGTTACAGATGACACAGCGCCTCGCGCTGTCTGACGCGCATTTTCGTCGGATATGTCAATTAATCTACCAGCGTGCGGGGATCGTACTGGCCGACCATAAACGGGACATGGTTTATAACCGCCTGGTCCGCCGTCTGCGAACCCTGGGACTGGATGACTTTGGTCGCTATCTCAGCATGCTGGAAGCTAACCAGAACAGTGCTGAGTGGCAGGCTTTTATTAACTCTCTGACTACCAATCTGACCGCATTTTTTCGCGAAGGGCATCATTTTCCAGTGCTGTCAGATCATGCTCGTCGGCGCAGTGGTGAATACCGTGTCTGGAGCGCGGCGGCGTCAACCGGAGAAGAGCCGTACAGCATTGCGATTACGCTCGCCGATACCTTAGGTATGGCTCCGGGCCGCTGGCGTGTTTTTGCCAGCGACATTGATACCGAAGTGCTGGAAAAAGCCAGAAGCGGCATCTACCGCCTTGATGAGCTAAAGACGCTGTCACCGCAGCAGCTACAGCGTTATTTCATGCGTGGCACCGGACCGCATGAAGGACTGGTACGCGTTCGGCAGGAACTGGCGGGACATGTTGAATTTTCCAGCGTGAATTTACTGGATAAGCAGTACAACGTGCCAGGCCCCTTCGATGCCATATTTTGCCGTAACGTAATGATCTATTTCGACAAAACGACGCAGCAGGACATTTTGCACCGTTTTGTTCCACTTCTTAAACCAGATGGGCTGCTGTTTGCAGGTCATTCAGAAAACTTTAGCAACCTCGTGCGCGAGTTTAGCTTGCGTGGACAGACGGTGTATGCGCATGCGCCAGGTAAGGATAAAGCATGAGTAAAATCAGGGTTTTATCGGTTGATGATTCTGCACTGATGCGTCAAATCATGACCGAAATTATTAACAGCCACAGTGATATGGAAATGGTGGCGACGGCGCCGGATCCGTTGGTTGCCCGGGATTTAATCAAAAAATTCAATCCCGACGTCCTGACGCTGGATGTGGAAATGCCGCGCATGGACGGCCTCGACTTTCTTGAGAAACTGATGCGACTGCGTCCGATGCCAGTGGTTATGGTCTCTTCGCTGACCGGTAAAGGTTCTGAGGTCACGCTGCGGGCGCTGGAGTTGGGAGCGATTGATTTTGTCACCAAACCACAGTTGGGGATCCGTGAAGGGATGTTGGCCTACAGCGAAATGATCGCTGAGAAGATCCGCACCGCGTCGCGGGCAAAACTGGCGGCCCACAAACCCATGACGGCACAGGTGACCTTGAAAGCGGGGCCGTTACTCAGCTCTGAAAAACTGCTGGCGATTGGCGCCTCAACCGGAGGAACAGAGGCAATTCGCCATGTACTCCAGCCATTGCCGCTTTCAAGTCCCGGTATTCTTATTACCCAGCATATGCCGCCAGGATTTACCCGCTCATTCGCCGAGCGTCTGAACAAACTGTGTCAGATCACCGTGAAAGAGGCTGAGGACGGGGAGCGCGTGCTTCCAGGGCATGCGTATATCGCCCCTGGTGACAAGCATATGGAACTGGCGCGCAGCGGGGCGAACTACCAGATCAAAATTCATGATGGTCCACCGGTTAACCGGCATCGACCTTCAGTGGATGTGCTGTTCCATTCGGTGGCAAAACATGCGGGGCGTAATGCCGTGGGAGTGATCCTGACGGGTATGGGCAACGATGGCGCCGCCGGAATGTTAGCGATGAACCAGGCGGGTGCCTGGACCATTGCGCAAAACGAAGCAAGTTGTGTGGTGTTCGGCATGCCGCGCGAGGCCATCAATATGGGTGGCGTAAGCGAAGTGGTCGATCTTAGCCAGGTAAGCCAGCAAATGCTGGCGAAAATCAGTGCCGGACAGGCAATACGTATTTGAATCAGGAGTTTATTTTTTATGGCGGATAAAGAGCTTAAGTTTTTGGTTGTGGATGACTTTTCCACCATGCGTCGCATCGTGCGTAACCTGCTCAAAGAACTGGGTTTCAACAATGTTGAAGAGGCCGAAGACGGCGTGGACGCGCTGAATAAGCTGCAGGCTGGGGGATTTGGTTTTGTCATTTCCGACTGGAATATGCCGAACATGGATGGCCTGGAACTGCTGAAAACCATTCGTGCTGATGGCGGAATGTCGGCCCTGCCGGTGCTGATGGTTACGGCGGAAGCGAAGAAAGAGAATATCATTGCGGCGGCACAGGCTGGCGCCAGTGGTTATGTCGTGAAACCGTTCACGGCGGCGACGCTAGAAGAGAAACTCAATAAAATCTTTGAGAAACTGGGCATGTGAGGGTGTGATAATGATGATGCAACCACAAATTAAACCTGCTGACGAACATTCAGCCGGGGACATCATCGCGCGCATCGGCAGTTTGACCCGAATGCTGCGCGACAGCCTGCGTGAACTGGGGCTGGATCAGGCCATTGCCGAAGCGGCAGAAGCGATTCCCGATGCCCGCGATCGTCTCGATTACGTTGTGCAGATGACCGCACAGGCGGCAGAGCGCGCGCTGAACAGTGTGGAAGCTTCGCAGCCGCACCAGGACGCGATGGAAAAAGGTGCCAAAGACCTGACCAAACGCTGGGATGAATGGTTCGAAAATCCGATCGAGCTGTCTGACGCCCGTGAACTGGTCACCGATACCCGCCAGTTCCTGGGTGATGTGCCAGGGCATACCAGCTTTACTAACGCTCAACTGCTGGACATCATGATGGCGCAGGATTTCCAGGACCTCACCGGTCAGGTCATCAAGCGCATGATGGATGTTATCCAGGAGATTGAACGTCAGCTGCTGATGGTTCTGCTGGAAAACATTCCAGAGCAGGGCGCTCGTCCAAAACGTGAAAACGAAAGCTTGCTTAACGGCCCGCAGGTTGACACCTCAAAAGCCGGCGTGGTGGCAAGTCAGGATCAGGTTGATGACCTGCTGGATAGCCTCGGGTTCTGATCCGTAGCGTTTTTATTTGCTGGCCCGGCAGGCGCTCGCCGCCGGGCATTCTAACCGATAACGGCTTGCGCGTTATCCGGCCTACAGATACCTATCGTTCTCTTTACTTAATATCCATTTTTACGGTGACGTTGCCTTCATATTTACCGGCTACCGGTTTCCTCTCGGTGGTGCTCACTGGGGCGGCGGTCATTTTAATTACGCCGTTGCCCTGTTCATCCAGGGTTATCGGGAAGTCAAACGAGCCATCTAGCTTGACGGCTGTATCGTTGTCGTCATACATCCTGACGCCGATATCATCGCGGCCTAACATTTTGGCAATGTAGCCGTCGCTGCCGCTATTCCCGTGATCGGCGGTTAGGGTCATTTTGATTTTGTCCTGATTATCTGTGGCGGGATTGTCACAATGGTAAGAGATATCGACCGATTTAATGCCATTAGCAGGCGGAACGCCTGGCGTGGTAAATGCGCTGGTAGTGAGAACCGGAAACTCAACCTCAATCTGACTCCCCGCGTTAATGGTGCAACTGAGCGGGGCGCGGAGAACGCCGCCGAGGCGAATCTCGGACACCTTCTCAGGTACGGTACAGCCGTTAGGATTGTTGCTGGAACCGTAGTACAGGCAGGCATAGTTTTCCACGACGGTTTGTGGCTGGAAAATCTCTTCACCAAACACCGGTTTTTTAAGATAGAAAGTGGCGGCAATGACATTCCACTGAAACTGGCGTTTTACCGTGCTGGCGCCGACAGGCCGGGTTTCATCACTGCATACGGATTGCTGAGATTCCGTGGATTTTGTGTTGGCGTCGGCATATTTCTTCATGGTCCGGTTGGGGGTGTAATCGGTAATGTCGATATTGACCATGTTATTACCATCCTGGTGATTGATGGCATCAGGATATCCTGCCAGCTTAACATCCAGCTTTTCGGTGAGGAAACCAACGCCCTCTCTTGAAGTCCCTGACGGTAATGGACTACCAGCAAAAGATATGGAATAAACAGTGGCCCCGCTGTCGATTGGCATGTTTGATGGGCAGCGACAGTTGGCGGTGATAGGCCCACCCGCAGAGACAATGTGTCCCGCATTGTGTGTCATTCCGGAAAGATTGTTGGCCGCCACGACGTCTTGTTCGATATGGGTCGTATAGATGCCCGGCGAGCTAAAGCAGCTTTGTAGTGGCGTAGCTGCGCAAGATCCTGCGGCGCTGAAGAGTATCAGACCGGCGAGCCCGCGCTTTTGGTTAAGGCTGAGCATGTTTTTTCTCCTGAAGACACTGTGCGCGCGTGTTACGTATTCCCGTTGGGTTGTTACTATCAGAATCGGTTGCCAGAGCCAGCGTTGCACGGCACTGCTGTTCTGGCCCATCGCCCCATTTCACCGTAATGGTCATGCCATCGGTGATACCTGCCAGGTAGAGCACGCCGTTTTCATCGACAATACCGGTTTGTGTTTGCCCATCGACACTAGCAAACGCGCCAAAGGGGACGGGACTGCCGCTTTCACGCCGCAAGGTGACCAGTACACGATAACCAACCCAGGTGCTGAAATGGGCGGTGACGGCTGCGTTGCGGGTGGGAACCACGGTGACGACGGTGGCATTGGTATCGACATCATCCGGCAATGTGGTGGTGTCCAGCACAATGCGATTTTCCTGATAGGCGGAAAGGGATGGAATGATCGCGTTGCCAAAGCTATCGCTCTGCACGCCACGCTGATTCTGAAAGCGCAAGCCGGAAGCCTCATCGGTATCGACGATGGCAAATTCGCTACTTAACGGCTGTGCCAGGGTGACGCCGTGAGGATGCGCCACTACGGCGCCGCTGACGCTGTAGCTGATCTGTCGGGAATCGTCAGACGCATAATAATAGCCGCCGCTTAAGTTGGCGTACTGCGAGCGGTAGGTGCTGTAAATGCTGCTGTTATCCGTGCCGTCATGGTTGGTGTGGCTCTGCTGTAGTGAATAACTCAAGCGCTGGTCGTCAAGTAATGTGCCACCCAGCCCAACATTCTGGTTGGTATCGCCGCGTTGGCTGTTGCTGATGTTATAGCTCGCCCAGCTATTCGGCAGCCAGCGGCTCAGCGGCACACTAAGGCTGAAGGAGACGATTCGATCGCTGTCGCTATCGTCATTTTTGCTGTAGGTATAGGCCAGATGGTAGCTGATGCCGTTGACGGTGGTGCTAAAGCCTGCGGATAAATTACGTTCTTTGCGTGAGGTTCCCCAGTAATCCTGTTGGTAGCCGTTAAGATACAGGCTGCTGGAGAAAATGCTTTGGCTGATGCTGGCCTGAATGCGGTTACGTTTATTGTACTGATAGCGCCAGTCATCATCGCCATTATCATCATCTATTCTCTGATTGGCATCAGCAAAGCTGTAATAGCCGCTGGTGGAATAACGATAACTGGCCAGTGTGATGTTGGTGTCGGTAGTTTCAATATTTTTGCTGTACAGCAAGCGGTAAGACTGCCCATCGTGCTGTTCACCGTTATCCAGCGTGGTTTTTGCCCAGGTGACATCTGCGGAAACAGATCCAATAGTGCCCAGCGCGACGCCGACGCCGCCAACGCCAGCCTGATAATCCTCCGCAGCCGTTAGCCCACCAAACAACGTGACAATATTGTTCAGACCATAAATGGCGCTGCCCTGCACAAACATCGGCTCTTTGTCGCCGCTGTTGTTATTGGCACGATAACGGGCGGCAGTGACTTCATATTTTACCCGACCAGGGCGTAGCATGACCGCCACGCTGGAGTAGGGTTGGGTAAAGTGGCGCTCGCTGCCATCGGCTTCTTTAATCGTTACTTCCATGTCACCGCTGTTAGAGGTGGACGAGATATCGTTAATTTCAAACGCCCCTGGCGCGACGTTAGCCTGATAAATCAGGTAGCCATTTTGCCGCACGGAGACTTCAGCATTGCTGTTGGCAATACCGCGAATGGTTGGCGCGAAGCCTCGCTGGCTAAAGGGCAGCATATTCTCGTCGGAAGCGAGGTTAACGCCCTGATATTGCACGCTGTCGAACACCTCACCACGGGTGCTGTTTTCACCAGCGGTGAACTGAGACTTGAGAAATTGTACGTCATGCTGAATATAAGTTTGCAGCGACTGCCAGGACTGCTCATCGTCGTTTTTGTCCCAGGTGGCATAATTACGCAACCGCCAGCCGCCGAGATTTAGCCCACTTTGTAGGTTCAGGTATTGGTTTTTGTCAGTGCCGCCATTGCCGCTGTCATTTTGCGAGCCAGAAAATGCATAGTTGGCAAACAGAACCGGCACGCCGTTGTCCCAGCGCGAAGGATCTACCGAGCCGCGGCTGTGTTCATCCAGCGCCGCCTGCGGCATACTGATACGCAGCATCATGGCGTTAAAATCGAAGATCGCCGTGGCTGCCGTAATGTACTCCCCCAGTGCTTTGGGCAGTGGTTTATCAGTGGGCAGTGCGGCCAGTTCGCTAAAGGCCTCCACGCGTACGCCCCAGTCGCGCAGCATCGCGGGGGTAATCTGCGGCTGTAATTCGCCGCTGGCGTCGTTGAGGTAGTTGATATCCTGCTGTTTTGAACGCTGCTTGTTAATCACAATCGTTGATGAGTAAGTCCCGGGGAGCTGCGCTTTATTGTTGGAAAACAATGATAGATCAACATCCTCGTGCAGCGCCGCATCGCCTTCCAGCCCGGTGGGTGGAAAGTAGTATTCGCGGGCGTACGGCTGAGTTGAGAACAAAAGCAGAACCGCACCTAGCGCTTGTAATAGCGGGTTGAGCCGCCAGTGTGGCTGGGGCTGTGTCAACGTTTTTACCATTCGAATTATCCCTTTGACAGCGAGGTAGTAAAGGGAGGGGTCGCGTTGCCGTAATCGCTAATACAGCGCCAGGTGACCGATTGCCCGTTGGCATTGGCCGGTAGCGGGATCTCCGCGCTGCTTTTTGGTGTCACCATGTCGGCTTTTTTAAGCAGTGTGCCACCCAGCTTCACAGAGTCGAAGATGCTGTGGAAAGCTCCCTCGTTGACCACGCGCAGGACGTTGCCGTTACGGCTAAAACGCAGGTTTTTGCAGTTTTCGCCCGGCGAACCTGCCAGACCTTTGGGGCGAAAGAACAGTTTGAGTCGGGTTTTATAAATCAGCCGGAGGACGTTTTTGTCGATACTGCCATCTTCTTTGGCGACGGCGGGTATCGTACGGACGTTAATGTAAAATAGTGACTCTTTGTCCTGGGCGACGGCTGCGCCTGACCAGGCGATACGCAGGTTTTGCTCTTTTTGCGGGTCAAGGCGAAACAGCGGAGGGGTAATAATAAAGGGGCCACGGGTTTTCCCGTCGCCGGTGTCGGTCCATGACTGAACCAGCCACGGTAATTCGTTATCCTCGTTAGCGAGCGATAATGCGACCTCTTTTTTATTGGCATCGTAAACGACACGGGTGCGACCAATACGAATACCTGCTGCATCGCAGGGAGCCACGGTGCTAATGATAAGAGGCAGCAGCAAAAAAGCAGATGAAATTATTTTACGCATCGCAAATCCCTGCGAAATAGCGAAAGAACCCGTTAAACAGAGCCAATGGCGACTGGCTCTGTTTAATATTAAACAACGGTCTGTATTGCGGTGTGATTAACGATAGACAATATTCACGGTCATATCGGCGTCTGCCGCACCCGCGGTAGTGACCGCTGCGAAGGATTTATAGCGGGCATTAAACTCAGCAATAATGGCATCACCCGCTGTATCGGGCAGGTCGATATAGACCTGGCCTTCGGTGGCGTCCATCGTTAACAATGTCGTATCTGCACCCGCAGGTGAAACGGCAATACCCACACCGGTGGCAACTGGGTTATTGCCGCCAGGGTTTTCAGCCGCGGCGGTAATCGCGCTGACATCCAGTAAGCTGGAGCTGCCTGTTAACGCGTGGGTGCCTTGAAAGGTGAGTTGCACTTGTGGCAGACCTGTGGTGGCAACCGGGCAGTTTTTCAGCACAATAGTAAACGGTTTCAACGGCGACTCGGTACCTACGTTGCCTTCGTTAAACAACGACGTTGGATAAGTCCCTAAAGGAACGGTGCTATCGGTATCTGTATCGCCCTCAATGACACAACTTGGCTCTATCAGTTCACCGGTGAAATGAATCTTTCCGGCATTGGCTTCATCAGCGAATGCACTACTGGTGGTCGCCATCGTGAGAATGACTGCGGATATTAATTTATAACGTAACTTCATGTTAACAAACTCCATCTGTTAATAATATTATTAATCCATTCACTGTAATTCTACTTAAGAGATTGATAATCTTTTAGTGAATAGCGTAACCGGTGTATCAATCCCTGCTATTAGATATAAGCCTTGCTGATTTTTGCGGATTATAATTTGATTTCTTTTTTTATCAATAGCGCATAAGATCTATTTTTAATTGTTTGGTGATATTTATGTGTTAATGTTTATTAATTTGTTTTTAATATGGTGTGGGGTGTGCGTTTATTATAAAATAATAAATGTAAATCCTATGGTGCGTAAACAGTTCGCGTAGAATGATTCACCTATATATATTCCCTTCACTAATAGCCTACGAGAACCGGTTGAATGCCTGGATGAAGTGGGTTCATCTGCGCGGCGTATATCCTCTTTTTTATGCCATAACTTGGCGGTTATTTGCCGAAATGATGCTGAGGTCACAGCAGGTTACGCCTGAGTGACAGTGCGATATATAGACTTGTCATAATAATTGCAGTTAAATGGTTATCGGTGCAAGGCAATATATTACGTCAGTAGGTTATTTATCGATATCCCGAGTGTTTTTACTCGAATAGCGGCGGGGGAGATATGCGAATTTTACGTGAGAATGATTTTTTTCATTCAGAGCAACATGCGTTTTGTCTTTTTTCGATGAATAACCAATTAATGGAAGGTGTGCACGGGCATGATTTTGATGAATTGGTGATTGTCCGTAGCGGTAGCGGGTTTCATATTATTAATGACTTGGTTCGTTTTATCTGTCAGGGTGACTTTTTTTTAGTGACCGCTAACGATACCCATAGTTATGTTTCAACTAATAATCTGTCGGTTATTAATATATTGATTCGTCGCCCGCGCAGTTTTCATTTTTTACAGCACATTGATAATTTGCTCGATTGTATAAAAGAAAAACTTCTACAGCCTACCGCGCTGGCGTTAACTCAGGGAGCGCTGGCGCGTATTGAGGTATTGAGCCAGGAGATAATCTCACGTAACGAGAGTAACTATGACGTGCTCTATTTTTCATTGTGTGAAGTCGCTTTGCTGAACATCATCAACACGCTTTGCCAGTGCGACCGCCAAACCGAGGCGCTTAGCCCTGATGAGCGAGGGCGAGCCAACCTGATCCGTATGCTCAAGACCAGTAGCTTGCGTCATTTGGACTGGAATGTGTTGAGTGATGATAACGGTGTCGCCAGGCGCACGATGTATCGCTTAATTAAGCGAGTGACCGGTTATACTCCGGTTAAATTCCAGATGTTGTATCGTGTATTAAAAGCTCAAGAATTACTGCGCACTACGGATAAAACCATCAGTGAAATTGCGGCACGTTGTGGTTTTATGAATGCGATCAGGTTGACTGAATCGTATCGACGGTATTTTCATTATCCTCCAAGCCATGAACGTGAACTTCATTCACGAGTTTTAATAGCGATTTAATTGTTAGGTTAATAACAATAAAAAATTATTACTACCATCCATCGTGACGGGGATAGGCCATACGCTTATTTCTCGCCATACTGTCTGTAAATTTAAGGGAATCGTTATGTCAAAAAATAAAACACCTAACCCCTGGTATATTGGGGTGGTGTCTGGAATGGCATCATATATTGATTCGGCGGCTATTGTTTCCAGTGGTACCGCCTTAGTCATTTATCAAAAAACAATGGGTATTACTGCACTACAAATTGGCATTTTATCTGGATTATTAACGCTGAGTATTGCCGCTGGGGCTTTTGGTGGCGGTCGTCTTGGAGACCGTATTGGTCGTCGTAATGTTTTTATTATTACGATGGCGATGATTTTTATCGGCACGCTGGCGCTGGCCTTTGGTTTGAACTTCCCGTTCCTGGTGCTGGGCACACTCTTGGTGGGGCTGGCGACAGGGGCTGATTTACCTGTCTCTCTGGCGACTATCTCCGAAGCGGCGAACGATGAAAACCGCGGCAAGATTATCGGCTTGTCCAATTTACTCTGGCTGGTGGGAATTGGCGCCACGATGGGGATCTCCGCTATCGTCGGCGACTGGGGGCTGATTGGCGCGCAAATCATGTATATGCACGTTGGGCTGGTGGCGGTTGTGCTGATGATCCTGCGTTGGTCTATCCCTGAGTCGCCGCTGTGGTTGGCGGCAAAGGATGAACTGCGTCGTGGCATCGCCACCGTGCGGGCGCAGAAAACCGGCTGGCGCGATCTGCTCGAAGGCAAATACCTGTGGCCGTTTATCTCGCTGTGCATCTTTTATACCTTCACCAATCTGGCGGCCAATACCGGCGGGCAGTTTGGGGCTTATGTAGCGGTAAATGTGGTGGGCATTTCGGTCAGCACGCACTCGCTGTGGGGGCTGTTGATTCTGCCAGTGAGCGTGGCGTCTGGGTTGATGTTTATGCGCGTCGTTGATACCTCAAAACGGGTTCCATTCTTTATTTTTGGCGCGGTGATGATGTCCGGTGGTTATTTCGTGCCGGTACTGTTTAATTTCTCACCGCTCTCCTGGTTCTGCTGCCTGCTGTTTACCAATATCGGCACAGGATTTGCCTTCGAAGGCATCATGAAAGTGTGGGCGCAAGAGTCATTCCCCACCATGCTCCGAGCCACCGCGCAAGGAGTGATTGTCGGTGTCGCCCGTCTGACCTGCGGCTTGTTGGCGTTCGTCACTCCTGTGCTGTTGAGCGCGGGGCCGGTGGTTCTTTATTGCCTGCTGACGGCGATTGTGGCGATAGGCATGGTTATCGGTTGGCTGTGCTTCCACGGCAAGCAACGTAATGAATTTAATGCAGAAACAGAAATGGTGGCGACGCCTGATAACGGACAGGCGTCGCACGATACTTTGCGGGCCAAAGCCTGAATATGAGCCACTGAGGGAAAAATTATGTTGGCAGTAGAAAAGATTACGCTCAACTATGAAACCACGCTGACGGGCTGCGAAACGCTGCCTGTTTTCGGCTGGATAATCACCAGTACCTTGCGCGATGTACAGCAGCGTAGCTGGCGTTTGCAGCTGTCGGCGCAAGAAGATTTTGCCCAATGCCTGTTTGACAGCGGCGAAATGCACGATGACCGCTCCAGTAATATCGAATTGCCCGACGTCGCCTGCCAGCACTCGACGCGCTATTTTGTGCGGGTGCATATTACCGACAACCACGGTGAAGAGAGCGGCTGGAGCCCGGCGGCAACGTTTATTACCGGCCTGCCAGCGCAAGCGTGGCAAGGGGTGTTTATCTCGGCTGAAACGCCACAGGATAAAGACAACTCAAAAGGCACGTTGTTGCGCCATGCGTTCAGTTTGCCCGGCGGTGATGACATTGTTTCGGCGGTGGTACATGCCAGCGCGCTGGGGCTGTACCAACTGTGGATCAACGGCGAAAAAGTCGGGCGTGATGAGTTATCGCCCGGCTGGACGAGCTACCACCACCATCTGTTGTATCAAACCTGGGATGTGACCGAGCACCTGCGAGAAGGCGAAAACGCGATTGGCGCGATGGTGGGGGCGGGTTGGTATAAAGGGGATATGAGCTTCAACCGCTATCGCAACTATTACGGCCAGCAGACGGGGTTTATTTGCCATATGGTGGTGACGCTCCGCGATGGTAGCCAGCGGATAATCGCCACGGATGCACACTGGCAGGGCAGCGATGACGCGATTTTGTTTGCTGAAATTTATGATGGCGAAGTGTATGACGCACGTCGGGAGCAGCGCGGCTGGAGCGAGCCTGCGTTTAGCGCCGGGCATTGGCGTGCGGTGACGACGCTTGCGGCAGAGACTTCGGTGCTGCAACCGCAAACGGCCTGCCCGGTACAAGAAATAGAACGGCTTGCGCCGTGCTCAATCATCACGACGCCAAAAGGTGAGACGGTGCTTGATTTTGGCCAGAACCTCAGCGGCTGGGTGGAGTTTCGGGTGCGCGGTGCGGCAGGTGAGCGCGTGGTGCTGCGCCATTTTGAAGTGCTGGATGCCGAAGGCAATGTTTATCTGGCGAACCTGCGCACCGCCAAACAGTGCATTGATTACACCTTACGCGGCGAGGGTGAAGAATGTTTTCACCCGCATTTTACCTTTCAGGGTTTCCGTTATGTGCTGATTGAACGTTGGCCTGGCACGCCGACGCGGGATGATTTTGTCGCGGTCGTGCTGCATTCCGCGATGACGCCGACGGGTCACATTGAAACCTCAAACGCGGATCTCAACCAACTGCATCACAACATCATGTGGGGGCTTAAGGGCAATTTCGTCGATATCCCAACCGACTGCCCGCAGCGCGATGAACGTCTGGGATGGACGGGCGATGCGCAAATTTTCTGCCGCACCGCCAGTTATCTGATGCAGACGCGCACTTTTTTTGCCAAATGGCTGACCGATCTTCAGCATGACCAAACGCCGGAGGGCGGTGTGCCGCACGTCATTCCCGATATCCTCACCGGCAAATGCGACAACGACCGCTTTTTATCCCACGGGCGCACCCATTCCGCCGCAGCCTGGGCCGATGCGGCGGTGATTAACCCGTGGACGCTGTACCTGATGTACGGCGATAAACAGACGCTGGCCCGCCAGTACAAAAGCATGAAAGCCTGGGTGGAGTTTATGCATGACAACGCTGTTGAGAACCAGTGGTCGTGGAAACTGCAGTTTGGCGATTGGGTTGCGCTGGATGCCAAAGAGGGTAGCTATTTTGGCGCAACGCCGAATGAACTGACCTGCATGGCCTACTATGCGTTGTCCACGCTGCTGCTGGCGAAATCAGCCAAAGCACTGGGAAATGACGTTGATCACACCCATTATCAGGCGCTGCATACCGCGATTGTCGAAAGCTTCCGCAATGAGTTTTTTACCGCCACCGGGCGGCTGGCGGCGCGCACGCAAACGGCGCATATTCTGGCGCTTTACTTCCAGTTAGTGCCGGACGCGCACCGCGAGCGCACCGTGCAAACGCTGCTGGAACTGCTGGCGGAAAATGACGGTCATCTGGTGACGGGGTTTGTCGGCACCCCCTATTTCTGTCACGCATTGAGCGAAAACGGGCAGGCCGACGCGGCGTGGCAATTACTGATGAAAGAGGACTTCCCAAGCTGGTTGTATCAGGTAAAGGCCGGGGCGACGACGATTTGGGAACACTGGGATGGCGTGAAACCGGATGGCACAATGTGGAGCCCGGACATGAACTCCTTCAACCATTATGCCTACGGGGCGATCGGTGAATGGCTGTATCGCGTGGCGGCGGGAATAAATACCGAAGAACACGCGCCGGGCTTTAAATCTTCGGTACTGCGGCCTATTCCGGGCGGTGGCCTGACATGGCTGAAAGCGCGATACGGCTCGGTATATGGTGATATTGCCGTCCACTGGACGCAGGAACCGGCGCGCGATGGCTTGCAGACCATCACTCTTGAGGTAGATATTCCGCCGAATACTCACTCAATGGTGATCCTCGATGGCGCACAAACGCTGCTCGATACCGATGGCCTCGACTTCGCGCCAGTAGACGGCGGCTATGGCGCGCAGGTGGGATCGGGCCATTATCGCGTTATCTGGCAGCGCTAACCGCGTGATTGTCACGGCAGCGTTCGCGCTGTCGTGGCAAACGAACGCTCGAATTCCTCTGTTTTCGTTTCGCTATTCGACGCATTGGCAATGGTTGCGGTCGCGATAATACTCGTGACCGTGACGACGAGAGTAATGCCGTGGCAGAAGAAAGCGACGACGACAAAACAGAAGCCCCCACACCCCACCGACTTGAAAAAGCACGGGAAGAAGGGCAGGTCCCCCGATCCAAAGAACTGACCTCACTGCTTATTTTGCTGGTGGGCGTGTGCATTATCTGGATTGGCGGGGAGTCGCTTGCCCGCAGACTGGCCGGTATGCTGTCGGCCGGATTACGTTTTGACCACAGTATGGTCAATGACCCTAACCTGATCCTCAGCCAAATCATCCTGCTGATTAAAGACGCGATGATTGCGCTGTTACCGTTGATTACCGGCGTCGTTCTGGTGGCATTAATCTCCCCGGTGATGCTTGGCGGCTTGATTTTCAGCGGTAAATCTCTGCAGCCCAAGTTCTCTAAGCTGAATCCGTTGCCGGGCATTAAACGCATGTTTTCAGCGCAAACCGGAGCGGAACTGCTCAAAGCGATACTGAAATCCACGCTGGTGGGGAGCGTGGCCGGATTTTATCTCTGGCATAACTGGCCGGCGATGATGCGTCTGATGGCGGAATCGCCGATTACGGCGATGGGCAACGCCCTGGATTTAGTTGGCATGTGCGCGCTGTTGGTGGTGCTTGGCGTTATTCCGATGGTGGGGTTCGACGTTTTTTTCCAGATTTACAGCCATCTGAAAAAGCTGCGCATGTCGCGTCAGGATATCCGTGACGAATTTAAGCAAAGCGAAGGCGACCCGCACGTTAAGGGCAAAATACGCCAAATGCAGCGCGCTGCCGCGCAGCGTCGCATGATGGCGGATGTGCCGAAAGCGGACGTGATTGTTACCAACCCCACGCACTATTCGGTGGCGTTGAAGTATGACGAGAACAAAATGAGCGCACCGAAAGTTGTTGCCAAAGGCGCGGGGCTGGTGGCGCTGCGCATTCGTGAGATTGGCGCTGAACATCGAGTCCCTACGTTAGAAGCGCCGCCGCTGGCGCGTGCGCTATACCGTCATGCTGAGATTGGTCAACAAATACCGGGTCAATTATATGCCGCCGTTGCCGAAGTGCTGGCATGGGTATGGCAGCTAAAACGCTGGCGTCTCGCCGGCGGCAAGCGTCCACCACAACCTGAAAACCTTCCGGTGCCTGAAGCACTGGATTTCATGAACGAGAAGAATACTGATGGCTAATCTGGTCGCGATGTTGCGTTTGCCCAGCAACCTGAAATCCACGCAACTGCAAATCCTTGCCGGACCGATCCTTATCCTGCTGATCCTGTCGATGATGGTGTTGCCGTTGCCGGCTTTCGTCCTCGATTTGCTGTTCACGTTTAACATTGCGCTGTCGATCATGGTGCTGCTGGTGGCGATGTTCACCCAGCGTACGCTGGAGTTTGCCGCATTCCCGACGATTTTGCTGTTTACCACATTATTACGCCTCGCCCTGAACGTTGCGTCGACGCGTATCATTTTAATGGAAGGGCATACCGGCGCGGCGGCGGCGGGAAAGGTGGTTGAAGCTTTTGGTCACTTCCTGGTGGGCGGTAACTTTGCGATCGGTATCGTGGTCTTCGTTATTCTCGTCATTATCAACTTTATGGTTATCACCAAAGGTGCTGGGCGTATCGCCGAGGTTGGCGCGCGCTTCGTGCTGGATGGTATGCCCGGCAAGCAGATGGCGATTGATGCGGATTTGAATGCGGGTCTGATTGGCGAAGATGAAGCCAAAAAACGACGCTCGGAGGTGACGCAGGAAGCGGATTTCTACGGCTCTATGGATGGTGCGAGTAAATTCGTACGTGGAGATGCCATCGCCGGTATTTTGATCATGGTGATCAACGTGGTCGGTGGTCTGTTAGTCGGGGTGTTGCAGCATGGTATGAGCATGGGTAGCGCAGCGGAAAGTTATACCCTGCTGACCATCGGTGACGGGCTGGTGGCGCAAATTCCTGCGCTGGTAATCTCCACCGCGGCGGGGGTTATCGTGACCCGCGTGAGTACCGACCAGGACGTAGGCGAACAGATGGTGACCCAACTGTTCAGTAATCCTAGTGTCATGCTGCTTAGTGCGGCGGTGCTTGGTCTTTTGGGTCTGGTTCCGGGCATGCCGAACCTGGTGTTTTTGATGTTTACCGCCGCGTTACTGGGTCTGGCCTGGTGGATGCGTGGTCGTGAGCAAAAAGCTCCCGATGAGCCGCAGCCGGTGAAAATGCCGGAAAACAACTCCGTGGTGGAAGCAACATGGAATGACGTACAGCTGGAGGATTCACTGGGGATGGAGGTAGGCTACCGCCTGATCCCAATGGTGGACTTTCAGCAAGATGGCGAGTTGCTGGGGCGAATTCGCAGTATTCGTAAGAAATTTGCCCAGGATATGGGTTTTCTGCCGCCGGTGGTACATATCCGCGACAATATGGATCTGCAGCCAGCCCGCTATCGTATTTTGATGAAAGGGGTGGAAATTGGTAGCGGTGACGCCTATCCGGGACGCTGGCTGGCCATTAACCCTGGTACCGCCGCCGGGTCGCTGCCGGGCGAGAAAACGGTCGATCCGGCTTTCGGTCTGGACGCTATCTGGATTGAAAGCGCATTGAAGGAACAGGCGCAGATTCAGGGCTTTACGGTTGTTGAAGCCAGTACCGTTGTCGCCACGCACCTTAATCACCTGATTGGGCAGTTCGCTGCTGAGCTGTTTGGCCGTCAGGAGGCGCAACAGCTACTGGACCGCGTCTCGCAGGAGATGCCAAAACTGACAGAAGACCTGGTCCCGGGCGTCGTGACGCTCACTACGCTGCATAAAGTACTGCAGAACTTACTGGATGAGAAAGTACCGATTCGCGATATGCGCACCATTCTCGAAACGCTGGCTGAACATGCACCGCTGCAAAACGATCCGCATGAGCTTACCGCGGTGGTACGTGTTGCGTTGGGACGCGCCATCACTCAGCAGTGGTTCCCGGGTAATGAAGAGGTTCAGGTTATCGGCCTTGATACCCCGCTCGAACGTTTGCTTCTGCAGGCGCTGCAGGGCGGCGGCGGTCTGGAGCCGGGTCTTGCAGACCGACTGCTGGCCCAGACTCAGGAAGCGCTGTCCCGTCAGGAAATGTTGGGTGCGCCGCCGGTCTTGCTGGTCAACCACGCGTTGCGTCCGTTACTGGCACGCTTTTTACGTCGCAGCATTCCGCAACTGGTGGTGTTATCGAACATGGAGCTGTCTGACAACCGCCATATCCGTATGACGGCGACTATTGGAGGTAAGTAATGCGTAAATTACTGTGGTTGTTGTTTTTTCCTCTGGTAGCGCAGGCTGCCGGAGAAGGCGCCTGGCAGGCCAGCGGTATGGGGATTACTTTAAATCACCGCGGCCAGTCAGCCTCGTCTGCACCTCTGACGCCCAGCCAGCCGGTCTCGGGGTTGATGACGCTGGTGGCCTGGCGCTATGAGCTCAATGGCCCAACGCCTGCGGGTTTACGGGTACGTTTATGTTCCCAGTCCCGCTGTGTTGAGCTGGACGGGCAAAGCGGGACCACCAACGGATTCAATAATGTTCCCGCCATCGAACCGATGCATTTTGTCTGGGAAGTACCCGGTGGCGGTCGCCTGATCCCCGCCTTACAGGTTCAGAGCAATCAGGTGATTGTGAACTATCGTTAACGCCTCCCTTCATTCCGGCCAGCAGCAGAAACTGCTGGCTGCTTCGCAATTCTAGTCCGCCTCTTTGATTAAATAGAAACGCTGTTTTATAAAATAGGTGACATACGTTGCCGGACTCTTTGTGCTGTTGCCATTTCACGAATACCCCTGGCAAAAATAGAAAGGTTTCACTTGCTGTTAGCTTTTACTGTGGCCGTGTAAGGAGGCCCAATGTCAAAGCGAGGATTGCGGGGCCTCCCAATAATGTGCAGGGGTAACGGCAATGAATACACGTAAAATTGGGTTGGTTAACTATTTCGCCTACGGTTCGGGGGATTTTTTAGGCGCAGGCACCACGGCGTTAACCGCGGCCTGGCTACTCTATTTTTACACGACGTTCTGTGGCCTGACGCCAATCGAAGCAACCTTTATCTTCGCTACAGCCAGGGTGTTGGATGCCGTTGTTAGCCCATTAATGGGTTTTTTAACCGATAACTTTGGCTCCACCTGGCTCGGCAAACGCTTTGGGCGACGCAAGTTTTTTATTCTGTTGGGGATACCCTGTGTCTTTAGCTACTCACTAATGTGGGTGGGTGATATGGGGTTCTGGTACTACCTGCTCACCTATCTGATTTTTGACGTGGTCTACACCATGATTCTGGTGCCATACGAAACGCTGGTACCCGAAATGACCGATGACTTTAAACAGAAAACCAAATTCTCCGGCGCGCGCATTTCGATGGCGCAAATGTCTGCCATTCTGGCCTCATTCTTACCTGGCGTTCTGCTGACGCTGTTTGGCAAGGACAACCCCGTCTCTTTTTTCTACGCCAGCCTGGTGTTTTCTGTGCTGTGTGCACTGATGCTGACCTTCGTCTGGTTCTTTACCTGGGAACGCCCACGGGAAGAGTGGACTGAGGCGGCGCTGCGAGCCGAAGAAGAGAAGAAAAGCCTGACCTTGAGTCAGAGTATGAACCGTTTATTTGTGGAACTGAGTTCAACACTGCGCATCCGTATCTTTCGCCAGCATTTAGGAATGTATCTTGGCGGCTATATTGCCCAGGACGTCTTTAACGCCGTCTTTACTTACTATGTGGTGTTTGTGCTGATGCAGGAAGCATCAATGGCGTCAAACCTGCTGGGTACGATGGCTATCTTCCAGTTTATTGCCGTTATCGCCATGATCCCATTGTGCATCCGTTTCGGACCTGCGCCGTCTTATCGCATGGTGGTCGTCCTGTTTGGTCTCAGTTCACTCTCCTATGCGGGGCTGTATTACGCCGGATTAAGCGATGTTTATTCTCTGTTGCTATTGGTTTCCGCCGTTGCGGGCTTGGGACGCGGTGGTATCAACTACGTTCCCTGGAATATCTACACCTATATTGCCGACGTTGACGAAGTGATCACCGGTCAGCGTCGGGAAGGGATCTTCGCCGGCATTATGACGTTAACGCGTAAAGCGTCGCAGGCGGGAGCGGTGATGCTGGTGGGGATTGTGATGCAGTTGTCTGGTTTTGTCTCCGGTCAGAGCGCACAGCCCGTGGCGGTCAGCCATACCATCCTGTTAATTCTGAGCTGCGGAACGCTGATTGTTCTGGCGCTGGGTTTCCTGGTTTCCTTGCGCTTCAAACTGAACCTGCAAACGCACAGCACCCTGCGCGAAGAGACAGCAAAAATGCGTGAGTCCGGGCAACCCGTGTTGGAAGGACTATCCGCTAAAGGACGCGCGACCGTAGAGATGCTATCGGGCATGCCTTATGAATCACTTTGGGGTAACAACAATATTGGTTACCTGAATCGTAATAAACCAGCGGCACCGAAACTGGAAAAGGGTGCTGTATTGAATTCGACATTGACAGAGGTTAAGTAAATGATTGTTTATCCGGTTAAACACAGCCCATTGTTGCGCCAGCCAGAACATTTTATTGCCAGGGATGAATTAAAAGCGTTGATCAAAAAGGTGACGCATAACCTGGTCAATATTCATGACGAGACCGGCGAGTTCTTGCTACGTCTGGATGACGGACGCGTTATTGATACCAAAGGCTGGGCGGGATGGGAGTGGACGCACGGCATCGGCTTGTACGGGATGTATCAGTATTATCAGCAAACCGGCGATGCCACGATGCGCGATATTATCGACAGCTGGTTTGCCGATCGCTTTGCGGAAGGTGCAACGACCAAAAACGTCAACACCATGGCGCCGTTTTTAACGCTGGCATATCGCTATGAAGAGACGCGTAATCCCGCGTATCTGCCGTGGCTCGACAGCTGGGCTGAGTGGGCAATGCATGATATGCCGCGTACCCAATTCGGCGGTATGCAGCACATTACGCTGGCGGAAGAAAATCACCAGCAGATGTGGGATGACACGTTGATGATGACGGTCTTACCGCTGGCGAAGATTGGCAAGTTGCTCAACCGTCCCGAGTATATTGAAGAGGCAACCTATCAGTTCCTGCTGCACGTGCAAAACCTGATGGATAAAGAAACGGGGCTGTGGTTCCACGGCTGGAGCTATGAAGGACAGCATAACTTCGCCAACGCTCGCTGGGCGCGTGGCAACAGCTGGTTAACTATAGTCATCCCGGATTTCCTCGAATTAGTTGATTTGCCGGAAAACAATGCAGTGCACCGCTATCTGGTGCAGGTTTTGAACGCGCAAATAGCGGCGCTGGCGAAGTGCCAGGATGAAAGCGGACTGTGGCACACCTTGCTGGACGACCCGCAGTCGTATCTTGAAGCCTCGGCAACCGCCGGATTTGCCTATGGGATCCTCAAAGCGGTACGTAAACGCTATGTCGGACAAGACTATGCGGCTGTAGCCGAAAAAGCGATCAGAGGCATTGTGCAACATATTTCGCCGGAAGGTGAATTGCTTCATACCTCGTTTGGTACCGGGATGGGCCACAATCTCGATTTCTACCGCAACATCCCCCGGACCTCCATGCCTTACGGTCAGGCGATGGCGATGCTGTGCCTTACCGAATACTTGCGTAAGTATTTTTGATATCGGTGTCCGATGGCGTTGCGGCTATCGGACCCGCTTGAGCGTCGTCGTCCTGCGCAGCAAACAGATGATCCATGATTTGACGCATGACTGGTGCGGCGGTGACGCCATCGCTGCCGCCGTTTTCCAGAATTAACGCTATGGCGACTTTTGGGTTCTTATATGGCGCAAATGCGGTATAGAACACGTGGTCGCGCAGACGCACAGGGATCATTTTCGCATCGTAGGTCTGATTTTCTTTCAGGCTAAAGACCTGTGATGTGCCACTTTTCGCTGCAATGCCGTAAGGCGCGGTGTGAAAGAACTTATAACCGGTACCGTTTGGCTCATTCGCCATGCCGAACATCGCTTGACGCACCAGTCCCCAGTAGGGGGACGAAGCAGAGGCAATTTGTGACGGTGCTTCGGGAGCCTGATACGGCGTGATGACTTTTCCGCTCTCTTCATCACGTAGCAGGTGAGGGGCGATAACCTTGCCGTTGTTAATCAGCGCGACCATGGCTTTAACCATCTGGATCGGCGTGGCAATCCAGTAGCCCTGGCCGATGCCAACCGAAATGGTATCTCCCTGATACCAGGCTTTTTTATGTACTTTCTGCTTCCATTCGCGGCTCGGGAGCAGGCCGTTATACTCCTCACCAAGATCGATGCCGGTCGGTTTGCCATAGCCAAACTGGCTGAGCATGCTGTTAATACGGTCAATCCCCATCATATACGCCACCTGATAAAAGAATGTGTCGGCAGATTCTTCAATTGCTTTGGTGACATCCAGCATACCGTGGCCCGTTTTTTTCCAGTCACGGTAATGTCGCTCCGTGCCGGGGAGCGTCCAGGTGGGGGCGCCGAAGAAACGGGTCTGCGGCGTGATCACGCCGTCCAGTAATGCTGACATCGCCATATACGGTTTGACCGTGGAGGCGGGAGGATACAACCCCTGCGTGACGCGGTTGATTAACGGCAGGTCCTTATCCTGAAGCAGCTTGTTATAGTCCTGATAGCTAATACCTTTGACAAACGGGTTGGGGTCATAGCTGGGGTTCGAAACCATTGCCAGCACGGAACCGTCATGCGGATCCTCAACCAAAACGGCGGCCCGCTGGCCCACCAACAGACTCTCAATATATTGCTGTAAATGGAGGTCCAGCGTCAGATGGATATCTTTTCCGGCAACGGGCGGCACATCTTTGATCAGGCGTACGATGCGTCCGTGGTTATCAACTTCGACCTCCTGATAACCGGTTTTCCCATGCAGTTCATTTTCATAGTAGTGCTCAATACCCTGCTTACCGATGTTGTGATCGGCGGCGTAGTTCTCTGTCAGGCCTTTTTGATCCAGCGCTTTCAGGTCGTTGTCATTGATTTTTGACACATAGCCAAGGACATGCGCCAGCGCTGCGCCATAAGGGTACTGGCGGTCTTCATAGCTATTGATATTGACGCCGCTGAAATGAAACTGGTTAACCGAGAAGCGGGCGATTTCCACATCGGTCAGCGCATTTTTTAGCACGACCGGGCGATAGCGGCTGCTGGCTTTCAGCGCATGGCGAAACTGGTCAATGTCATCAGGAGTGAGGTCAATGATAGGCGTGAGCTGCCTGATCAGGGCATTCATATCACTGATTTTATAAGGCGTAACGGAAATGTCGTACCAGGTTACATTGCGCACCAGCGGGATGCCGTTGCGATCGTAAATCATGCCACGCGTCGGGGCCACGGGCAGCATTTTGATGTCGTTTGCATTCGAGCGGGTGGTGTAATACTGGTGCTGACAGATTTGTAAGTTGTAGAGATTGTAAATCAGGATGCCAAAGCAGATGACCACCAGGCCAAAGGCCACCAATACACGCCGCTGGAAGAGTTTTTCCTCCGCCTCAAAATCTCTGAATGTCATTGACCCGTACCCGATTAATTCGCCGCCTCATGATACGGAGGCTTAAACGGGATGACAGGCAAAAAATGTTCCATATCTCTACGGAAATGTGTCATTCCTTGTGAGTTGTTACAGATGGCCTGTTACAGAAATAAAAAAGGCCTGAGTCCGAATTTCGGAGTCAGGCCTGATAGGTGAGCTGATTTACATACGTTCTACGGTTTCGATACCCAGCGTATCCAGACCCAGCTTCAGGGTTTTCGCCGTCAACTGTGCCAGTTTCAGGCGGCTGTTACGAATCTCTTCGTTTTCAGCGCTAAGGATTGGGCAGTGCTCGTAGAAGCCGGAGAACAGACCGGCAACGTCGTACAGGTACGCACACATCACGTGCGGCGTACCTTCACGTGCAACAACGGTCAACGTTTCTTCAAACTGCAGCAGACGCGCTGCCAGCTGAGCCTCGCGATCTTCACTGATAATCACCTGCGCATTTGCCAGCGCGCTTTCGTCGATATCCGCTTTACGGAACACGGACAGTACGCGGGTGTAAGCGTACTGCATATACGGCGCAGTGTTCCCTTCGAACGCCAGCATATTGTCCCAGTCGAAGATGTAGTCGGTGGTACGGTTTTTGGACAGATCGGCATATTTCACCGCGCCGATACCGACCGCATTCGCCAGTTTTTCCAGCTCGTCGGCAGGCATGTCCGGGTTCTTCTCCGCTACCAGACGGCGCGCGCGTTCCAGCGCTTCATCCAGAAGATCGGCCAGTTTAACCGTGCCACCCGCACGGGTTTTGAACGGCTTGCCGTCTTTACCCAGCATCATACCGAACATGTGGTGTTCCAGCGGCACAGAGTCCGGCACATAACCGGCTTTACGCACGATGGTCCAGGCCTGCATTAAGTGCTGATGCTGACGGGAGTCGATGTAATAAAGTACGCGGTCGGCATGCAGCGTTTCATAACGGTACTTGGCGCAGGCGATGTCGGTCGTGGTGTAGAGATAGCCGCCATCTTTCTTCTGAATGATTACGCCCATCGGTTCACCTTCCTTGTTCTTATACTCATCAAGGAATACGACGGTAGCGCCTTCGCTTTCAACAGCCAGGCCTTTAGCTTTGAGATCGGCCACGATGCCAGGCAGCATCGGGTTGTACAGGCTTTCACCCATGACGTCGTCACGGGTCAGGGTGACGTTCAGGCGATCGTAGGTTAACTGGTTTTGCGACATGGTGATGTCGACCAGTTTGCGCCACATCTCACGGAAGTACTCGTCGCCGCCTTGCAGTTTCACGACATAACTCCGGGCACGTTCCGCGAAGGCTTCATCTTCGTCGTAATGTTTTTTCGCATCACGGTAGAAACCTTCAAGGTCAGCCAGCGCCATCTCGCCAGCATTTTCCTGCTGCTGTTTTTCCAGCCATGCGATGAGCATACCGAACTGAGTACCCCAGTCGCCGACGTGGTTGGCGCGGATAACATTGTGACCGAGGAACTCCAGCGTACGCACCGCAGCGTCACCGATGATGGTGGAACGCAGGTGACCAACGTGCATCTCTTTCGCTACGTTAGGTGCGGAGTAATCAACCACAACGGTTTGTTTAGCCGGTTGGGTGACGCCCAGACGATCGGAAGCCAGCGCCTGCTGAACGTGCTGCGCCAGAAATGCCGGATCGAGAAAAATATTGATAAAGCCCGGGCCTGCAATTTCAACTTTGCTGGCGATCCCGTTGAGATCCAAATGAGTCAGCACCTGCTCAGCCAGTTGTCGCGGCGCCATACCCAGTTTTTTAGCGACAGCCATCATGCCGTTAGCCTGATAGTCGCCGAACTGTACTTTTGCTGACTGACGAACCTGCGGTTCGCAATCTGCAGGCGCGCCTGCAGCAATCATGGCCTGACTGACTTTTTCTGAGAGAAGAGCCTGAATATTCACCGGAATACCTTACATTTATGAAGCGGCTTAAAATGCACCGCATCAGTTTAAGAATTAAGGGCGGGAGTATACTGCAAATGCCCGTTGCCGTCAGCATTGCGAGTATCGCCAGCAGCCTGAAATATAAACATTGTCATTACGTATAATTATTCATATTGCGCTTAAGAAAATCAGCAGTTGGTTGGGGCTGCGCAACAGGGTAAATTAGCGGCTTTGAATATGGATATGAGCTTTCATTATGGCGAACTGGCAAACAGTTGCAGAACTGCATGATATTTCCGCAGATTTACCGCATTTCATTCAGGCGTTAACGGATCTTTCCACTCGCCTTGGGCTGGATGTCTCATCGCTTGAAGCCGATCACATTTCTCTGCGTTGTCATCAAAATACCACCGCAGAGCGCTGGCGTCGTGGGTTTGCACAGTGCGGCGAATTGTTGTCAGAAAATATCATCAATGGCCGACCGATTTGCTTGTTCAAACTCGATGAGCCAGTTTGTGTGCAACACTGGCAATTTACTATCGTAGAACTGCCGTGGCCGGGCGAAAAGCGCTATCCGCATGAAGGCTGGGAGCATGTTGAAATTGTTCTGCCGGGTGAGGTGGAGACGCTGAATGCACGAGCGCTGGCGCTGCTTTCAGATCACGGGCTGAGCCAGCCGGGTATATTTGTAAAAACCAGTTCGCCAAAAGGCGAGCGCGAACGTTTACCGAATCCAACGCTGGCGGTCAGCGATGGCAGCGTGACGATAAAATTCCATCCGTGGTCGATTGAAGCCATTGTGGCAAGCGAACGTCAGGAGTGAGTATGGCATTACTGGAAATCTGCTGTTACAGCATGGAGTGCGCGCGCACGGCGCAGCAAAACGGCGCGGATCGCATTGAGCTTTGCTCGGCGCCCAAAGAGGGGGGCTTAACGCCGTCCCTGGGCGTCTTGCGTTCGGTTCGCCAGCATATCTCGATTCCGGTCAATCCCATTATTCGCCCGCGCGGGGGCGACTTTTGTTACACCGACGGTGAATTCGCTGCAATGCTGGATGATATTGCGATGGTAAGAGAGCTGGGGTTCTCAGGGTTGGTAACCGGCATTTTAGATGCAGAGGGTGATGTCGATATGTCGCGCATGGAGAAAATAATGATCGCGGCGGGACCGCTGCACGTCACTTTTCATCGGGCCTTTGACATGTGCGCTAACCCATTCAATGCGCTAAAAAAATTAGCTGATTTGGGCATCGCCAGAGTGCTGACTTCCGGGCAAAAATCAGATGCGGCGCAAGGTTTAACAAAAATTATGGAACTTATTGCGCAGGTGAATGCTCCAATCATTATGGCCGGAGCGGGGGTTCGCGCCTCGAATTTGTCCCTGTTCCTTGATGCTGGAGTGCAGGAAGTCCACAGTTCTGCCGGAGTATGGTTGGCTTCCCCCATGCGTTATCGCAATTCGGGGTTGTCGATGTCTTCGGATGCACAGGCGGATGAGTATTCACGCTATGCGGTAGACGGGGCGGCGGTTGCGGAAATGAAAGCAATCATTGCACACCACCAGGCCAGTTGATTTTTACCGTTGCATCATGTCGCCCAATATGATGCTTGCTCGTACCAGGCCCCTGCAATTTCAACAGGGGCCTTTTTTTATCCTGCATATTTCAAGCCGCAGCGGAGTTGTCTGCCTTGCTGCAAGTTGAACTATTTTGCAGAAAGTGTGCTATCAGGCAAAAATGATTACGGCTTACGTGCAATCAATACCGCGCGTAATGGGGCCGGGTAGCCTTCCACCGTTTTGCTGTGATCGTTCGGGTCGAGGAAGTCGGCCAGTGATTCGGTTATCATCCACTCGGTGCGGCGCTGCTCTTCGGTGGTGGTGACGCAGACATCAGCGATGCGCACATCAACAAACCCACATTTTTCCAGCCAGTTTTTTAACGCCAACGCAGAAGGAATAAAGTAAACGTTACGCATCTGTGCGTAGCGATCGCCCGGTACCAGTACGGTATTTTCATCACCTTCGACGACCAGCGTTTCCAGTACCAGTTCGCCATCTTTCACCAACTGATCCTTCAACTGCCACAGGTGTTCCAGCGGTGAACGGCGGTGATAAAGCACTCCCATGGAGAATACGGTATCAAAGGCGTTGAGCGCCGGAAGCTGCTCAATACCCAGCGGCAGCAGGTGAGCGCGTTGGTCATTGCCCAGCAGTTTACGCACTGCCTCGAACTGGCACAGAAACAGTTGGGTAGGATCGATGCCAACCGCCAGATGCGCCCCCGCGCCAATCATGCGCCACATGTGATATCCACTCCCGCAGCCGACATCAAGAATGGTGCGCCCGGTGAGGTCAGACAAGTGCGGCAGAACGCGATCCCATTTCCAGTCCGAGCGCCACTCGGTATCTATATTGACGCCGTACAACGAGTACGGCCCTTTACGCCATGGCATCAGGTTACGCATCAGGGTGTCGATACGTTTGAGCTGACCGTCGCTGAGCGGCTCATCGCTTTCGGCGGTAACGCTATGCAGTAAGTCCAGGCGATGCGGCGTCAGCTCGGGCAGAAACTCGACCGCATTTGACCACTGCTTAAACAAGCCGTGCTGATCGCGCTGCCAGGTCGCGATTTGCGCCGGGAGCGTTTCCAGCCAATGGGAAAGGTGATTTTTGGCAATCAGTTGATAAAAGTTACCAAAGTCGATCATGCGCTAACCTCGGCTTTCAGTGCCACCAGAGAACCAAAGTTAAAGCACTGGAACCACAATTCGCTGTGTTCAAAGCCTGCCTGATGCAGTCTCGCTTTGTGCGTTTCGACCGAGTCGGTCAGCATCACGTTCTCCAGCATGCTGCGCTTTTGGCTGATTTCCAGCTCGCTATAGCCATTTGCTCGTTTGAAATCGTGGTGCATGTTGAACAGCAGCTCGCCAACGTTAGCGTCTTCGAAACTGAATTTTTCAGACAGTACCAGCGCGCCGCCGGGGTTAAGCCCCTGATAAATCTTATCCAACAATGCCTGGCGCTCAGGTGGCTCAAGGAATTGCAGGGTAAAATTCAGCACCACCATCGAGGCGTTTTCGATAGTAATGTTGCGAATATCGCCTTCGATAACGTCAACCGGTGTCGGCGCTTTATAGGCGTCAATATGACGGCGGCAGCGCTCAACCATGGCTGGGGAGTTATCAACGGCAATAATTTTGCAATTCTCGTGATGAATATTGCGACGCACCGAGAGCGTCGCCGCGCCCAGAGAACAGCCCAGATCGTAGACCTGTGTGTTGGGTTGTACGAAACGTTCGGCCAACATCCCAATCATAGAAATGATATTGGAATAGCCAGGAACGGATCGCTGGATCATATCCGGGAAGACTTCAGCTACCCGTTCATCAAAGGTCCAGTCACCCAGACTGGCGATAGGCGCAGAAAAAAGCGTGTCGCGGTGAGACATAACGTAAAAATCCGGGAAAAATAAAGTGGCGTATTGTGCGCTAATGCAGGGAGAAAACCAACTCCCAGGGCATATACCAAAGATTCGCCAGCACCATTAGCAACAGCGAACACCAGGTCGCGCTCATGCCTGAACGGCGCCAGCGGAAAAGCCGGTGATGGAATCCGTAATAATGCATCAGTCGTCCGGCAATCAAAATCAGCCCGCAAATATGCACCATCCACGTTTCAGCGCCGTTCATTTCCATAAATAACAGCAGCACCAATGCGACGGGAATATATTCCACCGCATTACCGTGAATGCGGATAGCGCTTTGTAGTTCGCTAAAACCTCCGTCACCATATGCAACGCGGTATTGCATGCGCAGGCGAACGACGTCAAAGGAGAACTTAATTAACAATAACGCACCCAATACGGCATAAAGCGCGCTTACCATACAAACTCCCTTTTAAAATGGCTGATGGCATTGACTATGATAGGTGGCATTTTCAGAAAAGAGAAGATTGCTGTGGAATAGACGGAGCTGATCCGATCTCTGGCAGGGCGCTGCGTAAATTTGCCCATAGCGTATCGACAAGCTCCGGGGCCTGCGCGATATCCGGGGTATGTAAAAACAGATACGGCGTTGTGGTTTGTTGCCATTGCGACAGCTTGGTCAGCCAGACGGCAAAAAGCGCGCTGTTTTGTGCCATATTATCGCTGCCGATAAAGCGTACCATCGGATGGTTTGCCGTCACCACCGCATGCACCGGAACCTTTGGCTTCTTGCGCTGGGCGTCACGTATCGCTTCAGTATGTGGTAAGGCGGCATGTACCGGTCGACTGTCCAGAATCACCCGATTTACCCCGCGCTCATGTAGGCCTCGATTGAATCGTTGCTCTGTTTCGCCTTTGGCAAAGAAGTCCGGATGGCGAACTTCCACACCGTAGGTAAAGGATTTGGGGAGCGCATCAAGAAACTGCCACAAGGCAGGCAGGTCGAGCGGGCCAAAAGTCGCGGGTAATTGCAGCCAGTATTGTCCAATGCGTGATTCAAGTGGCCACATGCGCGTGAAAAACTCATGCACCAGGTCATCGCAATTACGCAGCGCGGCCTGATGCGAAATGGTGGCCGGAAACTTAAAACAAAATCGAAACACATCGGTAGTCTGCGCATGCCAGCGGGCCACAATGTCGGCTTTTGGCAGCGCGTACAGCGTGGTATTGCCCTCCACACAGTTAACATGACGGGCGTTAGGGGTTAACTTACTGATTTTAATAATCCTCTCATGCTGCCTTGTGGCCTTTGGGGCATCAATGGGGCAAAATCTGCCAGCTTCTGATTCAGCATTGCGATCTGCTCTGCGCTGCTGTCAGCCATCCATGCACCGTAAACATTGAACACCATCTGGGCGCTCGCATGTCCCATCTGACTGGCAATAAAACTCGGGTTTGCACCAGCAGATAAAGACCAGCACGCATAAGTGTGTCGTGACTGGTATGCCTTCCTGTGTCTGATCCCCGCACGCTTTAGCGCCGCTTCCCATGAGTCGCCTATAGAATCGACCTGGTAGATAAATCCGACCTGCTTACTTCGTCTGACCACATGCGGGTTAAAGACGAATGTACACTCATGGTTCACCGAACGGCCATACTCACGTAACTGCACCTCGATGTGATGTTGTTTGCCCAGCCTTGTCATTTCAGCCTGATTTTTCAGGATACTGATTGCTGGCTGGATAAGATGCACCACCCGATCTGTGCTTGCCTCGGTTTTTGGTAGAGTGAACTCACCAAGTTTCGTATAATTACGCCTGACGGTAATGGTTCCAGCCTTCAGATCGATATCTTCCCAGGCCAGGGAGACCAGTTCCCCGTGACGCATTCCTGTGTACACTGCTAATGACCACAGGTTTTTCGTCTGCTGATGCCGGCAAGCATCTATCAGGCGTATAAATTCGTCTCGAGTTAGCGGATCTGGCTCTGCCCTGGCTTTTTTCAGAGGCTTTATTCCTTCGAATGGGTTCACCTCTAAGTAACCGTGATCCGCAGCAAACTGAAACATTCCGGCTATTGTCGTCATGTAATAATTCACAGTAACAACGCTTCGCCCCTTTGCTGGTTTTTTGCCGTTCCCCGGATTTTGATAACCGGTCAGCAACTCCTTCCTGATGTACAGCAATTCCTCTTTGTTTACCGTTGACACCAGTCGGTTACCTCCGATCCTTGGAACTACATTCCGTGCGACAGATTCATAGCGATTGAATGCGTTCGCACAGATTTCCATCCGTTTCAGATCCAGCCATTTCTCTTCAAGTTCTTTCACTGTAATTTCTTTTTTACTTACACCAAAAGCCTTGAGGTTAGGGGAGTCAGGAAACTGTGCTGCATAATCAAATGTTCCTGTGCGGATGGCAAAACATACCGATGTCCGCAGTTCTCCCGCTATCTTTCTGTTCTTAGCGGTGTCAGGGACACCGAGGCTTTCCCTGACACGCTGACCTTTAAAATTAAACCAGATGCGTAAAGTGCCACCGTGGTTTTCGACGCCTGTTGGATATGTGACTTTATCCATTGATGCCTCCAGACGCCCAAGAGCGATATGAGCTTACCTTTTTCATGGCATCAAATCACCCTGGCTGTTTGTTTTTCATTGAAGCCACCCATGCATCGACCGCTTTACGGTTGTACATGCATTCACTGGATGGCTTCGGGTTACCGTCTGGTGAAACGTGGATATATTCCCGACCAACCATCCAGCACTCTTTTCTGGCCCGGAGGATGGTGCCGGGCTTGAGTCCGGTAACCGCGATCAGAACACTTTCACAAACCCACTCGTTAGGAGCTAACTGAATAACATTGCTCATATACCCGCCTCACACCACGTCAAGGCCACGGCAGTGGCGCACCCATATCTCAAATGCCTTGTGCATTACTTCACCTCCGCAGATAGTGTTGTCACTATTACGTGCTGGTGCGTGTTGGGTTTTATCAGAAAAATAACCTTTTCATGCCTCAGACCGTATCCACCTTCACGTTCGCAGCGCGCGACAGAAGCAGACAAAGAGCGGGGAATACCTTTCTTGCTGGCATCAAATACCCATGCGTTTTTGAGGTCGAGGATCAGATTTCCAACGTCGCCACCAATGCGTTCGATATAGCGTTCAATAGCGTGAACAGTCACCATGTAGTGGCGAAACTGAACACATCCGGAGGCGGTCATTATTGGCGTAACGGTGGTCATTTCAGTTTTCATGGCCATGTTATTTAACCTTATTCAGTTCGATACCAATGTGTTTTGCGTAACGACGCATGCTGCGGTTCAGTGGCATCTGTACGTTGCCGTCACCTGTGCTGAACTGAGCTACAAACTCTTCACACATTGCATTTTCATGGGGGGGATCACGTGTCAGTCGATGACCTTGAGCCAGCGTCAGGCCGCATAATCCTTGCCGGGTTTTGCTGCTGCGTTTCTTTGTCATCAGCGTATCCCCTTCGGTTTATTGGCCTGCAGCGCATCAACTTCATTCACGAATCGGTCATGCATGGCGTCCCACTTTTCACACCACTTCTGCATGTCACGTTTACGGGCCAGAATGCGGCGCAGTCGCCGCTCACAACGCTGGTGGGCTGCAAGATACTCAGCCTTTGTTTCTCCGTCTCGCCATACCTCCATGTCGTCGCGGTCGATGCGAACGCGCGGGTGACGCTGCTCAAAACCGGAAACAGCAAAAGCATGAGTTGTCATGAAGAACGCCAGATACCGGATCGCTGTATCGCGGCTAAAGCATTTCTTCTGGCGACCGTGGCGCGCAGCTACGAACAGTGGGCCAACTGGGGTGGTGTGTTTTTGTAATGCCAGGTCAATTGCACTGGCGGTGCGTTTATCAACCATTTGAAATCTCCTCAAGGCGCAGCTCCATTTCGCGTGCCATTTCGATAAACGTGGCCAGTGAGCAAATGTGCTCGTCGTCGAACAGCCGGCGGTCACATATCACCCTCCCGTTCTCGATGTGCAGGACTACCCGCCCGGTAAAATCAGGGAGAACATGCAGATCCACATTGAGGACTGGGGATGGGTTCTGTACGCCGTGCATAATTGTTTGTTGTGAAGCCATCAGTTAATTCCTCCACACACATATTTCTTTTTTGCGTGTTTAATTAATTCTGCAAAAATATCGTCAACAATCATCTTCCCTGTTTCGGTCAGATATTCGGTGTGTCCGTTAATATCGACACTTTTCATATACGTCTGGCGAAGAAATGTTTCTGCCTCTGGTGCAAATTCATTCCGCGCTTGTTTCTCAAAACGTTCTAAAAGTTGCAACATGGACTCTTCGTCAATATCAATAAACTGGATATTGTCATCCGGCATTGAAACGGCAAGACGATAACATCCTGTCTTACGCTTCATTCGGTTTAATGCGGCAATGGCAATACGACGACGATAAATTTCAATAGTGTTGTTTTTCATTGTCATTACCGCCTATATGCTTTTTTAAGATAAAGGTTAGTGATTACCTCATAACCACAAGCCGTAAAGAGGCGTGCTGATCTATATGCCGATTTATCTATGATGAAAGTCATACGAAGTGCCTCATTGTCATTGAGGCAATAACGCGACCATAAACTTTCATATCTATTTGTTCATCGACATTAAGGGTAAAGCTCTCGTAACGATGATTGTCAGAAACTATCAACAATGCACCGTCTTCCAATGGCTCAATACGTTTAATGAACACGCAGGAGCGACCAAACACATCACGGGTAAAAACATAAATACCCGGTTCGAAGACTTTCCCGCCACAGTCAGTGAAAGCGATCAGTTCACATGGTTGGATGGTAGGCTGCATGGAATCTCCACCCATCTGACATGTCATTATTTTACCGGATGCACTTTTACCGTGATTATCGATAAATAATTCGACAGGGTATGTCACAGGTTTATTAACTATAGAAAGCGCACTTTGCATTTTCATTTCCTTAGGGTGAGTAATTCCACACCGATTAAGGCGTAATTGTTTTTATTGCAGTTATTTAATTACTTTCTGACGGAGAACACTTTTTTTATATCTGGGTGATTATCAATTATTTTTTTAGCATCATCACAGGCTTCATCGTATGATTTGAAGAAATCGACCAACACAAAATAATTGTCGACTCGTTCATAGATTGCAAATTCAACCACATCAACAAAGGTTGTAATGAATTCGTAATTAAAACCTTCCTGATGAGGTTGTGAGGAGTGAAGATAACCCCAATGTGCACCAGTGGTTCTAAGTTTGTCATGGATATTGAAGTCAGAACTAACTGCTTCATTTTGGGAAGTTTGGTTCATCTCATTGGCTCCGTTGTTTGCCGATGTGATGATATTACCTTTGGGTAATTGAATTGGTCAATACCTATAGGTAATAATATTTTAAATTTTTAGGTAACGATTTGATAGCAAATGATATTTTATTTTTATTCAGGTATAAAAAAGCCCGCATCTCTGCGGGCATTAAATAGTTAGATAATTTTTAACCTTGCTTCGACTGCTACGCCGATGATTCGACAGTTCCCATTTATAGGGATAAGCGGATATGCCGGGTTTAGTGGTTTGAGATAGCGATCCCCACCATCTACAACAAGCTTCTTAAATGTTGCTTCATTAGCATCAGTAAGCTTGGCCAGCACTAAGCTCCCGTGATGTGCCTCTCTCCCTGTGTCGAATAAGACCATCATTCCTTCAGGTATGCTCATCCCAGAAGGTGAAGTCATTGAATCACCCTTTATCTTCAGCCAGAAACCTTCGCCTTCTACATGGGCATCAGACTCATACCATTCATCAATACCCTGAAGTGTGTATGGCTCTATCGCTTCACACCAGACTCCAGCACTTACCCAGCTTATCAAGGGAAATGATTTACCAGGGCGGGGTGGTTTTGCAATAGATACGTTTGATACCTCATCAGTGATCCCATCCATCCATCCGCGAGGAAGGCTAAAGGCCGCTTCAATTACATCAATCATATTGTCAGCAATGCGTTTTTTTCCAGCTTTCCCCTCCGGCCATAACATGCGGGTTACATATGAAGGTTCCCGCTCAATCTTGCGAGCGAGTTCTGATGCGTTGCCATTGCAGTAATCATCCCGCAACTGGATGAGTCGTAAACGACGTTTCTCGTATTTATCCATGTTTTCCATTCTACCAGTTGTTACCCGTTGGTAAATTACCTATAGGTATTGATTATCGTGTTACCCTTGGGTAATATCAATCCTGTTGATTCATCCAGAGGTGAAATATGGAAGCCTTAAAAAAATATATGGCAAGTCTTACTCCGAAAGAAAAGATAGTTTTTGCAGAGCTATGCGGAACGACGCTTCCTTACTTGAGAAAGGTGATGAGCACTAATTCTTCAATAGGTCCTGAAATTTGCGCACAGCTTGAGATCCATAGTGGTGGAGCCATCAGTCGAAAAGAACTTAATCCACAAAATTGGGCCCGAATTTGGCCTGAACTTTCGCATGACCCCTCCTCAGAGGTGTGACATGTCACAGCGATATTCTAACCATGAGGCGCTAAGGATGATGCTGGTTGAGCTTGAGCGAAAGTTTCCTGGATCTGTATATATCGACCAGGTCACTGGGAATGTAAGTCTCATTGGGTGGTCATTGGAACAATTTAACAATTCCAAAGACGATAAGTACGCCACCGATAACATCGAAGGCTATCCCGGCCAAGCTGACTTTTCTGGGGTAACCGGACAGCTTCCCGGATGGGCGGCCAAAAACTCCGGGGATCAATACCTCCTGGTAGGGGTGGTTAATCCATTCGCCGACGCCCCACAAAGCGCAACCAAGGGAAATAAGTCCAGTTGCTGCTGTCGGGTACGCGGTAAATACCCCGGTTCCGTTAACCAGAAACACAAAGAATCCACCTGCAATAAGCACTTTGTACCAGTAGTTAAGAGCAAGTTTGGCGATCGGATTTTCTATGTTCTTTCTCGGCTGATGTTTTGGAAGGAGTAACAGTATGAATTCGATGGTTTTTATTCGCAATAGTACACCTATTTTGCTGATGGCTGGTTTGCTTAAATCAAAGGCGTTGGCAGGTGCAGCATGAGCAGTAAAATTCTGGGGAACGTCTGGGATGCTTGCGCTGCTCATGACGTTAAGGGGGCCAAGCTGGTAATTATGGCGCGCCTGGCTGATTACTCAAACGATGATGGGATTTGCTATCCCAGTGTTGAAACTATTTGCCGACAGTTGGGGTTGGGTGAAAGTACGGTAAGAACGGCTATTGCCGAACTGGAGTCCGCTGGTTGGCTGCGTCGTGAATCCCGCCGTAAAGGTAATCGCAACACGTCCAATCTTTATCATCTTAATGCCGAACGTCTGGAGGCCCTGGCACGCATTGAGAAGGACAAGGTAGCTGAGTTGAAACAGCAGCGCAGGGACGACGGTTTTCACCCGTCAGATTCTGAACCTTCAAAATCTGAACCGTCAGATTCTGAACGTTCAAAAGGTTTTCACCCGTCAGATTCTGACAAAAAAGGCGTTCTCACCCGTCAGAATCTGACCCCAGATCCACAAGTAAATTCAAAACATGATCCATCAGTAAATTCAAAACATGAATCACAATATATCGGCGCATCCGCTGACGCTTCTGCACCGGCTATCTCACCAAAGCAGGATTATTCACCTGAATTTGAAACGACATGGCAGGCATATCCAAAACGTGCTGGTGGCAATTCCAAGGCGGCAGCCTATAAAGCCTGGAAAGCCCGCCTGAAAGACGGCGTTAAGCCTGAGGATATGCTGGCAGGCGTTAAGCGCTATGCGGCCTACGTCAAAGTGACGGGGAATGCTGGCACACAGTTCGTCAAGCAGGCGACAACGTTCTTTGGGCCGGATCGCCATTTCGAAGAAGCCTGGCAAACTCCATCAGCTCCCGGAGGTGGGCGCAGCAATGTGCTTCCGGTATCTGGCTTCAGTGAACAGGATTACGGACAAACAGACTGCAACTGGTGACAAGGGGAAACACAATGCTGAACATCAAACAACGCGAAGAAAGGGATTCACTGCTGGCGAAACGCGAAGGACTTCGCGAAGAACTGACGTTCGCTGTAGAACATAAAAAACCGTGGCAATGGGGAAGTTGGGAGTCAGGCGAAGTCCACACCATAGCGTGCGAAAAACATGGCGACTATGAGCGCATGTCGCTCACTGGTAAAGCGTTTCGTGGTACCGAAAATGTTAAACATTCCCTGTGCCCTGGGTGCGTGCGCGATGAGCTGGCGGCAGTCGATGCCGGGCTGCATGCGTTGCAGGTATCTGACCTGCTGGACAACGTCGGGATCGCCCGCCGATTTGAGGGTTGTGAGTTTAGTAATTATCACGCGGTTAATCAGGGTGCCGCAAAAAACCTTGCAGCCTGCCAGCGCTACGTCAACAGTTGGTCGGAGCGTCTTAACGCAGGAACGGGGCTGGTGATGACCGGGAACTGCGGGACAGGAAAGAACCATCTGGCGGTATCGATGGCAAAGAGCATTGTTCGTGAGTATCTGGCCAGTGTGCAAATCACCGATGTTATGCGCCTTACCCGGGCTGTGAAAAACACGTGGCGCCATGGTGCCGACAGTACCGAGGAAGATGTTATCGAGCGTTTCGCATCACTGGATCTGCTGATTATCGATGAGGTGGGCGTTCAGTTTGGTAGTCCGACGGAAATGACCATCCTGCAGGAAATTATCAACGCCCGTTATGAGAGCGTACTTCCGACAATCCTGATCAGCAACCTGACCTTTGAGCAACTGAAAGAGTCCATTGGTGAGCGCATCGTGGACAGGGTTACCGATGGTGGACGAAACCGCCTGGCGTTTGGCTGGGAAAGCTATCGCGCAATTGCTGCAGGGATAACCGCATGATGACTCCGGTATGGAAAAATAATGATCTGGAAGGTGCGGTAATTGGCGCAATTTTCCTGCGCAATACCGATCCTGAGGTTCTGGGCATTCTTTCCCGTATGCCGGCGAGTGTATTCTCAGTTCATCAGTACCGTGAAATTTATTCCGGCATTTGTCGTCAGGCTCGCGGGACCGGAGTGATAGATCCGCTGTTGCTGTGTGAGACCATGCCAGAACACAGCGCAACGATACTCGAGTCAAGCCGTATCGCCTGGGCAAAATCAGCTCTGACGTATTACGTTTCCACGCTGGAACGTAACGCTGCCGTTCGTGACGCTGAGACTGTAATCGAGAAAGCGTTAGCTGGCATTCGCAATGCTGCCAATGGTGAAAATGCAGTCGAAGCGTTGAAAGTCGCACAGGAGTCCATGGCCGCGATTTCACTTACACCTGATACCGTTCAGCCTGTGCACATTGATGAAATCTTACCTGCAGTAATTGACCGGGTGGACGCAAGAAATCAGGGGCTGGAAGAGGCCAAACCTCTGATGACTGGTATTGAAGAACTGGACGCTAAAACCGGCGGCATTGAACCGACAGATCTGGTCATCATCGCGGCTCGTCCGTCGATGGGGAAAACAGAGCTGGCCCTGGACATTATCGATAAGGTATCAGAGCAGGGGCATGGCGTACTGTTTTTCAGCATGGAGATGGCCAACATCCAGATTGGCGAACGAATGGTATCTGCTGCTGGTGGCATGTCAGTGTCCAGGCTCAAAGAGGCCGCGAAGTTTGAAGATGAAGACTGGGCAAGGTTATCTACGGGTATCGGGCATCTTACCGGGCGCAATATCTGGATGGTCGATGCCACAGATCTGACGCTTGAACAGATCCAGCAAACGGCAACCAGTCATCAGATTGCTCATCCTGAAACAGTGCTGGTGGTTATCGATTATCTGTTACTCATTAAGATCCAGAGTACGGCACGCTATGACCTGGCTGTGGGTGAATTGTCGAAGGGATTGAAGCGTCTCGCCAAAACAAACCGCACTCCCGTTCTGGCGCTGAGCCAGCTTTCGAGAGGCGTGGAATCCAGACCTAACAAACGCCCTATGAACTCAGACCTGAAGAACTCCGGTGAAATTGAGGCAGATGCTGACATCATCATCATGCTCTATCGCGATGAAGTGTATAACCCCGAATCACCGGCAAAAGGGATCGCGGAAATTAACATCACCAAACAGCGTAACGGCGTTCTCGGGACCGTATACCGCCGTTTCTACAACGGGCATTTTCTGCCGATTGACCAGGAAGAAGCGAAATCAAAATCAGCCTCGCAGCAAAAATCACAACCGCGTCGGTATGCAAAAGCCTGAGGAAATTATCATGAAGCTGGAATCATCACTCAAACATTTTAGCCCCCAGGGAATGCACATCAGCGACGACGTGAAAGGAACCTCTCCGGACCGTCTTACAGGAACAGATATAATGGCGGCGATTGGCACCACCAGCAGCCGTGCGCGCTTCGGGCTGGCGGCTTTCTTCGGTAAGACTGGGATCAGTAAAAGCGATGAACAACTCGCTGTACAGGCGCTGGCACGTCACGCAATGGAGACAGCACCAAAGAACGTGCGCAAAGCCGCGGGCACAGAGTTTGGCTGGTGCATGCTGATGCTGGCGCAATTTGCCTTTGCTGAATATTCCCGCTCGGCTGCTACCAGTGTGACGTGTCACAACTGCAGTGGCAGCGGATTAACTTCTCAGTATGAGGATGTGATCAAACATCCAGGAGTTTTCAATTCTGACGGTATGGAAATAGTACCTCCGAAAATCAAGTACGAACTGGTCAAGCATACATGCGCGGCATGTAACGGTAAGGGTAAGCTGCTGGCCCGATGCCGTTGTGGCGGTAAAGGCGAAGTGTTGGACCGTAAAGCGACAACAGCCCGCGGCGCACCTGTTCTCAAAACGTGTGAACGTTGCTCTGGCAATGGCTTCTCTGCGGTACCATCTACTGCGGCATATAAAGCTGTACTGAAGCGTGTCCCGGACCTGCACGTCAGAACATGGACCCGTAACTGGAAACCCTTCCTTGAGGTGCTGGTGGACATTTGTCACAGGGAAGAGCGAAAGGCTGATACTTCATTTCAGAATGTCACCAGATTTGATAAAGATGTGAACGCAATTTAGTATTTTCACGACGCAGGGCTTGATTTTGTCCGAAGTTGTCTGATATGGTTCTAACCATGCGAAATTGTATCTAAAGTATTTTAGCAATAAGAGCCCTGCCTGATGGCGGGGCTTTTTTATTACCTGAATTCTCATCGTTGCTAATAAATTCTGTCTTCGTAGAAATGGGCGACTGTTGACAGCTTCGACCCTGCCAACAGCCATTCACCCCATGCGCTTGGTCATGAAGTAAACCTGGGCCCACCACGCTAGCTAGCCTGGTGATACTAACGGAATACTGTATTTATGACCAGTAAAATGACAACTTTAACTTATGGTTCAGTATGTTCAGGCATTGAAGCGGCAACCGTTGCCTGGACTGAGTTGAAATGGAAAGCCGAATGGTTTTCTGAAATTGATAAATTTCCCTCCGCTGTTCTACATCATCACTGGCCGAATGTGCCGAACCTTGGCGATATGACGCGCATAGCGTGGAGGATTCAAAAAGGAGAGGTGACAGCGCCAGATATCCTTGTTGGGGGAACCCCTTGTCAGGCTTTCAGTGTCTCAGGGAAGCGTAAGGGGCTTGATGATGAGCGAGGCCAGTTAACTTTGTCATTTGTTGAACTGGCAAACCAAATCGACAAAACCAGAGTATCGGCTGGTAAAGAGCCGGCGATTATTCTTTGGGAAAATGTAACAGGGGTACTAAATAGCCATGACAATGCATTCGGTTGCTTTCTCGGTGCGCTGGCCGGGGAAAGTTGCGCATTACAGCCAGCAGGGAAAAGATGGGCAAACGCTGGTGTTGTCTCTGGACCATCGAGAACCATTGCCTGGCGAGTCCTCAACGCCGAATTTTTCGGAGTGCCCCAGTCTCGTAAACGAGTCTTCGTTATGGCAAGTGCTCGACAGGGATTCGACCCCGGATCGGTTTTATTTGAGTTCCCGACTATGCCGCCGCGCTCTGAAAAATATTATGGAAAAAAGAAAAAATCCGGCACCAAAACTTATTCAGGCATTGAAAGAGAATTCCATCGATACTGCCTGAGCGCTATACCAGAAACAGCCGGAACACTCCTTGCCAGCTACGATGGCACATCAAATCAGGATATGCGAATGCGCGGGGGGTTAATTGTTGAGAAGGCACCAACGCTTCGTGTTCGTCGTCTAACTCCTTCAGAATGCGAAAGACTCCAGGGATTTCCGGTAGGCCATACAGACATTCTATGGAAAACAAATTCACCTAATCCGCGATACAGGGCCATAGGCAATTCTATGCCTGTACCTGTAATGAAATGGTTGGGTGAGAGGATACAGCGAGCAATCGAGACTGAGTGATTTTTGTACCAAAAAAAAGCACCCGAAGGTGCCTTTTGAAAGTGCCTTTTGTCAGTTTCTGGCCATCTCTTTCCTGACTAAATCAGCGAGGAAAGCAGAGCGGTTTTTATGACCGTTCTGCTCAATGTAGCGATCCATTGCAGTAATCAGATTACCGGGCATTGTGAGATTAAATTTCACTGCCTTTGTCTCGTACTTAGCCGGATCAATCTCCACCAGCGCCAGAAATCCGCCGTCAGCGGTTAATCGTTCATTGCCAAGATAATCACTAGGATCGCGTGGCGCTGGCACATGCTCACCCTGCTCGGTGAGCACTTCCATGTGCTGTCCGAAGGCTTTCTCAGCATCGCGTAAGGCCGCCTCGAGTGTGTCACCGGCGAAGAAACAGCCTTCTACATCAGGGAAATAACCGTCATACGCGCCGCTGTCGGTTTTAAAAATAAAGAGCGGATAAATCATATTCACCTCATCAGTTGCGGTTGATGACCTTTGCAGAGAGGGGCGGCTTTCGCCGCACCCTGTTATAACAATTTGAGACCTGAAATCTCTTGTGCTTGCCGGATAATCCCCTTTGAAGAATCTTTTCGGGGGTGGGGTATGGTGATTATCTTCCTTACCCCCGGTTTACTCAGCGTTACATGACTTCCTGTAGTTCGCTGCTTAACCCATCCATCAGCCTGTAATCGTTTTATCAACTCTGCACTGCTCATCAATCCTCCATTTCGTTAACTTGTAGGTATAATACCTACAAAATTGTGTGGTGTCAATACAAAGGTGGTTGTTATACCTACTTTTTATTCATTTTCAGGCTCACGGGAATCATCCGCTACGTGCTTTGTTGATAAATCCAGCCCGTGAAGCCTGACATTCCTTAATCAAACACAGCGCCATCCGAAAAATCGGAGGTGAGGCTATGGCCAGAATGAGCACCATTTACAGCAGACTTTCATATGGAACAGGCACCACGCTGACCGGCTGCGGTGTATCAGCTAAGACATACGCCGAAACAGCTAATACAGCAAAAGAGGTGTCCTGGATGTTGGCCGACAGAATTGCAGGGTTAAGCCTGAGCGACTGGGCAATTATTGTCGGTATCGCATGCACTGTTATCACCTGTGCAGTGAACTGGTATTTTCGCTGGAAAGAACGGGAGGATCGGCGCAATGGCTATGCCACCAAAGCTGAGGAATAAACTGAGCGCAGCGGTCGTTGGTTTGATTCTTGCCGGTGCGTCTGCGCCCGTTATTCTTGATCAGTTTCTG
>Ga0207696_1000214_pt1 | contig 86218 bp, 71 predicted proteins | sample KBSS54metaG_FD_184403 | JGI IMG/M metagenome (GOLD analysis project Ga0207696, IMG submission 184403) | Switchgrass rhizosphere microbial communities from Kellogg Biological Station, Michigan, USA - KBS S5-4 metaG (SPAdes) (version 2) | ecosystem: Host-associated > Plants > Roots > Rhizosphere >... | reverse complement strand
GGAGCGTAGCTTGCTAGCGAAAAAGGCAACGCGGTGTACCTGATGGACCGCGTTGTGCCCTTCGCCAGCAAGCTGTGCTCCTACAGGCTGCGGGGCTTGGCTGTGGGACCGGGCGAAGCTCGGGAAGGCCGCACCGCGCTGGACCTGATGCACCGCGCCGCCCGCTTCCCGAGCTGGCGACCGGTCCCACAGGGCCTGCGTCGGCCTGGTGGGTGGGAGCGTAGCTTGCTAGCGAAAAAGGCAACGCGGTGTACCTGATGGACCGCGTTGTGCCCTTCGCCAGCAAGCTGTGCTCCTACAGGCTGCGGGGCTTGGCTGTGGGACCGGGCGAAGCTCGGGAAGGCCGCACCGCGCTGGACCTGATGCACCGCGCCGCCCGCTTCCCGAGCTGGCGACCGGTCCCACAGGGCCTGCGTCGGCCTGGTGGGTGGGAGCGTAGCTTGCTAGCGAAAAAGGCAACGCGGTGTACCTGATGGACCGCGTTGTGCCCTTCGCCAGCAAGCTGTGCTCCTACAGGCTGCGGGGCTTGGCTGTGGGACCGGGCGAAGCTCGGGAAGCAGGCGCCGCGGTCATCAACGGGTGAAGGTCACGGCCACAAACGCGTCAGTTCAGGGTCAGGAACAGCGCCGAGGTCCACACACGGGACTGGTCACGCTGCCGGGCACAGATGAACAACGGGTGTTCGCGAGCCGGGTCCAGGTCCAGGTCCGCGAGCGCCACCTGCCCCTGTACTTCGCGCGGCAAGGGCGCCATGGTCATGCACTCCACGGCTACCTGCAACTCAGCGCCCGCCAGGTGCTGCACGTGCGCGCCTGCGGTGAGCAGGGTGTCACCGGTCAGGTCGATATCGACCCTGGGCGCATGCACGAACGGCTGAGGCTGCGACGGGTCCCCCACCTTGACGTAGTTGTCGATACGGCTGCGTACCTGAATCCGCGCGCCGGCAAGGTGCGACAGCTCCAGCTCGATGCTGTCGGTGTCGCCGTTGGTGTCGGTGCGAAATGCCAGGCGGGTGGGCCCCTGACGCCAGACGGTCTGCTCGGGATGGTCCAGGCCCTGGGTAGTGAAACCCTTGATCACCGCGCCGGTGACCTCGATTTCACCCGCCCAATAGGCGCCGCGGTAGCGATCCTTGATCCGCGCGCCACCCAGCCGCACACGGATACGCTGGCTGGAAAGGCCCAATTCCTGGTGCAGGTTGCGCGACCAGATCAACTGCTCACCGTCGAACAGGTCGACCTGCTCCCAGCCGCTGTCGCCCAGCAAGCGATAGTCCAGGTGGTCGCTGGCCTGGGCGCTGAACACCTCACCCATCAAGTGCTGGCCCTGGCGAAGGCTGGCGAACGTGCGCTCGCCGGTGGTGGCGAACGTACGCCGGGCCCGCAGGGCCTTGCCGACGCTGGCGCGGTCGAAACCGCTGGACAGCACCCCGGTCAGGCCGCCACGGGAACCAAACACCGCCGTGGCCGGTACCCCGCCGCCGCAACGGCCCTGGTGCTCGTCACTGTTGGCCGCCGCCCCCACGCGGTACCCGCGCTGCAAGGCCTCGGCGTACACCCAGTGGAACTGGCCCCAGGCCGATCCTACCTCGATCAGGCGCTCCAGCTCAGGGTGGTGCCAGTCCAGGTTGCAGCGGCGCCCGCCCACGTGGGGCATCATCAAGTGCCCTTCGGGGTCTTTGGCGTAGGCGGCGTACAACTCATCCACCGGCCAGGCGCCCGGCTTGATGGTGCCGGCAGTGAACTCGTTCCACTCGAATGAACGCACCAGGCGGCCCTGGTTGTCGAACGGGAACTCCGGCTTGCGGTCATGCAGGAACACCACGTTGCGATCCCCCCCGGCGCACGAGTTGCCGCACCATTCGGTACCGGGGTAGCAGACGAACCGCCCCGGCTCGTTGAGTTCGCTGATCAGTGCAACGGCCTGGTCCCAGCGCTGCTCGGTGATGTTGAAGTCGTTGGCGGTGTAGCCCAGCACATCCAGGCCAGCGACATCGCGGCCATAGCTGAGGTTGTACAAGGTGTCGTTGGTGCCCACGGTATCATCCGAATGCACGTGCAGATCCGCATACAGCGGCCGCAACCCGGCACCGGCGGCATCTACCGTCACATAGGCAATGCTGGGTGCGACGCCGGGGTGGTCGACCCGGGCACGCAATTGCCATTCGCCCTGCCCCTGCAACACCAAGGCACTCTGGCGCACCACGGCCCAGCCGTCGCCGGCCAGGGTGAAAGGCAATTCTTGCGCCTCGCCCTCAGGACCGGCCAACGTCAGCACACCGGCCAAGGGTAACTGCCGGCAGGTGTTGCCCCAGGCGTCATCGGCACGCACCAGCACGTCGAAGGCCTCGCCAGCACTGATCAACCGCGGGGCGATGACCTGCAGGTGGCTGGCCGGGCCGGGCACGATATCCAGCAGCAGGTCGCCCGGCACCTCGGCGAACTTGGAGCTGCCCAGCGGGTCGATGAACAGGCGCATCTGGAAGCCTTTTTCGACAAAGCTCTGCACCCGCGTGCCGGCTCCGCCCTGACGGCGGTCGCCCAGGCGGATGATGATGCGGTCACCGGGGTTCAGGTAGCCGTCGATGATGTCGATGATCAAGGCTTTCTGGAACGGCCGCTCATGGCCCTTCTGGTCGAACCGCACCTTCAGGTGCTGCACGGTGGCCTGGCTCTGGCCGGGCACCAGGTCAACGGCCTGGTACTCGGCACTGACGTAGTTGGCGCCGGCCGGGTTGCTGGTCTGGAACAGCGCCCAGTCGGAATAGAACTTGAACGCCAGTTTCAGCCAGGCGCCGTCAGCCAGGCCGCTGCCGCCCACTTCGTAGACCAGGGTGATTTCATCCCACTGGCCAGCCACCAGGGTCTGCCGCTCGCAACTGATGCTGCCCAGGAACGGCCGCTGCTTGTTGCGCTCGTACAAGCCCTGGGGGGCGATGTAGTGCCCGGCGTCGCGCGGATCGAAAGTAGTACTCAAGTGACACCTCGTGAAGGGTTCGATTCAGAATGGGCCGGCCGCGTCACTGCGGGCGCCAGGCCTGGTAATGACGTTCGATGCGGCGGAACACCAGGCTTTCCATCAGCCAGGCGAGCAAGCCGATCAGGACAATGCCCAGCAGCACCTGGCTGCTGTTGCCGATCTGCCCCCCCATGGACACCATCCAGCCAATGCCCTGGGAGGCGCCGATCATTTCCGCCGCCACCAGCGCCCGCCAGCCTTGGCTGAAGCCGATGCGCAGGGCCGCGGTCAGGAAGGGCAGCGAGGCCGGCAGATAGACATGGGCCAGCAACTGCCAGCGGTTGGCGCCCAAGGTGCGGGCGGCGCGCACTTCGCCGCCGCGAATGCTCTGCACGCCCTCCTGCAGGGTGACGGCCATGGGAAACACCGCGGCAATGAAAATCACCAGCACGATGGAGAAGAACCCCAGGCCGAAAATGATCAGGATCAGCGGCGCCCAGGCGATCGGCGGGATAGCCATGAACAGGCTGTTGAGGGGCGAGATGAAGTCGCGAAAGCGCCGCGACAGCCCGCCAGCGCTGCCCAACAGCACCGCCACCAGCACGCCGCCACAAAAGCCGGCCAACTCCTCCAGCAGGCTGGCGCGCAGTTGCAGCCACAGCGAGCCATCGGCCAGCCAGCGCAGCGCCTCATGGGCCACCACCCAGGGTTGTGGTAGCACATAGCTGGGGAAGCGGCTGGCCAGGGCCACCCACACCAACAGCAGGAACGGTAGCGAGGCCCAGCCCCAGTTTGGTTTCGGTAAGGTCATGAAGGGCTCAGTGCGACGCTTTTTCCAGGTATGACGTGTCCACCAGTTGCGCTGGGGTCATGGCGGTGTCCATGAACCCCAGAGCCTTGGAGTCGTTCATCAGGCGCTGAATGAATTGAATGTCGGCTGGCCCCAGGTCGGCGGACCAGCCCAGCCGCGTGCGAGCCTGGGCAACGATTGCTTCGGGGCTGATGGTCTTGCCGTCAGGGCCTTGCACCGGTTCCAGGCGAAACGCATCGGCGATGATGCGGTTGGCTTCGGCGGGGTGTTCGTTGAGGAAAGCGACTGCCTTGCGATGGGCACGCAGCAGCTTGACCACGTCGTCGGGGCGCTCTTGCAGGGTCTTGGGCAGCGCGATGACCACGTACCAGGGGTATTGCGGCAGCGCCTGGTTGACGTCCAGCAGCACCCGCGCCGAGCCGCGCAGCACGGCTTGGCTGACGAAGGGCTCCCAGGTGAACGCAGCATCGACGATGCCTCGGTCCAGGGCGGCGTTCATGTTGCCCGGGGGCATATCGATGATGTTCAGGTCATGGTCGGGGTCCAGCCCGGCCTTCTCTTTCAGCACATAGCCGCGCAGCAGCACGTCCATGCCACTGCCCTTCTTGACCCCGGCGAGCTTCTTGCCTTTGAGGTCCTGAAGTTGCCGGACAGGGCTGTGGTCCCCCACCAGCACCGCGGCCTGGCCGTAGTTGACCTTGGCCAGGATGGTGCTTTTCAGCCCGCGCGAATACCACTGGTACACCGGCGGCGTCCCCACATAGGCCACGTCCAGCTCGCCAGCGGCCAAGGCCTGCTGGATCACCGGGCCGTCGCCCAGGGCCTTGAGATCAACGTCCAGGCCTTCCTGCTTGTAGAAGCCTTCCTTGTCGGCGATCAGGGCCGGGGCGTTGGCCATGGCGAACACATAGCCGATGCGCAGCGGTTTATCGGCAGCAAAGGCGCTGGTGGCCAGGGTCAGGGCCGACAACGTGGCGGCCAGGAGGGCAGTTCTGATCATGCGAGGGTCTCGGGCAAGGGGCGAACGGGAATGGCAAGGGGCGACTGGGCCATGACCTGGGAGATGCGCTCCATCAGTTCATTGCGGTAATCGAGGAACGCGGGCAGGCGCCGGGTCACCAGGTTGCTGCGCGGGCGTGGCAGGTCGATGGCCAGTTCGCTGTGGATACCACCGGGGGCGATATTGAGCACGACCACACGGTCGGCCAGGAACACCGCTTCATCGATGTCATGGGTGATGAACAGCACGGTCTGGCCCAGTTCGGCCCACAGGCGCAGGGTTTCCTCGTTCATGCTGTTGCGGCTGATGGCGTCCAGGGCGGCGAAGGGTTCATCCATCAGCAGCACGCCGGGTTCCAGCGCCAGGGTTCGGGCCAGGGACACGCGCTGCTGCATGCCCCCCGACAGTTGATGGGCCAGGCGCTGGGCAGCGTGCTCGAGGCCCACCAGGCGCAAATAGCCCAGGGCTTTTTCGCGCTGCTCGGCATCACTGCCCTGCCCGGCCATGCGCAAACCGAAACGCACGTTCTCCAGGGCGCTGAGCCAGGGGAACAGTTGCGGTGCCTGAAACACGTAGCCCAGCTCCGGCAGCTCCGGGCGCACCGCCTGCTCGTTGATCAGGATGCGCCCGGCGGACGGTGCCTGGAATCCGGCCAGCAAATTGAGCAAGGTGGTCTTACCGCACCCTGACGGCCCGAGAATGGCCACGAACTCGCCGGGCCGCGCCCGCAGGCTGAATTGTTCGAACACCGAATGGCCGTTGGCGTAACCGAAACTGATCGCGTCGACATTCAGGGCATTGGCACCGGGGGGCGAAACAAAGGGAGTCAAGGGCATGGCAAGCGCTGTCAGGTCGTTTACAATGGATAGTCCTGACATAATACGTATTAATACAAGCTGAACCAAGATTGTATTTTCATAACCTTAGAAGCAACGGAACCGCACAGTGCCCATCCTTCGCGACAGCACCACGTCACTTCAAGAGCAGATCGCCCAGCAGTTGTTGGAAGAAATCCAGCGCGGCGAATTCGAACCCACCGGCAAACTGCCGTCCGAGGCCGAGCTGGGCAAGCGCTTCGGGGTGAGCCGCGTCACCGTCCGCCTGGCGGTGGGCAAGCTGTGTGACGACGGCGTGGTCGAACGCAAGCAGGGCAAGGGCACCTTCGCCGCCGCCAAGCAGGTACGTCATGGCCTGGATGCTTTGCGCAGTTTCCATGAGGCCTTGTTGCTGCAGGGCCTCACACCCACCATGCGTGTGGTGGGCCAGCACCTGCAACCGACGCCGGAAGCCTTGCGCGCGCTATTCGAAGGTGCCGCCCAGTGCCTGTGCGTGGAGCGGCTGCACTTCGTCGACGGCGAACCCATCGCCCTGGGCCGCAGCTACCTGCCGGCACAACTGGCCAGCGTGGTGTGGGAAGAAGTTGAGCAACAGCCCATCTATTCGATACTGGAGGCAGTCACCGGCAGCCCGGTTGCCCGTGCCGACCTGGCTATCCGTGCCCAGGAGGCCGACAAGGCTCTGGCTGCCAGCCTGGGGGTCAAGCGCGGCGCGGCACTGCTGGTCATGGAGCGCACCTCGTGGTTCGCCGATGAGCGCTGCTGTGACCGCACCACGTTCCATATCCGGCCGGAACGCTACGCCTTTGTGCTGAGCGGCGTGTTCAAATCCCGCGCGGGGCAATGACGGTGTCGGGGCTAATACCCGAAATGAATGACTAAATGCATATTGAGTATTTAAGGTTCTAAGGGCGCGCCGCTATTCTGGGGCTATTCCGGTTACTTGTACTGCCTTTAGGAACCTGCCATGAGCGCCCACCCGAACGTTGTCGACTTGACCCTTTACCGTAATCGCAAGAAGGCGCAGCACCTGGGCAAACTGATGTGGGCCCTGTACGCAGGGCATTCCTCCCTCTCCCACGACCAATGGGCGCAGGCGCTCAAGGCAGTTGAACCTTCGCGTCAGGCCTGAACCATGGCCCTGCCCAACGGCTTTCTAGACAGCGGTATGGACCTTGCGGTCGAATTCAGCAGCCCTGAAGGGGGCGAAGACGACCACGTGGGCAGGCGCGTCGCCCTGAACCTGCAACGCCTGCGTGCCAAACGCCAATTATCGCTGGACGCCACGGCACGGGCCAGCGGGGTCAGCCGGGCCATGCTCGCGCAGATCGAATCGGGCCGCAGCGTGCCGTCCATCAAGGTGCTATGCAAGATCGCCAAGGCATTGAAAGTGTCGGTGGCAGCGTTCCTGGAGCAGCGCGAGTTCGACGGGGTGGCTTTGCTGCCCGCCCGTGAGAGCAAGCGGCTGGTCAGCGCCAATGGCACCTTCATCAGCCGCGCCCTGTTCCCGTTCGACGTGGCGCGTCAGGTCGAATTTTACGAACTGCGCCTCAGCCCTCTGGGCGAAGAAGTGTCCGAGGGGCATGGCCCGGGCGTACAGGAAAACCTGGTGGTATCCCAGGGGGTGCTGGAAATCAGCGTCAATGACGAGCGCTACCTGTTATCAACGGGTGACTCCCTGCTGTTCTACGCCGACCAGCCTCACCGCTACCGCAACCCGGCCGACAGCGATGTGCTGGCGTACCTGGTGATGACCTACCCCGAGCGCCGCGAATAGCCTTCAGGCAACGCGGCACACGCCCACCGCAGGCCCGGGCGAAGCTCGGAAAGCAGACGCCGCGTTCTTCCAGCCCAACCGCGCCGCGCCCTTCCCGAGCTGGCGCCCGGTCCCACAGGGCTGAATGGACGGGCGGGGTTAGCCTCTGCGGGACCGGGCGAAGCTCGGGAAGCAGACGACACCGGCCTTTCAGCGCCCGGCCACTCGGGGCTACGGCATCAGTTCTGCCCGCCGCTCTTGGCCAATATCGCCCGCAGCAATACCTCTGCCCCCGCAGTTGCCCAGTGGGGGTGGATATGCTCCGCTTCGTTATGGCTCAGGCCGTCCACGCACGGGACGAAGATCATCGCCGTGGGCGCCACGCGGTTGAGGTAGCAGGCATCGTGCCCCGCCCCCGAGATCATCGACCGGTGGCTGAGGCCCAGTTCCTCGCAGGCCGCGCGCACGGTGGCCACGCAGTCGGCATCGAACGCAATCGGCGCATACTGGAAAATCTGCTCTACCTGCCAGCGCAAGCCGATACCTTCGGCAATGCCTTGCACGGCCTCGCGCAATTGTCCATCCAGGACGGCCAGTACCGCTTCGTCCGGATGACGGAACTCAACGCTGAAGAACACCCTGCCCGGCACCACGTTGCGCGAATTGGGGTAGACGTTGGCCATGCCCACCGTGGCCCGCCCTTCCGCACCCTGGGCCAGGCCCAGGCCGTTGACCGCCTCCACCACGCGAGCAAAGCCCAGCAAGGCGTCCAGCCGATGGTCCATCGGCGTGGTGCCGGCATGGGCGCTGCGGCCAGTGAGTTCCACTTCATACCAGCGCTGGCCCTGGGCACCGGTGACCACGCCGATGGTGATGCCTTGAGCCTCCAGGATCGGACCCTGTTCGATGTGCAACTCAAACGCGGCATGAATGGGCGTGACCTGGCACGGGTGCTCGCCAGCGTAACCGATCTGCGCCAGTGCCTTGCCCAGCGTGACGCCGTTGGCATCGACCCGCGACAAACCGTATTCCAGGTCGAATACCCCGGCATAGACACCTGAGGCGATCATGGCAGGGGCGAAGCGCGAACCTTCTTCGTTGGTCCAGTTGACCACCTCGATAGACCGATCAGTCTGAATACCATGGTCATTCAGGCTGCGCACCACCTCAAGGCCGGCCAGCACGCCGTAGATACCGTCGAACTTGCCCCCCGCCGGTTGCGAGTCACCATGGGAACCAGTGACCACCGGCGCCAATTGCGGATGGCGGCCTTCGCGGCGCGCGAAAATGTTGCCCATGGCATCGACACGGACCTGGCACCCCGCCTCCTCCGCCCAGCGTACAAAAAGCTCACGGCCCAGGCGGTCCTCTTCACTCAGGGCCAGGCGCGACACGCCGCCGTTGGCCGTGGCGCCATGCTGGGCCATGTCCATCAGCGTCTGCCACAGGCGCTCGCCGTTCACCCGCGGTGCCTGGCTCATGGCTGGCCGCCCTCGGGCTTGGCGCGGTAGCGGAAATCACACCGTGGCGCCCCACCCATGATGGTCTGGGTACGGGTCAGTTCAATATCGGGGTTATAGCCGACGATGAACAATTCATCACGGTTGCACGACAACAGGTGGCCGATCTCGCCCAGGCCCATCTCGTGGTACATCTCGGCGTAACGGCAGCGTTTGACGTCGTAGTCATAGTGCTGGGCGTCACTGGCGATCACCTCGACCTTGAGGGCGTCATCCTTCTCCCACAGCACCTGCAGCTCGACAAAGCTCTGCAAGTCGGCGCCCTTGGCTTCCTTGGCGGCAAAGCTGCGCCCGGCCTCGATAGCGGCGTTGCCCACCGCCTCGCCAATCACGGCTGCGGCGTGGGCCTTGCCATGCTCCCGGACGAGAATCTCGTAGATGGGCTTGATGATTTCGGCTTCAATGCGCCGACGGGCCAGAATGCCCAGTTCACCGTCATGACTGCTCATGCGCGTGTCTCCTGCGAAGGCGCGGGGGCTGCCCGCGCCGTGATGAAATGATTACTGCCCGCCGTGTGCCACGCTGACCGGCTGCCATTGGTTGGCCTTGACCTGGTACACGGTGAACGACGGGTTTTTCAGGTTGCCCTGGGCGTCGAAGGCTATGGTGCCGGTCACACCCGCGTAGTTGCTGGCACGCAGCACCGGCAGGTACTGCTGCGGGTCGGTGGAACCCGCCTTCTCGATGGCGGCGATCAGCACGCCCACGCCGTCGTAGGCAAATGGCGCGTGCAGCTCGATGGGGGCCTTGAAGCGCGCGCGGTAGGCGGCTTCGAACGCCTTGCCGCCGGGCATCTGCGCCACGGCCAGGCCTGGCTCCAGGGCAGTCACGCCCTCGCCATCGTTCTGCGCCAGTTGCAGGAAGGTCTGGCTGACGAAACCACCCGCCCCCATCAGGGTAGCCTTGATGCCCAACTGCTTGATGCGCCGTGCCAAGGGCGCGGCCTGGGAGTCGACGCCGCCAAAGAAGATCAGGTCCGGGTTCTGCGCGCGAATCGTGGTAAGCACGGCGCTGAAGTCGATGGTCTTGTCGTCCACGTACTCACGGGCCACTACCTTGCCGCCGTGGGCGTCCACGGCCTTGATGAACTGGTCGGCCAGGCCCTGGCCGAATGCCGTGCGGTCGTCGATGACAGCGATGCGCTGGGCCTTGAGGGTTTGCAGGGCGTATTGGCCCGCGACCTGGCCGCCGTCATCGTCGTGGCCCATGATGCGGAAGCTGGTGTCGAAGCCCTGCTGGGTGTAGGCGTGGCCGGTGGCGACCGGTGCCACCTGGGCGATACCGGCGTCATGGTACACCCGCGCCGCCGGAATGCTGGTGCCGGTGTTCCAGTGCCCCACCACACCCACTACCCCCGCGTCCACCAAGCGCTGGGCCACGGTCACCGCGGTGCGTGGGTCGGACTGGTCGTCTTCGCTGACCAGCTTGAAGGTCACCGGCTTGCCACCCAGGGTGGGGTGTTTGGCGTTGGCGTCGCTGATGGCCAGTTGAGCGCCGTTTTCCAGGTCCTTGCCGATCCGGGCCGACGGCCCGGTCAAGGGGCCCGCCAGGCCGATCAGGACTTCCTGGTCGGCCTGGGCCACGGCACTGGCCACGCTGCTGAGGGCCAAACCCACGAGGGCCGCACGTTTGAAAAAGTTGTTCATGGTCATTTCCTGTAAAAAATCGCGGCTGCTGCCAGCCACACTGCAAGGAGGGAACACGCCGGCGGTCCGGTGGCGTCGGGGTTCAAATCAATTCATTCACCCAGGTACGCCGCGCGAATCTGCGCATCGTCCAGCAACTGCGCAGACGGCCCGCCGAGGGTGATACGGCCACTGTCCATCACGTACGCGCGGTCGGTGACCTGCAAGGCCAGGCGGGCGTTCTGCTCCACCAGCAACAGGGTCATGCCGGCCTGGCAGACGCTATCGATCACCTCGAAAATTTTCTCCACCATCAACGGTGCCAGGCCCATGGACGGTTCATCGAGAATCAGCAGGCGCGGTCTGGACAGCAGCGCGCGGGCCAGCGCCAGCATCTGCTGCTCGCCCCCGGACAACAGGCCCGCCGGCTGCGCCAGGCGCTCGCGCAGGCGCGGAAAGTGGTCGAACAGGCCGTCCATTTCACTGGCCACCTGCTCGCGGTCGCGGCGCAGGTAGGCACCGGCCTGCAGGTTTTCCAGCACGCTCATGCGGGTGAAGATGCCCCGCCCCTCCGGCACCAGGGCCATGCCCTGGCCAGGCAACCGGTGGGCCGCCGTGCCGGCGATCGAGCGCCCGCCGAAGCGGATCTCCCCCGCTGCCGCCGGCAGCAAGCCTGCCAGGGCCTTGAGGGTGGACGTCTTGCCAGCGCCATTGGCGCCGATCAGGGTCACGCGCTCCCCGGCCTGCACCTGCAGGTCGATGCCCTTCACCGCTTCGATGGCGCCGTAGCGCACCTTCAGCCCCTTGATGTGCAACAACGCTTCAGACATGGGCAGCGCCCCCCAGGTAAGCCTTGATCACGGCGGGATGGCGGCGCACGTCCTGCGGCGAGCCTTCGGCGATCAGGGTGCCGTAGTCGAGCACACTGATACGGTCGCACACGCCCATCACCAACTTCACGTCATGCTCGATCAACAGCACCGTGCGGCCATCGTCACGAATCTTCTCCAATAGCCCGCGCAGCTGCTGTTTCTCGGTGGCATTCATGCCGGCAGCCGGTTCATCCAGGGCCAGCAAGCGCGGCTCGGTGGCCAGCGCCCGGGCAATTTCCAGGCGCCGCTGGTGGCCGTAGGACAAAGCATCGGCGCGGCTGTCAGCCCACTGGCCAATACCGACATAGTCCAGCAGGTGCCGGGCCACGGCTTCGGTCTCGCGTTCCTCTTCCCGGGCCCGGCGGTGGCGGCTCAGTGCCGCCCACACGCCGTTGCGGGTGCGCACATGGCGGCCAACCATGACGTTCTCCAGCACTGTCATCGAATTGAACAGGCGGATGTTCTGGAACGTACGGGCAATGCCGGCCTGGGCCACTTTGTGCACCGCTGTCGGTGCATAGGTCTGGCCATCGAGCATGAAGCGGCCGCTGTCAGCGGTGTACAGCCCGGTCATCACGTTGAAGAAGGTAGTCTTGCCAGCGCCGTTGGGGCCAATCAGGCCGTGGACATGCCCGGGGGCAATGGTCAGGCTCACGCCATTGAGCGCGGCGACCCCACCGAACTGCTTGCGCACCTGGTCAATCTGCAACAAGGGAGTGCTCATTGGCTACCTCGGGAAGCCGGCCACAGGCCCGCCGGGCGATACAGCATCGCCAGGATCAGCGCCAGGCCGTAGATCAATTGCCGGATGATTTCCGGGTCCACCAGCACCTGGCCAAACAGGCTTTGCTGCAACGGGCCAAGACTGGCGCGCAGCAGTTCCGGCAAGGCGGCCAGCAACAGGCAGCCGAGGATCACCCCGGGAATGTGCCCCATGCCGCCGAGCACCACCATGGCCAGCACCACGATGGACTCATTGAGGCTGAATGATTCCGGCGAGACAAAGCCCTGGAACGAGGCGAACATCGCCCCGCTGACACCCCCGAAGGCCGCGCCCATGGCGAAGGCCAGCAGCTTCAGCCGCTTGGTATCCAGGCCCATGGCGCTGGCGGCCTGTTCGTCCTCGCGCACCGCCACCCAGGCGCGGCCGATGCGCGAGTGTTCCAGGCGCACGCAGACGAACACGATCACCAGAGCCAATGCCGCGAACAGGTAGTAATACAGATACACCGAGGGCACGCGCAGGCCGAACAGGTCCTGGGTGCGTGCCAGGTTGACGCCGAACAGGCTGACCGGGTCCACCGAGGCAATGCCTTTGGGGCCATTGGTGATGTTCAGCGGCCGGTCCAGGTTGCGCATGAAGATGCGGATGATTTCACCGAAGCCCAGGGTGACGATGGCCAGGTAGTCACCCCGCAGGCGCAAGGTCGGCGCCCCCAGCAACAGCCCGAACCCGGCGGCCAGCAGTGCCGCCAGGGGTACGATCAGCCACACGCTGACATGCAGCCCCTGGGGGAACCAGGCCGCCAGCACGGCGAACTGACTGGTCAGGTGCGGCGAGGCCAGCAACGCGGTCAGGTAAGCGCCCACCGCGTAAAACGCGATGAAGCCCATGTCCAGTAGCCCCGCGTAGCCCACCACGATGTTCAGGCCCAGCGCCAGCATCAGGTACAGCAAGGCGAAATCCAGGGTCCGTACCCAGGCGTTGCCGCCCGCGTGGCCCAACAGCCAGGGCGCCAGCACAATCGCCAGGGCGAACAGCAGCGCCCCCAGGCGGGCCTTGGCGCGTGGCAGGGTCAATGTCGTTGAAAGATTCATGCGCGACTCGCCAGGCGTTCACCGAGAAGGCCCGAAGGCCGAAGCACCAGCACCGCGATCAACACCACGAAGGCGAACACGTCCTGGTAGTTGCTGCCGAACACGCCGCCGGTGGCCTGGCCCAGGTAACCGGTGCCCAAGGCTTCGATCAGCCCCAGCAGAATGCCGCCCAGCATCGCGCCACGCAGGTTGCCGATGCCGCCCAGCACGGCGGCGGTGAAGGCCTTGATGCCCGGCAGGAAACCCATGTAGAAATTGGCGCTGCCGTAATTGCTGGCCATCATGATGCCGGCCAACGCCGCCAGCGCACCGCCGATGGCGAACGTCAGCACGATGACCCGGTTGGGGTTGATGCCCATCAGGCTGGCGACCTGGGGGTTCTCGGCCACGGCGCGCATGGCACGGCCCAGCCGGGTGTGCTCGACCAGCAACCACAGGCCGGCCATCACCAGCAACGCCACGGCGATGGTGGTCAGGGCTGTGGCATTGGTGATGGCGCCCGTGGGCCCCGGCGTGACCTGGATCGGGTCCAGGGGCAACAGCTGTGCAAACATCAGCGGGTTGCGCGACCACACCAGCATGGCCACGGTCTGCAACAGCAAGGACACGCCGATGCCACTGATCAGCGGCGCCAGGCGCGGCGCGTTGCGCAGCCGGCGGTAGGCCACGCGCTCGATCAGCATGGCCAACAAGGCGCAGGCGGCCATGGCCACCAGGGTCGCCACCAACAGCATCAATACCCCTGGGCAGTGCGGGAACGCGCCCTGTACCCCATGCAGCACCGACAGGCCCACGAGCGCGCCGACCATCAGCAGGTCGCCGTGGGCGAAGTTGATGATGCGCAAGATGCCGTAGACCATGGTGTAGCCCAGGGCGATCAGCGCGTAAAGACTGCCGAGCAGGAGCCCATTGAGCACCTGCTGGATGAAAGTATCCATGTGAATCGATCAATTCCGAGAAGCGAGAAGGCGGCACGGTAATTATCTATTCTGTTTTTATCAACTATCAGAAGTTTATATGCTTATTCCAATCGAAAATGGTCTACTTTAACTTCAACAATTGAATAAAAACGGGGGTGTCAGTCGCTACGACACCCATGCTAAATTCAATACATGAATAATTTAGAACAGTTACCCAACGATCCTCCCTTGCGTGCCGTGCGCACCTTCGAAGCCTTCGCCCGGCATGGCGGCGTCAACGCCGCTGCCAGGGAACTGGGGATCTCCGCTTCGGCGGTGAGCCACCAGTTGCGCCTGCTGGAAACGTTCCTGCAGCAGCCACTGACCTTGCGCCAGGGCCGCAACCTGGTACTCACCGAAGAAGGCCGCGAGTATTACCGCGCCATTCGCTCCGCGTTCGCGGTGCTGCGCAGTGCCACCGAACACGTGCTGGAGAAATCCGCCACGCGCCAGGTCACCATCAGCCTGATCCCCATGTTCGGTTTCAACCTGTTCATTCCCCGGCTGGGCAGCTTCCTGCAGGAAAACCCCGGGCTGGACATCAACGTCACCTACGCCAACCACCGCAGTTACCCCAGCGACGCGGCAGACCTCTCGATTCGCTTTGGTACCGGGCACTGGCCGGGCTACCACAGCGAACTGCTGCTCAGCGGTGCGGTGAGCCCGTACTGCAGCCGAGCCTTCGGCGCCGAGCACGGGCCGTTCGAAGACGAGCAGGCGCTGGCCGACCTGCCATTGCTGCATGACGAAGAGCGCGGCACCTGGGGCCAGTGGTTCCAGGCCGCCGAGGTCAAGCACGCGGCGGCCCTCAACGGGCTGCTGTTCGAGGATGGCCAACTGGCGCTGACCGCCACCCTGACCGGGCTGGGGTGCGCGTTGCTGCGCCCGCCCTTGGTGGCGCCCCTGGTGGCCAGCGGCGAACTGGTGCGGTTGTCGCCGCTGCAGATCGATGATGGGCGAGCGTATTTCCTGTGCCGGCGTTCAGCCACCGAGCTATCGGGCGACGGGCTGAATCTTTATGAATGGATCAAGCGCAGCCTCGGCCAAGACGGACAGCTATAACCATATGCTTTATTGGCAGTTGTTGAAGGTGTGCTGGGCCTTATAGCATTCATATATCGCATACAAGAAGCTCTTGTATCATGTTAATGAATTCTAAGGCTCGAGCGCATGGATCTTCGACAACTTGAGGCATTTGCCGCCGTCATGTCCGCTGGCAGCGTCACTGGTGCCGGGCAACTGCTGGGGCGTTCCCAGCCAGCCGTTTCGCGGCTGATACAGGAGCTGGAGCAGGAACTGGGCTTTGCTCTGTTCGAGCGCTCCGGCCCCAAGGTCATTCCCACGCAGAAGGCTTTTTTGCTGCACGCCGAGGTGGAAAATGCCCTGGCGGGCGTACAACAGGTACGCAAGCATGCCCAGAACCTCAGCCGTGGCGAGAACCTGGAACTGCGCCTGGCGTGCACCCCGGCCCTGGCCGCGGGGCTGGTGCCCGGCGCGTTGGCGCGCCTGACGGCCGACGCCCCTCAGCAAATCAACCTGCGCAGCATGGCGGCCGAACAAGTGGTGCAGGCCGTGCTGTCGAAAACCGTCGACCTGGGGGTGGTCAGCCTGCCCCTGGAGCATCGTGGACTGGAGGTGCACTGGATCGGCGAGGCCGCCTGCCAGGCCGTGTTCCCCGAAGACTGGGCACTGGCGCGGCAACCCAGCGTGTCCCTGGCCGACCTGACGGGCCATACCCTGATTACCCTGTCCAACCCGTACCGCTTGCGCCGCCGTATTGACCAGGCTCTGGCCGACAACACCGGTGGCGCGCCGCAGGTGCTGGAAACCAACTCATCGCTCAACGCCGTGACGCTGGCCAAGGCCGGGCTGGGCGTTGCCCTGGTCGACCCTTTCACCGCCGTCGGTGTGCCGCTGAAAGGCATGGTGGTACGCCCCTTGACCCCGGCCATTCCTTTTTTCTTCGGGCTGATTTCGGCCTATGCCCACCCGCTGTCGAGCAGTGCCCAGGCGCTGGTCAGGCACATCGAGGACACCGCCCAAGCGCTGCTCCCCGACTTCGTGATCCACCCCGCCAGCGCCCATGACAGCCTGCTGCACAGCGTCTACGCCACCGCGGAGAAACCGCAATGAGCGGGTTGGAACAACTGCAGGCGCGCCTGCATCAGGACCTTGTATGGCTTGAACTGCCCGCCAAGCCCTGGCTACCCAGGCAGCAAAGCAACGGCCAGCCGCTACTGGACGTGGCGGTCATTGGCGCCGGCATGGCTGGCATGGCCTCCTGTGCAGCGCTGCGCATGCTGGGGGTGGATGCGCACCTGTTCGACCGCGCCGCCGCCGGTCGTGAAGGCCCCTGGCTAAGCTACGCGCGCATGCAGACCCTGCGTTCACCCAAACAGCTCACCGGCCCGGCCCTGGGGCTGCCCGCGCTGACGTTCCGGGCCTGGTACGAAGCGCAGTTCGGCCTGGCGGCCTGGCAGGCGCTGGAGAAGATCCCGCGGGCGCAATGGATGGAATACCTGGTGTGGTACCGCCAGGTGCTGCAACTGCCGGTCCACAACGAACACCACCTGACCGCCATCGCCCCCGAGGGTGACCACCTGCGCCTGAGCCTGCAAACCCCCGGCGGGCCGACCACGGTCTATACCCGGCGGCTGGTACTGGCCACCGGGCGCGACGGCCTGGGCGGCCCTTATCTACCGAGCCTGTTCCGGGCGCTGCCGGCCCATCGATGCGCCCACTCGGCGGACCCCATCGACTTCGCCGCGCTGGCGGGGTGCCGCGTAGGGGTCATCGGAGGTGGCGCCTCGGCCATGGACAACGCCGCCGAAGCCCTGGAGGCCGGTGCCGCCAGCGTCGACCTGTTCATCCGCCGCGCGCAGATGCCCACCATCAATAAAGGCAAAGGCGTCAGCGGCCCCGGCAATTTCATCGGTTACGCTGGCCTGCCGGACATCGACAAGTGGCAGTTCTCCCACTACGTAAACCAGCAGCAGGTTCCACCCCCGCGGGGCAGCACCTTGCGGGTGTCTTGCCACGCCAACGCCCGCTTCCACCTGGGCAGTCCGGTGCTGGCCTGTGAAGCCGGCGCCACCGGCCTGCGCCTGAGTACGCCACGTGGCCACCACGAACTGGACTTCCTGATCTGCGCCACCGGCTTCCACGTGGACCTGGCCCAACGCCCGGAGTTAAGGGATATCGCCGATAACATTCGCCTGTGGCGCGACGCTTTCCAGGCCCCCCAGGCGGATGTCGAACTGGACGGTTCGCCCTATCTGGGCAGCGATTTCGCCTTTCAGGAAAAGCACCCCGGAGACCAACCCTGGCTCGGCCTGATCCATTGTTTCAACTACCCCGGCGTACTCAGCCTGGGCAAGATCACCGGTGATATTCCCGGCATCAGCGAAGGTGCTCAACGCTTGGCCCGGGCCCTGACCGCGCACCTGTTCGTGGCGCACCGCCAGGCCATGTTCGAGCAACTGCGCGACTACGCCGAACCCGAACTGCTGGGCGACGAGTGGACCGATGCGGCTCATTAAAACCCTCGCAGGCGCCTGCCTTGCCGTGTTCGGCGCAGTGACCATCGTGTTCTGCGTGACCCGTCTGCTCGGCGACCCTGCGGCCTTGCTGCTGCCGCTGGGCGCCAGCGACGCGCAACTCCAGGCGCTGCGCCAGCAACTGGGGCTGGACCAACCGTTGTGGCTGCAATACGGGCATTTCCTGCGCCAAGCACTGAATGGGGATTTCGGCACTTCGTTCATGCAAGGCCGGCCGGCCCTCGCGCTGGTACTCGAACGCCTGCCCGCTACCCTGGCCCTGGCGGGCAGCTCCCTGACCCTGGGCGTATTGCTGGGCGGCGCCATGGGGGTCTATCTGGCGGTGCGCCCAGGCCGTGTCAGCCGCTGGCTGGTCCAGCCGCTGCTGCTGGCGTGCCAGGCGACCCCGGCGTTCTGGCTGGGGATCATGGCCACCCTGCTGTTCTCGGTCAGCCTTGGCTGGTTGCCCACCGGAGGTTACGGCGGCGTTCGCCACCTCGTTCTGCCAGCGCTGACCCTGGCCGCGTTCATCGGCGCCAGTGTCGCGCGCCTACTGGCCAACAGTCTGCAACAGGCCGCCAATGATGACCATGTGCGCACGGCCAGGGCCATGGGCCTGATGCCCACACAGGTGTTCATCTGGCATGTGCTGCGCAATTCGCTGATGCCGGTGCTGACCCTGGTGGGAATTATCGCCGGTGAATTGCTGGGGGGGTCGATCGTGGTCGAGACCGTGTTCGCCTGGCCTGGCAGCGGGCGCCTACTGGTGCAAGCGATTGCCAACAAGGACTTTCCGGTTATTCAGGCAGCCGTGCTGGTCGTCGCCGTGCTGTTTGTCAGCGTCAACACCCTGGTGGACCTGCTTTATGGCTGGCTGGACCCGCGTCTGAGCCAAGGGGGCAAGCGATGAATACCTACCTGATGCGTGCCAGCGGCCGGGTAGTCGGCAAGTCCGCGTTGCTGCTATTGGCCGTCGTGGTACTGCTGACGTTGGCACCGCTATCACCCCCTGACCACGTGGTGCTGGCTGAGCGCCTGCAAGCACCTGGGGCCACGCATTGGCTGGGTACCGACCCGCTTGGCCGCGACCTGCTGTCCCGGCTGCTGGCTGGGGCCCGTATCACCCTGGGGCTGGCCCTGAGCGCCGTGGCGCTGGCCGGCCTGGTGGGCACCCTGGTCGGGCTGCTGGCTGGTTATGCCGGGGGCATCTGGGACGCCTTGCTGATGCGCCTGGTGGACATGCAACTGGCCCTGCCGACCCTGTTGCTGGCGCTGCTGGTCATCGCCGTGCTGGGCCCCGGCGTGGGTAATCTGGTCTGTGTGCTGGCCCTGACCGGTTGGACCCGCTATGCCCGCATCGTGCGCGGCCAGGCCCTGATGCTGCGGGACCGCGAATTCATCCTTAGTGCCCACGCCATCGGGGCCGGTGCCTGGCGCATCATGCTGCGCCACCTGCTGCCCAACCTGCTGGCCCCGGTGCTGGTTATCGCTACCCTGGAGCTGGCGCGGCTGATCGTCGTCGAGTCGGCCCTGAGCTACCTGGGCCTGGGCGTGCAGCCACCCACCGCCAGTTGGGGGCGCATGCTCGCCGAGGGCCAGGTGTACCTGGCCAGCGCCTGGTGGGTAGTGACCTTTCCCGGCTTGGCCATCGTGCTGAGCGTGCTGTGCATCAACCTCGCAGGTGATCGCCTGCGCCACCGTTTCGACCCTCGCCCCTGACGCCGGAGATTGCCCATGCCCACACCAAAACTCGACCGCTTGCGCCAGCAGATGCAGGCCCATGACCTTGACCTGCTGATCTGCATGAAGCCGGAGCACAGCTTCTACCTCAGCGGTTTCAACCCGATTCTCAACAGCCACCCGGTGGTGGCGCTGTTACCGCGCGAGGGCGAGCCACAGCTGTTGCTGCACGCCCTGCGAGACGACCATGCGCGCGCCAGCACGACGCTTGAACATATTCACCTGTACGGCAAGTGGTCTACCAAAGTCACCCTGGGGCCGGACTGGCGCGAGGCGTTGGCCGGTATCATCGCCGACCTGGGCACCAGCGGCGGGCGCATAGGCGTGGAAGAAGGCTGGCTCAGCGTACAACGCCATCGCGAATTGGCAGCCCTGCTGCCGGCCGCGACCCTGGTGGATAGCACACGCCTGTTGCTAGAAGCGCGAATGGTCAAATCCGCCGAGGAAATTGCCGACGCGCGTATCGCCGCGCAGTTGGCTAATCTGGGCATGGACAGCGCCATCGCGGCCCTGGCCAGAGGCGGCAGCGAACGTGACGCCAGCCTGGCCTCCCAGGCGGCCATGAGTCGCCACTGGGCCGATCACTTCCCTGATGTCGAGGTGGCCGACTTCGGCAGCCTCGAAGGCGGCGTATTCAATGGCCTGCAAACCTGGGTACTGAGCGGCGAGCGCATGTTCGTCAACGCCGACGTCCCCACCCAGCGCAAACCCCGTGAGGGTGAACTGACTTCGATCCTGATCTGGACCGTGGCCAATGGCATGCACGCTGAAATCGAGCGCACCGTGGCCCGCGGCCCCCTGCCCGACACCCACCGTCGGGCCCTGGACTGCATCTTCGCTCTACGCGACGAAGTCCAGCCGCTGCTGCGCCCCGGAACCCCAGTGGCCGACCTGTTCCATGCCAGCAGGGTCAGCCTGCAGGCCCACGGTTACCCGCTCAACATCCCAGGGCGCATTGGCCATGGCATCGGCCTGGGCGCTCATGAGGCACTGTCACTGGATGGCCAGTCGCCCTACGTGCTGGAGCCCGGCATGCTCATTACCTTCGAACCCAACCTGCGCATCCCGCCCGTGTGCGGCACGCAGATTTCCGACACGGTGCTGATCACCGAGCAGGGCCACGAATTTCTCACCCACGGCCATGCCGGTTTCGTGCAGATCTGACCATGACCAGCCTGTTGCAGGTCGAGGACCTGAGCGTCGCCTTTCACACGCCCCGCGGCCTGGTCCATGCGGTACAGGGCGTTTCCTATCGCCTGGAAGCGGGCGAAACCCTGGCAGTGGTCGGCGAGAGTGGCAGTGGCAAGAGTGTGCACGCCTTGGCGATCGCCGGCCTGCTGCCACAGGCCAACGCGCGGATTCTCGGCGGCACGGTACGCTTTGCCGGGCAAACACTGCCCGCCCAGCAGTCCAACCAATGGACCAGCATTCGCGGGCGGCAAATCGGGTTTGTGTTCCAGGACCCCATGACCGCCCTGAACCCGTTGCTGACCATCGGGCGGCAGTTGGCCGCGCCGTTGCGTCGGCACTTTACCCTGGACGCCCGGGCCTTGCGCCGCCGCTGCATCGAACTGCTCGAACGCGTCGGCATTGCCCAGGCCGAGCAACGGCTCAAGCATTTCCCCCATCAGTTTTCCGGCGGCATGCGCCAACGGGTGCTGATCGCCATGGCGATCGCCGCCAATCCGAGGCTGCTGATAGCCGACGAAGCCACCACGGCCCTGGACGTGACGGTGCAGGCGCAGATCCTCGACCTGATCAACGAGCTCAAGCGCGACCTGGACCTGACCGTGATCTGGATCTCCCACGACCTGGGGGTGGTGGCGCGCCTGGCCGACACCGTGCAAGTGATGTACGCGGGACAGATCGTCGAGCGTGGCCCCGTCGACGCGCTGTTCCACGATCCTCGCCACGCCTACACGCTGGGCCTGCTGCGCTCGGTGCCGCACCCGGGTACGGAGCGCCTGCGGGCCATCGGCGGGCAGCCCCCCGACCTGGCCAACCTGCCCGCCGGCGACCCGTTCGCGCCACGCAACCCCTACGCCACCGCGCGCTGTTTCCAGCAGCGGCCACCCCTGCTGCCGGCGTCCCAGGGTGCCGCAGGGCACTGCGTCGCCGCCTGGTACGACCTCCCCGCGATACTGGCGGCCGAGGGCGGCATATGAGTAGCGAACCTCTACTGCGGGTGCAGCACCTGAACAAGACCTTCGGCAAGGCGGGCCTATGGCGGCGCGGCCCGGTGGTGCACGCCGTGCGCGACCTGAGCTTCACCTTGCATGCCGGCGAGACCCTGGCGCTGGTGGGCGAATCAGGGTCGGGCAAAAGCACCGTCGGCCGTCTGCTGGCGCGGCTGCAGGACGCCGACAGCGGCCACATCGACTTTGCCGGCCAGCGCATCAGTGGCTTCAACCGCCGGCAACTGCGGCCAGTTCGCCAGGACCTGCAGATCATTTTCCAGGACCCTTTTTCAGCGCTCAACCCACGCATGCGCGTGGCTGATTACGTCGCCGAACCCTTTGTTGTCCACGGCCTGCACCCGCAGCGCGAAGCCCGCGCCCACCATACTGCCGAACTGCTACGCCAGGTGGGCCTGGACCCGGCGCTGGGCAACCGCCTGCCCCACCAGTTTTCCGGCGGCCAGCGACAACGCTTGTGCATTGCCCGGGCATTGGCGCTGAGCCCGCGGCTGATCATCGCCGACGAGCCCATCACCGCCCTGGACGTATCAATCCAGGCGCAAATCATCAACCTGCTGCAGGATATCCAGGCGCGCACCGGTGTGGCGTTGCTGTTCATCAGCCATGACCTGAGCATGGTCCGCCACCTGAGTCAGCGCGTGGCGGTGATGAACGCCGGGCGCATTGTCGAACTGGCCAGCACCGAGGCGCTGTTCGCGCGACCCCGGCACCCTTATACCCAGGCGCTGCTGTCGGCGGTTCCGCTGCCCGACCCACGGCTGGAACGGGCACGCCAGCGCCTGAGTTTCGATGCCGCCCGGCACCCCTGGCCGGCCCAGGGCGCCTTGTGTGAAGTTGCCCCCGACCACTTTGTCTTCGAGTAAACCCATGTCGCGTATGGTCCTGATGTTTCTGTGCCTGCTGTCCAGCGCTTCGGCGTTGGCAAGCACCCGGGTGGTGATCGCCACCGCCACCGAGGTCAACACCCTTGATCCGCACATGACCACCTCGGTGGGCAGCGATCTGAGCGTCGCCAGCCATTTGTACAGTTCCCTGGTGACCCGCGGCCCCGACCTTCGTCTGCAACCGGGCCTGGCCCGCCGGTGGCAGGCGCTGAGCCCAACGCGCTGGCGCTTCGAGCTGGTACCCGGGGCCCACTTTGCCGATGGTGAAGCCTTGGACGCAGCCACGGTGCAGTGGAATTTCCAGCGCATCCTTGCTCTTGGCGCCAAGGCGCGGATCAAACCCTGGTTCGCCCTGGTCGACCAGGTACGAGTCATCGACGCCCAGACCGTCGAGATCGATACCCGCGAACCCTTTGCCGCACTGCCGGCGCAGCTATCGATGCTGTTCCTGTTGCCGCCCCGCTGGAGCGCCACCCACGATCCGGCCACAGATAGCATGCCCAGTGGCCCTTACCGGATTGTCGAAAACCGCCCCGGCGACCACTTGCTGCTGGCCCGCAACCCGCAGTACTGGGGGCCGGCACCGGCCTTTGACGAAGTGGAGCTGCGCATCATCCCCCAGGACTCCAGCCGGGTTTCGGCGCTACTGGCCGGGGAAGTCGACCTGATCACCAATATCCCGCTCAGTGAAGTGCAGCGCATCGAAGGCAGTGGCCGTGCCCACGCTGGGGCCATCACCAGCACCCGTTCGGTATTCATCAAGCTCAACACCCTACACCCGCCACTGGACCAGGCCAGCGTGCGCCTGGCCCTCAACTACGCCATCGACAAGCGCGGCATGGTTAAGGCGCTGTTCAACGACCAGGCCCGGGTGTCCGACTGCCAACTGCTGACGCCGGCTTATTTCGGCTACAACCCCGCGCTGCGGCCCATCGCCTATGACCCGGACAAAGCCCGGCAACTGCTTCGCGAAGCCGGGGTGAAGCCAGGTACCCGGCTGCAACTGGAAGTACCCGGCAATGCCTACCTGCAAGGAGACGAGGTGACCCAGGTGGTCGCCGCGCAACTGCAGGAAGTAGGGCTGGACGTGCAACTGGTGCAATTCGATTTCGCCAGCTGGATGAACAAATACCTCAAGGCACACAACCTGGGCGACATGGCCCTCTTGACCCACGCCTGGCCGACCATCGACGCCGACGGCCTGCTCTCATTGCTGCAAGGCAGCAGCAACTACGCCTACTACCAGGACCCCGTGTTCGATGCCGACCTGGCCGCCGGGCGCGCTACCCTCGACCCCGCCGCCCGCCAGCAGGCCTACGCGGCGGCCACTGAGCGCCTGTGCAGTCAGGCACCGGTGATTTTCCTGTACGAGCAACCCTTCACCTATGGCATCTCCCACCGCATCCGCTGGCATGCCCGCGGCGACGACTGGCTGCGTGCCTTTGACATGAGCCCTGCGATGGAGCGTACCGATGCCACCCCGTGATACCGACCTGATCAACCGCCTGCTCAGCCTGACGCCCGAGCATCCACTGCTGGCCGTGCGCGCGCTGCGCGAACGGGTGGGCCTGCACACTCAGGGCAGCTACGAAGCCCTGCTGCACGATGACGACAACCAGTTGAGCAGCGCGCAACGGCATCTGTGCGCCTGGTATGCCGCCCAGGCTACCGGCCTGGGGCCGCTGGCCGAGCACTACGCCGGGCAACTGGCGTTGACCGAGCCCGGCCGCGCCCTGTGGCAGGCCCATGAAGCCGGTGAGTCGACGGCGCACATCAATGCCTTGCTCGCCCATGTGCGCCTGTTGATCCTGGCGCCTGTGGAGGCACGCCAACAGGATGTGCAAGCGCTGATGGACGCCGATGTGCAGCCCGCCAGTGTGGTACTGCTGGCCCAGCTCAGCGGCTTCGTCGCCTATCAGGCGCGAGTGCTCGCCCACCTGCTGGCCCAGAGTGGCAACGTGGCCGGTCAGCCACAGGCCTTGGCGATACAGGGCCGCGGCGAAGCCCAGGCGTTCGGCTTCACCCCGCTGGTCTGGAACCCCTGGCTGCCGCCCGTGGCGCTCGAGCATGCCAGCGCCGAACAACTGGCGGTGCTCGATGCCAGCCACGCTAAAGCGCGCCAATCCCCCTATTACCTGACCCTGGCCCACCAGCCGGGCATTCTTCAAGAGCGCTCCGGTGCCTACAACGCTATTCTCTACGCCCCACGCGGGCTACCACGGGCCGAGCGCGAGCTGGTCAGTGCCCAGGTCTCGCGGATCAACGGCTGCGCCTACTGCGCCGCGGTGCACGCCCAGCGCTATGAACAGCTGAGCCACGACAAAAGCCCGGTGCAGGCGTTGTACCGGGACCCCAACGGCCCCTTCGACTCACCACGCCAGGCCGCGCTGCTGGCCTACGCCGGACAACTGACCGAAGCCCCCGGCCAGGTTGGAGAACGGCACATCACCCCCCTGCGGCGGGCTGGCCTGAGCGAGCTGGAAATCCTCGACCTGGGCCACGTGAGCGCGGTGTTTGCCTGGGCCAACCGCCTGATGCTCACCCTGGGCCACCCGCTGCCGGGCGCACCGGCATGACCCGCCAATCGAGCCACTGGGGCGACTTTGATGCCGTGCTGGATGCGGACGGTAACCTGCAGATAAGCCCCGACCCGCGTGACGCCGCGCCCTCACCCTTGCTAGGCAACATCAGCGCTAACCTGCGCCAGCGCATCGACCGCCCCTATGCCCGACGTGGCTGGCTGCAGAGCGTGCGCGCCGGTAGGGCGCCAGGCCCGGACAACCGGCGCGGCAAAGATGAATACGAGGCGCTGGAGTGGTCTGAAGCAATTGAACTGGCGGCGAACGAACTAGGCCGGGTGATCGCCCAGCAAGGTAACAGCGCCATTTACGGCGGCTCCTATGGCTGGGGCAGCGCCGGGCGGTTCCATCACGCCCAGTCGCAGATTCATCGGTTCCTCAATGCGCTGGGCGGCTACACCTCGTCCCGGCAAACCTACAGCCTGGGGGCGGCACGGGTGCTATTCGAGCAGGTGCTGGGTGATGACCGCCCGCTCAGTGCGCCCACCTCCTGGTCCGCGCTGGCCGGTACCGAGTTGTTTGTCTGCTTCGGCGGCATGCCGGCCAAGAACGCCGGGGTCAATGCCGGCGGCATCACCAACCACGCCACTGCCCTGCATCTACGGGAGGCATGCCAACGGGGCGCGCGCTTTGTATTGCTCGGCCCCCAGCGCGATGACCTGGCCACGGAGCTGGCGGCGCAGTGGTTGGCCCTGCGGCCAGGCACCGACACCGCGGCGATGCTGGCCATGGCTCAGGTTCTGCTGGAGGAAGGGCGCTACGACCGGGCCTTCATCGAGCAGTACACACACGGTTCGGCAGACTTCTTCGCCTACCTGAGCGGTACCGTCGATGGCGTGCCGAAGACTCCCGAATGGGCGGCCCGCCTGTGCGGTGTTGGCGCCTGCGAGCTGCGTGACCTGGCGCGGGAAATGAGTGGGCGCAAGACCCTGATCAACCTGGCGTGGTCGCTGCAGCGCAGCCGCTATGGTGAACAGCCCCTGTGGGCCGGGCTCGCGCTGGCGGCCATGCTCGGGCAGATCGGGCTGCCCGACGGCGGGTTTGGCCACGGTTATGGGGCGGTGGGCGGTTTCGGCACCCCTCGCAATCCCCTGCCCTTGCCCACCCTGCCACAGGGGCGCAACCCGGTTGGCGACTTCATTCCAGTGGCGCGGGTGGCCGACATGCTGCTCGACCCCGGCGGCGCTTACGACTATGCCGGCGAACGCCGGCGTTACCCCTCGATCAAGCTGGTGTATTGGGCCGGCGGCAATCCATTCCATCACCACCAGGACCTTCGCCGCCTGAGCACGGCATTTGCCCAGGTTGACAGCCTGATCGTCCACGAAGCCTTCTGGACCGCCACCGCGCGCCATGCCGACCTGGTGCTGCCATGCACCACCCACCTGGAGCGTGATGACCTGGTGGCCTCGCGGGAAGATCGGCGCCTGCGTTTCGTGGAAGCCGTGTGCCCGCCCCTGGGCCAGAGCCGCGACGACTATGGGATCTTTCGGGCCATCGCTGCAAGGCTCGGTGCCGAAGCCGCCTTCAGCCAGGGGCGCAGCGAGCGGCAATGGCTGGAGGCCCTGTATGAACAATGGCGCCAGCAGATGACGCCCCATGCCATGCCGCACTACCCGTATTTTCGTGCCGCGGGGGAATGCGAGCTGCCGGCCATCGATGAGCACACTGTCTGCTTCGCCGACTTTCGCCAGGACCCCGTGCGCCACGCGCTGAAAACGGCTAGCGGCCGAATCGAACTATTCTCGGCACGCCTGCACGCCCTGGGCTACCCCGACTGCCCCGGGCACCCCGCGTGGCTGGGCCCAGGTGACGAACCTGAGCCCCAGGCCGCTGCCTATCCCCTCAGCCTGATCGCCAACAACCCCGCAAGCCGCCTGCACAGCCAGCTGGACCACGGTGCATTCAGCCAGGCCAGCAAGATACAAGGCCGCGAACCGCTGACCCTGCACCCGCGCGATGCGCTGGCTCTGGGCCTGGAGGCGGGCCAGGTGGTGCGGGTCAGCAACCATCGCGGTCAGGTGCTGGCCGGCCTGCGGCTCAGTGACGATATCCGTCCCGGCTGCGCGCAGATGGCCACCGGGGCCTGGTACCAGCCTGGGCCGGACGGTTGTGGCGTTGACTGTGTCCACGGCAACGTCAATGTGCTGACCAGCGACGTCGGCACATCGCGTTTCAGCCAAGGCTGCAGCGGCCAGTTGACCCGCGTCGAAGTCAGCGCCTGGCACGGCCCTGTGCCATCCGGCAACGCCCATGGCGCGCCGGGCAGAAAACACTCATAACCTTATGCTTTTTCGCCAGTTGCCATCAGTGAGCCAGCGTTACTATCATCCACAAAAAACATAGTTGGCACTTAAGTATTCTATTTTTGAATTCATGAACCGCTTCCGACATGCTTCCGCACCAACGGATCACTCGCCACCGCAATCCCTTCGCCAGCCGTCAGCCGACCTCGGAAACGTAGCAGCACACAAACCGTACGTTTACCAGGAGAACGCTGTCATGGTTACCGCACCTTCCTTGAACTGCCGCTTTGCCCCAGCCCGCCTGCCACTGGCCATTACCCTGCTGCTGGCTGGCGCGGCACAGGCACACGCCGCCGACAGCGCCGCGCTTGGCGCTGATACCGCGACCCTCCAGGCGGTGACGGTCACCGGCACTCGCGGTGAAAAGCGTACCGTGGTCACAAGCCCCGCGCCCATCGATGTGATCAGCCACGAACAACTGCAGACCGTGGGCAAGGCCGGCCTGCAGGAAGTACTGGCACGGCTGCTACCCTCCTTCAACCTGCCGGCCATGCCGGGCTCAGGGGCCAACGGCGTGATTCGCGCCGCCGGCCTGCGCGGGCTGAACGCCGACCAGACCCTGGTGCTGGTCAACGGCAAGCGTCGCCATAACAGCGCCCTCCTGCAGAGCGGTTCATGGACCAGCAGCGGCTCGACACCCGTCGACCTGGACATGATCCCCATCAGTGCCATCGACCACATCGAGGTGTTGCGCGACGGTGCCTCGGCCCAGTACGGTTCGGACGCTATCGCCGGGGTCATCAACATCATTCTCAAGGAACAGGACAACGGCGGCCAGGCCACTGCCGGTTTCGGCCGCAACTACCAGCGCGACGGCATCACCCGCCAGCAGAACGCCGACGCCGGTTTCGCCCTGCCCAACAACGGTTTTCTGCACCTGGCTCTGGATAACAAGTCCCAGGACATGTTCACCCGCTCCGAAGACGCTACCATCTACTACAACAACGCCGCCAACCAGGCGGTCGGCCAGGGCAAGCAATTGTTGAACCTTGGGTATGGCAACCCGGACAACAAGACGCTGGCATTCTCCTACAACGCCGAACTGCCCCTGAACGATGAAACCTCGTTGTACTCGTTTTCCACGTACGGCTGGCGCCATGGTTCCAAGTACGCCAACTTCCGTCAGCCCAGTAGCATCGACAGCTACGCCGAGCTGTACCCCAATGGTTTTTCTCCGCGCAGCGTGGTCGATGAAAAAGATTACCAGGCCACCTTCGGCGGCCGCTCGCAATGGGGTGACTGGGCCTCGGACCTGAGCACCAGCTACAGCCGCGACGACATCGAACTGATTAACGACCATACCCTCAACCCATCCTTGGGGCCGACCAGCCCGACCTCGTTCCGCATCGGCAACCAGGTGTTCCAGCAGTGGACCAACAACCTGGACCTGACCCGCCCGCTGGAGGTTGGCATGGCCAAACCCATGCAGGTATCGGTGGGCCTGGAACACCGCTACGAAAAATGGGCGCTGGAAAAGGGCGAGGCCGACTCCTACCTGGACGGTGGCTACGTGATCCCCGACGGCCGCTACGCGGGCCAGTTGAGCGACCGCAGCCAGGGCGTGCAAGGGGTCAGCGCCGCCGACGCCGGTGAAGCCGACCGCAACATCTATGCCGCCTACGTGGACCTGGGTTTCTACCCCACGGACAAGTGGTATTTCGCGGTGGCCGCGCGCCACGAGCACTACGATGACAGCGCCGGTGACACCACCACCGGCAAGCTCACCACGCGCTACGAGTTCACCCCGCAATTGGCCGTACGTGCCACCGTCAGCACCGGCTTCCGGGCACCGTCGCTGGCCCAGAGTGTTTATCAGCAGAACACCAACCTGTACCAGACAGTGGGCAACCAGTTCGTCAACTATTCCTACCGGGTCATTTCCCCCGATTCGCCAGTCGCCCAGGCGCTGGGGGCCAAATCGCTGAAACCTGAAACCTCGCTGAACTACAGCCTGGGCCTGACCTATTCGCCGGCCAATAACCTGAACGTGACCCTGGACGCCTATCAGATCGATATCGACGACCGCATCGTGCAATCGGGGATCCTGACCGGCAGCAACGTCCAGGCGCTGTTCGCCCAGTACGGCCTGAGCGGTGTCACCGGTGCCCAGTTCTACACCAACGCGGTGGACACCCGCACCCGCGGCCTGGACTTTGTCAGCGACTACACCCAAAGCTACGGGGCGCTGGGCAAGGTGCGCTGGAGTGCCGGCCTGAACCTCAACCGCACCGATATCCGCAGCATCGACAACAACCTCAACAGTGGCACCACGTACCAGATTTTCGGGCACTCGGCGCAGAAATACCTGACCGACGGCCAGCCGCACAACAAGCTGATTCTCGGCGCCGACTGGAATATCTCTGCGTTCGACGTGACCCTGCGCGCCACCCGCTACGGTTCGGTGGTACAGCCTGGTACCACCTCGGCGGGCGACCGCTCGTTCGGCGCCAAGTGGATCACCGACCTGGATGTGGCCTACCACGTCACCGATCACCTGACGCTGGCGGCGGGTGGCAACAACCTGTTCAACGTCTACCCCGACAAAAATGGCGTGGTCGGCGACACCGGGCTAGGTGCCTATGGCTACATGTCACCGTTCGGCTTTGGCGGTGGCTACTACTACACCCGCGCCACTTACACCTTCTGACCGGAGCTGAACCCATGCCTACCCAGACCTTGAGCGTCAACGGCGCCCATTTCACCTACCAGCAGGCCGGAGCGCCGGACGCCCCGGTGATCGTTGTGCTGCACGGCGGCCGCGGTATCGGCGACCACCGCGGTGACTTCGAGGCTTTCCTGCCTCTGGGCGACCATTACCGCGTGATCGCCTATGACCAGCGCGGCTGTGGCGAGTCGAGCCTGAGCCCGCCCTTCACCTTCGAGCAGTTCGCCGACGATCTGGAGGCCATACGCCTGGCGTTGGTGGGCGACCGCCCGATCACGGTGCTGGGCGGTTCGTTCGGCGGCATGATCGCCCTGACCTACGCGGTGAAATACCCTGCCAGCCTCGACCACCTGATTCTGCGCGGCACGGCCGCCAGCCATCACCATGAAGCCCAGGCGCTGGACAACTTCCGTCAACGCCTGCACAAGGCGCCGAGCGCGTCGATCGAGATGGTTGAAAAGATCCTGTCCGACACCGTGATCGACGACACCGAACTGCGCTTGATCTGGCTGGCCCTGGCGCCGTTGTACCGCGAGCAGTTCGACGCCAACCTGGCGCTCGAGCGCACGCGGACCATGCACCTCCACGCCGAGACCCACAACGCCTTGTTCCGCCACAAGACCTACGACGTCCGGGCGCAGCTCAAGGACATCGCCGTGCCGACCCTGGTGATCACCGGCGAACACGACTGGATCTGCCCACCGGAGGGCTCGCGGGAAATCGCCGAAGGTATCCCGGGTGCGCAATTGTGGGTAGTGGAAGGCTGCAACCACTCGGTGCACCTTGAGCGCACCGAAGACGTCCTCGCCCGCATCCGCCAGTTCCTGGGCTTCGACAGCCGGCTGGAAAGGGCAAAGCGCTCCCCAACCAAGAGCACCTGACCAGGCCGTCACAGGCGCCGCGCTGCATCACGCACACCGCCTGTATGACCGGCACGCCCGGGACAGGCCGTGCCCGTTGCAGTGTTGCCCTGCGCAAACGAACAGGTAAAAAAGAATAAATCATTACGTTTTTATTCTTTCCGTTGCCGCGTTCGTTCGTGGGATATTTCCGCCCTGTCGAACATCCCCTTGTGCGCCATGCCCAGCCACCATCAGCTATTCACCTCGCTTTTCACCCAGCACTACCAGTGGCTGCGCCATCGCGTCAGCCGTGTCCTGGGATGCAGCCACAGCGCCGACGATATTACCGCCGATGCCTTCGTACGCCTGCTCGGCCTGCAGGACCTGGACGGCATCCGCGAACCGCGGGCGCTGCTGAGCACCATCGCCAAGCGCCTGATGATCAACAACTGGCGCAAAAGCGACCTGGAACATGCGTACCTGGCTACCCTTGACGCCGAACCGGCCAACACCGTGCCTTCGCCCGAGGAGCACGCCATGTTGCTGGAAAGCCTGATGCAACTGGACCAGATGCTTGGTCATCTCTCCCGCCAGGCCAAGGCGGTGTTCATTCACAGCCTGTTCGATGGCATGACCTACGAACAGATCGGCCGGCAGCTGGGTATTTCCCGCAGTCGTGTGCACCAGCACATGGAACAGGCGTTCCTGTGCTGCCTTACGGCGTTGAGCGAATGAGCCAGGATCCCACGCAGCAACTGCGCCTGGAGGCGGCACGATGGATGGCGGCACTGCACGCGGGCGAGATCGACCCACGCCGCGAGGCTGAATTTCTCGAATGGCAAAGGCGCAGCCCCGAACACGCACGGGCCATCGCCCAACTCACGGAGAAACTGGGCACCCTGCGACATTCGCCCCTGCGTCAGCTCAGTAGCCATCAACTGCGCCAGACCCTCGATGCCCCTTCCAGCCGTCGGCAGTTCCTCAAGGGCAGCCTGGCCGTCGGCGCCACCGCCGTGGCGGCTGCCCTATTGACCCGCCTGGGTAGCAGCGGTTTTGCCAGGCCGGGGGATCTGTACACCGGTATTGGCCAGCGCAAGGTGTTTGAACTGGCCGACGGCAGCCAGTTGACTCTCAACGCCGCGTCGCGGGCACGCCCGCGCTTCAGCGGTCCGGAACGCGGGCTGGCGCTGCAGACGGGTGAAGGCCTGGTAAAGATAGCCGCCACCCCCACTCCCTTCCTGATCGAAGTCGCGGGAGCCGTGCTCAGGACCCTGGGTAATTCGGTACTGGTACGCCACGAGCCCGAGGGCTGCTATGTGGTCGCAATGGACGCCGACCTGCAACTGCGTACACCCCAAGGCTGGGCCGTGCTGAAAAAAGGCCACTGGGCCCGTGGCGATGCCACACAGCAATGGCACGGCGGCGTGGCCCTGGGCAGCGACGCTTTGTGGCTGCGCGGCCTCCTGGAAGCCGATGCACAACCACTGCACGAAGTGGTGGACGCCTTGCGTGCTTACCGACGAGGCATCATCCAGGTGGCACCGACGGTGGCCGACCTGCGGGTCAGCGGCTTGCTGCCGCTGGATGATAGTGATCATGCACTGCGGATGCTGACCAGCATCGCCCCCATCAAAATCCAAAGGCTAACCGATCTGTGGGTGCGCATCGAGCTGGCATAATCTTATTCCCCATCGATCTGAGCGCGGACTGGAAATGGCCAAGGCTGGCGGGTCATCCCTGCAGACTCTCTCAGGATCACCGTCATGCCCCATCCCTTGCTCAAGCCGCTCAACAGCCTGACCCTGTCCATCGCCCTGGCCAGCGCGCCGGCCACGGCGCTGCTGGCTACCACCAGCCATGCCGCCGAACAGCGCACCCACTACAGCATCTCCGCCGGCCCCCTGAACGCCGTTCTTCTGGCCATCTCGCGCCAGAGTGGGCAACTGATCGTGTTCAACCAGCAGGTGATGCAAGGCCTGTCCAGCCCCGCCATCGAAGGCGACTTGAGCGTGGACCAAGCGCTAGCCAGGGCGCTTGCCGGCTCACCCCTGCACATCGAGCGCGACGCAGGGGGCGCCATCAGTGTGCTGCCCAGCGCCGGGGCGCCTGCCCCCCGCGCGACGGCGACCACGCCCGCGGCAATGGCCAGCACGCCACGCCTGGAGAACGTAGTGGTCACCGCCGAAAAGCGCGAAGACAGCGCGCAGAAGGTACCCGTGCCGATCAGTGTGGTCAGCGGCCGTACCCTGGATGACCTCAACGCCGGCAGCAGTGCCACGCAGATCACCCGCTTCATCCCCAACACTTCGTCGGCCACCATCGACAACGAACGCCCGCGCTGGTGGATTCGCGGGATCGGCACCGGCGACCAGCGCGCGAATACCGTGAGCCCGGTGGGTATCTATCTGGACGACGTGTACCTGAACAACGTCGACGCCACCAGTTTCCCCTTGTTCGACCTGGAGCGGGTGGAAGTTCTCAAAGGCCCGCAAGGTACCCTGTGGGGCAAGAACACCACCGCCGGCGCGATCAACTTCATTTCCCGCAAGCCTGACTTCAAGGATAACCCTGGCTACCTGAAGCTCGATGGTGGCAGCCAGGACAACCGTACGGTTGAAGGCGCCGGTGGCGCCGTGCTGGTACCGGACAAGATCGCCGCGCGCATGTCATTCCGCCACAACGAGCGCGACGGCCTGGCCCGCGACAAGACCCTGGGCGGGCGCAGCGGTGATAGCGAGGACGATGCCCTGCGCGTGCAGTTGGCGGTCAATTTCAGCGACACCCTGGATGGCGTGTTCAACGTGCACTACCGCAAGTACCACAGCAACGGCAACGGCCTGGATGGCAGTACCGGTGGCGTGCTTGCGCGCGGGGTCAATGGCACCAACGGCTTTGGCTACACCCCGCGCCTGTCGCGCACCCATGTGGACTATGACGTGGCGGGGCATGATGAACTGGAACACAAAGGCGCATCCGGCACCCTCAACTGGCAATTGGGCGACCTGACCCTGACCTCCATCACCGCGTTCGAGGATGTCACCCGCACCATCCGCGGCGACAGCGACTACACCCCCCTGGACCTGTCCCGGGGCTATCGCGACCTGCACAGCCGCCAGTGGTCCCAGGAACTGCGCCTGTCCTCACCAAAGGACCAGCGCCTGAGCTGGGTGACCGGGGTGCATTACTTCAACGAAAAACTCGACTACAACGAGTCCCGCGCCGCCGTGGACCCGACGTGGGTCACACCCTATTTCAACAGCACCCAGACCGATCAGAATGACACCAGCTACGCGGTCTTCGGCAGCACCACCTTCCACTTCACCGACCCGCTGAGCCTGACCACTGGCCTGCGCTGGACCCGGGAAACCAAGGACATCGACCTGGACCGCGTCGCCGCCACCGGTACCGCACAGTTCAGTGACCCGTCACGCTGGTGGTCGCGCAGCAGCGTCAGCAGCCCGCTGGCGGTCACCGCCGTGCAGGACCAGAGCAAAACCTGGAATGACTTCACCTGGGACGTTACCCCCGAATACCAGATCAACGACAATGCGCGGGTCTACTTCCGCTACGCCCGAGGCTTTCGGTCCGGTGGCTTCAATACCGGCGCCACCACTCAGGCGACCGTCGCCACTGTGTCGCCTGAATACCTGTCGGCCTACGAGCTGGGCTTCAAATCCGAATGGCTGGACCACCGGCTGAACCTCAACGGCAGCGTCTTCTATTACGACTACAAGGACATCCAGCTCAACTCCGTTGTCGGCACCTCGACCGGTTCAGTCTCCACCTTGACCAATGGCGGGCACGGCAAGGTACGCGGCGCCGAACTGGAACTCGAAGCACTGCCGGTGGACGGTCTGCACCTGCAAGCGGGTATCGGCCTGCTGCATACCGAGTTCACCGACTACCAGTCGGGCGCCGACGACTATTCCGGCAACCGTTTCGTGCGCGCGCCGAACGTCAGCGCCACCTTCGGTATCGAGTACCGCTACCCGCTGGAGATCGGCGGTTACCTGATCCCGCAGACCGACTGGAGCTACCGCAGCCGCCAGTTCTACTTCGCCAACAACCAGACCGACCCCGCCTTGCAGGAAGGCGCCTACACCCTGGGCAACGCCAGCCTGGCCTGGGAGTCGCAGGACGAGAAACTGCGCATCTCGCTGTACTCCCAGAACGTCACCGACCGCAAGTACGTGAACCACTCGTTGCCAGTGGCCAACGGTGGCAACGCGATTTTCTACGGCGACCCGCGCACCTTCGGCCTGTCCGTGACCACCCGCTGGTAAGCCGCCCTTTCTTTCTTGTTCCTGTATTGGAGACCGCTGCATGGAAATCTACTGGTACCTGACCGCGCCCGATGGCCCACAGCCCTGGAGTACCAACGGCTCGCGCGCCATGACCTACCCCTACCTGCAACAAGTAGCGCGGGCGGTGGACCACTTGGGCTTTACTGGCGCGCTGCTCGCCACCGGTGCCCACGACCCATGGATACTGGGAGCCTCACTGATCCCCTTTACCGAAGACTTCCGGTTCCTGGTAGCGATTCAGCCCGGGCTGATCTCGCCCACACTGCTCGCCAAGATGGCCCTGACCTTCAGCCACCTGTCCAAGGGCCGGCTGCTGCTCAATGTGGTCAGCGGCGATGCGAACACCCTGGGCGCCTATGGCCTGAACCTGGACCATGACGAACGCTATGCCCTGGGCGATGAGTTCCTCAGCGTGCTCAAGCCACTGCTGGCCGGTGAAACCGTGAATTTCAAGGGCGAGCATTTCGATATCCGCAACGCCCGCCTCGCCCTGCCCGGTGGCAGCGCCTTCGCGCCACCTTTGTGGTTTGGTGGTTCGTCGGAAGTGGCGCAGGAAATTGCCGCCAAGCATGTCGACACCTACCTGACCTGGGGCGAGACACCGCCCCAGGCAGCGGAAAAAATTGCTCAGGTTCGCCAGCGCGCTGCCGCCCATGGGCGCACCCTGCGCTTTGGCGTGCGTCTGTACGTGATTGTGCGCGACACCGATGAAAAAGCCTGGGAGGCCGTGGACGATCTGTACGCGAGCATGGACGACCAGGCCATCGCCAGCCGCCAGGCGCTGGCCAAAAACTCTGATTCGGTGGGCCAGGCACGCATGTCGGCACTGCATGGCGAGCGCCGCCCGGACAACGCCCGGGATCTGGAGATCTACCCCAACCTGTGGGCCGGCATCGGCCTGGTGCGCCCCGGCCCCGGCACCGCCATCGTCGGCAGCCCCGACACGGTGGAACGGGTGATGAAAGAGTACGTGGATGCGGGCATCGACGTCTTCATTCTGTCCGGGTTGCCGTTGCTTGAGGAAGCCTACCGCTTTGGTGAGCAGGTATTGCCGCGCCTGCCCGTCACACGCTCGGCGCCGGTTGCCGCGCCCGCAGCCGACCAGCGTTACACCTGGGGTACCATCTGGGACCGCCCTGCACCCGGCCAGGAGCCATCGGTATGACGGCCGCCACCATCCTGCGGATCGGTAGCCATCCGATGAATTTTTCCCTGTTCATTCTCCGCCGGCGCAAGGTTCTCGAACCGTTGGCCGAGGCCCGTGGCTGGCAGGTGCAGTGGCTGGACTACAGCGAAGGCCGCGACAGCGGACGATATCTGGCGCGCAACGAAATGGACTGGGTGGGCACTGGCTCGACCCCGCCGCTGTACAGCCAGGCCAACGGCGTGGCGTTGGTTTACGTCGCGGCCTCGGCCTCGCGCCAGACCGGTAGCGCACTGCTCGTCAGGCGCGACAGCGAGCTGCACAGTCTCAAGCAGCTCAAGGGCACGCGCATCGCCGCCACGGCCGGCTCCTACACCGACCATTTCATTGCCCAGGCCCTGCATGAGCACCAACTGGCCTACCACGATGTCGAGGTCCTGGATTTGCCTGGCCGTGCCGGCGAGCAAGCTTTGCTGGACGGCCGAGTAGACGCCTGGGCGGCACTGGAGCCGTTGCTCAGCCAGCGGCTTGCTGCCGGCGATGTTCGGGTGCTGGGCGAAGTAGGCGACTTCATCCCCAACCGCTCGCTCTACTGGGCGCGCCAGCAATGGGTGCAGGATGCGCCGCAGCAGGCGCGCCTGGTCTACGCCGCGCTGGCGGACAACGACCGCTGGATCGCCGAGCACCTGCGCGACGCGGCGCAGATCATGGCCGACGGCCACGACAGTGCCGTGGACATCGATGGCTGGGTCACCGCCCTCTCGCAACGGCCGTGGGGCATCTTGCCAGCCGACGCCAGCCTCGTCGCCGAGCAACAGCGCCAGGCACAGTTGTTATACGAGGTCGGGCTGCTGACCGAGGCCCTGGACGACCTTACCGGTATCGACCTGTCGTCCCCTGAATGAAAGCCATGAAAGGAACACCCATGAGAAAAGCAATCACGACCCTGTTCGCCACCGCCGGCCTGCTGCTGGCCGCCGCCAGCAGCCACGCCGCCGATGTCGAACTGCGCATTGGCTTCCTGCGCGGCCCCTCCGACCTTTCACTGGTGCAGGACTCGGGCGAGCTCGACCGCACGCTGGCGAAACTGGGGGTCAAGGTGCGCTGGCTGGGACCGTTCCCGGCCGCGGCACCCGCCTATGAAGCACTGAATGGCGGCTCGCTGGACCTGACCAGTGGCAGCACCACCGCCTTCGTCACCTCGATTGCCAGCGGCGTGCCCATGGCCATGTTCGGTTATCAGGCCATGCCCGCCAATGGCGAAGGCATCGTGGTCAAGCGCGACTCGGCCATTCACAGCGTCGCCGACCTGCAGGGCAAGCACATTGCGGTCAACCGTGGGGGCACGGGCGAATACCTGCTGTCGCGCGCGTTGCAGACCGCAGGCGTCGATGAGGCCAGGGTGTACAAGGAATACCTCACGCCGTCGGACAGCGGCTCGGCCTTCTCTTCCGGGCATATCGACGGCTGGGCCACCTGGGACCCCTACCTGGCCATTGCCCGCAACAATTACGGTGGCCGCATTCTGGTGAACGGCCAGCAACTAGGTTCGGAAAACGCCGCGGGTTACTTCATCCGCAAGGACTTCCTGGCCGCCCACCCGGCGGTGGTCAAGGCGGTTCTCGACGCACTGCTGCGTACCAACACCTGGGCCCGCCAGCACCCCCTTGAGGCGGGGCGCGTGTGGGCGCGGCAAATGGGCAACCAGAACGAAGAGGTGGCGCGCCAGTTGGGTGAAACCAATGTGTCGCCGTTGCAGGCGGTGGGCAGCGAGCAGGCTGAGCACATCAGGCATATCGCCCAATGGTACCTGCAGCAGCACATCATCCGCAGTGCGCCTGACGTGAGCCAGTTCGTGGTTGACCTCAGCCGCTGATACCCGCCTGGCCGGCCTCACAGCGCCACCCGTGAGGCCGTGGCGCCATCAATACTCTTCGTAGTGCGCCGGGTCCTGGTCGAACGTACGCCCGTCGGGCGTCGCCAAGGTGGCGATGAGCGCCATGTCCTCGGCACTGAGCTCGAAATCGAAGATGGCCAGGTTCTCCCGCTGACGCTGCACCGACGCCGCCTTGGGCAAAGCGATGGTGCCCAGTTGATGGTGCCAGCGCAGGATCACCTGCACCAGGGTTTTGCCCAACCGCTGGGCGATACCCTGCAGCGCCGGGTCCTTGAGCAAATGGTTGGCGCGCCCCAGCGGGCTCCAGGATTGAGTGGCGATGCCGTGCTCACGGTGCCAGGCCAACTGCTCATGCTGAGGAAAGTAGGGGTGCAATTCGATCTGGTTGACGGCAGGCGTCACGCCCGTGGCGTCGATGATGTGCTGCAGATGGGACGGCAGGAAGTTGCACACCCCGATGGACTTCACCTGGCCACGCCGCTGGGCCTCGATCAGCGCCCGCCAGGCTTCCACGTAAAGGCCTTTGCTGGGGTTGGGCCAGTGGATCAGGTACAGGTCGAAGTAGTCCAGCCGGGTGCGAAACAGTGACTCCTCGATACTCACCAGCGCGTCATCGTACGCCTGGTGGCGGCCGGGCAGCTTGGAGGCGATGCGCAGGTCCTGGCGGGCCACCCCGCTGCGGCGCACGGCTTCACCCACGGCGCCTTCGTTCTCGTAATTCACCGCGCCGTCGAGCAGGCGGTACCCGCTGGCGGTGGCGTTGACGATGGCTTCGACACCCTCCCGGCCATTGAGCCGGTAGGTGCCGAAACCCACGGCTGGCAGTGTATGGCCATCGTTGAGGGTAATGGAGGGAACAGTGGCAGGCATTGCAAGTCTCCTTGACGGGCGAGTAAAAGTACATTGAAACCGGTTTCAGGTCGGTTTGAAAAGACTGACCCGCGCAGGCCGACGGAGTTTCATGCAACGCCGGACCCGGCCAACGCGCCGCACAGCGCGAAGGATCGATGCGCGGCGAAAATAGAATAACCACAAGCATTATAAAATACTTTTTATATGCAATATATTCATATAACTAACCGACATTTCCCTTCCTGTCCCTGAACGCTATAGCGTGCGCCCACCCCTACGGGAAACAAGGAAACCCGCCGTGAGAAAAAACACCCCAACGCTGAAGCTGACCGCCGATGTGCTGATCATCGGCGGCGGCCTGGCCGGTACCTGGGCGGCCATCGGCGCCGCCCGCGAAGGTGCACGGGTGGTGCTGGTGGACAAGGGTTACTGCGGCACCAGTGGTGTCACCGCCACGGCCGGGCCCGGCCATTGGTGGGTGCCCCCTGTGCCAGGTGCCCGCGAAGCAGCCATCGACAAGCGCCTGGGCACAGCCTTCGGCCTGGCTGACCGGCACTGGATGGCACGTATCATCGATACCACCTGGACGAGCCTGCCGGGCCTGGCCGGCTATTATGATTTCCCCCGCGACGAGAAAGGTGTGACCCAGTACCGAGGCCTGCGTGGCCCTGAATACATGCGCGCACTGCGTAGCCGGGTGCTGGACAGCGGGGTGACGATTCTGGACCACTGCCCGGCCCTGGAGCTGTTGCGCGACGACCACGGGGGGCTGGCAGGAGCCCGTGGCTGGCGGCGCCAGGCTGGCGGCCAGTGGCAGGTACGGGCCGGCGCCGTGGTGCTGGCCACCGGCGGCTGCGCCTTTCTGTCACGGTTGCTGGGCTGCCACACCAACACCGGTGACGGCTACCTGATGGCGGCCGAAGCGGGCGCCGAACTGTCGGGCATGGAGTTCTCCAACTACTACTGCATCGCTGCGGCCCATAGCACCATGACTCGTTCCATGGTCTATGGCTTCGGCGAATACACCGACAGTGCCGGCCGGCCCGTGGACCTGCCGCAAGGCCCTGGCTTCACCGATGCGCTGGGCCGCGCGTTACTGCGTGGGCCGGTTTTCTGTCAATTGGGCGCCGTGCCCACGGATTTGCGTGAGCGCCTGCCCAGTATCCAGCCCAACCTGATGCTGCCGTTCGACCGCCGGGGGATCGACCCCTATCGCCAGCGGTTCGAGGTGACCCTGCATCCGGAAGGCACCATTCGCGGTGTCGGTGGCCTGCGGGTAGTGGACTCGGACTGCCAGACAGGCCTGTCCGGCCTGTTCGCCGCGGGCGATGCCGCCAGCCGAGAACTCATCGCCGGGGCCACTTCGGGTGGCGGCGCGCAGAACTCGGCGTGGGCGTTGTCCTCAGGGCAATGGGCGGGGCGCGGTGCCGCACGCCAGGCCCTGGCCACCGGCACACCACAAGGCCCCCTGCAGGGCTTCAACGGCCTTGGGCTGGGCCAGGGCCGCGGCCAGGACAGCAGCGCCCTGCTCGCCCGTATCCAGGCCGAGGTTCACCCGCTTGACCGCAACCTGTTTCGTCGTGGCAGCCAACTGGAGCGCTCATTGCGTGCACTGGACAACGTATGGGACCAGGTGCAGCAAGGCCCCGGCGCCGACGACAACCCCCTGCGCGCGCGGGAGATCGTCGCCATGGCCGCCACGGCGCGCTGGTGCTACGGCGCGGCGGCGGCACGGCGGGAAAGCCGTGGCATGCACCAACGCAGCGACACCCCTGCGCAATCCCCGGCCTTCGATGGCCACCTGCGAACCGGCGGCCTCGACCAACCCTGGACACGCCTGGACGCCCTTTCCCCGCTGGAGGCACACGCCTGATGCTTGAACTGATCTTCAACGACCGCTGCAGCGGCTGCGGCCAATGCGCCAGCGTCTGCCCCACCAACGTGCTGACCTTCACCGGCAACGCGCCGCAGATCAGCGCCCCCCAGGCTTGCCAGACGTGCTTCATGTGCGAGCTGTATTGCCCCGAGGACGCCTTGTACGTTGATCCCGACCCCGAACGCCTGCACCACCCGGACCCCGCGCAGATCGCTGCCAGCGGGTTGCTGGGCCAATACCGGCGAGATTCGGGCTGGGGTGAATGGGCAGGCAATCCCGCGCACCAGAATGAACACTGGCGCATGGATGGGGTGTTTGCCCTGGCGCGCACGCGGGCCGGGGGCTGACCGCCCCGACGGGGCCACCGCAACCCTGTGGGACCAGGCGAAGCTCGGGAAGGGGCCCGCCAGATCGATCGCGTTGTCTGCTTCCCGAGCTTGCGCCCGGTCCCACAGGGTTGCCACCAGGCCGCGTCACGAACGGCGCGCAGTTAAAGGCATGCCGCAGGTCCGCTGCTACCCGGTAACGTTGCAGGACCGGGATCGCATCAGGCGTCGGCCAGGCCCAACGAGGCCAGGATGCGGGTGCGCAGCTCTACCAGATAAGGGTCATCCCGACGCCGTGGATACGGGCGCTCCACCTGGATCTCGGATTTGACCCGCGCCGGCCGTTCGCTGAACACGATGATACGGTTGGCCAACAACAACGCCTCCTCCACGTCGTGGGTGACCAGCAGCGCGGTGTAGCCCTGGCGCTGCCATAGTTCGATCAACTCTTTCTGCATGGCGATGCGGGTCAGCGAATCGAGCTTGCCCAGCGGCTCGTCGAGAATCAGCAAACGGGGTTCGTTGACCAGCGCCCGGGCCAGGGCGACCCGTTGCGCCATGCCGCCGGACAACTGGCGCGGCCAGGCCCGGGCAAATTCGCTCAGATGCACCTTCGCCAAGGCCGCATCCACACGCCCCCGTTGGGTCTTGAGCAGCCCCTGGGCCTGCAGGCCCACGGCGACGTTGTCCCACACCCGACGCCAGGGGTAGAGCGTGGGGTCCTGGAACACCACCACACGGCTTGGGTCCGGGCCGGTGATGGCGTCACCGTCTCCCTCCAGCGTTCCCCGGTCAGCCGGCTCCAGCCCGGCCACCAGGCGCAGCAGAGTCGACTTGCCGCAGCCAGAAGGCCCCAGCAACGCGACGAATTCGCCGGGGGCCACGTCCAGGCTGACATTGTCGAGCACCGGCAGCGGTTCGCCGTCAAGGTGAAACGCATGGCTGAGCCCTTCGATATGCACGGCCAGCCCCGGGCTCGCGGGTTTCTGCAGCGCTACCATTTCACCGCTCCTTTCTGCCAGGCCAACAGCCGGTCACGTACCAGGAAAAGGGCCGAGATCAGCCCCGAACAGGCCAGCGCCATCACCAGCAGCGCGGCATACATGTTGGCGTAGGCCGCCCACCCCTGGGCCCATTGCAGGTACCAGCCGATGCCCGACTTGACGCCCATCATCTCGGCCACCACCAGGGTCGAGAACGAGGCGCCCAGGCCCATGAACAAGCCGACGAACACATGGGGCAAGGCCGCCGGAATCGCCACGCGAAAAATCAGGAACGAAGGTTTCGCCCCCAGGGTGCGCGCCACGTCGTAGTAAGCCTTGTCGACGCTGGCCACCCCCGACCACGTCAACACGGTGACCGGGAACCAGGTGGCCAGGGCAATCAGAAAGACGCTGGCGCTCCAACTGCTCGGAAACAGGAAAAAACACAGCGGCAACAGGGCCGTGGACGGTACCGGGCCGAGGATGCGCAACACCGGGTGCAACCAGTAACCGATACTCGCGGACCAGCCGATGGACACCCCGGCGATGAAGCCGAACAACGCCCCTAGGCCAACTCCGAAGCCCAACAGCACCGCCGAGTGCCAGAGGCTGTCGAGCAGGCGCGGCCAGTCGCTGAGGTAGACATTGAGCAAGGCCTGGGGCGGCGCGAAAAACGGCACCGGCAACACGCCCAGCTTGGCGGTCAGCAGTTCCCAGGCGCCCAGCAGCAACGCCAGCGCCACCAGCCACGGCGCCAGGTGGCGCAACCGACGGGCCAGCCTGGGCGCGCGTGGTGCTACTAGCGCCAACGCGCCAATCACCACAGCCAGCGCCAGTTCGAGGTTGGCCAGCCCCTCGGTCAACGGCCAATGACGGGTAGCGTCCGGGTACAGTCGGGTCACCAGCGCCGCGGCCAGCCACGCCAGTACTGCCGCGGCCGATCGCCAGCCGATCCGTGGCCGCTCAAGGGCTACCGGGGGGCCCGCACGGGTCAACTCAACTGAAGACATCGGCGGTGATCTCCTTGGCGAACTCGCCGGCGTTGGTGCTGGCATCGAACACCTCCACCGTCTTCAGGTCGTCCACGTAGGTGACGATCTCCGTGGCCAGCGCCGCGCCTACGGCATGGTGGCCGTGGGTATGGTCGTGGAGAATGGCCTGCACTTCGGCCTCGCTGGTGTTGATGGCGAACTTCTGGAAACCCTTGGCCACCGCTTCCGGGTGCTGCACGGCATAGTCGTGAGCTTCCAGAATGGCTTGGGTCAGGGCCGCGGCGACACGACGATCATCGCGCACCAGCTTGCCGGTCACGCCTACCACACAGCACGACAGGTTGGCGTATTCGTCCACCAGGTTGGTGGACAGTTCGCGCGCCTGCCCTCCCTTGATCAGACGGTACATGAACGGGTCGCTGCCACTGATGGCCTGCACTTCGCCCTTGTCCAGGGCCGTGCCCAGCAGGTCGGCGGGAAACAGCTTCCATTCCACGTCGCGCACCGGGTCGACCCCGTGCTTCTTGAGCAGGATGGAGAAGAAGTTGCGGTCGGGCGCCGCCATGTCGGTCACGCCAATGGCTTTGCCCTTGAGGTCTTCCAGGCGGGTGATGGGGCCGTTGGTAGCGCTGAGCAGGCGCAGGCAGCCGCCATGGGTACCGGCGGTAAGCTTGACGTCGAAGCCCTGCTCCAGCGCCTTGAGCCAGCGCAATGCCATGCCGATACCCGCGTCGGCCTTGCCGGTTGCGATGGCTTCGAGCAGCACCTCGGTGGAGTTGCCGAAATTGACGAACTCCACGTCCAGGTTGTGTTGGGTGAAGAACCCCTCGCCATGGGCAATGACCACCGGGGCCAGGCAGACGGCATTGAGGTTGATGGCCAATTTGAGCTTGCGCGGCGCGTCAAGCTTGATGAAATCGCCGGTACCCTGGGGTTCCGTGCCCATTTGCATGTGGTCATGTTCATCAGCCCAGACGCGGCCGGGCCACGACAGCAACAGCGGACTGGCGAGCGCGACGGCGCCCAGGCCGAGCAGACGGCGGCGAGACAGGGTATTGAACGGGGGTTGAGGGCGCATCGTCGAACCTCTCCTGAGCGAGGGTGGGTTCGGGTCCGCGCGTACGGTCGCCGAGGGTGGCTAATAAGGTTTTGATCGGTCGGGCGACCTTCTTAGAACCTTACCACCTGGCGGGTTATAGGCTAAATTCATTTAATGCATAAGGTAATATGCGTAAAGTTGGGTGGAATCGGGGCGCATGGCGTGTGTTTTCCGGGGGGCTCGAAATCGAGCGCCGCGCAAGCGGCGCTCGACCTCAGGAACAATGAAAGCGGCGAGCCATGTAACCGGAAGCCCAGCAGCCTCACCCCAAATGCGTTACCAGCTTGGTCACCAGGTACGCCTGGATGGCCTCAGTCCCGCCTTCCGACCCATGCCCGGAATCCTTGATCCCGCCAAACGGCGTTTCCGGCAGGCCAATGCCCATGTGGTTGATCGACAACATTCCGGCCTCGACCCGATCGCTCAACGCCTGCGCGGTTTTCGACGAGGCCGTGAACGCATAGGACGCCAGACCGAACGGCAAGCGGTTGGCTTCGGCGATCACCTCGTCCAGGGTATCGAACGGCACGACCAGCGCCACCGGACCGAACGGCTCTTCGTTCATCAACCGCATGCCGGTGTTCAGGCCGCTGATCACGGTCGGCGCGAAGAAGTACCCCGGCCCGTCAATGGCCGCGCCGCCCAGGTGCACGGTGGCGCCCTTGGCGCGGGCGTCATCCACCAGCGCCTGCAGGGCCGGGGCGCGGCGGTCGTTGGCCAGCGGGCCCATGGTCACGCCCTCCTCCAGGCCGTTGCCGACCTTGACCTTGCCCGCCAGCTCGACGAAGCGCGTGAGGAACGTCTCGAACACTTCACGCTGCACCAGAAACCGCGTGGGCGACACGCACACTTGCCCGGCATTGCGGAACTTGGAGGCCGCCAGCAACTGCACGGCCTTTTCGACGTCGGCGTCAGCAAACACGATCGCCGGGGCGTGGCCACCCAGCTCCATGGTCGCCGGCTTCATGTGCTGGCCGGCCATAGCCGCCAGTTGCTTGCCCACCGGGGTGGAGCCGGTGAACGTGACCTTGCGGATCACCGGGTGCGGGATCAGGTAATTGGAGATATCCGCGGGCACACCATATACCAGGCCGATGACCCCGGCCGGCACGCCGGCGTCGGCGAAGGCGCGGATCAGTTCTGCAGGCGACGCCGGGGTTTCTTCCGGGGCCTTGACGATGATCGAGCAACCGGCGGCCAGGGCCGAGCTGAGTTTGCGCACCACCTGGTTGATAGGGAAGTTCCACGGCGTGAACGCCGCCACCGGCCCGACCGGCTCACTGATGACCCGTTGTTCGATGCCCTGGGCACGGGACGGGACGATGCGGCCATAGCTGCGACGGCCTTCTTCGGCCAGCCAGTCGATGATGTCGGCGGCGGCCAGGGTTTCGGCACGCGCCTCGGCCAGAGGCTTGCCCTGCTCCAGGGTCATCAGCCGGGCGATGTGGTCGGCGCGCTCGCGCATCAGCTCGCCGGCCTTGCGCATGATCTTGTAGCGGTCGAAGGCGCTCACCTTGCGCCAGGTCTCGAAGCCCTGCTGCGCGGCCGCCAGGGCCTGGTCCAGGTCGGCGATGTCGGCGTGGGCCACGCTGCCCAGGGTTTCACCATTGGCGGGGTTGACCACCGCGATGCTGCGCCCGTCGGCGGCATCGCGCCATTGGCCATTGATATAGAGCTGCACGTTAGGGTACATGGGAATCCCTCGGTCGATGAGAGTGGAAGGTGTCAATCCACGAAGACGGGCGCCTGGGTACGGCTGCCCGCCATGAAAGCGTCTGCCACCAGCCGAAGTGGTTGCAGGTCGGCATCGCTGGCCCCGGTGGCGATCAAATGCCGGAAATGCCGGTACAGCGACGGATACTCTGCCTCGGCAGGCAGCGGCTGTGCAATGTCGTCGATGAACAGCGCAGCGCCGCCTTTCTCCAGGCGCAGCTCGCCGTCCTCGGTAACAATGACCACGCGCCAGATGTCGGGTTCAGAATGATCCCAGTCGAATTCCGCACTCACCGCCAAGCCATGGGCGTCGGCCATTTCCAGGCGCGCCGCGATCGGGGCCTGGTGGTTGGCCGGTACCGCCAGCTCGGCGGCAGTGATGAACAGGGGCTCGGGGAGCAAGGCGGTGACGATCGACAAGGCATTGATACCCGGGTCGAATACCCCTTGCCCGCCCGCCTGCCAGATCCAGGCCTGGCCGGGGTGCCATTTGCGCACATCCTCTTTCCAGGTAATGGCCACGCTGCGCAGGGTTCGCCCGCGCAGCCATTGGCGCGCCGGCTCAACGGCGGGCGCAAAGCGTGAGTGCCAGGCGAACAGGCAAGTCACCCCTTGCACACGGGCCAGCTCCACCAGGTCCATGGCCTCGCCAAGGCTGGCACAGGGCGGCTTCTCCACCAGCACATGCTTGCCGGCCAGCAGGGCCTGACGCACCTGCGCGTGACGGCCCTGGGGCGGCGTGCAGAAGGCCACGGCGTCCACCGCCGGACCTTCGGCGAGCAACGCCTGCAGGCTGGAATGATTGGCCACGCCCGGGCAAGGCTGGCCCAGGGTGGCCACCGCGCGCAATTGGTACGCGGGGTTGCCGAGGATGGCCGGCACGTGCTGGTCCTGGGCGATCTTGCCGTAGCCGACGAGGCCCAGCGAAAGGTGCTCCATGGTGCGACTCCTGTTGCAGAGGATTGTTCTTATGGGGCAGGAAGGCAGCAGTTGCCGAGTCTATACGATTGCCGGGGTGGTACGACAACTGCCGATGGTCAAAACGAGTGGTCGAAACGGTCCATATTTCTTAAACTGTGCGCCTCTCCTATTCAAACAACCCGAATGGCCCAGCCGCGCGCGCCCCGCAAGGGCCAAGGCGCACCGGCGTGCTGTGCGGGTTGCTGTTCACGCAAGGAACCCCATGTCGCTGTCTTCGATCCGCAACAATGTCCTGGCCGGCCTGACGTCGTCCTTCGCCCTGGTACCGGAGTGCATTGCCTTTGCCCTGGTGGCCCAGGTCAACCCGCTGATGGGGCTGTACGGCGCCTTCATCATCTGTACCTTGACCGCCCTGTTTGGCGGCCGCCCAGCGATGATTTCCGGCGCGGCCGGGTCCATGGCGGTGGTGATCGTCGCGCTGGTGGTGCAGCACGGTGCGCAGTACCTGCTGGCGACCGTGGTGCTGGGCGGGTTGATCATGGTGCTGTTCGGCCTGTTTCGCCTGGGCAAGCTGGTGCGCATGGTGCCCCACCCGGTGATGCTGGGTTTCGTCAACGGCCTGGCGATCATCATCGCCTTGTCGCAACTGGAGCATTTCAAGGTGGGCGACGCATGGCTCGGTGGTACGCCACTGGCGGTGATGCTGGGCCTGGTGGCATTGACCATGGGGGTGGTGTACCTGCTGCCGCGCCTGACCCGCGCCGTGCCACCGGCCCTGGTCGCCATCGTCGGCGTCAGCCTGCTGGTGTACGCACTGGGCCTGCCCACGCGCACCCTCAGTGACATGGCGCACATCGCCGGCGGCCTGCCCAGCCTGCACTGGCCCAGCGTGCCGATGACCCTGGAGACGCTGAAGATCATCGCCCCGTACGCCGTACTGATGGCCATGGTCGGGCTGCTGGAAACCCTGCTGACGTTCAACCTCACCGATGAACTGACCGAAACCCGTGGCCAACCCAACCGCGAGTGCGTGGCCCTGGGCGTGGCCAACGTGGCGTCGGGGCTGTTCGGCGGCATGGGCGGCTGTGCCATGATCGGCCAGACCGTGATCAACCTCAGTTCCGGGGGCCGCGGGCGCCTGTCCGGGGTGGTCAGCGGCATCATGGTGCTGCTGTTCATTCTGTTCCTGTCGCCGCTGATCGAGCGCATCCCCTTGGCCGCCCTGGCCGGGGTGATGTTCGTGGTCGCCCAGCAGACCTTCGCCTGGGGTTCGTTGCGGGTGCTGGGCAAGGTGCCGCGCCAGGATGCCGTGGTGATCGTCGCGGTCACGGTCATCACCGTGTTCACTGACCTTGCCACCGCTGTGCTGTGCGGCATTCTCATTGCCGCGCTGGCGTTCGCCTGGCAGCACGCCCGGGAAATCCGCGCCGACGCCGATGACAGCCAGCCTGGGCGCAAGCGTTACACACCGCACGGCACGCTGTTCTTTGCCTCGACCACGCACTTTCAAGCGCTGTTCGACCCGCGCAACGACCCGCACGAGGTCATCGTCGACTGCCGGCACCTGCATTTGGCCGATCATTCGGCCATTGCCGCGCTGGAGGCGTTGGCGTCGCGTTATGAGAAGGCCGGCAAGGGTTTTGCCCTGGAACAGCTGTCCGAGCGCAATCAGCGCCTGCTGCAGCGCGCCGGTGCCGCGGTGGTCATGAACTGAGCGCAGACCCCATGGCGTGAAGCCGCTGCTTGTCCTGCAGCGGCAATCGGTCGCCCCTTGCGGCTTGGATCAACGGCCATCTGCCGTTAAGGTGTGACAACATTTGTTGCACAGAGGCAGACATGACTGAAATTGCATTGGTAGTGGGCGCCAGTGGCATCGTCGGCAGCGCGGTCACCCGTGTACTGGCCGAGAACACCAACTGGAAAGTCGCGGGCCTGTCCCGCGCGCCCAAACTGGCCCCTGGTATCATCCCGGTAGCCGCCGACCTGCAAGACCCAGCCGCCGTGGCCGGCGCCCTCGCCGGCCTCAACCCTACCCACCTGTTCATCACCACCTGGTCGCGCCAGGCCACCGAAGCCGAGAACATTCGGGTGAACGCTGCCATGGTGCGCAACGTGCTCGACGCCCTGCGCGGTTCGCGCAGCCTGCGCCATGTGGCGCTGGTGACCGGCTTGAAGCACTACCTGGGGCCGTTCGAGGCCTACGGCCAAGGCACGCTGCCGCAGACGCCATTCCGCGAAACCCAGCCCCGCCTCGACGTGGAGAATTTCTATTACGCCCAGGAAGATGAAGTATTCGCCGCCGCCAAGCGCGACCATTTCACCTGGAGCGTGCACCGCCCCCACACCATCACGGGCGTGGCGGTCGGCAATGCCATGAACATGGCTACCACCCTGGCGGTGTACGCCAGTGTCTGCAAGGCCACCGGCCGGCCGTTCGTGTTCCCGGGCTCGCGGGTACAGTGGGACAGCCTCACCGACATGACCGACGCGCGCATTCTGGCGCGGCAACTGCTGTGGGCCTCGACCACGCCAGCGGCCGCCAACGAAGCGTTCAACGTGACCAACGGCGACGTGTTCCGCTGGAGCTGGATGTGGTCACGCATCGCTGAATGGTTTGGCCTGGAGGCGGCGCCTTTCCCGGCGCAACCGCAACCGCTGGCCACGCAGATGGCCGACGACCAGGCCGTGTGGAGCCAGTTGGCCGCCGACCATGGGCTGGTGGAAAAGGATATTCAACGGTTGGTTTCGCCGTGGCACACGGACGCCGACCTGGGGCGGCCGGTGGAGGTAGTGACCGACATGTCCAAGAGCCGCCGGCTGGGCTTCACTGACTTCCAGGCCAGTGACCAGGCCTTCTTCGACGTGTTCGCGCAGCTACGTGTGGAGCGCCTGATCCCCTGAGGCCGGACGAAGCTCGGGAAGAGGCCCGCCAGGCCAGCGGCGCGGTCCCCTTCCCGAGTTGGCGCTGCTGTTATTCAGCCAGAGCCGCTGGCTCAGTCGTCCAGGGACTGCGGCGCGGCCTTGCTGGCCTTGGCGCCCTTGGCAGGCTTGCCGCTGGCAGGCTCCGCGGCCGGCGCCGCCTGCGCGGGCGCTGCAGCTTCCTTCTCCGCCATCGGCATGGCGTCCACGGCGTCAAAGATTTCCTTGAGCTCGACGCGCCCGCTCTTCTCCAGCTTCTTGCCACCGTCCTTGCCTACCAGAATGGTTTTCGGCAATTCGCCGGCCCCCAGGCTCAGGCTGCGGATCAATGCCATGGTGGCCTGCGGATCGAGGTTCTTGCCGTCACGCTGGCCGATGGTATTGACCACGGTGTACAGCACCATGTTGCGCTGTGTGAAGCCTTGCTGATTGGCCGGTTCCTTGAGCGCGTCCTTCAAATGCACCAGGTCCGGGTCCACGGAGCTGCGCGCAATGATGATCAAGGGCCGGGTCTTGCCCTGCTCCTGGGCCAGCGGCGAGTCGCTATCGACTGCCAGCACGGGACCGGCGACAGCAACGAGGGCAGCGAAGGCCAGAGACCGAATGAGCATGTATACCTCCATTTCCAATTGACGCCCTAGAGACTACAGGGCTGGGCGAAAGGTCCGGCTTAGTGCGTTGAATTTGTAAGTTTTTTGGTCTTGCTGCGGTGAAGCTTAGGCGACCTTGCCTGACACGCAAGGGGCCGGACCGCCGATGACCTGCCTGAAGCCGCGCCGCCTGTATCGACTCCCAAATATTTGTGTACCAAAAATTTACCCAGGTTTTACCCCTCGGGCGCCCCGCGTGCGGCGCAGGTTCTGCATAATCGGGCCTTTCATCCTGTCAAAGCCGAATAGTCATGTCATTACTGCCGTTTTCCTTTGCCCGTCTTGCCCGCCCTCTCGCCCTGAGCGTAGCCCTGGCCGCCCTGGCCGCTTGCAGCAGCCCGCCACCTGCCGACGATGACGGCATGGTGTCGCTGCAGGAATACCTCAAGACCGCCTATAACCCCGGCGTGGCCAACAAGCTGGACGGCTGGGCCACCCGTTGGGCCTGGGGCAATCACCAGATCGACTTGTCATTGCTGGTGCCAGCAGGCCAGAAAAACGTGCCGCTGGTGGTCTACTTGCCCGGCCTGGGTGAAGACGACAGCGCCGGCCAGTTGTGGCGTCAGAGCTGGGGCAACGCCGGCTACGCCGTGCTGACTGTGCAACCGACCCGTTACGACTCTTCGGTCTATAAAACCCCTGATGCCCAGGCCGGCGCCTTTCGCGGCATTGCCGCCAACAGTTACGCCGATGCGGCGCTGCAAGCGCGGGTCGCTGAAGTCGTCACGGTGCTGGCCGAGGTACGCCGCCGCGGCCTGGCCGGTGAAGCCGGCTTCAACGCCGTGGACGTGCAACGCACCGTGGTCGCCGGCTATGACCTGGGCGCGCAGACCGCCGCCGCCCTGGCAGGCGAGCATGACGATGGCCAGGCGCGCCTGAGCCAATGGCGCCCGCTGGGGGCCATTGTGCTGAGCCCCTATGTGGCGGCCGGTGCGGACCCCGCCCGTTTCGCCCATATCGACACCCCGCTGCTGTCGGTCACCGGGCCGCTGGACGAAGACCCGTTCAGCTGGGTCGCCAGTGCCCAGCAGCGCTTCGCCCTGTTTGACGGCCTGGGCGCCAGCGGTGGCTACCAGCTACGGCTGCAGGACGCCAGCCACAAGGACCTGTCGGGTACCTTGGTGCATGCCGGCAAGCCCGCTGGCCGCGCCCATGACGAAGGTGGCGAGGGCGGCGGCCCTGGCGGCCCCGGCGGCGGTGGCGGTGACCGCCATGGCGCAGGCAAACCTGCCGACCCAGGCGTCGACCGCCGCCAGGCCGCCAGCGTCGCGGCCATTACCACCGCCTGGCTGGACGCCACGGTCAAACAGACCCCCGCGGCCCAGCAGTGGCTCGACCAGCAGGCCGGGCAATGGTTGGGGCCAGTGGGCCGGTTGGAACACAAGCCGGCCGCCGTTCGTTGAGCCACACGGCTTGACAGCCTGATCCCGTGGCACTGAAGATCGAAGATAGGAAGCTAACGGTTTCGTTGGCTTCCAGTCCTCAGCTCTGCATTCGGGAACCGGTCAGTGAAAGGCACCTTCCGCTCGCTGCATAATTACAACTACCGCGTCTGGGCCGGCGGCGCGCTGATTTCCAACATTGGCACCTGGATGCAACGCACCGCACAGGATTGGCTGGTGCTGGTGCAGTTGACCCATGAAAGCGCCACCGCCGTGGGTATCGTCATGGCGCTGCAGTTCGGCCCTTACCTGCTGCTGATGCCCTTCACGGGCCTGGCCGCCGACCACTTCGACCGGCGCAGGCTGGTGATGACCACCCAGGCATTGTCCGGCGTCCTGGCGCTGGCCTTGGGGGTACTGACCCTGACCGGCATGGTGCAGCTATGGCATGTCTACGTCTTCGCTTTCCTGTTCGGGTGCGTCAGCGCATTCGATTCCACGGCGCGCCAGACCTTCGTCGCTGAGCTGGTGGGCGACAAGCACCTGTCCAATGCCGTGGCCCTCAATTCCACGTCCTTCAACGCCGCGCGCATGATCGGCCCGGCAGTGGCCGGCGTGCTGATCGCCGCCATTGGCAGCGGATGGGTGTTCCTGCTCAATGCGGCGTCGTTCGGTGCCGTGCTGCTGTCCTTGCGCTGGCTGCGCCTGGATGAACTGCGCACCCTCAAGCGCAGCAAGGGCACCCGTGCCAGCCTGAGTGAAGGGTTCAGCTACGTGCGCAGCCGCCCGGACCTGCTGGCGATTTTATGGATGTACTTCCTGATCGGCACCTTCGGGCTGAACTTTCCCATCTTCATTTCCACCATGTCGGTCAGCGTGTTTCACCAGGGCCCCAGTCAGTACGGGGTGCTGTCTTCGTGCCTGGCGGTAGGCTCGGTGCTGGGCGCCCTGCTCTCGGCCAGCCGCACCAACCCGCGCCTGGGGATGTTGCTGGTGGGTGCACTCTTGTTCGGCGTGGGCACCGGGTTGGCGGCGCTGATGCCGGGCTACTGGTGGTTTGGCCTGACGCTGACGGCGGTGGGCGTGTCGGCACAGACCTTCACCACCACGGCGAACAGCACCGTGCAATTGTCCACCGACCCGCTGATGCGCGGCCGGGTCATGGCCATTCTGCTGGCGATTTCGGTGGGTGGCACCCCGCTGGGCGCGCCTATCGTCGGCTGGGTCGCGGATGTCTGCGGGCCACGCTGGGCCTTGGGCATTGGCGCGGCTTCGGGGCTGCTGGCAGCGGCCGTGGCGGTGCGCTACATGGTCAAGTACCGCGGGTTGCGGGTGTGGATCGAGGGGCGCCGGCTGCGCCATAGCCTGGACGCGCTGTCGTGATGGCCGTAGCAGCGGACCCGGCCGCGTCACAGGCATCCCCCATCAGGCACACCGCATTCACGGCTGGCGCGGTGTGCCTGTGACTGCGCGGCGGTCGTGACGCGGCCGGGTCCGCTGCTACCGGGTGGCGTTACTTGTACGTAACACCGAGCGAGGCCAGCGCGTCCCAGTACCGCGGGTAGGTCTTGCCTACGCACAGCGGGTCCTGGATACGGATACCCGCCACCTTCAAGCCGGCCAGGGCAAAGCACATGGCGATGCGATGGTCGGAATGGGTGTCGATCAGCGCGTCCACCGTGGTGCCGGCCAGGGCTGGGTCGGCGTGGACCAGCAGGTCATCGCCTTCCACCGTCGACAGGCCCGGGCGAATGGCATTCAGGCCATCGTCCAGGGCGGCCACGCGGTCGCATTCCTTGACGCGCAGGTTGGCCAGTTCAACGAAACGCACCGGCGTGCGGTTGAACGCGGCCAGCACCGCCAGGGTGGGAATGGCGTCCTGCATCTGTGAACCGTTGATCACCGCCGGCATGTTCGGGAACTGTGCGATGCAGGCCTGCGCCGCGGCATCCGGCTGGGTGAAGGCGTCGTCGGCGACGCCCAGGTCGATGCGCCCACCGGTCAGCGCCTGGGCGGCCCACAAGTAGGTGGCGGCCGAGGCATCCGGTTCGATGAAGTAGTCACCGGCCACATAGCCGGTGGGCTGCACGCGCCAGGTAACGTCGTCCACTTGCGCCACCTGGGCGCCGAAGGCACGCATGCAGGCCAGGGTCAGGTCCACGTAGCCACGCGCGCCGATGTCCTTGCCGGTCAGGGCCACGTCGATGGGCGCGGTGCCGCAGGCAGCCACCATCAACAGCGCCGACACGTACTGGCTGGACAGGCCACCGTCGATTTCGAAACGCTGGGCCTGCAGGCGGCCCGTGCCCTTGACCTGCACCGGTGGGCAGCCCGTGGCGCTGTGCACATCCACGCCACCGGCGCGCAGCGATGCCAGCAACGGCCCGATGGGGCGCTTCTGCATGTAGTGGTCGCCGTCCAGGGTAACGTCGCCTTCGACAGTGGCCACGGCCGCGGTCAGGAAGCGCACGGCAGTACCGGCATTGCCCAGGAACAGCGGCGCGTCGGGCACCTGCAGTTGCCCGGTGCTGGTGACCACGAAGGTGGTGTCGTCCGGCTCGTCGATGACCACGCCCATCTGCCGCAGCGCGTTGGACATGTGACGGGTGTCGTCGCTCTTCAGCGCGCCATCCAGGCGGCTGGTGCCCTTGGCCAGGGCCGCCAGCAACAGGGCGCGGTTGGTGATCGATTTCGAGCCGGGTGGCGAAACCTGCCCATTCAATGCGACGCCTGGCGGGATCACCGTGATTGTTTGTTGCGCAGTCATTTGTTCAACACTCCCCAGTTCAATACCTTGCCAGCGGATACACCACCGCAATAAAGATTCCCATCATGCCATTTCTGCGCGGGCAGATCAGCCCTTTGCTTGCACCCTGTCGCACGCTGGGTCTAGGCTGGAACGCTTTCATGGACATTTCGGTACATTTTCCGTCGACAGGAGCGCTGCATGAACACCGTCAACCTGGGCAATACCGGCCTCAAGGTCTCGCCGCTGGCGCTGGGCTGCATGACCTATGGCGTGCCCAACCGTGGCAAACACCCCTGGACCCTGGACGAAGAGACCAGCCGGCCGCTGATCAAGGCCGCGGTGGAACTGGGCATCAATTTCTTCGACACGGCCAATAGCTATTCAGACGGCACCAGCGAGGAAATCGTCGGCCGCGCGCTGCGTGACTACGCCCGGCGGGACGAGATCGTGATCGCCACCAAGGTGTATTTCCCCCTGCGCGCGGCACCCAACGTGGGCGGCCTGTCGCGCAAGGCAATCTTCGCCGAGATCGACAACAGCCTGCGGCGCCTGGGCACCGACTACGTCGACCTGTACCAGATTCACCGCTGGGACTACGCCACGCCCATCGAGGAAACCCTGGAAGCCCTGCACGATGTGGTCAAGGCCGGCAAAGCCCTGCACATTGGTGCATCGTCCATGCACGCCTGGCAGTTCGCCAAGGCCCTGGCGACGTCCGAGCGCCATGGCTGGACGAAATTCGTCTCCATGCAGAACCACCTGAATCTGATCAACCGTGAAGAAGAACGCGAAATGCTGCCGCTGTGCCGTGACGCGGGCATCGCCGTGCTGCCCTGGAGCCCCCTGGCCCGTGGCCGTCTGACCCGCGATTGGGATCAGAGCACCGTACGCACCGAAACCGACGACTACGGCAAAAGCCTTTACCAGCCGCACACCGAGGCGTGTGACCGGCAGATCGTCGAAGCCGTGGCCAGGGTCGCCGCCGCCCGTGGCGTACCCCGTGCGCAGGTCGCATTGGCATGGGTGATGCAAAGCCCAGGCGTGACCGCACCACTGGTGGGCGCCTCCCGGGCGGAGCACCTGACCGATGCGGTGGCGGCGTTGTCGTTGAAGCTGACAGACGAGGAAATCGAGCAGTTGCAGGCGCCCTATATCCCCCATGCGGTGGTGGGCTTTACCTGAGTCATTGGCTGGCCGGCCATTCCCTGTGGGGCCTGGCGAAGCGCCGGGAACGGGCGACGCGAAATGCCGGAAGCACCGCGCCGCGTTTTTCCCGAGCTTCGCCCGGCCCTGCGCCGGGGCGTCGTGGCGGCGTTGCAACACTGGTCATTGTCATACGACGTCTGATAACCTAGGAGGAACAATAACAAGGAGTTCGCCCATGCCCTCTCCCCTCGCACGCCTGGCCCGTCGGACCCTTCCCTTCCTCTTCGTCCTGTCGAGTCAGCTCACCATGGCCTCTACCTTCGTCTACGTCTCCAACGCCACCGATGGCACCCTCTCTGCTTTCCGCCTGGACGCCAGCAGCGGCACGCTCACCCCAAGCGCCGTCACCCAGGCAGGCCCCACCGTGATGCCGCTGGCTGTCCACGGTAACTACTTGTTCGCCGCCGTGCGCTCAAAACCCTACAAGGTCCAGACCTTCAGCATCGCCCCCGGCGACGGCCACCTGACCAAAGTCAGTGAAAGCCCGACGCCCGACAGCTATGCCTATATTTCCCTGGACCAGACCGGGCGGTACCTGTTCGGTGTGTCCTACGACAATGACATCGTCACCGTCACCGCTGTCGATGACGGCAAGGTTGCCCCCGAGCCCCTGCAGACCTTGAAGACTGCGCAGAATGCCCATTCGGTGCGCATCGACCAACAGAACCGTACCCTGCTGGTGGCCAACCTGGGCGGCGAGCGCGTGTTGCAATACCACTTCGACAGCCACACCGGCGCGCTCGCCCCCTACACCCCCGACCACCTGCCCGCACCCGCTGGCCTGGGCCCCCGCCACCTGGTCTTCGCCCCGGACAACCGCTTCGTGTATGTGCTGGATGAACTGCAGGCCAAGGTCATCAGCTATGCACTGGATGCCCACAGCGGCCAACTGACCGAGGTCGCCGTGGCCAGCAGCCTGCCCGCCGACACTGCGCTCAAACCCGGAGCGCCGCGCGGCCCCTCACGCGTGGGCACACCGGCCATGCAGCCGCACGCCGATAACAGCCAGGACATCTGGGCCGCCGACATCCACGTGACCCCGGACGGCAATTACCTGTACACCAGCGAACGCACCAGCAGCGTGCTGGCCGCTTTCAAGGTAGACAAGGCCCACGGCACCCTGACCCCGGTCGGCACCTTTGCCACCGAACAGCAGCCACGGGGTTTCGCCATCACGGCCGACAGCCGTCACCTGATCTGCAGTGGCGAGAAGTCCCAGCAGCTGTCGGTGTTCGACATCGATCCGGCCAGCGGTCGTCTCACGCTCAATGGCCGCTACCCGGTGGGCAATGGCGCCAACTGGGTGGAAATCGTCGACCGATAAACCCTCGAAGCCCTGGCAAGCCGGGGCTTATTTCGTTTCACCGAAAAAAGGCGAAAAATATTCTAATAACGCCACAACTTCACGGGTAAAAAATCAACTTTTTTGCGCCCACACGCGGGTAAGCTTTCCCTATCGCCCCATTGGAAGAAAGGGAAAGCCCCCATGCCCACCGACCCGCTGTATTTCGATTACGCCGCCACTACCCCCGTCGACGACCGCGTGATCGCGGCCATGGTGGCGTGCCTTGGCCAGAGCGGCACTTTCGGCAACCCGGCGTCCAGCTCACACACCTATGGCCAGCGCGCACGCCAGGCCGTGGAACTGGCCCGTCGCCAGGTGGGTGAACTGATCGGTGCTGGCGCCGACAGCCTGGTCTGGACCTCGGGTGCCACCGAATCGAACAACCTGGCACTCAAGGGCATCGCTGCCACCGCCCCGGCCAATCGCCGACACATCATCACCAGCAGTCTGGAACACAAGGCTATCCTCGACACCGTCAGCGAACTGGAGCAACAAGGCTTTCGCATCACCCGCCTGCGCCCGGACGCCCACGGCCTGATCCAGCCCCAGGCCGTTGCCAGCGCCCTGGCCGACGATACCCTGCTGGTCTCGCTGATGCTGGTCAACAACGAACTGGGCACCCTCACCGACGTGGCCACCATCGGCCAGATCGTCCGTGACCACGGCGCCCTGCTGCACGTGGACGCGGCCCAGGGCACCGGCAAGGTCGCCATCGACCTGGCCCGCTGGCCGGTGGACCTGTTGTCCATGTCAGCCCACAAGAGCTACGGCCCCAAGGGCATCGGCGCCCTGTACGTGGGGGACCGCGCACGGCCTGCCCTGCGCGCGCAGATACATGGCGGTGGCCATGAACAGGGCTTGCGATCCGGTACCCTGGCCACCCACCAGATCGTCGGCATGGGCAGCGCCTACGCCTTGGCGGCCCTGCACCAGGAAGAGGAAAACCAGCGCCTGCACGGTTTGTCGGCGCGCCTGCGTGACGGCTTGTTGCAACTACCGGGTGTACGTCTGAATGGTTGTCCGGACCAGCGCATTCCTCACACGTTGAACCTGTGCATCGATGTGCCGGGGTTCAACAGCGCAACGTTGGCCAACGACCTGGCATTGTCATCGACCTCGGCGTGCAACTCGGCCAGCGCCGGGCCGTCCCATGTGCTGGTGGCCATTGGCTTGAGTGCGGAACAGGCCCAGCGCAGTGTTCGGTTGAGCCTGGGGCGCTTTACCACGGACGCCGACGTCGACCGCGCCATTGAAGTCATCGGCCAAGCCGTGAGCGCTCCGCCACCGTTGTGGTGATGCTGGTTTACAACCGGCAACGTCGAGCGGGGCCCCGCGCAGCACCTCAGCTAGCGCGTTCGAGTACCGTCAGCAGGTCGACGAACTGCGACGTCAGTTTGTGCCGCGGTTCCAGGTGAATCAGCGGCACCGACGCCTCATGGGACTCGCGCATCTTCACCGAGCTGCTGATATACACCGGCAACACGGGCAGTTGCTCGCCGACCAGTTCGTTGATCAGGTTCTGGTGCAGGCTGGCGCGGCTGACAAACTGGTTGACGACAATCCCCTCCACCACCAACGACTCGTTATGGTCGCCACGCAGATCAGCGACCTGCTCGATGACGCTGTACAAGGCTTGGCGCGAGAAACTGTCGCAGTCGAAGGGGATCAGCACCCGGTCCGCAGCGATCAGCGCGCTGAAGGTGTAGAAGTTCATCGCCGGCGGCGTGTCGATGTAGATGCGTTCGTAATCTTGCGAAAGGTCCACCAGCAGGCGGCGCAGCTTGTTGATCTTGAACTTGGCTTCGAGTTTTGGCTGCAAGTCCGCCAGCTCCGGGCTGGCGGTGACCAGGTGGAGGTTATCGTAGGCGGTTTCACAAATCTCGACGCGGCTTTTCTTGCTGGCCAGCCCGCCAGACAGGGTCTGCTTGAAGAAGTCGGCGATGCCCACCGGAATGTCATCCCCCATCAACCCGGTCAGGTAATGAGTGGAGTTGGCCTGGGCATCCAGGTCCACCAACAGCGTTCGATAGCCCTCGGCGGCACTGACCGCCGCCAGGTTGCAGGCGATGCTCGACTTGCCAACGCCCCCTTTCTGATTAAACACAACACGACGCATGGGCTGTTGGATCCGCGAAAAGAAAAAACATTAGCAAGCTAATATTTCAGTTTCATTGCAGCGCGGTGACAGTCGTGACTGCTCCGTCAAATCGCGACCATGACGCGGTCACGCCCGGCTTCCTTACCGCGATAAAGCGTCTGGTCGGCGCGGTTGAGTGCATCCCGAAACGCCTCCCCGGGCTGCAACGCTGCCACGGCCAGGGTCGCCGTGATGGTCAGCCCGGCGCCTTGGACCTGGCCTGCGTATTCTCGGATGTGGGCCAACACTCTATCGGCCACCTGCCGGGCCTCTTGCACGGTGGTGTTGGGCATCAGCACCAGAAACTCTTCGCCTCCCCAACGGGCGGCGATATCCGTGCCGCGCACGCAGGCGGCGATGCTGTCGGCGACCCGCTGCAGCACCCGGTCACCGAAGTCGTGACCGTGGCGGTCATTGATCTGTTTGAAGTGGTCCACATCCAGCAACACGATGGCGGTCGAGCCTGCCGGGTGTTCGGTGCCGATCTGGCGCAAGCGCTGCAGCACCCGGCGCCGGGTGTACAGGCTCGTCAGGCTGTCGCGGTGGGCGGTGTGAAACAGCTGCAACTGCATGGACAAGGTGAAGCGAACCGACAGGTAGGTGGCGTGCAGCAACAGGCCCACGGCAGTCAACGCATTGCCGATGCCGAAGGCCTCGGTCAGCCCGTCGCTGATCGCCGTGGCCACGCCTGTCTGGCGGCGCAACGCATAGCCGCCGACAGCGACCACCACGATCGCCAGGCTCAACCCCCGGCGACGCAGCGGCGCGTTCTGGAAACTGAAGGCAATGATCGGCACCAGGCAGAACAGGTAGAAGTAGAAATTGCTGTCCCACCCCACCATCCACGTGGCAACGACGGCGTGGCCGATGATCTCCAGGCTCAGCAGCATCCCGGCGGTCTGCATGCGCCCGCGGGCAATGGCGCGCAGGCAGACAACATACACGAGGATGCTGACGGCGTTGGCGCCCAACAGCACTGGAATCTTCAGAAACAGAAACAGCGCGAACAACAGGATATGGATGGCGAAGGCAATCCAGACGATGGGAATGATGTGTTTCCAGAACTGCGTGGTTGCATCCTGCAAGACCTGGGCGCGGTCGTCAGCGGAAAGGCTGTTCATCAAGGTGTCTCGCAGGCAACGGTAAAGGGGCAGTCAGCACGATTGATGTCGGCTGGCAGTGGCGCGACTTGATGCTGCAGCGCGCGATGGCGCGCAAAATAGTTCGTCTGCTGGCACTTTCAGAGTAGGCCATGCGGTGGGCCGTGCGGTGGCCGTGGACGCTCGCCCTTTGCCCGGGTTGCCAAACGCCATCCCCTGCTGTGTACTGCCCACCAGTCTTGAAAAAAGGAAGCACCCGTCATGAAGATCGCCTTTCTCGGCCTGGGCACCATGGGCCTGCCCATGGCCGCCAACCTGCTCAATGCCGGCTACTCGGTGCGTGCCTGGAACCGCTCGCCGCAGCCGGTGGAAAAACTGGTGGCCCTGGGCGCCGTGGCGGCCGCCAGCCCGCGTGAAGCGGTGGAGGATGCCGATGTGCTGATCTCGATGCTCGCCGACGACGCCGCGACCCTGGATACCCTGGTCGATGCCCAGGCCCTGCCGGCACTCAAGCACGGCGCGATACACATCAACATGGCCACGGTGTCGGTGGGCCTGGCCAACTTGCTCGCCGCGCTGCACCTGCAACACGGCACGTCCTATATCGCTGCCCCGGTGCTGGGCCGGATCAATGTCGCCGAAGCCGGGCAGTTGCAGATTCTGGCCGCCGGGCATGCCGCGGCGCTGGCGGCGGTGCAGCCGCTGTTCGACGTGCTCGGGCAGAAGACCTGGGCCCTGGGCGACCGCCCGGAACAGGCGAATGCGGTGAAGCTGTCAGTGAACTTCATGATTGCCAGCGCGATCGGCACCCTCGGCGAAGCCGCTGCACTGGCCGAGGGTTATGAGGTGGACAAGGGTGTACTGATCGACCTGGTCACCTCCACCCTGTTCGCTGCCCCGGTGTACAAGGGCTACGGTGAGGCTATCGCCCAGGAGCGCTTCGAGCCGGCGGGCTTCAAGCTGGCGCTGGGCCTCAAGGACGTGCGCCTGGCCATGGACGCGGGCGAGAAAGCCAATGTGCCCTTGCCCCTGGCGAGCACCCTGCGTGATGCGCTGATCGAAGGCGTGGCCCACGGCGATGGCCAGCTCGATTGGGCAGCCCTGTCGCGCACCGCCGCGCGCCGCGCCGGGCAAGCCTGACCCGTGGACGCCGACGCCCTTGCCCAGGCCAGTGTTTTCCTGGCCGGCCTGGACGACGACTGGGCCGGCCACATCGCACGGGTGGGCCCCTGTGGGCATGCGCCAAAGCCGGCGCGTGAACCCTATGAAGCGCTGATCCGGGCCATTGCCTACCAGCAACTGCATGCCAAGGCGGGTGACGCCATACTGGGCCGGTTGCTGGCGTTGTACCCCGACACCACTTTCCCCAGCCCCCGGCAACTGCTGCACACCGATCCGGCATTGCAGCGTGCCTGCGGGTTTTCCGCAGCCAAGCTGGCCACGATCCGGGCGATTGCCCAGGCCAGCCTGGACGGCGTGGTGCCACGCCGCGCCGACGCGGTGCTGCTGACGGATGAAGCCTTGATCAACCGCTTGAGCGCCTTGCGCGGTATAGGCCGGTGGACGGTGGAGATGTTCCTGATCTACACCCTGGAGCGCGGGGATATCCTGCCGGTGGACGACTTCGGCGTGCGCGAGGGCTATCGGCGCCTCAAGCGACTGCCCAAGGCGCCCACGCCTGGGCAGATGCGTGAGCTGGGAAAGGCCTGGGCACCCTGGCGGACGGTGGCGGCGTGGTACCTGTGGCGGTGCACTTGAATCCTGCCTGGCCGCGTCGGCGGTGCATGCGGTGTGCCTGACCGCCGCCGCTCAGGCGCCCGCGCCCAAGCGGCTGCCAGGCCCGTAGGCTGCGGCGAAGGCCTGCCGCTGCTCGGGGCAGTACTGGCGGAGTCGATACCTGAGGCATGTCGCTGCACGTAGGCAAACCGGCACCGGTCTCTGCATCAAACAGTCGCGCCACGCACCCAACCGTTCATCGCCGCAAACGCTCACTGATACACCCGCTCCTGCAACGAGGCTACCGATTGCACATCCTTTCGCCTAGTTGTACGATGTCCGTCAACATCAAGCCGTCAGGCTTTCTCAGAACAATCTAAAGAACCAGGAGATCACGATGTCCACCCTTCTCGGCCATAACTTCATCGCCGGCAGCCGCAGCGCCCAGGGCAGCAAACAGTTGCAGAGCCTGGACGCCACCACCGGCGAAGCGCTGCCTTATGCCTTCATTCAAGCCACCGAAGGCGAAGTCGACGCTGCCTGCCGCGCCGCCGAAGCGGCCTTCGATGAGTTCCGCCACCTGAGCCCAGCTCGCCGTGCCGAGTTCCTGGATGCCATTGCGGATGAAATCGACGCCCTGGGCGACGACTTCGTGGCTATCGTATGCCGCGAGACTGCCCTGCCCGCCGGCCGCATTCAAGGTGAGCGCGGCCGCACCAGCGGCCAGATGCGCCTGTTCGCCAAGGTGCTGCGCCGGGGCGACTTCCTGGGTGCACGCATTGACCAGGCGCTGCCGGACCGCAAACCACTGCCCCGCGTGGACCTGCGCCAATACCGCGTGGGCGTGGGCCCGGTGGCCGTGTTCGGTGCCAGCAACTTCCCGCTGGCCTTCTCCACCGCCGGTGGCGACACCGCCGCGGCCCTGGCCGCTGGCTGCCCCGTCGTGTTCAAGGCCCACAGTGGCCACATGGCCACCGCTGACCAGGTCGCCAGCGCTATCATCCGCGCCGCGGAAAAGACCCGCATGCCCAAGGGCGTGTTCAACATGATCTACGGCGGTGGCGTTGGCGAGTGGCTGGTCAAGCACCCGGCCATCCAGGCCGTGGGCTTCACCGGTTCCCTGAGCGGCGGCAACGCGCTGTGCAAGATGGCCGCCGAACGCCCGCAACCGATCCCGGTATTCGCCGAAATGTCGAGCATCAACCCCGTGGTGGTGCTGCCCCAGGCCCTGGCCACCCGTGGCGAGGCCGTGGCCAAGGAGCTGGCCGCTTCGGTGGTCATGGGCTGTGGTCAGTTCTGCACCAACCCGGGCCTGGTGATCGGCGTCAGTTCGCCGGCCTTCACCGCCTTCCTGGGCCAGTTGCAGGAAGAGATGGCCGCCCAGGCGCCGCAGACCATGCTCAACGCAGGCGGCCTGCGCAGCTACACCCAAGGCCTGGAACACCTGGCGGCCCACCCGGGCGTCACCCACCTGGCCGGCGAACCGCAATCGGGCAGCCAAGCGCGCCCGCAGCTGTTCAAGGCGGACGTGTCGTTGCTGCTCAAGGGCGATGAACTGCTGCAGGAAGAAGTGTTCGGGCCGACCACCATCGTCATCGAAGCCAAGGACGACGCCCAACTCAAGGCCGCCCTGCAGGGCCTGCGCGGCCAACTGACCGCCACCCTGATCGGCGAGAACGACGACCTGGTGGCCTACCAGTGGCTGGTACCTCTGCTGGAACAGAAGGTCGGGCGTATTCTGGTCAACGGCTACCCTACTGGCGTGGAAGTCTGCGATGCCATGGTCCATGGCGGCCCGTACCCCGCCACCTCCGATGCGCGCGGCACGTCGGTGGGCACCCTGGCCATCGACCGTTTCCTGCGCCCGGTGTGCTACCAGAACTACCCCGAGTCGTTGCTGCCCGAGGCCCTGCGCGACAGCAACCCGCTGGGGCTCAAGCGTCTGGTCAATGGTGAGTGGAGTGATGCCTCGCTGTAAGGCATGAGGCGCGGGTTGCAGCACCGCTTGCTGGCGAAAAGAGCAACGCGGTCTGCCTGACCGATGGGCCGCGCGTCCAAGGCGCGGCGTACCATCAGGCACACCGCGCTCCGGCACGGTGTGAGCGCTACGGGCGCGGTGGGGTCAACAGGGCGCGGGTGGCGTGATAGGCCAATGCCAACCGCTCAACGCTCCCCAACGCCCCGTAGGGCATTTCCACACTCACGTGCACGCCTTGCGGCAACGCCGCCATCAACTCGGCCAGGGGCAATTGCCCCTGGCCCGGCGGCAACCGCCCCTCCCTGGCTTCAGCGATAATCCCCTCTTCGGGCGGTGCCTGCAGCGGCGCATCGCACAGTTGCACACTGCGCAGCCAGCGCGGGTCGACTTCCTCGAGCATGGCCACCGTCCCGCCACTGCGAAACAGGTGCAGGGCATCCAGCAAAATGCCCCCGTTATCCTGCCCGGCGCCTTCGACGATCTGCCGTGCCTGCGCCAGGTTCGCCACCGCGCGCCAGCGCATGAATTCCAGTTCCACCCGCACACCGTAACCCGCCGCCAACTGGCACAGGGCTGCGTAGTGGTCGGTCAGCCGGGAAAACTCGCGATCGTCCCCAGACACCGTCAGGCTGCCGGCACCCAGGTCGGCGCCGGCCTCCAGCAGCGGTGCCAACGCCTGAATATCCACCTGAGGCGTCAGCTCGACGAACTCGATGTCCGCCACCCGCATGCCTTCCTCCGCCAACACAGCCTTCAGGCTGCGCCGCGCGGCCGCCTCCAGCGGGTAGCACACCCCCCCTGCCATGGCGGGGTGCAGACGCACGCCTACCGCAGAAAAACCAGCCCCCGCGGCCTGGCGAACCAGGTCGGCGGGGGCCAGTTGCAGCGCGGTCAGATGAGCCACGCCAAGGGCCATCAGTACGTGGCCCTGCCGCCGCTGAGGTCAAAGACAAAGCCGGTGGTGAAGCTGCACTCCGGGCCGGCGATCCAGGTCACCATGTTGGCGATTTCCTCGATCTGCAGGAAGCGGCCCATCGGGATCTTGGCCTTGCTGGCGGCGATGTGCTCAGGGGTCATTTCCGCCATCAGGCCGGTTTCCACCATGGCCGGGGCAATGCAGTTGAGCAGCACGCCGTCCTGGGCCAGTTCCTTGGCCGCCGACTTGGTGAAGGCAATCACACCGGCCTTGGCCGCCGAGTAAGCGGAGATGTACTGCACACCGTCCTTGCCGGCCATGGAGGCGACATTGACGATACGCCCGTACTTGCGTTCACGCATGTGCGGGATGGCAGTGCGGCAGCAATAGAAGACACCGGTCAGGTCAATGGCCAGCACCTGGTCCCAGGCCTCCACCGGATAGTTCCACGACTCCACCACCGGGCCGTTGATGCCGGCGTTGTTGACCAGGATATCGACCCGGCCCAGTTGGTTGACCACCTCGGCGAAGGCTGTTTCCACCGACTCAAGCGAAGCCACGTTCACGGCCTGACGCAACGCGGGGGTGAAGCCGGCAGCGCTGGCGTCCCAATGGTCGACGTTCAAGTCCCAGATCACGATGTTGGCACCCGCCTGGCGCAGACGCTTGGCGATGCCCAGGCCGATGCCGCGCATGCCGCCGGTGATGATGGCCGTCTGGCCTTCCAGATGTTGACTCATGTGACGCTCCTTTCAAAGGTTCGGGATATCGGGCAGACGCTTGAGGTCTGTCACCAGGAAGAGGTAGCAGCCGGCACCGCACAGGGTCACCAGCGAGATAAAGGCCAGCGCCCAGACGAACGAGCCAGTCAGGGTGACGATGATGCCGATCACCAGTGGGATGACGATGCCGGCGGCGTTGGCAAACAGGTTGAACAGGCCGCCGCTGAGGCCGATCAGGCCTTTGGGGGCGATGTCGGACACGATCATCCAGGCCAGCGCCGACATGCCCTGGGCGAAATAGGCCACGCACAGAATCGCGACCACCAGGGCATCGGACTGCACGTAGTTGGCCAGCACGATCACCGAGGACGCCAGCAGCCCGGTGATCACCGGGACCTTGCGCGCCAGGTTCAGGGAAATGCCGCGGCGCAGCATGCTGTCCGACAGCCAGCCACCCACCAGGGTGCCCGCCGAGGCCGCGATGAAGGGCAGCACCGCCACCCAACCTACCTTCAGCCAGGGCATGTGCCGCTCGGTGACCAGGTAGGTCGGAAACCAGGTCAGGAAAAACACGTTGGTGGAGTTGCAGGCGAACTGGCCCAGGCAAATGCCCAGCATGTTGCGCTGCTTGAGCAGTTGCGGGATCTGCGACCAGGCGAAGCGCGTGGCCTTCTGCCCACCGTCGACCACCCCGCCGCCGGCTGCGATGTAGTCCAGTTCAGCCTGGTTGGCCTGTTTGGACTGGTGCGGCTCATGGAACTTGCGCCACCACACCAACCCATACAGCACCCCGACAATGCCCACGGCCATCAACAGGAAGCGCCAGCCGTAAGCATGCAACACCCAGAACAGCAAGGGCGTCAGAAACGCCAGGCCGCAGTATTCGGCCAGGGTGTAGATGCTGGTGGCACGGGCCCGTTCGCTCTGGGGAAACCAGGTGGCCACCACCCGGCTGTTAGTGGGGAAGCAGGGCGCTTCGGTGGCGCCGATCAACAGGCGAATGCCCAGCAGCGAGGCGAAGCCGGTGGCCAGGCCTTGCAGGCCGGTGAACAGCGACCACAGGGTCAACGCCAGCCAATAGGTGAGCTTGGTGCCCAGGCGGTCGAGCAGGATGCCACCGGGGATTTGCGCGGCGGCGTAGGTCCAGGAGAACGCCGAGAAAATCAGGCCCATCATCGCCGCGTTCAGGCCCAGGTCCGCACTGATGCTTGGGGCGGCGATCCCCATCACGCTGCGGTCCAGGTAATTGATGGTGGTACCGCCGGCGATCAGCGCCAGGATCATGAAGCGGGTGCGGCTGCGCGCTTCCACCGCCGGGGCGGCGGCGCGGTACGCAGGGAGTTCGAAGTTGCGGTCGGCACTCATGAGGTTTACCTCTTGTTATTGTTGTTGCACAGGCATTTCAGTACAGCGCTCAGCGGAACCCGAACAGGCGCCGCGGTGTTTCCCACATCACCTGGCGCCGCACATGGGCGTCAGGCATGAACTGTTCGGCGAGCTTGAGCAGCGGGCCATAGTCGACACGTTGCTGGGCCCGCAGGAACGGCCAGTCCGAACCCCACACGCAGGCCTCGGGGCCAAACGCACCCAACAGGGCTTGAACGTAGGTCAGGGTGTCTTCGAACACGCTGTCCATGGGCGCGAATTTCTGCATGCCCGAGATCTTCACCGTGGCGCGGCCCCGCTCGGCCAGGCGCAGCAAGGCCTGAAAGCCGGGCTGGTACAGGCCCTGTTCGATCTCCGGGCGCCCGCAATGGTCGATCAGCAGGCGCACGTCGCTCTGGTCGATCAGTTCCAGCAATTGGACCAGTTGGTCGCCCACCGTCTGGATCTGCGCGAACATGCCCAATTCCGCCAGTTTGGGCAGCAGCGCTTCGGCGCCCGCCATCACGGTCAGGCCTTCGGTGGCCGGGTTGAATGCCACGCCTACCACCCCTTTGCGCTGGTAGGTGGCCAAGGCTTCCAGGCTGATGTCGTGGTCGACCACCACCACACCCTTGTAGCGGCCTTCGCCAGTGGCAAGGGCCTGCAGCAGCAAGCGGTTGTCGCCGCGGTAGCCGCTGGTGGGTTGCACCAGCAGCGCGTGCCGCACACCATAGGCGTCGAGCACTCGGTTGAACTGGTTGAGGGTGCCGACTTCCTGGCCGGCCGGGCGGTAAATGGTATTGGCCAGGTAGGGAAACTGAGCCGGGTCGAACAGGTGGTTGTGGCAGTCGATCTTGGGTTCGTCAAAAATGCTCATTGCACGGCCTGCACCGGGTGGGAATGGCAACAGGCTACAAAAAACCCCCGCCCATGGCTCATACTCAGATGGCGCAAACCATAACCAAAGGTTAATTACCCTTCATGGCCCAGACTCTGCCTTCCGCGGACACCCCCGAAGCCGGCAACATGGCGTTCAAGCTGCGTCACATGGAGGTCTTCCGTGCGGTGATGCTCACCGGCTCCATCAGCGGCGCAGCGAAGATGCTCTATGTCTCGCAACCGGCGGTCAGCAAGCTGATCGCGTACATTGAAAGCCGCCTGGCCTTGCGCCTGTTCGACCGCATCAATAACCGCCTGGTGCCCACCAGCGAGGCTCAGGCGCTGTACCGTGAAGTGGAGCGTGTGTACCAGGCGGCGCTGTGGGTGAACGAGTGCGCCCAGTCCCTGGCCACCACCCCCAACCGCCAACTGCGGGTGTGCTGCAGCGCATCGCTGTCTACCGTGGTACTGCCCCACGCCCTGGCCGAGCTAAAACGCCAGGTGCCTGCCATGCACATCGAGTGGCACACCACCCTGATGAGCGACATGCCCGTGCAGTTGCTAGGCAAGAAAGTCGACCTGTCCATCTCGGCCTTGCCGGTGCTGCACGACCACCTGTACTCGCTGCCCTTCATGCGCGGGCGCATGGTGTGCGTGCTGCCGCCGGGACACGCGCTGGAAAGCCAGCCGGTGATCGAAATGGCGCACCTGGCGCGCGAGCCGATGTTGCTGTTTCGCCCCGACATTCCGTTCGGCCAACTGATCAACCGGGCGATCGAGCGCAGCGGCGTGACCTTGAATTCGTTCCTGGACTTCACCAATGCGCCGGAAGCGGTGGCGCTGGTGAAGCAAGGCATGGGCGTGACCATCATCGATGAATTCGTGGCCCAGGACAGCGGGCTGGTGGTCAAGCCGCTGGCCGACGAGATCGGTTTTGATATCAGCTTTGTGTTTTCGCGGTTCGACCCGCTGCCAGAGGCGGCGCGGCGGATGATGCAGGTGTTGCTGGACCAGGCGCGGGGGCTGGGGCGGGAGATCGAGGGGTTTGCCTGGCCGGGGTGAGGTTTTTCAGGGTTTTCGCGGCGCGGCCGCCAGGTGCATGGCTTCGGGTTTCTGCCGCTCTTGAAACCGAGCGCCCCGCGGGCGGCGCTGGATCTCGACAACCCTGAAAACCCGACGCCGGGCACTTGCCCTCCCCCTTGCAGTCTCAACTGGGGAACCCCCAAGGACTTCCCCCAATGCCCCTGAGCCCCCAATCCCAAGGCAAAGCCGCCCGCAAGCAATGCCCCCGGACCAACCACCGCCACGCCGGCAACATCGACCGCGATCCGCTGGCGCTGATCGAAGCTTCCAGCAAAGGCCGGGTGAAATCCCTGGTGGCGCTGCGCTACGGGCGCATGCTGGCCTCGCCCTTTACCTTCTACCGCGGCAGCGCGCTGCTGCAGGCCCATGACCTGGCCGGCACGCCAGACATGGGCCTTACCGTGCCGTTGTGCGGGGACGCGCACCTGATGAATTTCGGCGGCTTCGCCACCCCGGAACGCAACCTGGTGTTCGGCCTGAACGACTTCGACGAAGCGCATCCGGGCCCCTGGGAATGGGACCTCAAGCGCCTGACCGCCAGTTTCCTGATCGCCGCCCGTGCCCTGCGCCACCCGGCCAGTGTGGAGGAAGCGGTATGCCATGAAGTGGTCGGCGCCTACCAGGCGACCATGGCCTTGTGCGCAGAGCAAGGCGCGCTCAACACCTGGTACGGGCGCATCAGCCCCGGTGAGCTGCTGGAACAGCCGCAAAACAGCCGGACCCTGGAATTCCTGCGCCAGACCATCGAAAAAGCCCACCGCCGCACCCACGCCGGGCTGCTGCCCAAGATCGTCGACCAGGACCGCCACGGCCGCCTCACCCTTCGTGATGACCTGCCGGAAATCTTCCACCTGCAGGGCAAGCACTCGCTGCTGGACCACGATGACGACTGGCTGGCCGCCAAGCGCTGGCAGCCCTTGTACAAGGCGCTGATGAGCAAATACAGCACCACCCTGCAAGGCGACCGCCGCGAGCTGTTGTCGCGTTTCGAAGTGGACGACCTGGCCTTCAAGGTGGTGGGGGTGGGCAGTGTCGGCACGCGCTGCCTGGTGGCACTGCTCACCGATGAGCTGCGCAACCCGTTGTTCCTGCAATTCAAGGAAGCCCGCCGCTCAGTGCTGGCGGACTACGTCAAGGTGCATACCCCGTTCAAGCACCACGGCCAGCGGGTGGTGGACGGCCAGCGCCTGATGCAGCCGGCGAGCGACCTGTTCCTGGGCTGGACCGCCAGCCCCAACGGCCACCATTTCTACGTACGCCAGTTGCGCGACATGAAGGTATCGGCGGAACTGGAAACCTTCGATGACCAGACCCTGGTCGCCTACGCCCGCCTCTGCGGCCGTGCTCTGGCCCGGGCCCACGCCAAGGCCAGTGGCGCCGCGGCCGTTATCAGCGGCTACATCGGTAAAAGCCAGCAATTGGCCGAGGCGCTGTTTACCTACGCCCAGGCCTACGGGCAGCAGAATGAACGCGACTTCGAGGTATTCCAGAAAGCCTGCCGCGCGGGCCGCCTGCAGGCGCGCACCGAAGCCGACTTCACCGCTGACCGCTTGCCCTGATTTCATCCCCGCGCCATTCATTCTGTGCTTTCATCGGGGGGTTCGTTCATTTCAATGCAGGAGCAATGACATGCAACAGCGACAACTGGGCAACACCGATCTGCGCATCGCACCGCTGGTGTTCGGCGGCAACGTGCTGGGCTGGACCGCCGACGAGGCCACCAGCCTGGCGGTGCTGGACGCGTTCGTCGACCAGGGTTTCAACGCCATCGACACCGCCGACGTGTACTCGGCCTGGGTACCAGGGCACAGCGGCGGCGAATCGGAAACCCTGCTGGGCAAGTGGTTCAAGGCCCGCCCAGGGCGGCGCGAAAAGGTCGCGCTGTTCACCAAGGTGGGCATGAAGCTGGGTGAGCACAAGGAAGGCCTGAAGGAAAAATGGATTGTGCAGGCTGTGGAGGACTCGCTGCAGCGCCTGGGCACTGACTACATCGACCTGTATTTCTCCCATCAGCCGGACCCCACCACCCCCGAGGAGGAGACCCTCGGGGCGTACGCCAAGTTACTGCAGGCCGGCAAGGTCCGCGCCATCGGCGCTTCCAACTTCGATGCCACGCAACTGGCCGCGAGCCTGGAGACGGCCCGCCGCCATCAATTGCCCACCTACCAGGTGCTGCAACCGGAGTACAACCTGTACGACCGCGACCAGTACGAAGGTGCACTGCGCGACCTGTGCATCGCCGAAAACATCGGAGTGGTGACCTACTACAGCCTGGCGTCGGGCTTCCTGACCGGCAAATATCGCGGCAAGGAAGACCTGGGCAAGAGCGTGCGCGGCGGTCGCATCGAGAAGTACCTGGATGACCGTGGCCTGAAGCTGCTGGCCACCCTGGACGGCATCGCCCAGGCGCACCAGGCGGCACCCGGTGAAGTAGCCTTGGCCTGGCTGATCGCCCGTGAAGGCGTGACCGCCCCCATCGCCAGCGCTACCAGTCTGGAGCAAGTACAGAGCTTCGGCCTTGCGGCGCGGTTGGTGCTAAGCCGCGAAGAGTTGAACGCGCTGACCGCCGCGTAGGGCAGCCCTCACAGCCGGCTCGGGCTCAGTGAGCCCGGGCTTCGGCATGCTTCACGGCGTCTTCCACGCCCTGCAGCATCTGGCCGATAGTCCATGGCTTGCGCAGGAAAGCGACTTCGCACTTGACCCCCGACGACTCCGGGGTCTCGTGGCCCGACATGATCAGAATGGGCATCTCGGGCCAGCGCTCATGCACCAGGTTGGACAAATCGGCACCATTGAGCTCGCCCGGCATCAGGATATCAGTCAGCAACAACCCGACCTCGGGCGCGCGCTGGTCCAGAAACGGCACCGCGGCATCGGCGGTCTCGAACTCGACGGTTTCATACCCCTCCTCCTTGAGTATTTCGCAGACAAATTCGCGAATGATGACTTCGTCTTCCACCACCACTACCAGGGGGTGAGCGAGTTCATTGCGTTCCATCGATGTTGAATTCATGACGATCATTTCCTGGTCTGGGCTACAGCGTGCGCCTGTTGTACAACGTAGGAGCGACAAGCCCGACGGAAATTCAATTTTCATTCAATAACGTTGTTGCAGCGCCCCTTCGATGCGCCAGCGCCATCCCCGACGCAAGCGCCACGGCCAGCAAAGCGGCCGCCAGGTAGAGGCTATCGCCGTGCCCCGGTAGCAGGTCGAGGAATGCTGACAGGAACTGGCCCAGGAACAGCGCCATGGACAGGAAGGCCAGATGCCGGCCGCGCAACGCCGGGGCGCTCTGTTCCACGGTCATGTGGTTGAGCAAGGGTACTGACCAACCGAAACCGGCCCCCAGGCATAACCCGCCGACCAGACACCACGGCAGTGACGGCGCCCAGGCGAACAACCCATGGCCCACGGCAAAGGCACTGAACGCCAGCGCCAATGTGCCATGCTCACCCAAGCGTGCAGTGACCCGCGGCATCAGCGCCGCCGCCAACACCGCCACCAGCGACACCCCGGACAGAAAGTTGCCGATGGCCGTTTCGCCCAGGCCCATGGCGTGCAGGCTGAGCGGCAAGGCGATGATCGCGCTGAAGAACACCACCATCGCGCCCACGGCCGCCAGGTAAACCACCCGCAGGGCTGGGGTGATGCCTCGCGCCACCGCCGCGTCGCTCGCCGACATCGGCTGACCGGGGTCTCGGATGAGCCCCAGCACCAGCGCCAACAGCAACCAGCTCAACAGGTAAAGGGAGAATGGCGCTTGCCAGGCCCAACTGGCCAGCAGCCCGGCAGCACTGAGAAACAGCACCCCGCCCAGTTCGATGGCCATGCCTTGGCGAGCGATCATCGCCAGCCGCGCGGGGCCTTCATAAAATTGCGAAATCAGCCCCGTGCCGCTGGCCATGACCGCGGCCGTGGCGCCGCCCAACAACAGCCGGTCGGCAAAAATCGGCACGGCGCCGTGCAGGCACATGCCACCAGCCCCCAGCAGGCCATACGCGAACAGGCCCAGGCACAGGGTGCGGTACAACCCCAGGCGCTCGCTGAGGCACGCCACCAGAGGGCCGAACACCACCACCCCCAGGGACGGCACAGTGACCAGCCAGGCCGTGGCCCGGGGCACCCCCAGTTCGCGGGCGATGGCGGGCAAGCCGGGCACGATCACGCAGCCGACCATGATGGTCAGGCTAGCCACCGCCAGCAGGATGAAGGCACCGGGTCTGGATAGGCTGGGCATCAACACGTATCTGCTCCTTTGCATGGCATTAGTCTTTGTGGTGTTCTCAGGACCGAACTCTACCCTGCGAAGCCACCTGGCGGTCATCGGCCCCACCGTACGCCCGATCGCGCCCCTGCTGCTTGGCCTGGTACATCGCCTGGTCCGCCTGTTCATACAACCCATCCAGCGAACACCCAGGGGGCCCCAGTGCCACGCCGACACTGATCGTCAGCGGCCCGCCTTCCCCACCGATGCCCAGCGCCCGCACCGCCTCGCACACGTGCGCACCAATGCGCGCCACGAATGCCTTGTCGACATCGGCAAACAACAGCACAAACTCTTCGCCCCCCATCCGCGCCGCCAGATCAAGCGGCCGCCGGGGAAAGTCGTGCAAACGCTTGGCAATGGCCTTCAGCGCCTGGTCGCCGGCCGGGTGGCCATGCACGTCGTTGTAACGCTTGAAATGGTCCACATCAATCAGCAACAGCGCGCAGAGCCGAGCTTCGCGCGCCGACTGGGCCAGTGCCTGGCGCGCCAGGGCGTCGAACGCCCGGCGGTTGAACAGCCCGGTCAGGGCATCGGTGCTGGCCATTTCATGCAGTGAGCCACGCAGCAGGAACAAGGTGCGGAACGAGCGCTCATGGTAATAACGCAGGGCCATCAGCGCCACCAGCGAGGCCACCTGGAACGGCATGAACGCCACATACTGCTGGTCCATCAGGTGGCCCGACACCCACGGGGTCAGCAACCAGGCCGATAGCGCGATCAACAGCGCCATGCCCATGCCCACGTGCACACTCAGGCCTACCGGGAACAGAACGGTGATCATCAGCAGGATGACGGCGTCCAGCAGCAACGGCAGGTGGAATTCCTGGTGGTAACGGGCGTAGACGAGCATCATCAGGATCGAGGTGAAACCGGTGAAGCCCAGTACCGCCACGATCCAGCGCTCACCGATATGCACCCGAGACTCGTCCCGCACCTGCCAGTAACCCACACAGGCAAACAGCACCGTGAGCGAGCGCAGCGCCATCGCAAAGAAAGACGTCGGCGGAAATTGGGCCCCATAGCCGTAGACAATGTCCAGCATCAGGAAGCCCAGCAGCGCCACGATCAGCAACAACGCCGACGCGTTGCGGGTGCGCTGGAAGCCCTGGTAGTTCAGCTCACGGTACTCACACTCCAGCTCAGGCTCGAAGCGCAACCAGGGGAACCCTCGCAAGCGCTGCCGGGTGTAGGCATTGTCGCTTCCGTCCACCAATTGAGTGAGACTTTCAAACCTGTTCACGGGTACCTCTGCAAGTGCACTGTTCTTTTCCTGACCGCCAAGATAGCAATAAGCCATCACCCCACGCTACCTGCCCCGTCGCCGATAGCCTGACGCGGCTTACCCCGATTGCGGTCATTGCAAACGATGAGCGTAGACGGCCAGGTTCATTATCAACCTAATTAATAGGTAGCTTTGTATATAACCGGAACGCACGCAATCAGGGCACTCTAATATCATTGCGAATGATATATACCTTCGCCCCATTCGATTCGTCGATACAGGCCGCAGCGAACAGAATCCGCCCATTCTCAATAAATTGGCGGACGTGCCCATGGAACAGTCAATCAAACATCTACGCTTCCCCCTCGCCGCGCTGGCGGTGGTGGTGATGAGTGCTTGCGGGCGTGCCCCCGAAGTGGCCCAGGCGCCCGCCGCGCCGAAGGTCACCGTGGCCAAGGTGCTGGAACAGCCTATCAACGAGTGGGACGAGTTCACCGGCCGCCTGGAAGCGCCCCAGACCGTCGAAGTACGCCCACGGGTGTCGGGGCAGATTGACCAGGTGGCCTTTACCGAAGGCGCGCTGGTGAAGAAAGGCGACCTGCTGTTCCAGATTGACCCCCGGCCCTTTGAAGCCGAAGTACGCCGCCTGGAAGCGCAACTGCAACAGGCCCGTGCCACCGCCACCCGCACCGAAAGCGAGTCCCAGCGCGGCGAGCGCCTGCGCGCCAGCAACGCCATCTCCACGGAACTGGCGGAAACCCGCACCAGTACCGCGCAGGAGTCGCGCGCCGCGGTCGCCGCCATCCAGGCACAACTGGACCTGGCCCGCCTGAACCTGAGCTTCACCCGCGTCACCGCGCCCATCAGCGGCCGGGTCAGCCGCGCCGAGATCACCGCCGGCAACATCGTCACCGCCGACGTCACCCCGCTCACCAGCCTGGTCTCCACCGACAAGGTCTACGCCTACTTCGACGCCGACGAGCGCGTGTACCTCAAGTACACCCAGCTGGCGCGCAAGGGCGAGCGTGGCGCCACCACCCCGGTGTACCTGGGCCTGTCCAACGAAGACGGCAACCCGCACCTGGGCCAGATGGATTTCGTCGACAACCAGGTCAACCCCAAGACCGGCACCATCCGTGGCCGCGCGGTGTTCGACAACCGCGACGGCAGCTACACCCCGGGCCTGTACGCACGCCTGAAACTGGTGGGCAGCGGCACCTACGAAGCCGTGCTGATCAAGGACGAGGCGGTGGCCAGCGACCTGGGCAAGAAATACGTGCTGGTGATGGACAAGGATCACAAGGCTACCTACCGCACCGTGGAGCTGGGGCCGAAACTCGAAGGCTTGCGCATTGTGCGCAGCGGCCTGGCCAAGGACGATACCATCGTCATCAACGGCCTGCAGCGGGTGCGCCCCGGCAGCCAGGTCGACCCTGAAGACGCCCCCATGGCCAGCCCGGCCACCCTCGCCGCCCTGGCCGAACAGCTCAAGGCGCTGCAAGCCAGCAACCTGCCCAAGGCCGCCGCGGCTGCCCCGGTGAACGTGGCCAGTGTCGCCACCCCACGCGGCTAACAGGAACAGACCGATGAACTTCTCGCAATTCTTTATCAAGCGGCCGATCTTCGCCGCCGTGCTCTCGCTGCTGATTCTGATCGGCGGCGCGATCTCGCTGTTCCAGTTGCCCATCAGCGAATACCCCGAAGTGGTCCCGCCCACCGTGGTGGTGCGCGCCAACTTCCCCGGCGCCAACCCCAAGGTCATCGGTGAAACCGTGGCCGCGCCGCTGGAACAGGCCATCACGGGCGTGGAGAACATGCTGTACATGTCCTCCCAGTCCACCGCAGACGGCAAGCTGACCCTGACCATCACCTTCGCCCTGGGCACCGACCTGGACAATGCCCAGGTGCAGGTGCAGAACCGGGTCACCCGTACCGAGCCGAAGTTGCCTGAAGAGGTGACCCGTATCGGTATTACCGTGGACAAGGCCTCCCCCGACCTGACCATGGTGGTGCACCTGACCTCGCCAGACAAACGCTACGACATGCTGTACCTGTCCAACTACGCCATCCTCAACATCAAGGATGAGCTGGCGCGCCTGGGCGGCGTGGGCGATGTGCAACTGTTCGGCATGGGTGACTATTCCCTGCGCGTCTGGCTGGACCCGAACAAGACTGCCTCGCGCAACCTCACCGCCACTGACGTGGTCACCGCCATTCGCGAACAGAACCGCCAGGTCGCGGCCGGCCAACTGGGCTCGCCGCCCTCGCCGAGCGCTACCAGCTTTCAGATGTCGATCAACACCCAAGGCCGCCTGGTGACCGAGGATGAGTTCGAGAACATCATCATTCGCACCGGCGACGATGGCGAGATCACCCGCCTCAAGGACATCGCCCGCGTGGAGCTGGGTTCCAGTCAGTACGCCCTGCGTTCCCTACTGAACAACCAGCCGGCCGTGGCGATCCCGATCTTCCAGCGCCCTGGCTCCAACGCCATCGACATCTCCAATGAAGTACGGGCCAAGATGGCCGAACTGAAGAAGAGTTTCCCCGAAGGCATGGACTACAGCATCGTCTATGACCCGACCATTTTCGTGCGCGGCTCCATCGAAGCGGTGATCCACACCCTGTTCGAGGCACTGATCCTGGTGGTGCTGGTGGTGATCCTGTTCCTGCAGACCTGGCGCGCCTCGATCATTCCGCTGGTGGCCGTGCCGGTGTCGCTGATCGGTACCTTCGCCGTGATGCACATGTTCGGCTTTTCGCTCAACGCACTGTCGCTGTTCGGCCTGGTACTGGCCATCGGTATCGTGGTGGACGACGCCATCGTGGTGGTGGAAAACGTAGAGCGAAACATCGAACTGGGGCTCAACCCGGTGGCGGCTACCGAGCGCGCCATGCGCGAGGTGACCGGGCCTATCATCGCCACGGCGCTGGTGCTGTGCGCCGTGTTCGTACCGGCGGCGTTCATCAGCGGCCTGACCGGGCAGTTCTACAAGCAGTTCGCGCTGACCATCGCCATTTCCACGGTCATCTCGGCCTTCAACTCGCTGACCCTGTCGCCCGCATTGGCCGCCGTCTTGCTGCAGGGCCATGACGCACCCAAGGACCGTTTCTCGCGGTTCCTCGACAAGCTGCTGGGCGGCTGGCTGTTCCGGCCCTTCAACCGCTTCTTCGTCAAGGCCAGCCATGGCTACGTGGGTACCGTGCGGCGGGTGATCCGCAGCAGCGGTATCGCCCTGGTGGTGTACGCGGGGCTGATCGGCCTCACCTACCTGGGCTTTTCCACCACCCCCACCGGGTTCGTGCCCGCCCAGGACAAACAGTACCTGGTGGCCTTCGCCCAGTTGCCTGACGCTGCCAGCCTGGACCGCACCGAGGACGTGATCAAGCGCATGTCCGAGATCGCCATGAAGCAACCCGGCGTGGCCAATGCCATCGCCTTCCCGGGGCTGTCGATCAACGGCTTCACCAACAGCCCGAACAACGGCGTGGTGTTCGTGGCACTGAAGGACTTCGACGAGCGCAAGGACCCCAGCGAGTCGGCCAATGCCATCGCCGCGGCCCTGAACGGCAAGTACGCCAGCATCCAGGACGCCTACATGGCGATCTTCCCGCCACCGCCTGTACAAGGGCTGGGCACCATCGGCGGCTTCCGCCTGCAGATCGAGGACCGCGGCAACCTGGGCTATGACGCCCTGTACAAGGAAACCCAGAACATCATCGCCAAGAGCCGCAGCGTGCCGGAACTGGCCGGGCTGTTCACCAGCTACACCGTGAACGTGCCGCAGGTGGACGCTGCCATCGACCGCGAAAAAGCCAAGACCCACGGCGTGGCCATCAGCGATATCTTCGACACCTTGCAGGTGTACCTGGGTTCGCTGTACGCCAACGACTTCAACCGTTTTGGCCGCACTTACCAGGTCAACGTCCAGGCCGAACAGCAGTTCCGCCTCGAACCCGAGCAGATCGGCCAGTTGAAAGTGCGTAACAACCGGGGCGAGATGATCCCGCTGGCCACCTTCATCAAGGTGCAGGACACCTCGGGCCCTGACCGGGTCATGCACTACAACGGCTTCGTCACCGCTGAAATCAACGGTAACGCCGCCCCAGGCTACAGCTCGGGCCAGGCCCAGGCGGCGGTCGAGAAACTGCTGAAAGAGGAACTGCCCAACGGCATGACCTACGAGTGGACCGAGCTGACCTACCAGCAGATCCTCTCGGGCAATACCGCGCTGTTCGTTTTCCCGCTGTGCGTGCTGCTGGCTTTCCTGGTGCTGGCCGCCCAATACGAAAGCTGGAGCTTGCCGCTGGCGGTGATCCTGATCGTGCCCATGACGCTGCTGTCGGCCATTGCCGGTGTGATCATTGCCGGTAGCGACAACAACATCTTCACCCAGATCGGCCTGATCGTGCTGGTGGGCCTGGCGTGCAAGAACGCGATCCTGATCGTGGAGTTCGCCAAGGACAAGCAGGAAGAAGGCCTCGACCCGCTGGCTGCCGTACTGGAAGCCTGCCGCATGCGGTTACGGCCGATTCTGATGACCTCGTTCGCCTTCATCATGGGCGTGGTGCCGCTGGTGCTGTCCCACGGCGCCGGTGCCGAAATGCGCCATGCCATGGGCGTGGCGGTGTTCTCCGGCATGCTGGGGGTAACCTTCTTCGGCCTGCTGCTGACCCCGGTGTTCTTCGTGCTGATCCGCAACCGCGTGGAAAAGAAAAAGGCCCACAAGGCCGCCCAGCTTCTGACCCTGGAGAACCCAGCATGAGCTTGAAACTCTTCATGCCCAGCTTGCTGGTGCTGGCCCTGGCCGCCTGCGCCGTGGGCCCGGACTACAAGACCCCGGACACCGCGGCGGCGAATATCACCGCCGCCACGGCCGGGCAATACGACCGCGGGCATTTCGATGCCGTGTGGTGGCAGCAGTTCGACGACCCGACGCTGAACCAGTTGGTCGACAAATCCCTGCAGGGCAACCGTGACCTGCGCGTGGCCTTTGCCCGCCTCAAGGCGGCGCGGGCCATCCGCGATGACGTCAACACCGAACGCTTCCCGGTGGTGACCAGCCGCGTCAGCAGTGAAGTCGGCAAGGGCCAGGTGCCTGGCCAGACCACCGACCGGGTCAACCAGGAGCGTTACGACCTGGGCCTGGACATGGCCTGGGAAGTCGACCTGTTCGGCCGCATCCAGCGCAGCCTGGAAGCCAGCGATGCCCAGGAAGACGCTGCGCGCGCCGACCTGCAGCAACTGCAAGTGACCATGATCGCCGACCTGGTGGACGCCTACGGTGACCTGCGCGGTGCGCAACTGCGCGAGAACATTGCCCGGGCGAATCTCAAGACCCAGCAGGAATCGCGCACCATCACCGTCAGCCTGCGTGACGCCGGGGTGGGTAACGAACTGGACGTGGTGCGTGCCGACGCACGCCTGGCCGGGGTCGAAGCCACCGTGCCGCAATTGCAGGCTGAACAAGTGCGCGCCCGCAACCGTATCGCCACCTTGCTGGGCGAACGCCCCGACCAACTGAGCGTGGACCTGAGCCCGGCGAAGCTGCCGGCTATCTCCAAGGCCCTGCCCATTGGCGACCCCGGCGAGCTGCTGCGCCGCCGCCCCGATGTGCGCAGCGCCGAGCGCAAGCTGGCTGCTGCCACCGCCAATGTCGGCGTGGCCACGGCCGACCTGTTCCCCCGGGTCAGCCTGTCCGGTTTCCTGGGCTTCACGGCGGCCCGTGGCTCGCAGATCGGCTCGGCCGCTGCCAACGCCTGGTCCCTGGGCCCGAGCATCACCTGGGCGGCGTTCAACCTGGGTAGCGTGCGGGCGCGTATCCGTGGCGCCAATGCCGATGCCGAAGGCGCCTTGGCCACCTACGAACAGCAAGTGCTGCTGGCCCTGGAAGAATCGGAAAACGCCTTCAGCGACTACGGCAAGGTGCAACAGCGCCTGGCTTCGCTGAACAAGCAGAGCGAGGCCAGCCGCGCCGCGGCTGACCTGGCGTCGATCCAGTACCGCGAAGGCACCGTGGATTACCTGGTGCTGCTGGACGCCGAACGCGAGCGCCTGAGCGCCGAAGATGCCCAGGCCCAGGCCGAGGTGGATCAGTACCGCGGCATCGTGGCGATCTACAAGGCGCTGGGTGGCGGATGGCAGGTACCGGACAAGGGGCAGGCGGTGGCGATGATTCGGTGATCGAGGTGGCTGCTGAGTGCATGACGGTCGCTTTGCAGCGCCCTTGAGATCGTATGTCTGTGGCATCACCTGGTTCGCCTTGTTTGTCCACCGCCGATCTGTGGCGGTACCAACAGGGTGGGCCAGGTGATCTTGCAGGCAAAACTGGCCCGAAACAGATGCAGGAGCGGGCGCTAGCTCGCGAAGCGCCGCGTGGGCGGCGCTCGATCTCAAGGGCACCGGAAAACCCAAGCCATGCACCCGGCAGCCCCCCAAAAAATCCCTCCAAAGAAAATTTCATCCTCCCCCACTTTGACTCCCCCCACCGCCCCTCGGTAAAGTCCCCCCAGCACCACCCCTGCCCCCGGAGCCCCCCATGCCCTCTTCATCAAGAAACACCGCGCTGCTATGGATCGTGGCTTCGGGTTTCTTCATGCAGACCCTGGACACCACCATTGTCAACACCGCCCTGCCCTCCATGGCCAGCGCGTTGGGCGAGAACCCGCTGGACATGCTGCCCGTGGTGGTTGCGTACTCCCTGACCATGGCCATGCTCACCCCGGCTTCCGGCTGGCTGGCCGACCGCTTCGGTACCCGGCGCATCTACTTCCTGGCCATCCTGCTGTTCGTCATCGGCTCGGTGCTGTGCGCGGCGTCCCAGAGCTTGCCCGAATTGGTAGTGGCGCGCGTGGTGCAAGGCATCGGCGGTTCGATGCTGCTGCCCATCGGGCGGCTGGCCGTGCTGCGCAGCGTCACCGGCGAGCAATACATCGCCGCCCTGGCCATGGTCTCGGTGGCCGGCCAGGTCGGGCCGCTGATCGGGCCGGTGCTGGGTGGCTGGATTTCCCAGACCATGGCCTGGAACTGGATTTTCCTGATCAACATTCCCATCGGCGTGCTGGGCATGGTGGCGGTGCGACGATTTCTGACCGATGACGCGCTGGAACAGCCGCCGCCCTTCGACTTCGTCGGCTGTGGCTTGCTGTCACTGTGCATGGCGGCGTTTTCCCTGGCCCTGGATGTGCCGGGTAACGGCCACCAGGCGCTGCTCAGCGGCGGGCTGTTCGGCATCGCGTTGTTGGCGGCGCTGTGTTACATCCCGCATGCCCGGCGCCGGCAGAACCCGTTGTTCTCCCTGGCGTTGTTCGGCCAGCGCAACTTCAGCGTCGGCCTGATCGGCAACCTGCTGTGCCGTATAGGCTCCGGCGCCGTGCCGTTTTTGCTGCCGCTGTTGATGCAACTGCAGCTGGGCTACTCGCCGCTGCATTCGGGCCTGATGCTGCTGCCGGCCGCCATCGGCGGGATCCTGTCCAAGCGTTGGGTGGTGCCGTTGGTCAAACACTTCGGCTATAACCGCTTTCTACTGGTGAACACCGTGCTGGTGGGCGCCAGCATCGCCTCGTTCGGGCTGATCTCGCCGGGCTGGCCACTGGCACTGGAAATCGCCCAGATCGGCCTGTTCGGGTGCTGCAACTCCATGCAGTTCGCGGCCATGAACAGTGTCACCCTCAAGGGCCTGGGCGCGCGCGATGCTGGCAGCGGCAACAGCCTGTTCTCCATGGTGCAGATCCTGGCCATCGGCCTTGGCGTGATCATCGGCGGTGGCGTGGTAAACCTGTTGTCGGCCAGCGCTGGCGAGGCGGCGGTGGCGTACCGCTGGGCATTCATCGTGGTGGGGCTGTTCACCCTGGCCTCGGGGGTGATTTTCCGCGCCCTGGAGGCGGAACGTCAGGTGGCAGCCGCGCGGTAGGCTGGCTGTAGCCTTTCTGGACTAGACTCAAGCCTTCGGTCAACGCTGCCAAAGGTGTGCCCCATGCCCACGCCCCTGCTGAGCCTGCACGTCGAACTGAGCGGCATCGAACCGGCCATCTGGCGCCAACTGGTGGTGCCCGCCTACCTGACACTGCCCCACCTGCATGATGCGTTGCAGGTTGCCATGGGCTGGCATGACATGCACCTGCACGAATTCCGCATCCAGGGCCGGGATTATGGCGTGCCCGACCACGATGGCGCTTACGGACCGGCGTTGACCGACGAGGTCGGTGTGTTGCTGGTGGAGGCCCTCGGCAGCACCACGGCCTTCAGTTACCTGTACGACCTGGGTGACGATTGGCTTCATGAGGTGACGGTCATCCCCTACGAGGGCCTACCGCGGGTGTCGTCGGCGCCCTTCTGCGTGGCCGGCGCCAATGCCTGCCCACCGGAAGACAGTGGCGGCCCGATCGCCTACGCAGACTTTGTCGAGGCCATTACCGACCCCGCGCACCCCGACCACCCCGCCATGGTCGACTGGCATGGCAAGGCATTCGACCCCGGCGCCTGGACGATCACCGCCACCAACCGCAACCTCAAGAAGTTGCAGCAAGCCTGGAAGCACCAGAAGTTGAACAGAGGCTGAACGCGCACCGGCTTTCATCAGGCTGTCATGGGCTTGCGACGATCCTTTCACAAAAGCCCCCTGGGAAGTGGCTAGCATTTCGGCACCTGATCGACCAATGGATAGAAGATGGAACACGCCCCTCGCTTTCGCCTTCATGCACTGCTGATTTTCGTGGCCGCGCTGGTGTTGTTCACGCTGGGTATCTGGGACGAACAACCCCAGGGCTTCGACGACCGCTGGGCGCTGTTTCTCCAGGAGATGTTTCGCCACGGCCCCAGCCTGTTTCCCACCACCTATGGCCAACCCTACGCAGACTACCCTGGCACGGCGACCTGGCTCAGCTACCTGTGTGCCCGGCTCTTCGGGGCCCCCAACCATCTGGCTAACGTATTGCCGACGGCAGTGGCCTCGGCCGGGATCCTGGCGCTGTTGTATCGCCTGCTGGCCCCGTCTGGCCGGGCCTGGGGGTTGCTGGCGGTGCTGCTCACGGCGCTGACCACCCAGTGGCTGGAGAAGTCGCGCGCGGTCTGCCTGGACCAGATGAGTTCGCTGCTGTGCCTGGCCTGTTTCTACCTGCTGCACCGGGGCGAACAGCTGCGTTCGCGGCTGCGCCAGTGGGCGGTGGTGCCGCTGTTCGCGCTGGGCTTTGCCATTCGTGGCCCGCTGGGGCTGGTGGAAGTCTGTGGCGTGGCGTGCACCTATTGGGCGCTGGGTGTGGCTACTGGCCGTGAACAGGCTGCGCTGCGCATCAAGCGGGTGCTGGGCTATGGCATCGTCGGCCTGGTACTGCTGGGCGCGGGCTGGTGGTTGCTGATGGCCTTGGCGCGCGTCGCAGGCGGCGACAGCTTCGCCCAGGATGTGCGCAACATGCAGGTGGGCGGCCGCCTGGACGAGAGCGGCAAACCCTTTTTCTTTTATTTGCAGTTGAGCCTTTACCGGTATTTCCCGGTAGTGCCCCTGGCGCTGGCCACCCTGGTCGCCCTGCGCCACCGCTGGGCCACCCGTGGCCAGGATAGTGACGTGCAATTGGTGATCCGCCTGGGCGCCTGTGGCCTGATGATTTTGCTCGGGCTGTCGGTGCCGCACTTCAAGCGGGCGTACTACGTGCTGCCGATGGTGCCATTGTTCGCCGCAGTGGCTGCTTATGGCCTGCTGGAGGCCCGTGGCTGGCTGGCCAAGGTCACCCGCGCGTATACCTGGCTGGTGGCGGTTTTGCCGGTACTGGGCATCGTCATCGTGTTCATCTGCCATCACCTGTGGCGCAGGCATGATGATTGGCCCGACGTATCGCTATTCCTGCTGGTAGGGGTGTTGGTGCTACTGCAACTGGCGGCGCTGTGGGCCTGGTGCAGCAGTGCCGAGCGCGCCCACCGCCTGGTGCTGCTGAGCCTGGTGGCGTTGCTCGCCCAGTGGTGGTTGCTGGTGAAGATGGTCGAGCCAGCGCAGGACCGTCAGTTTGACACCCGCACGTTCGTCAACCATGTCGAAACCCTGCGCCAGGGCGCGCCGGGCACCCTGGTGTTCGTCAACCTGGGGCGCGACACGTGGGCCATTCGCTACATGATGAACCTGGAGCACGACGAAGTGCCGCCGCCGGTGTTTGTTGGCCAGCAGGACCTCACCCCGCTGGCCCACCTGCCGCACCCGGCGTGGGTTATCGTCGCGCGCAGTGAACGCAGCCTGCTCGATGGCACGCCGTTGCAGGGGCTGGAACCGGTGTATGCCGGACGCTTGAATGGCAATGCATTGCTGGTGTTTCAAGCGCCCTGAACGCGCCCCGGGCTTCGCCCGATCCCACAGGGTGAACACTGGAATGCGGCAAGACGCTGTAGGAGCACAGCTTGCTGGCGAAGGGCACAACGCGGTCCGTCAGCTACACCGCACGGCCCTTTTCGCTAGCAAGCTACGCTCCCACCGGGACGTGCAAGTACCACGCGGACCCCGCAAACCTGTAGGAGCACAGCTCGCTGGCGAAGGGCACAACGCGGTCCGCCAGGTACACCGCACGGCCCTTTTCGCTAGCAAGCTACGCTCCCACCGGGACGTGCAAATACCACGCAGACCCCGCGAACCTGTAGGAGCACAGCTCGCTGGCGAAGGGCACAACGCGGTCCGCCAGGTACACCGCACGGCCCTTTTCGCTAGCAAGCTACGCTCCCACCGTGACGCGCCAGTACCACGCGGACCCCGCAAACCTGTAGGAGCACAGCTTGCTGGCGAAGGGCACAACGCGGTCCGTCAGCTACACCGCACGGCCCTTTTCGCTAGCAAGCTACGCTCCCACCGGGACGCGCCATTACCACGCGGACCCCGCAAACCTGTAGGAGCACAGCTTGCTGGCGAAGGGTACAACGCGGTCCGTCAGCTACACCGCACGGCCCTTTTCGCTAGCAAGCTACGCTCCCACCGGGACGTGCAAGTACCACGCAGACCCCGCGAACCTGTAGGAGCACAGCTTGCTGGCGAAGGGCACAACGCGGTCCGTCAGCTACACCGCACGGCCCTTTTCGCTAGCAAGCTACGCTCCCACCGGGACGTGCAAGTACCACGCAGACCCCGCGAACCTGTAGGAGCACAGCTTGCTGGCGAAGGGCACAACGCGGTCCGTCAGCTACACCGCACGGCCCTTTTCGCTAGCAAGCTACGCTCCCACCGGGACGTGCAAGTACCACGCGGACCCCGCAAACCTGTAGGAGCACAGCTCGCTGGCGAAGGGCACAACGCGGTCCGTCAGCTACACCGCACGGCCCTTTTCGCTAGCAAGCTACGCTCCCACCGTGACGCGCCAGTACCACGCAGACCCCGCGGACCTGTAGGAGCACAGCTTGCTGGCGAAGGGTACAACGCGGTCCGTCAGCTACACCGCACGGCCCTTTTCGCTAGCAAGCTACGCTCCCACCGGGACGCGCCAGTACCACGCAGACCCCGCGAACCTGTAGGAGCACAGCTTGCTGGCGAAGGGCACAACGCGGTCCGTCAGCTACACCGCACGGCCCTTTTCGCCAGCAAGCTACGCTCCCACCGGG
>Ga0207696_1000213_pt1 | contig 87128 bp, 83 predicted proteins | sample KBSS54metaG_FD_184403 | JGI IMG/M metagenome (GOLD analysis project Ga0207696, IMG submission 184403) | Switchgrass rhizosphere microbial communities from Kellogg Biological Station, Michigan, USA - KBS S5-4 metaG (SPAdes) (version 2) | ecosystem: Host-associated > Plants > Roots > Rhizosphere >... | reverse complement strand
AATCGATCTCGAAGCTCACCTTGAACCCTTCGAAAGGGACGAAAGTGGCGCGCTTGTCGCCGTCTTCCACTGTCACTTCACGCAGGATGCGGATGAATTTCTTGGCGGCGTCCTGTTCTTCCAGGCCTGCCGATTGAATCAGGAATACGAAGGGTCCAGCGCTGCCATCCATGATCGGGACTTCGGACGCGGAGAGCTCGACGTAGGCGTTATCGATGCCCAGGCCAGCCATGGCCGAGAGCAAGTGCTCTACCGTGTCCACTTTGACGTCGCCGTTGATCAGCGTCGTCGACATAGTGGTTTCACCGACGTTTTCCGCGCGGGCAGGAATCTGCACCACAGGGTCGAGGTCAGCGCGACAAAACACAATGCCAGTGTCGACAGGCGCAGGCTTGAGGGTCAGGTAGACCTTCTCCCCGGAGTGCAGGCCTACACCTGTGGCACGGATAATATTTTTCAGTGTGCGTTGTTTAATCATGGCTTGGGCCGCTTCAGCGCAAATTGCGAACTGGTATCAACAAAGGCTGGCGATAATAGCAGACCGAGCCTTTGCTGAACACCAATCACCGTCATAGCCCTGATACATTCCATCAATCGGCCTGACGACGCAGGAATGCCGGGATGTCCAGGTAATCCAGATCGTCCTGCGGGTTCATCTTCGCGGCAGTCGCAGCACCGGCCTGAGCCTGGTTGCGCATGACGGTCGGACGGTCCAGGTCACGGTAGTTCACCGCCGGAGCTTCCTGACGCGCAGGAGCCGGTTGTTGAACCTGAGCGGCAGCCATGGAGGTGTGAACGGTGTTGTCGATGACCTTCACAGGTTTCTCGATTTTCGCGCCCAGACCGGTGGCAACCACGGTGACGTGCAGTTCGTCGCGCATGTCCGGATCGATAACGGTACCGACCTTGACCATTGCGTGCTCGGAAGCGAAGGCTTCGATGATGCTACCCACGTCGGAGTACTCGCCCAGGGACAGGTCAGGACCGGCGGTGATGTTCACCAGGATGCCGCGTGCACCTTGCAGGTTCACGTCTTCCAGCAGCGGGTTGCGGATGGCCGCTTCGGTCGCTTCACGTGCACGGTTCGGACCGCTGGCGCAGCCAGTGCCCATCATCGCCATGCCCATTTCGCTCATCACGGTACGCACGTCGGCGAAGTCGACGTTGATCATGCCCGGACGCTTGATGATGTCGGAGATACCGCGAACGGCACCGGCCAGTACGTCGTCAGCCTTGGCGAAAGCCGACAAGAGGCTTGCGTCTTTACCGAGGATGGTCAGCAGCTTCTCGTTAGGGATGGTGATCAACGAGTCGACGCTTTCGGAGAGCATGCGGATGCCTTCGTCGGCGATCTGCATACGCTTGCGGCCTTCGAACGGGAACGGACGGGTCACGACCGCAACGGTCAGGATGCCCATTTCCTTGGCCACTTCGGCGATGATCGGCGCAGCACCGGTACCGGTACCGCCGCCCATGCCAGTGGTGATGAACACCATGTTGGTGCCCTGCAGGACTTCGGCAATGCGCTCACGGTCTTCGAGAGCGGCCTGACGACCTACTTCAGGGTTGGCGCCAGCGCCCAGACCTTTGGTCACGCCGGTGCCCAGTTGCAGGATGGTACGCGCGCCGATGTTTTTCAGCGCTTGAGCATCAGTGTTGGCGCAGATGAATTCGACGCCTTCGATGTTGCTCTTGACCATGTGGTTGACAGCGTTGCCGCCGCCACCGCCAACACCGATAACTTTGATTACCGGGCTTGCGGGGATGTTGTCTACGAGTTCGAACATTTTCCCTCTCCTTACATTCTCTAGTTTTTTCGCCTACTGCATTTTTGTAACGGTGTTGCGGTAAAGCTTTAGAAGTTGCCTTGAACCCACTTCTTCAATCGGTCCAGCAACGGCGCCTGTGGCTCATCGTTGCTGTAGCTGTCGCGGCTGCCGATGCCCGAGAACGAGATCCCGTCGGACTGCTTCTGCAGGCCGTACATCAACAAGCCCACGCCAGTGGAATAAATCGGGTTGCGCACCACGTCATCCAGGCCCTTCACGCCATGCGGCACGCCCAGGCGCACCGGCATGTGGAAGATTTCTTCAGCCAGTTCGGTGGCACCTTCCATCTTCGACGTACCGCCGGTCAGGACGATGCCCGCCGGGATCAGGTCTTCGTAGCCGCTGCGACGCAGCTCGGCCTGGATCAGGGTGAACAGTTCGTCGTAACGCGGCTCGACCACTTCGGCCAGGGCCTGACGCGACAGTTCGCGCGGTGGACGGTCGCCAACGCTCGGCACCTTGATGGTTTCGCCGGCACCGGCCAGTTTGGCCAGGGCGCAGGCGTAGCGGATCTTGATCTCTTCGGCGTACTGGGTCGGGGTGCGCAACGCCATGGCGATGTCGTTGGTCACCTGATCACCGGCAATCGGGATCACCGCGGTGTGGCGGATCGCGCCTTCGGTGAAGATCGCGATGTCGGTGGTGCCGCCGCCGATGTCGACCAGGCACACGCCCAGCTCTTTTTCGTCGTCGGTCAGTACCGAGTAAGCCGAGGCCAGTTGCTCGAGAATGATGTCGTCGATTTCCAGACCGCAGCGACGCACGCATTTTTCAATGTTCTGGGCAGCATTGACGGCGCAGGTGACCACGTGAACCTTGGCTTCCAGACGAACGCCGGACATGCCCAGAGGCTCGCGGACGCCTTCCTGGTTATCGATCACGTAATCCTGCGGCAGGGTGTGCAGCACGCGCTGGTCAGCCGGGATCGCCACGGCCTGGGCGGCGTCGAGTACGCGCTCCAGGTCAGCCGAGCTCACTTCGCGATCACGAATCGCCACGATGCCGTGGGAGTTCAGGCTGCGGATGTGATTGCCGGCCACGCCGACGAAAGCCGAGTGAATGCGGCAGCCCGCCATCAGTTGGGCTTCTTCGATCGCGCGCTGGATCGATTGCACGGTGGACTCGATGTTCACCACCACGCCCTTCTTCAGGCCGCGGGACGGGTGAGTACCGATACCGACGATTTCCAGCGTGCCGTCGTCCGCGACCTCGCCTACCAGCGCCACCACCTTGGAGGTGCCGATATCCAGACCGACGATCATTTTGCCGCTTTGCACGTTTGCCATGGGTCCTGCCTCTTCTTAATTCTTTGCGACAGCGGGTTGGGCTGTCGTCGGCGCTACTGGTTCCCGCCAGCCAACAGCGAGGCCGTTGGCGTAGCGCAGATCGATGCGCGCAATGTTCGTAATCTGGTCTTTAAGCGTCTTGTCATAGATGGCAATGAAGCGGCGCATCTTTTCCACCAGGTTGCCGCGTCCCAGCAGCAACTCGATGCCGGGGCCGGAGCTGCCGGCACCGGTGGTCAGGAACCAGCTGCCACGTTCACGCAGTTCCAAGCGCGCGATCGAGAAGCCCAGCGGCCGGAGCATCTGGCTCAGCACCTGATACTGCTGCATCACTTGCTGCTGGGCCCGTTGTGGGCCGAACAGCTGTGGCAGGTGTTCGTAGTTCGCCAGCTCCTTTGGCGTGAAGGCCTGACCCTGGTTGTTGAGCAGCGACTCGTCGCCCCAACGGGCCACCGGCAGTTGCTCTTCGAGGCGGATCACCACCTGGTCCGGCCACACCCGGCGTACTTCGGCGTGGGCGATCCATGGCATCTGCTCAAGCTCGGTCCGCATGCTGGCCAGATCAATGGTGAAGAAGCTCGACGCCACGTACGGGGCGATTCGCTGCTGCACCGCTTGCTGACTGATGTAGCTCAGGTCGCCCTGCACGGCGATCTTGGTGATCGGCCGATCGGCGTACGGCAGCAAACGCTGTGCGCCTTCGTAGGTACCGAACCCGAGCGCCACCAGCAGCACCGGCCAGAACAGGCTTTTCAGAAAGCCGAAATTGGCTTTCGGCAGGCGCGCGGACATCGGCTCTTTGGCCACCATTCGGCTGGCACCCCGCGGCACCGGCTTGCGGCCGGGTGCGGGTGGCTGATGTCTGAGATGAGCGCCTTGCATGGTCTTAACCTCGCGCCTCTGTATGACCGGAGCCTTCAACACTGGCGGCCAGAATGGCCAGAACCAGTTGCTGGAAGTCCAGACCGGCAGCACGGGCCGCCATCGGCACCAGGCTGTGATCGGTCATGCCCGGTGCGGTGTTGACTTCCAGGAACCAGAACTGTCCGTCGGCGTCCTGCATCACGTCCGCCCTGCCCCAACCGGCAATACCCAGCGCCTCACAGGCCTTGGCCGTGAGATCCATGAGTTCCTGCTCCTTGGCGGCATCCAGCCCGCACGGAATGCGGTACTGGGTATCGTTGGCGATGTACTTGGCGTCGTAGTCGTAGAACGTGTGCGGTGTACCCAGGGCGATAGGAGGCAACACCTGGTCACGCAGAGTGGCGATGGTGAACTCCGGACCTTGAATCCATTGTTCAACCAAGACTTGCGAATCGTAGGTACTGGCCGCTTTCCATGCGTCGATCAACTCGGACGCAGAACTCACTTTGGCCATCCCGATACTTGAACCTTCATGCGCCGGTTTGACGATCAAAGGGAAGCCCAGTTCCGTCGCCGCGGAAATACAATCGGCTTCGCTGCACAGCACGGCGTGACGCGGCGTCGGAATCCCGAGGCTGTGCCAGACCTGCTTGGTGCGCAGTTTGTCCATCGCCAGTGCCGAAGCGAGGATGCCGCTGCCGGTGTAAGGAATACCGGCGCATTCGAGCAGGCCCTGCATCGAGCCGTCTTCACCGCCACGACCGTGGAGAATGATGAACGCGCGGTCGATCTTTTCATTCAGCAGACGCTGCAGAAAATCCTCGCCGACGTCGATCCCGAACGCGTCCACGCCCGCGCTTTGCAGCGCGTCGAGCACGGCGTTACCGGATTTCAGCGAAACCTCACGCTCGGCACTCATGCCACCGAACAGCACGGCGACACGGCCGAAATCTTTCGGCGCGATGGTGGAGAACAGGTTGGCGTAGGCAGCAGTCATTTCAACTTCCCCTCGACCGACGCAGCCACGGCGCCGGCGAACAATTCACTTTTCAACAGCTTCGGCGCGAGACCGCCGATATCCCCGGCGCCCTGGCACAGCAGGATGTCGCCGGCACGCAGCAGCGGTTTGACCAGCGGCGCGAGGTCGACACCGCGCTCGATGTAGATCGGGTCGAGCTGACCGCGCTGACGGATGCTGTTGCACAGCTTGCGGCTGTCCGCGCCCGGGATCGGCTCTTCGCCGGCTGGATAGACTTCCATCAGCAACAGCACGTTGGCATCGGCCAGTACATTGACGAAATCGTCGTACAGGTCACGGGTGCGGCTGTAACGATGCGGCTGGTAGACCATCACCAGACGGCGCTCCGGCCAGCCACCACGCACGGCTTTGATCACGGCCGCGACTTCGGTCGGATGGTGACCGTAGTCGTCGACCAGCATCACGTTGCCGCCGTCCACCGGCAATTCGCCGTAGACCTGGAAGCGTCGGCCAACGCCCTGGAACCCGGACAGGCCCTGAACGATGGCTTCGTCGCTGACGCCTTCGTCGGTGGCGATGCAGATGGTCGCCAGCGAGTTGAGCACGTTGTGGTTGCCCGGCATGTTCACCGACACATCGAGCGGCTCGCGATCCGGGCGCAGCACAGTGAAGAAGGTCTGCATGCCTTGCTGGCGCACATTAATCGCGCGCACGTCGGCGTCTTCGCTGAAGCCGTAGGTCACGGTCGGACGCTTGACCAATGGCAGGATTTCACGCACCACCGGATCGTCCAGGCACATCACCGCCAAACCGTAGAACGGCAGGTTGTGCAGGAACTCGACGAAGGTTTTCTTCAGTTTGTTGAAGTCACCGTCGTAGGTCGCCATGTGGTCGGCGTCGATGTTGGTCACCACCGCTACCAGCGGTTGCAGGTGCAGGAAACTGGCGTCGCTTTCATCGGCTTCGGCGATCAGGTAGCGGCTGGTGCCGAGCTGGGCATTGGTGCCCGCGGCATTCAGACGGCCACCGATAACGAAAGTTGGGTCCAGGCCTCCGGCGGCGAACACCGAAGCGATCAGGCTGGTGGTGGTGGTTTTGCCGTGGGTACCGGCGACGGCAATGCCGTGGCGATAGCGCATCAGCTCGGCGAGCATCTCGGCACGCGGTACCACCGGGATGCGGCGCTCAAGGGCGGTCGCCACTTCCGGGTTGGAGGTGTTCACAGCGCTGGAAACCACCAGCACATCGGCGGTCGCAGCGTTCTCGGCACGGTGGCCGATATAGATGTGCGCACCGAACGATTCCAGACGCTCGGTCACCGGCGACGCTTTCAGGTCGGAACCGGACACTTCATAGCCCAGGTTCAGCAACACTTCAGCGATGCCGCACATGCCCACGCCGCCGATACCGACGAAGTGGATGCGACGGATGCGGCGCATTTCCGGTTGTGGCATGGCTTTCTGATTTTCAACCATGGGCCACCTCCAGGCAGGTATCGACCACGCTACGGGTGGCATCGGGTTTGGCCAGACGGCGGGCCGCTTGGGCCATTTCTTCGAGTCGTTGCGGTTGCATCAAGACCTCTGTCAGGCGCGCGGCAAGGTCCGCGGCACCAGTCGTTCTTTGCGGCATCACGAAGGCAGCGCCTTCACGGGCCAAATAATCGGCGTTGCGGGTCTGGTGATCGTCGATCGCGTGGGGCAAAGGCACCAGCATCGAGGGCAGACCAACGGCAGCCAGCTCACTGATGGTCAGCGCGCCAGCGCGGCACACCACCAGGTCAGCCCAGCCATAGGCCTGGGCCATGTCTTTGATAAACGGCTGCACCTGCGCATCCACGCCGGCGGCGCGGTAGCGCTCTGCAGTCACTTCATCGTGGTTTTTGCCGGCCTGATGAAACACTTCCGGGCGCAAATCGGCAGGGACTTGCGCCAGGGCTTCAGGCAGCAACTTGTTCAACGGTTCTGCGCCCAGGCTTCCGCCGAGGATCAGCAAACGCGCTTTGCGCCCGGCCAGGGCCGGTCGCGATGTTTCGAGGAACAGCTCGCTGCGCACCGGGTTTCCGGTGGTACGGCGGGTGTCCGACAGAGTAAAGGTGTCGGGGAACGCTTCACACACTCGGGCGGCGAACGGCACCAGCAACCGATTGGCGGTGCCGGCCACGGCGTTCTGCTCGTGAACGATCACCGGCACACCGGCCAGTTTCGCGGCAATCCCGCCAGGCCCGGTCACATAACCACCGAAGCCGACCACGCAGACTGGACGCAACTTGCGAATCACCGCCCGCGCCTGCCACACCGACTTGAGCAACATGAACGGTGCCTTGAGCAGCGACAGCTTGCCCTTGCCACGCAACCCGGTGGCATTGATGCGGTGCAGTTCCAGACCTGCAGCCGGCACCAGTTCGTTTTCGATTCCGCGTGGCGTGCCGAGCCAGTGCACGGTGTAGCCGCGCGCCTGGAATTCGCGGGCACAGGACAGCGCCGGGAACACGTGGCCGCCGGTGCCGCCGGCCATGATCAATACGTTAGCGCCCATGGTTCGGCTCCTCGGCGAAGTCGCTCTCATGGAACTCCATCTCTTCACTGCCCAAGTGGGTCCGACTCTCCCACTCGATCCTCAGCAACAAGCCGAGGCAGGCGCAGCAGATCACCAGGGAACTGCCGCCATAACTGAGGAACGGCAGGGTCAGGCCCTTGGTCGGCAGCAGACCGACGTTCACCCCGATGTTGATCAGGAACTGACCGATCCACAGGAACGACAGACCGTAAGCCACATAAGCGGCGAAGAACTGCTTGGCTTTTTCGGCCCACAGACCGATGTACATGCCGCGAATACACACGAAGACGAACAGCGCGACGGTGCACAGCGAACCGACGGCGCCGAGCTCTTCGGCCAGCACCGAGAACACGAAGTCGGTGTGCGCTTCAGGCAGGTAGAACTGTTTCTGCACGCTGTTGCCCAGGCCAACGCCCAGCCACTCACCGCGACCGAAGGCGATCAACGCCTGCGACAACTGATAACCGGCGCCGAACTGGTCGGCCCACGGGTCGGCGAAGTTAGTCAGACGCGCCATCCGGTAGGGCTGCATCTGAATCAGCAAGACCACGGCCCCGACTGCCAGTACCACCATCAGCGAAAAGCGGAACAGCCCGACCCCGCCAAGGAACAGCATCGCCGCCGCAGCCCCCATCATTACCACGGTGGCACCGAAGTCCGGCTCCATCAGCAACAGACCCGCCATCGGCAGCAGCACGATGAACGGCTTGAAGAAGCCCATCCAGCTCTCGCGCACTTCTTTCTGCCGACGCACCAGATAACCGGCGAGGTAGATCACCACAAACACCTTGGCGATCTCGGACGGCTGAACGTTGAAGAAGCTGAAACCGATCCAGCGCATCGACCCGTTCACCTCACGGCCGATCCCCGGGACGATAACCATTACCAGCAGACCGAATGCGCCGATCAGCATCATCCAGCCCAGACGCTGCCAGGTGGCAATCGGAATCATCATGGTGATGATGCACGCGCCGAGGCCTAGCGCCACGTAGATCAGGTGGCGAATCATGTAATACAGCGCGCTGCCCGACTGCGCCGCCGCCACTTCAGTGGAGGCCGAGGCGATCATGATCAGGCCAAGGCCCAGGAGCGCCAGGCAACCGGCGAGCATCGGGAAGTCGAGGTCGATGCCACGGCCGGTGATGATCGGCGACGGGTACGGCTTGATGATATTGCGCAGGCTCATGCCAGATCCTCCACGGCGCGGACGAACTGGTGACCACGGTCTTCGTAATTCTTGAACATGTCGAAACTGGCGCAGGCCGGCGACAGCAGCACTACGTCACCCGGCTGGGCGACCGCGCGGCACTGCGCAACGGCGTCGACCAGCGAGGTCGCGCGAATCAGTGGCACGGCGTCACCGATGGCCTCGCCGATCTTGTCGGAGTCTCGGCCCATCAGGATCACGGCGCGGCAGTTGGCCGCCACCGGATCGCGCAGGTCGTTGAACTCGGCGCCTTTGCCGTCGCCACCGGCGATCAGCACGACCTTGCCGTCGATATCCGCACCCAGGCCTTCGATGGCGGCCAGTGCGGCGCCGACGTTGGTGGCCTTGGAGTCGTTGTAGTAACCGACGCCTTCGAGATCACGCAGCCACTGGCAGCGGTGTTCGAGGCCGGTGAAGTTACGCAGGGCATCAAGCATGGCGTCGAACGGCAGGCCGACCGCATGCCCCAGTGCCAGTGCCGCGAGGGCATTGGCCTGGTTATGCGCGCCGCGCACTTTCAGTTCGCGCACTGGCATCAGGTTCTGGAATTCGAAGGCCAGGTATTTCTCGCCGTCTTCTTCGCGCAGGCCGAAGGCCTTGAAATCCGGTTTGTTCAGGCCGAAGGTCCAGCAAGGCTGGCCTTCGCCGATCAGCGGACGACTGAGTGCATCCTGACGATTGACCACGAACTGCTTCGCGCCACGGAAGATCCGGTGCTTGGCCAGGTGGTACGCCGGCAGGCCGCTGTAGCGGTCCATATGGTCTTCGCTAATGTTCAGCACGGTGGCCACTTCAGCGTTGAGCTGGTCGGTGGTTTCCAGCTGGAAGCTCGACAGCTCCATCACGTACAGCTCGACGTCATCGCTGAGCAGTTCCAGTGCTGGCGTACCGAGGTTGCCGCCCACCGCGACGCGTTTGCCGGCCGCAGCCGCCATCTCGCCGACCAAAGTGGTGACGGTGCTTTTCGCGTTGGAACCGGTGATGGCCACGATCGGCGCCCGCGCGTTACGCGCGAACAGCTCGATGTCGCCGGCCATTTTCACGCCACGGGCGGCAGCGGCTTGCAGGGCCGGGGTCGCCAGCGCCAGGCCAGGGCTCACGTAGAGCTCGTCGGCACGGCACAGGAATTCGACGTCCAGCTCGCCACAACGCACTTCCACGTGCGGATAGTCACGCTTGAGCGTGGCCAGTTCCGGTGGATTGTCCCGCGTATCGGCGACGGCAAACGACACGCCCCGGTTCGCCAGGAAGCGAACCAGGGACATGCCGCTCTTGCCGAGGCCGACAACGATGCGGAAGTGGTCAGAAGCGATCAGAGACACTCGTTCTACCTCAGCTTCAGGGTGGCAAGGCCGATCAGCACGAGAATCACGGTGATGATCCAGAAACGGACGATCACACGTGGCTCGGGCCAGCCCTTGAGTTCAAAGTGGTGGTGAATCGGTGCCATGCGGAACACACGGCGCCCGGTCAGCTTGAAAGAGGCAACCTGGATAACCACCGACAGGGTTTCCATCACGAACACGCCGCCCATGATGAACAGGACGATTTCCTGACGGACGATCACTGCGATGGTGCCCAGTGCCGCGCCCAGTGCCAGAGCACCGACGTCGCCCATGAACACTTGCGCCGGATAGGTGTTGAACCAGAGGAATCCGAGGCCGGCACCGATCAGTGCGCCGCAGAACACGATCAGTTCGCCCGCACCCGGCACGTAAGGGATCAGCAGGTATTCAGCGAATTTCACGTTACCCGACAGGTAGCAGAAGATCCCCAGACCGCCGCCGACCATCACGGTTGGCATGATCGCCAGACCGTCGAGGCCGTCGGTCAGGTTGACCGCGTTGCTCGAACCGACGATCACGAAGTAGGTCAGCACGATGAACCCGGCGCCCAGCGGAATGCTGTAGTCCTTGAGCATCGGCAGGATCAGCGTGGTTTCCACCGGCGTGGTGGCGGTCATATAAAGGAAGATCGCCGCGCCCAGACCGAACACCGACTGCCAGAAATATTTCCAGCGGCTTGGCAAGCCACGGGAGTTCTTCTCGATCACTTTGCGGTAATCGTCGACCCAGCCGATGGCGCCGAACAGCAGCGTCACCAGCAGAACGACCCACACGTAGCGGTTGCTCAGGTCAGCCCACAACAGGGTGCTGACACCGATGGAAGACAGAATCAACGCGCCGCCCATGGTTGGCGTACCCGACTTGGACAGGTGCGATTGCGGGCCGTCATTACGAACGGACTGGCCGATCTGACGGTTCTGCAGGGTGCGGATCATCCACGGGCCATAGCACAGCGACAAAACCAGCGCGGTCAGCACACCGAGGATCCCGCGCAGGGTCAGGTACTGGAAGACCGCGAAGCCTTTGTAGAACTGTTGCAGATACTCCGCTAGCAGCAGCAGCATTAATGTTTCTCCAGACTGGACCCGCACAGAGCCGCAACGATGTTTTCCATCGCTGCACTGCGCGAACCCTTGATCAAAATGGTGGTGTTTGTGTCCTGCTCGGCGTCGAGGGCCTGGATCAGTTCGGCTTGCGTGCCGAAGTGATGCGCCTCTTTACCGAATGCGTTCACGGCGTGGACCATGTTCGGCCCGACCGCGTAAAGCGCGGAAACCTTGCCCCGGGCGTATTCGCCCACGTCGCGGTGCCCCTGCTCCGCCCAGTCGCCCAACTCGCCGATATCTCCGAGCACCAGGACGGTGCGGCCGGAAAAGCCGGCGAGTATATCAACGGCCGCGCACATGGAGGTGGGGTTTGCGTTGTAAGTGTCATCGATCACGCGCATGCCGTTCTTCGCCAGTTGCGCGACGGTGCGACCCTTGACCGGTTGTACTGCGCCAAGCCCGGTGGCAATGCCGAACAGCGACACGCCCAAGGCGTGAGCGGCAGCGGCGGCAGCCATGGCGTTGGCGACGTTATGGGTGCCGAGCAGGTTCAGTTGAACGTGCTCCACACCTTCAGGTGTATGCAGGTTGAAGGCCGGGCAACCCCGGGCATCGGTGCTCAGGTCGCTGGCGTGGAAATCTGCCTGAGGATTGCTCAGGGAGAAGGTCAGCACTTTGCGTGCGCCGGCGCGGAGCTTCCAGATACCAAAGGCCTTGTCATCGAGGTTGAGCACAGCGACGCCATCCGCCGCCAGCCCGTCGATGATCTCGCCTTTGGCTTCGACGATTTTTTCCGGCCCGCCGAACTCGCCAACGTGGGCGGTGCCAGCGTTGTTGAGGATCGCCACGTGTGGCTTGGTCAGCCCGACGGTGTAGGCGATTTCACCCAGACGCGAAGCGCCCAGTTCGATTACGGCGGCGGTGTGTTCCGGGGCCAGTTCGAGCAGGGTCAGCGGTGCGCCCAGATCATTGTTCAGATTGCCGCGCGTCGCCAGCACCGGACCGCGGGTACGCAAGATGCTCGCGAGCATTTCCTTGACCGTGGTCTTGCCGCTGGAGCCAGTGATGGCCGCGACTGGCTGGGTGAATGCGGCACGGTTCAACGCACCCAACTGGCCGAGGGCCTGGCGGGTGTCCTTGACCAGCAGTTGCGGCAAGGTGCTGTCGACGACTTCGCGCTCGACCAGTGCCGCCACCGCGCCCTTGCCGGCGACGTCGTTCAGATAGTCGTGACCATCGAAGCGCGGACCGGTCAGGGCAATAAACAGTTGGCCAGCGGTGATCGCACGGCTGTCGATGCTGACGCCATCGAAACTGGCATCGCTGCTGATCAGACGGGCGTCGAGCACGTTGGTCAGTTCGCTCAATGTCAGGGCCTTAAGCATGGGCCACCTCCCACGCGGTGAGGGCATGATCGGCCTCGACCAGATCGGAGAAAGCGTGCCGCTCGCCGTTGATTTCCTGATAGTCCTCGTGACCTTTGCCGGCCAGCACGATCACGTCATCCGCCGAAGCACCAGCAATCAGTTGAGCAATCGCCTGACCGCGGCCAGCGACGAAGGTGACTTTATCCACAGCGCTGAAGCCGGCGCGGATGTCGTCGAAAATCTGTGTCGGATCTTCCGTACGCGGGTTGTCATCGGTGACCAGCACGCGGTCAGCCAGACGCTCGACCACTTCGGCCATCAGCGGACGCTTGCCGCGATCACGATCACCGCCACAGCCGAACAGGCACAGCAACTGGCCTTTGACGTGTGGGCGCAATGCGCTCAGAACTTTTTCCAGCGCATCTGGGGTGTGGGCGTAGTCGACCACCACCAGCGGCTGAGTGCCACCACCCAGACGCTGCATGCGTCCGGCCGGGCCTTCGAGTTTCGGCAGCACCTTGAGAATTTCGTCTAAGGCGTAATCCAGACCGAGCAAGGCGCCGACTGCCGCCAGTACGTTGCTCAGGTTGAAACGACCGAGCAGCGTGCTGCGCAGGTGATGCTCGCCCTGCGGCGTGACCAGCGTGGCGCGCACGCCGTGGTCATCGAACTGCGCTTCACGGCAGAACAGGTAGGCGCTGCTGTCGAGCAGGCTGTAGGTGATCAGGCGCGAATCGCGTTTTTCGGCGGCCAGTTGCCGACCGAAATCGTCGTCGAGGTTGACCACGCGGCACTTCAGGTCATTCCAGGCGAACAGCTTGGCCTTGGCCTCGGCATACGCCTCCATGGTGCCGTGGTAATCCAGGTGATCGCGGGACAGGTTGGTCATCACCGCAACGTCGAACGCCAATGCAGTGACCCGGCCCTGATCCAGACCGTGGGACGACACTTCCATGGCCACGGCTTTGGCCCCGGCCTTTTTCAGGTCGCCAAGGGTCGCTTGCACGGCAATCGGATTCGGCGTGGTGTGCAGGCCGCTTTCCAGCGCGCCATAGAAGCCGGAACCCAGCGTACCGACGATGCCGCAATGCTGACCGAGCAGATCGAGTGCCTGCGCGACCAGTTGGGTCACGCTGGTCTTGCCGTTGGTGCCGGTGACGCCGATCAGGTTCAAGTGATGGCTCGGTTCGCCATAAAAGCGCCCGGCGATGTCGGACAGCTGCGCCGCCAGGCCTTTGACCGGAATCAATGGCACTTCGGTGATCGGCAGCACGGTGGCGCCTTCCACTTCATAGGCAACTGCCGCCGCGCCACGCTGCAAGGCATCGGCGATGTGCGCACGGCCATCGAACTTGCCGCCCGGTACGGCGAGGAACAGATCACCCGCGCGTACGTTGCGGCTGTCCAGCGCCAATTCACGGATCAGCAGATCGTGGCCGGCGTGGGGGAATATCTTGTTCAGACTCAGAGACATCAGCCGCGCCCTCCATTGGCTTTCAGCGGAACGGCCGGCGTAGCGTTGGCCTGTTGGGTGGTCGGCAGGTTGTCCGGGGTCACGTTCATCAGACGCAGGGTGCCGGACATCACACGGCTGAACACCGGCGCCGAAACCAGACCACCAAAGTAACCGGCCTTGGACGGTTCATCGATCACCACCACGATGGCGTAACGCGGATCGCTCATCGGGCCGAAACCGGCAAACAGCGAGCGGTACGAGTTTTCGGCGTAGCCCTTGGTGCCCACCGACGTTTTACGTGCAGTACCCGACTTGCCGGCCACGTGATACGCCGGCACCTGCGCACGGAACACGCCGCGCGGGGCTTCGATCACTTGCTGCAGCATGCCTTGCATGGTCTTCGCGACCGCTTCCGGCAGTACCTGGGTGGTCTGCGGCGGCTTGTCGGTTTTGATCAGGGTCAGCGGTGCCAGACGACCGTTGTTGGCCAGTGCCGAAAACGCGTGAACCAGCTGGATCGCCGTCACGGAAATACCGTAGCCGTAAGACAGCGTCGCAGTTTCGGCCTTGCGCCATTCACGGTAATTCGGCAGGTTGCCGACGCGCTCGCCCGGGAAGCCGAGGCCGGTGTCCTGGCCGAGGCCGACTTTCTGTGCGAGGCGGAAAATGGTTTCGCCACCAATATCGAACGCAACCTTACTCATGCCGACGTTACTGGAATTGATCAGGATGCCGGTCAGGTCGAGTACCGGACCTTCGGTCTTCGACACGTCCTTGATGGTGTATTTGCCGATCTGCAGGGAGCCCGGGTACACCTCGACGGTGTCGCTCGGTTTCCAGCGGCCGGTTTCGATCGCGGCACTCATCGAGATCGCTTTCATGGTCGAACCCGGTTCGAACACGTCGATCATCGCGCGGTTACGCATCATCGCCGGCTGCAGATTGCGACGGTTGTTCGGGTTGTAGGTCGGCTGGTTGACCATGGCGAGAATCTCGCCGGTCTTCACGTCCATGATCACCAGGCTGCCGGCCTTGGCGCCGTTCTCGATGATCGCATTGCGCAGCTCGCGGTTGGCCAGGTATTGCAGACGCAGGTCAATCGACAACGCCAAGGGCTTGCCGGCCTTGGCGTTTTTGGTGACCTGGACATCCTTGATCAGCCGACCGCGCCGATCCTTGATGACCTGCCGCTTGCCCGGGACACCGGCCAGCCACTCGTCGTAGGCCAGCTCGACGCCTTCACGCCCGTGATCGTCAATGTCGGTAAAGCCGACCATATGTGCGGTAACTTCACCGGCCGGATAGAAGCGGCGGAATTCTTCGATGCCGTAAACGCCCGGCACTTTCAGATCGAGCACAGCCTGGCCCTGCTCGGGGGTCAGCCCGCGCACCAGATAAATGAATTCTTTGTTGGCCTGGGCTTCGAGACGTTCGGCCAGGGCTTTCGGATCCTGCCCCAGCGCAGCGGCCAGTGCCGGCCACTTCTCTTTGGCCGTCTGCATTTCCTTGGCGTTGGCCCACAGGGTCGTCACCGGGGTGCTCACGGCCAACGGCTCGCCGTTACGGTCGGTGATCAGACCACGGTGAGCAGGAATCGGAATATGACGCAGACTGCGCGCGTCGCCCTGACCTTTGAGGAAGTCACGGTCAACCACTTGCAGGTCGATGATGCGCCAGCAGATCGCCGCAACCATCACGCCGAGCAGTGCCACCATCAGGCGGAAGCGCCACGGGAAGAGTGCCCCTTCGAGTTTCATCATGGCGCCACCATCTTCACGTCAGCCGCGCCAGGGATGTGCATCTTCAGTTGTTCGGTGGCCAGCACTTCGATGCGGCTGTGCGCAGTCCAGGTGCTTTGCTCGAGAATCAGGCGCCCCCACTCGGCCTGCGCCTTGTCGCGCACGCTGAGTTCGTTATAAAGATTGTTGAGCAACTGCCGGTTCCAGTGCGCGCTGTAAGACACGCCGATGGCCGACACGAGCACGCCGATAAACAGCAGCAGCATGATAAAGCTGCCGCCCGGCAGGGGCTTGGCGAAAAGCTTGCTCACCGCAACTTCTCCGCGACACGCATGACAGCGCTACGGGAACGTGGGTTGGCTTTGAGTTCGGCGTCGGAGGCCGTCTGCGCTTTGCCGTGGATTTTGATTTTCGGTTCGAACGCCACGTGGCGCACGGGCAGGTTGCGTGGCAGGTTGTCAGCTTCGCCTTTCACCAGCTTGCGCATGAACAGTTTGACGATGCGGTCTTCAAGCGAGTGGAAGCTGATGACCACCAGACGGCCACCGATCTCCAGAGCATCCAGGGCGGCTTCGAGGCCGGCTTCCAGATCGCCCAGTTCGTTGTTGACGTGAATGCGCAACCCCTGGAACGCACGGGTCGCCGGGTTCTTGCCCTTCTCCCACGCCGGGTTGGCGACTTTCAAGACTTCGGCAAGATCAGCGGTGCGCTCGAACGGCTTGATGTCGCGGCGCTCGGCCACGGCACGGGCCATGCGCCCGGAGAAACGTTCTTCGCCGTATTCCTTGAACACCCGGGCGATTTCTTCCACCGGCGCGGTGTTGACGAACTCGGCGGCGCTGATGCCACGGGACGGATCCATCCGCATGTCCAGCGGGCCGTCGTTAAGGAAACTGAAGCCGCGCTCGGCGTCGTCGAGCTGCGGCGAAGACACGCCGAGATCGAGCAGGATACCGCTGACCTTGCCGCTCAAACCCTGCTCGGCAACCACCGAACCCAGCTCGGCAAAGCTGCGCTGCACAACGACAAAGCGGCCGTCTTCGGCCGCTAGCGTTTGCCCGGTGGCAATCGCTTGTGGATCTTTGTCGAACCCGATGAGTCGACCGTCCGTCCCGAGCTGGCTGAGGATCAGCCGACTGTGCCCGCCGCGCCCGAACGTACCGTCCAGATAGCAGCCATCAGGACGTACGGCGAGAGCCTCGACGGCTTCGTCAAGCAGTACGGTGATGTGGTTAAAGCCGCTATCAATAGTCACAGGATCAAATCACGCAGTTCGTCAGGCATGGCGCCCGGTTGTTGAATAGCAGCAAGGTCAGCGGCAGACACCGCGTTCCATGCATCCTCGTCCCACAATTGGAACTTGTTCAGTTGGCCCACCAGCATCGCTTTCTTATCAAGCTTGGCGTATTCGCGCAGACGCGGTGGAACCAGAAAACGACCACTGCCGTCGAGTTCGAGGTCGACGGCATTACCAATCAATAAACGCTGCAGGCGACGGTTCTCTTCGCGAAGCGAAGGGAGCGCGCGCAACTTGGTTTCAATGATTTCCCACTCGTCGAGCGGGTAGACACACAGGCACGGATCAACGGCATCAATGGTCACGATCAATTGGCCGGAACTACGCGAAACGAGCTCGTCACGGTACCGGCTCGGCATGGCGAGACGGCCCTTTGCATCGAGACTGATAGCGTTAGCTCCGCGAAACACGTCAGCGTTTCTCCAATTTTTATCGTTTTGAGCTCAAAAAACCCACTTCATGCCACTTTCCGCCACTTGCGCACACTATAGGAATGCGCCCACCACACCGTCAAGGCGCGGATCAAAGGAAAACCCTTACAGAACGGAGATTTAGGAGCTTAAAAGGAGGGGTAACGACAATTTGGCGGACACTTTTGACCAATAACTTGATGCAGCACTGAAAGCTGCGCTCGGAAGTTAAAGTAATTTGTTAAGAGTAAGATTTTTTCGGTATTACAAAAGCGCTTCTACTGTTGATTGAAGCAAGGTGGGAAATGGCTATTACTGCATTTGCCGCTGCCGGACTTTAGCGCAGGCCTGCCGATAATAACCAGCCCTGATGCCATTGATTCAAGCAGGGAAAGAAAAAGGTGGAGAGTCGATCTGTAAGCCGGGTTCTGTCTTGAACAGTCATTCGTCTACGATGGCCATCACTGGACATCTTTAGCAACCTACCCGGTCCCAGCGCGGGCCACGCCTTGGGACCCTATTTGGTCTTGCTCCAAGTGGGGTTTACCTAGCCACGAACTGTTGCCAGTCGTGCGGTGCGCTCTTACCGCACCTTTTCACCCTTACCGGCACCGAAGTGCTTAGGCGGTTATTTTCTGTGGCACTTTCCGTAGGCTCACGCCTCCCAGGCATTACCTGGCACTTCGCCCTATGGAGCCCGGACTTTCCTCCCCCCCCTAATTTTCATAGAGGGCAGCGACTGTCCGATCGACTCTCCGCCGCGCAGGTTAACGGCAGAGCGCCCGAAGAACAAGCGCTAATAGCCGTGAAACCCGTCTGCGCGACGGGTTACCCGCCCTTCTGCTGTTCCAGTGCGACCTGATACAGCACGTTTTTGCGCTCGCCGGTGATTTGCGCGGCCAGAGCGGCGGCACGCTTGAGCGGCATCTCTTCGAGCAACAGATTGAGCACGCGCATCGCTTCGCTGCTGACGGCGTCTTCGGACTCCGGCGCAGACCAGCCGGCGACCAGCACCACACACTCGCCGCGCTGCTGGTTGCTGTCGGACTCGACAAACGCACGCAGCTCAGCCAGCGGCAACCCCTTAAGCGTCTCGAAAGTCTTGGTGATTTCCCGGGCCAGCAATGCCTGACGCTCTCCACCGAACACCGCTTCCATGTCCTGCAGGCATTCGAGAATACGGTGCGGGGCCTCGTAGAAAATCAGCGTGCGCGGCTCTTCTTTGACTGCTTCCAGGCGCGCCTTGCGTCCTACCGACTTGGCCGGCAGGAAGCCTTCGAAGATGAACCGGTCGGAGGGCAGGCCCGCCGCCGACAGCGCCGCGATCAAAGCACAGGCACCCGGCACCGGCACCACATTGATCCCCGCCGCCCGCGCCTGACGCACCAGGTGGTAACCCGGATCGGAAATCAGTGGCGTCCCGGCATCGGAAATCAGCGCGACGTTATCGCCCGCCAGCAAACGGGTAATAAAGCGGCTACCTTCATCACGTTCGTTGTGTTCGTGGCAGGCGGCCAACGGCGTGGCAATGCCGAAGTGCTGCATCAACCGCGCCGAGTGCCGTGTGTCTTCGGCGGCGATCAACGCCACTTCGCGAAGGATTTTCAGAGCCCGGGCGCTGATGTCGTCCAGGTTGCCGATGGGCGTCGCCACCACATAAAGCGAGCCAGCAGCGGAATTCAAAGGACCTGGAGCAGTCAAAGCGCACACCTCGTGTTCGGTAAAAGCCGGCATTGTAGCGCGTCACGAGGCTTGCGAACCGTATGAGCCAAGCGCGGTTTTGCACGCAGTTGTGCGCCGCTGCAACATTTACTCCAGCTAAATTGATTGATTCACGCCAGTAACATCGCGCCCCGGCCAGTGCTTGGGTACAATTCCACGCTAATTTGATCGAGTATCAGGAACACTTACATGATCGCTTGCCTGCGGCTGTTCACTGCCCTCTGCCTCGCTGCCTTGCTGGCGGCCTGCGCCAGCTCCCCTTCCTCCAGCCTTGGCGAACTTCCACGGACTCCGGATGCCAGCATCGAGCAACTGCTCGAACAGGCTACCCAGGCCAAGACGCCGGAAAAAGCCGCGCTGTTGCGCTTGAGTGCGGCAGACCTGGCATATCGCCAGGGCAACGCCGGCCAGTCCGCGCAGATCCTGCAACAAGTGCCGATGGAGCAGTTGAAGCCAGGCCAGCAGATCTTCGCCAGCACCCTGTCCGCTGAGCTGGCGATGACTCGCAATCAGCCGAAAGCCGCGCTGACGGCCCTGAGCCATCCGAGCCTGCAGCATCTGAGCGAAATGCCGGAAGACCAGCAAGTGCGCACCGGCACCGTGCATGCCCGCGCACTGGAAGCCGATGGCCAGACCCTGGCGGCCGCTCGCGAGCGCATCTTCATCGCGCCAATGCTCAAAGGCGAAGCCGCGAGCAAGAACCACGAAGCGATCTGGACCCTGATCGCCTCGCTGCCAACCGATCAACTGCAACCCAATACCTCCGACGATCTCGGTGGCTGGATGGGCCTGGCCTTGGCAGTGAAAACTGCCGGCACCCTGGAACAGCAGCAAGCGGCGATCGATGCCTGGCGCGCGCAGAATCCAAAACACCCGGCTGCGATCAACCTGCCGCTGCCCCTGACCAAACTCAAGGAACTGGCCAGCCAGCCCCTGAGCAAGATCGCCCTGCTGCTGCCGCAAGACGGCCCACTGGCCTCGGTCGGCAAGGCCCTGCGCGAAGGCTTCATGGCGGCGCACTATCAAGCGCAACAGGCCGGCCAGAAGCCGCCCGCCATCGAGTTCTACGACAGCTCCAAGCTGACCTCGATGGACGAGTTCTACCGCAAGGCCCAGGCTGATGGCGTGCAACTGGTGGTCGGCCCGCTGGAAAAACCGCTGGTCAAACAACTGAGCACCCGTCCGCAACTGCCGATCACCACCCTCGCATTGAACTACAGCGAAGGTGATCAGGGTCCGGCGCAACTGTTCCAGTTCGGCCTGGCGGCTGAAGACGAAGCCCGCGAAGTTTCGCGTCGTGCCCGCGCCGACGGCCTGCACCGCGCGGCGATCATGGTGCCGAAAGGCGAATGGGGCGACCGCGTACTGCGCGCGTTCAGCCAGGACTGGCAGGCCAATGGCGGCAGCATCGTCGCCACCGAACGTGTCGATCAGCCGGTGCAACTGGCCCAGCAGATCGCCGACATGTTCCAGCTGCGTCAGAGCGAAGCCCGCGCCAAGAGCCTGCAGAACGCCGCTGGCACCAACGTAGCCGCGCAGCCGTCGCGTCGTCAGGACATCGAGTTCATCTTCCTCGCAGCCACCCCGCAACAGGCGCAGCAGATCAAGCCGACCCTGAACTTCCAGTACGCCGGTGACGTTCCGGTGTACGCAACGTCCCACGTCTACAGCGCCAGCGGCGATGTGAACCAGTACAACGACATGAACGGTGTGCGCTTCTGCGAAACCCCGTGGTTGCTGGAAGCCAATGACCCGCTACGCCAGCAAGTCACCGCGCAATGGCCACAAGCGGCCGGTAGCCTCGGCCGCCTGTACGCCATGGGCGTCGATGCCTACCGTCTGGCACCGCGCCTGGGTCAGTTGAAGGCGCTGCCGGACAGCCGCATCGAAGGTCAGTCGGGCAGCCTGGGCATGACCCAGACCCAACGCGTGGTGCGTCAGTTGCCATGGGCGCAGTTCGTCAACGGTCAGGTTCAACGCCTGCCGGACACCCCGCGCTGATGCCCGACGGCTCCCACCTGCAAAGCGGCAAGGATGCCGAACGCCAGGCGCTCGAGCATCTGCAACACCACGGTCTGCGCCTGCTGGCGCAGAACTGGTCATGCAAACGGGGCGAGCTTGATCTGGTCATGCTTGATGGCGGTACAGTAGTATTCGTCGAAGTCCGCTACAGAAAAAACACTCAATGGGGTGGCGCGCTCGCTAGCATCGATGAGCGCAAACGGCAGAAACTGATTTTCGCCGCACAGTATTTTCTTCAGCGTGAGTCACGCTGGGCCGATTCCCCTTGCCGCTTCGACGTGGTGGCCATCGACAGGCACCCGGATCAGTTGAACTGGTTGCAGAATGCGTTCGATGGTTGATTCTCTGCACACCACCCCGGACACTTTCACCGACAATTTTTGCTCTTTGCTTTGCGGGCTGCACATTCACGTGCCGAACAGCCGCGCTACTTAAGGTCACACAGATGGACATGCAATCCCGAATTCGCCAGCTTTTCCAGGCCAGTATCGACACCAAGCAACAGGCGATGGACGTACTTGCACCGCACATCGAGCAAGCCAGCCAGATCATGGTCAACGCCCTGCTCAACGAAGGCAAAATGCTTTCGTGCGGCAACGGTGGCTCTGCCGGCGACGCCCAGCACTTCTCCTCGGAGCTGCTCAACCGCTTCGAGCGCGAACGCCCGAGCCTGCCAGCCATCGCCCTGACCACCGACAGCTCGACGATCACCTCGATCGCCAACGACTACAGCTACAACGAAGTGTTCTCCAAGCAGATCCGCGCACTGGGTCAACCAGGCGACGTATTGCTGGCGATTTCGACCAGCGGTAACTCGGCAAACATTATTCAGGCGATCCAGGCCGCACATGATCGCGAAATGATTGTCGTAGCATTGACTGGCCGCGATGGCGGCGGCATGGCTTCGCTGCTGCTGCCTGAAGATGTCGAGATTCGCGTACCGGCCCATGTCACTGCACGTATTCAGGAAGTCCATCTGCTGGCGATCCATTGCCTCTGCGATCTGATCGACAGCCAACTGTTCGGGAGTGAAGAATGACCCCTAATCGCCTTGGCCTTCTGGCCTTGACCCTGTGCCTCGGCATCAGCGGCTGCACCTCGGTGGTGAATGCCAGCCGTGAAGCGCCGATTGAAGACGACCGCGGCACCCGAACCTTCGGCAGCAAAATCGACGACTCGCTGATCGAGACCAAAGTCGGCGTCAACGTGGCCAAGGCCGACCCAGGCCTGGACAAGGACTCGCATATCGTCGTCACCAGCTTCAACGGCGTGGTGCTGCTCGCCGGCCAGACGCCGCGCGAAGACCTCAAGGCCAAGGCTGAACAGGCCGCCGCCAACGTCCAGCGCGTGAAGAAGGTGCACAACGAGCTGCAAGTGATTGCGCCGTCGAGCTTCCTCGCCCGCCAGAACGACGCCTGGCTGACCACCAAGATCAAGACCCAGATGCTGACCGATGCCAGCATTCCCGGCTCGCGCATCAAGGTCGTGACCGAGAACGGTATCGTCTATCTGCTGGGCCTGCTGACCAAGCAGGAAGCCCAACAGGCGACCAACCTGGTGCAGAGCGTTTCCGGTGTGCAGAAAATCGTGAAGCTGTTCGAATACATCGACTGATACGCGACGAGCAGATACAAAAAAGGCGATCCATCCGGATCGCCTTTTTTATTACTTCACCACTTTCAAGCTTGGCCGGCCGCTTGGTCGCGGCGGCTCGCTGCCCGGTGGCGGCAAGTCGTCATCGGGCTCGATATCGTCTTCGTCATCCATCGGCGACTCGAGATCGAACACCATGCCCTGCCCGTTCTCCCGGGCGTAGATGCCCAGAATCGCGCTGATTGGCACATACAGACTGTGCGGAACGCCACCGAAGCGACCCTCGAAGGTCACCACGTCGTTGTCCATGTGCAAGTGCCGCACGGCGCTGGGCGAAATGTTCAGGACAATTTGCCCGTCACTGGCGAAGCCCTGCGGCACCTGCACTGCCGGGTATTCGGAATTGACCAGCATGTGCGGGGTGCAATCGTTATCCACAATCCACTCGTAGAGCGCGCGGACCAGATAAGGTCGACTGGAGTTCATAGCGGCTCCTTAAGCCTTAGCGCATATCGCGTTCGACGCCAGACAGACTCGCCTGGAAAGCCTCACGCGCAAACTGGCGCTCCATATAATCAAGCAGCGGCTTGGCCGGCCGCGGCAGTTCAATACCCAGAATCGGCAAACGCCAGAGTATTGGCAATAGGCAGCAATCCACCAGACTTTGTTCCTCACTGAGGAAAAACGGCTTGTCGGCAAATAGCGGCGACACGCCCGTCAGGCTTTCACGCAATTCCTTACGCGCCACGACACGCGCGGCCTCCTTGGACTTGGGATCAAGAATCAGATCCACCAGACCACACCAGTCGCGCTGAATACGGTGAATCAGCAGACGGCTATTGGCACGCGCCACCGGATAAACCGGCATCAGTGGCGGATGCGGGTAACGCTCATCCAGATATTCCATCACCACGGTCGACTCCCACAACGCCAGGTCGCGATCGACCAGTGTCGGGAGACTGCCGTAAGGGTTCACCTCAATCAGTTTAGGCGGCTGGCGACCAGCTTCCACGTAAATGATTTCGGCGCTGACACCCTTCTCTGCAAGCACGATGCGCACTCGGTGGGAATAGTGGTCGGCGGGGTCGGAGTAACAGGCCAACCGATTGGTCACGCCCATGGCGATCCTCCTCGCTTGTTGAAATTATCGGAACCGGAAAAACGCGCGCGCCCAAAGGGCGCCTCCCGCAATCTCTGGCGAACCAGACCTTGCGTTATCGGAGGAACCCTTGGGCGCGCGCGATTAACAGCAATGCTTGAAGCGTATCAGTGCACGTCTTTCCAGTATTCACGCTTGAGCAGGTAGGCGAACACAAAGAAGAACGCCAGGTACAGCAAGACGTAAGTACCGATGCGCTGATGTTGCAGCTTAACCGGGTTAGCCGAGTAAGCCAGGAAGGTTACCAGATTCTTGACCTTCTCATCGAACTGCTCTTCGTTCAGAGCACCGGATTTCGGCACGATGGTCAACTGATCGCACGCTTCATGGGTCAGCGGCGTACCGGTCAGCGGATCGTATTGCTTCTTGCCGTCCTCGACGATCTGCACTTGCTTGCAGCCAACCACCTGACGCCCTTGCAGGCCGACCAGCACGTTAGGCATGCCGACGTTCGGGAAGACCTTGTTGTTCACGCCCCAAGGACGTGCCGGATCTTCGTAGAACGAGCGCAGGTAACCGTAGAGCCAGTCAGTGCCACGCACGCGAGCCACCAAAGTCAGGTCCGGCGGCGCAGCACCGAACCAGGTCTTGGCGTCCGCCGGCTGCATGCCGATGTTCATGTGGTCGCCGATCTTGGCGCCAGTGAACACCAGCTTCTCGAGCATCATTTCGTGGGGAATGCCGAGGTCATCGGCCACCCGCTCGTAACGCTGGAACTTGGCACTGTGGCAACCCATGCAATAGTTGGCGAAGGTTCGCGCGCCATCTTGCAGGGCAGCCTTGTCGGATACATCGATGTCGACTTTTTCCAGCTCCGGACCACCGTGTTCGGCGGCGAAAGACAGCACGGGCAGAGCAGCAAAAATCAGAGCAAAAAATAACTTTTTCATCAGCCAGTCACCCTTTCCGGAACCGGTTTGGTCTTCTCGAGCCTGGTGTAGAACGGCATCAGAATGAAGTAGGCGAAGTACAGGAAGGTGCAGATCTGCGACACCAGCGTGCGCTCCGGCGTCGGGGCCAGTACGCCCAGAATGCCGAGGATCACGAAGGAAATGCAGAACACCACCAGCCAGATTTTGCTCATCCAGCCCTTGTAACGCATCGATTTGACCGGGCTGCGATCCAGCCACGGCAGCACGAACAGCATGGCAATCGAGGCGCCCATGGCGATCACGCCCATGAGTTTGTCCGGGATCGCACGCAAGATCGCGTAGAACGGTGTGAAGTACCAGACCGGTGCAATGTGCTCAGGCGTCTTGAACGGGTTGGCTTGCTCGAAGTTTGGTTTTTCGAGGAAGTAGCCGCCCATTTCCGGGAAGAAGAACACGATAAAGCAGAAGATGAACAGGAACACCACTACGCCGACGATGTCTTTCACGGTGTAGTACGGATGGAAGGCAATGCCATCCAGCGGGACACCGTTTTCGTCTTTGTGCTTCTTGATGTCGACGCCATCAGGGTTGTTCGAGCCGACTTCGTGCAGCGCCAGAATGTGCAGCACCACCAGACCAAGAATCACGATCGGCAGCGCCACGACGTGCAGGGCGAAGAAGCGGTTCAGGGTAATCCCGGAGATCAGGTAGTCACCCCGAATCCACTGGGTCAGGTCGTTACCGATCACCGGAATCGCACCGAACAGCGAGATGATCACCTGGGCACCCCAGTAGGACATCTGACCCCAAGGCAGCAGATAACCCATGAAGGCCTCGGCCATCAGCGCCAGGTAGATCAGCATGCCGAATACCCAGACCAGTTCACGTGGTTTCTGGTACGAACCGTAGAGCAGGCCACGGAACATGTGCAGATAGACCACGATGAAGAACGCCGAGGCGCCGGTGGAGTGCAGCAGACGCAGGATCGAGCCGTACTCGACATCGCGCATGATGTATTCGACGGAAGCGAACGCCTCTTCTGCCGACGGCGTGTAGCTCATCGTCAGCCAGACACCGGTGACGATCTGATTGACCAGCACCAGCAGCGCCAGCGAGCCGAAGAAATAGAAGAAGTTGAAGTTTTTTGGTGCGTAATACTTGCTGAGATGGTCTTCCCACATTTTGGTCGCAGGGAAGCGCGCATCAACCCAATCCATGAACTTGCTCATCACGCTTTCTCCGTATCGACGCCAATGACAATCAGGTCATCGGTCTCATAGGAATGCGGGGGAACTGGCAGGTTCAAAGGCGCGGGTTGCGACTTGTAGACGCGGCCAGCCAGATCGTAGTGGGAGCCGTGGCAAGGGCAGAAATAGCCACCGACCCAGTCTTTACCCAGATCTGCAGGCGCCACTTCGGGACGGAAGGTTGGTGAGCAACCCAAGTGAGTGCAGATCCCGATCAGCAGGAGAATTTCCGGCTTGATCGAACGCACTTCAGGGTCGACATAGGTGGGTTGCGTGGAGTTTTTGGAAGTCGGATCGGAGAGCTGGCCCTCGATCTTCTTGAGATTCCCCAGGATTTCCGCAGTACGGCGGACAATGAACACCGGCTGGCCGCGCCACTCGGCAATCATCTGCTGTCCTGGCTCGATCTTGCTGACATTCACTTTCACCGGTGCACCGGCGGCTTTCGCCTTGGCACTGGGAAACCATGACCCCACGAACGGGACCGCAGCCCCCACCGCTCCTGCAGCACCCACCACGGATGTGGCTGCTACCAAGAAGCGACGCCGGCCTGCATTCACGCCGTCATTGCTCATTCAGTCCTCTCCCATCAGCTTTGTGGCCTGTTAAATCAGGCGTCTACTAAATTGAAACTATGTACTTATAAAAATTTTGCCGAATGGTAATGAAAACCCCCAATTCTGACAAGGTAATTACCCGGAGGGCTGGCCCTCAAGCCTTGTAGTATAGGGGGTCTACGAATGTGGCAAGTTGTCACAGCGCAATTATTCAAGAAATCGCACGCATAAAAAAACGCCCGGTTCCGTGAGGAATCGGGCGTTCTTTTTGAACGTGGAAGCGAAATTAACGCTTCGAGTACTGCGGACGCTTACGCGCTTTACGCAGACCAACTTTCTTACGTTCAACTTCACGGGCGTCGCGAGTAACGAAGCCAGCTTTGCGCAGAGCGCTACGCAGGGTTTCGTCGTAGTCCATCAGAGCGCGAGTGATGCCGTGGCGGATTGCGCCAGCCTGACCACTTACACCACCACCGATGACAGTGACGTAGATGTCGAACTTCTCGACAGTCTCGGTCAGTTCCAGCGGCTGACGAACTACCATGCGGGCAGTTTCGCGGCCGAAGAACGAGTCCAGGGAGCGGTTGTTGATGGAGATGTTACCAGTACCCGGACGCAGGAAAACGCGTGCGGTTGCGGTCTTGCGACGGCCAGTGCCGTAATTTTGAGTCGCCGACATAATGAACTATTCCGTTAAATCTTCAGTTCTTGGGGCTGCTGAGCAGTATGAGGGTGTGCAGCGCCCGCATAGACTTTCAGCTTACGGTACATGTCGCGACCCAGCGGGTTCTTAGGCAGCATGCCTTTGACCGCGGTCTCGATCACGCGCTCAGGGGCCTTGGCGATCAGCTTTTCAAAGTTGATCGACTTGATGCCGCCCGGGAAACCGGAGTGGGAGTAGTACATTTTGTCAGTGGTTTTAGCACCGGTAACACGGATCTGCTCAGCGTTGATTACGACGATGTAGTCGCCGGTGTCAACGTGAGGAGTGTACTCAGGCTTGTGCTTGCCACGCAGACGGCTCGCGATTTCGGTGGCCAGACGACCCAGGGTCTGACCAGCAGCGTCGACGACAAACCAGTCGCGCTTTACTGTTTCCGGTTTAGCAGTAAAAGTTTTCATTCTTTATAGCCTCAGGGGCCGCCCTGTAAATTAGACGGCGGATCTTACTGAATAGTGCGTACTTTGACAAGTCAAAGGCAGCCGGATACAGACGCTTTCGGGGGCTCGGGTCGGCGCGTCCGTTCAACGGCAAGATTCTTCGGCGGCGGCGCATCACTTCCACTGCAGAAAGAGGTCGGCAATTATGCAGATTGCGAAAAAATTTTCAACCTGCTTTTATGATTGTTTTGCCCAAGGAGCACCCGATGGACTATCGCCAGCTAGGCCGTACCGACCTGAACGTGAGTGCAATCTGCCTCGGCACCATGACCTGGGGCGAGCAAAACACTGAAACTGAAGCCTTCGCCCAGATCGAACGGGCCAAGGAAGCCGGGATCAATTTCATCGACACCGCCGAGATGTACCCGGTGCCGCCGAAAGCCGACACCTACGCCACCACCGAGCGCTACATCGGCAATTACTTCAAGCGTCGCGGCGACCGCGCCGACTGGATCCTAGCCAGCAAGATCGCCGGCCCCGGCAACACCATCGACTACATCCGCGACAAGAACCTGCGCCACAATCGCCAGCACATCACCGCCGCGGTGGATGCCAGCCTCGAGCGCCTGCAGACCGATTACATCGACCTTTATCAATTGCACTGGCCAGAGCGCAGCACCAACTTTTTCGGACAGCTGGGCTACAAGCACAAGATCGAGGCCAACCTGACGCCGCTCGAAGACACCCTCGAAGCCCTCGACGAGCAGGTCAAGGCCGGCAAGATCCGCCATATCGGCCTGTCCAACGAAACCCCGTGGGGCACCATGCGTTTTCTTGCCCTGGCCGAAGCCCGTGGCTGGCCGCGTGCGGTGTCGATCCAGAACCCGTACAACCTGCTCAACCGCAGCTTCGAAATCGGTCTGGCGGAAATCGCCATCCGTGAACAGTGCGGCCTGCTCGCCTACTCGCCGCTGGCGTTCGGTTTCCTGTCCGGCAAGTACGAAGGTGGCGCTCGTCCACCGAAAGGTCGCCTGAGCCTCTACAGCCGCTTCAGCCGCTATTTCAACGCGCAATCAGAAGCAGCCTGCAGCCGTTATGTGGCCCTGGCCCGTGAACACGGCCTGGATCCGGCGCAAATGGCGCTGGCGTTCGTCACCCAGCAACCGTTCGTCACCAGCAACATCATTGGTGCGACGACGCTTGCGCAACTGGACAGCAACATTGCCAGTTTTGATCTGAAACTTTCCGATGAAGTGCTGGCAGGGATCGAGGCGATTCACAAGGATCATCCGAATCCGGCACCTTGATCGACCGCTAAAAGCTTCGCGAGCAAGCCCGCTCCCACAGAGGCTCACCGCACCTATGGGAGCGAGCCTGCTCGCGAAGAGGCCCGTCAATGCAGCGAAGATCAAAGCGACCGCGCAATGATCTCCTTCATGATTTCATTGGTGCCGGCATAGATGCGCTGCACGCGCGCATCCGCCCACGCCCGGGCCACCGGGTATTCCCACATGAAGCCGTAGCCGCCATGCAACTGCACGCACTCGTCGAGCACCTTGCATTGCAGGTCGGTGCCCCAGTATTTGGCCATCGCCGCTGTCGGAACGTCGAGCTTGCCCTGCAGATGCAGCTCCAGGCACTTGTCGACAAATACTCGGCCGATCTGAATCTCGGTAGCCATTTCCGCCAGTTTGAAGCGGGTGTTCTGGAAGTCGGCAATCGCCTTGCCGAACGCTTTGCGATCACGGGTGTAATCCAGCGTCCATTGCAGTGCCGCTTCGGCTGAGGCCAGACCACCAATCGCCACGGTCAGACGCTCCTGCGGCAATTCCTGCATCAAATAAGCGAACCCTGCCCCGGCCTGACCCAACAGGTTTTCCTTGGGAACACGCACGTCCTGGAAGAACAATTCCGACGTGTCCTGGGCCTTCATTCCGACCTTCTCCAGGCGTTTGCCCTTCTCGAAGCCCGGCGTATTCGCTTCTACCACAAACAGGCTGGTGCCCTTGGCGCCGGCCTTCGGATCAGTCTTGGCGACCACGATCACCAAATCAGCGAGGAAGCCGTTGGTGATGAAGGTCTTCGAGCCGTTGATCACGTACTCGTCGCCATCCAGCACCGCCGTGGTCTTGACCCCTTGCAGGTCGGAACCGGCACCCGGTTCGGTCATGGCAATCGCACTGACCATCTCGCCAGAGACCAGTTTCGGCAGGTATTTGTGCTTAAGCGCTTCGCTGCCGTAATGCAGGATGTACGGTGCGACGATGTCCGAATGCAGCGAAAAGCCGATACCGGTCAGACCCAAGCGACCGACCTCTTCGATCACCACCGCGCTGTACAGAAAGTCCGCGCCCAGGCCGCCGTATTCTTCCGGCAGGTGTGAGCAGAGCATCCCCGCCTCCCCGGCCTTGTTCCACAGCTTGCGGTCGATGTGGCCTTGTTTCTCCCATTGCGCATGGAACGGCACAGCCTCTTTTTCGAGGAAGGTTCGTACGCTGTCGCGGAACAATTCGTGCTCGGAGCTGAACAAGGTTCTGGGGATCATGCGGCACCTTTCATTCTTGTTGGAGGAATATGACCTTCAGAGACTAAGCCTCACCTCCGACACAGGACACTGGACACATCCGACAAAAAATAAGACGATCCAGCCGTCTGGTGACCACTTTCCCTTATAAAAACAAAACAAAAGTTGAATTATGTCCAAGCAAGTCTCCACGCCCTTGCGGCGCGTCAGCATCCTGGCAATCGACCGGGTTTTCGCATCCACTCTCATGCAGGCCAAGGATTTCTTCCATCTGGCCAGCCTGCGTTACGGCAAACAACTGGGCCACGGCCTGACACCGGCGTTTGAAACCCGCCTGGTCAGCCCCGACGGCAAACCGGTGAACAGCTTCAGTGACGTGATGATGCCGGTGGACGGCGGCCTGGAAAACGCCGACGTCATCATCCTCCCGGCGTTCTGGGACGACTTTGAAACCCTGTGCGGCCGTTATCCACAAATCCTGCCGTGGCTGCGCGAGCAGCATGCCCGCGGCGCCGTGCTCTGCGGCGAAGCCACCGGGGTATTCTGGCTGGCCGAGGCCGGACTGCTCAATGGCAAGGAAGCGACCACCTACTGGCGTTTCTTCAATGCCTTCGCCGAGCGCTTCCCCAAGGTGTACCTCAATCAGGACAAGCACCTGACCGACGCTGACAACCTGTATTGCGCCGGCGGCACCACTTCGGCCTGCGATCTCTATATCTACCTGATCGAACGCTTCTGCGGCGCCAACGTGGCGCAAGCCGTGGCCCGCGACATTCTGTATGAAGTGCAGCGCAGCTATTCGCCGGGACGTATAGGGTTCGGTGGGCAGAAGTTGCACCAGGACGTGATCATCCTGCAGATCCAGCACTGGCTCGAAGAGCATTTCGCCGACAAGTTCCGCTTCGAAGACGTGGCCCGCGAGCACGGCATGAGCATCCGTAATTTCATGCGCCGCTTTCAGACTGCGACTGGCGACAAGCCGCTGCACTACCTGCAACGGTTGCGTATAGAGACCGCCAAGGGCTTGCTGTCCGGCAGCCGCAAGAGCATCAAGACCATCAGTTATGAGGTCGGCTACGACGATGCGAGCTTCTTTGCGCGGCTGTTCCGCCAGCACACCGAGTTGTCGCCGAATCAGTATCGGCAGCAGTTTCAGCAGGCTGCATAACCCTCCCAGAACAGCGCAGTACCCCTGTGGGAGCGAGCCTGCTCGCGAATTCGGTTTCACATTCAACAAAACTGTTGGCTGACACACCGCCTTCGCGAGCAGGCTCGCTCCCACAGGGGAAATCAGTGCCAATAAAAAGGGCCTGCAATTGCAGGCCCTTTTTTTGTATGCCGAATCTGTTTAAGGCTTGTGCGCCCGCGACAGGAATTCGTGCGATTGCATCTCCAGCAGACGGCTGAGCGTACGCTGGAATTCAAACGTCAGGCGTCCGCCGGTGTACAAGTCTTTCAGCTCGACTTCGGCAGAAATGATCAGCTTGACGTTGCGGTCGTAGAACTCGTCGACCATGTTGATGAAACGCCGGGCGATGTCATCAGTGGTGACGCTCATCTGCTCGACGCCACTGAGCAGCACGGCGTGGAAGATCTTGCCCAGTTCGATGTAATCGTTCTGGCTGCGTGGGCCGTCGCACAATTCGCGGAAGTCGAACCAGGCCACGTCGTCGCAGGTGCGCAGGGCACGGATTTCGCGGTTCTCGATGATCAGCACATCGTTTTCCACCGCTGCCGTGCATTCCGGCGTCAGTGCCTTGAAGCTCTTGCGCAGGCTTTCGTGCGCGGCTTCATCCAGCGGATAGTGGAACAGCTCCGCTTGTTCGAGGTGACGCAGACGGTAGTCGACGCCGCTGTCGACGTTGACGATTTCGGTGTTCTGCTTGATCAACGCGATGGCCGGCAGGAAGCGCGCGCGCTGCAGACCGTCCTTGTACAGGCCGTCCGGAACGATGTTCGAGGTCGCGACCAGGGTCACGCCGTTCTTGAACAGCTCTTCCATCAGCGTGCCGAGGATCATCGCGTCGGTGATGTCCGAAACGAAGAATTCATCGAAGCAGATCACTCGCGACTCGGCCGCAAAGCGCTTGGCGATGATGGTCAGCGGGTTTTTCTCGCCGCCGAGGGTTTTCATCTCTTCGTGCACACGCTTCATGAAGCGGTGGAAGTGGGTGCGGGTCTTTTCCTTGAACGGCAGCGCTTCGAAGAAGGTGTCGACCAGATAAGTCTTGCCGCGACCCACGCCGCCCCAGAAGTACAGGCCCTTGACCGGCGTCTGATCCTTCTTGCCAAACAGCTTGCCCAGCAAACCCGGCTTGTTCTGCTCGGCCGCGATCAGATCGTCGTACAGGCGCTGCAGATGACGCACGGCAGTTTCCTGCGCGGCGTCATGGAAGAAGTCCGGGCGTTTCAGATCAGCTTGATATCGTTCTAGGGGCGTCATAATTCGTTAGCAAGGCAACAAAAACGGGCCGTCACTGTAGCGACGGCCCGTAGGAATGGCAATCAGCCCTTGGTCGGGCCGCGCCGCGGATTAGTCCTGAACCGGGGTCAGTGCAACGCGCAGAGCTTCGACAGCCGCGTCCCGCGCAGCAGCATCGGCGAACGCCGGGCTGTCGCCAACGCACTCGCCTTCCAGCCACACGCTGAAGCTCAGGTCTTGATTGCGGATGTCCAGCGCCTGACCGGATTGCAGTTGCTTGGTCACTTGGCCGGCGGTTTTGCCGTCGGCAAAGTTGCGCGACAGCAATAGTTGCTCGCCATCAGCCGCCAGCAGACGGAAGCGGAAGCTGCCGTCGTCTTCACGGAAGCTCACGAAACGTGCAGCTTTCACGGCTTTCTTTTTGGTGGTCGCCGCGACTTGCACCTGATTGACGAACGAACGCAGGCCGACCGCTTCACGCAGTTCGTTGAGGAACGGCGTCGCCACCGCACGAGCCTTTTTCGCGCCGTGTTGCAGGATGTCTTCCAGATCCGCCGGGCGCTCGATCAACTGGTGATAGCGCTCGCGGGACTCGCCCAGTTCATTGTCGAGCAACTGGAACAGACGATTCTTCGCCTCGCCCCAACCCAGACCGCCGAGCAGTTCGCTGCGGAATTCGTCCGCCTGCGCCGGTGTGGCGAACGCCTGAAACAGAGTGAACAGGTGCGAGTTGTCCGGATCTTTGGCTTCGCCCGGCGCTTTGGAGTCGGTGACGATCCGCGAGATCGCGTCCTTCATCTCTTTGGCGCTGGAGAACAGCGGGATGGTGTTGTCGTAGCTCTTCGACATCTTGCGCCCGTCGAGGCCGGGCAAGGTCGCCACGCTTTCCTCGATCAGCGCTTCAGGCATGGTGAAGAACTCCTTGCCTTGGCCGAACAGGTGGTTGAAGCGCTGACCGATGTCACGGGCCATTTCCACGTGCTGGATCTGGTCGCGACCGACCGGCACCTTGTGCGCGTTGAACATCAGAATGTCCGCCGCCATCAGCACCGGGTAGCTGTAGAGGCCCATGGTGATCCCAGAATCCGGGTCCTCGCCGGTTTCGACGTTCTTGTCCACCGAGGCCTTGTAGGCGTGCGCCCGGTTGAGCAAGCCTTTGGCGGCGACGCAGGTCAGCAGCCAGGTCAGCTCGGGGATTTCCGGGATGTCGGACTGGCGATAGAAGGTCACACGGTCGACATCCAGGCCACCGGCCAGCCAGGTCGCGGCGATTTCCAGACGCGAGCGCTGGATGCGCAGCGGGTCATCGCATTTGATCAGGGCGTGGTAGTCGGCCAGGAAGTAGAACGAATCGGCATTGCTGTCGCGGCTGGCGAGGATCGCCGGGCGGATGGCGCCGGCGTAGTTGCCCAGGTGCGGCGTGCCGGTGGTGGTGATGCCGGTGAGGATACGGGTACGGTTCGTCATGGGTAATCGCTTGTCAGACTGCAATCAATTCGAGAGACGCGGCAGGATCAGATCCTTGAGATCGGTCAGCTTGCCATGAAAAAAGTGTCCGCATTCTGCCACTTTCAGCAGCTCATGGGGGCGCTGGAGTTTTTCCGACCAGTCGTAGACCAACTGCGGATCGATCACTTCGTCGGTTTCCGGCTGGATCACGGTCAGCTCGCCGTGCTGTGGCAGTTGATCCTGATCGCCCAGGCGCATCACCGCCGGCGCGACCATGAACAGCTGCTTGAGCTGCACGCCTTGGGCTTCGAGACGACCGCCGAGACTTGCTGCAACAAATCCACCGAAGGAGAAACCGAACAGGGTCAGCGGCAGCTCCGGATGCTTTTCCAGTAGCCATGCTGCGGCAGCCTGAGCGTCGTCGACTTCACCGCTGCCCATGTCGTGGGAGCCTTCGCTGGCACCGACGCCGCGATAGTTGAAGCGCAAGGTGATCAAACCTGCGTCGCGCGCGGTGCGCTGCAGGGTCGAGACGACCTTGTTGAGCATGGTGCCGCCCTGCACCGGGTTCGGATGGCAGATCAGCGCGATGCCGACTGGCTGCTCGTTATCGAGGTACAGCGCTTCGATTTGGCCGACTGGGCCGGCAATCACTACAGGGGTTTCACGCATCAGCAAGGAAGGAACTCCGTGACCTCGAATCGGGTCGACTCGTCTAGCAAATTGTCTGTGCCAATCTATTGCGAGTGAATCGCGGTATACAGCGCAGGTTCGAGCCGTTAACGTAAAGCAAAGCCGTTTATAGAGGAAGGACTCGTGGAACACTCGCTCTTAGTTTGGTTGTTACCGACTCTTGCCCTGGTTGTGGGTGTCGCCATTGGATTCCTGATCGCTCGCGTCGCACCGAATGCCGCGCCGAGCCGCACGCAGCGTCAACTGGATGATATCCAGGAGCGTTTCGACAGCTATCAAAACGAGGTGGTCACCCACTTCAACAGCACCGCGATGCTGGTCAAGAAGCTGACCCAGAGCTATCAGGAAGTGCAGGATCATCTCGCCGAGGGTGCCAACCGCCTGGCCCTGGACGAGCAGACCCGTCAACGCCTGATCGCCGCTTTGCACGCCGATGCCGCGCAGGCACCGCGCGAACGCCTGACGCCGCCGCGCGATCAGGAGCCGCCACGCGACTACGCACCGAAAGCCCCGAACTCGCCTGGCATGCTCGATGAGCATTATGGTTTGAAGAAGTAATCAGTCTTCGCTGCAAGCAAATAGCCCCCGGACAATTCGGTTGTCCGGGGGCTTTTTTTGTATCTGATGATTTGAGGGTGATTGGTCCGGCCCCTTCGCGAGCAAGCCCGCTCCCACAGGGTCATGTGGTGAACGCAGATTCTGTGAACAACACCCATCCCTGTGGGAGCGGGCTTGCTCGCGAAAGGGCCAGCACGGGCAACCCAAAAAAATGCCCGGTCACAAGACCGGGCATTTCTTCACTCAAGCATTCACTTACGGATACTGCTGAACCGTCCCCGGCTGTTGCTGCTGACCACCATACTGCTGACCTGGAATCGCTTTCAGGTTGACCTCGACGCGGCGGTTCTGCGCGCGGCCATTGACGTCACCGTTGCTGGCAATCGGGTTATCCGGGCCGGCGCCACGGGCCGAGAGGTTGGCACCGCTGACACCTTGCGAGGTCAGGTAGGTGGCCACGCTCTGCGCACGACGCTGAGACAGGTCCATGTTGTGCTGGCGGCTGCCGGTGCTGTCGGTGTAGCCGACGATTTCGATCTGGTTCTGGTTGAACTCTTTCAGCGAGTTCGCCAGATTGTTCAGCGGCTGATAGAAGCTTGGCGCGATGTTCGCCGAGTCGGTGGCGAAGGTAATGTTGCCTGGCATGATCAGTTTGATCTGGTCGCCCTGGCGCTGCACTTCAACCCCGGTGTTGGCCATGCTGGCGCGCAGCTTTTTCTCTTGCTGGTCGGCGTAGTAACCGTAACCGGCCGCCGAGGCACCAACGACCGCCGCGCCGATCAAGGCACCCTTGCCACGGCTGTTGTGGTCGATGGCGGCACCTGCCAAGGCGCCGGCCAGCGCACCGAGACCGCCGTACTTGGCGGTTTTGCTCATGCCTTGCGAGCCACCGTCGGCCTGCCCCTGATTGTCATACGGGTTGGGCGAGGCGCAGCCGGCCAACATGGCCACAGCGGTAGCAACAATAATCAAACGAGGCGTGGTGAACATGAAGAGCTCCTGGTTTTTTTCGCATTCTGTGTGGCAGCGGCCCTAGGCAATAGACCTGTGCGGGCGTTGGATCATGACAATGCCGAAAAATTCCGCCGCACACTCATGACAAAATGTTTAGGCGCGCACGAACGGGTTTTCCCGCATTTCATCCCCGAGACGCGTGTCCGGACCATGCCCGGCAACCACGATTGCGTCTTCGTCGAGGGTGTACAGCCGCTGCTTGATCGATCGCACGATGGTCGCCTGATCGCCGCCCCACAAATCCGTGCGCCCTACTCCGCGACGAAACAGCGTGTCGCCGGCAATCAACAGCTTAGCCTCGGAAAACCAAAAGCTCATGGAACCGGGCGTATGTCCCGGCGTATGCAGCGCCACGCCGCAGCCGCAGGCCAGTTCTTCATCGTCGCTCAACCAGCGATCCGGCGACGGCACCGGCGTGTAGGGCACACCGAACATCTGGCATTGCATTTCGAGGTTGTCCCACAGGAACTGGTCTTCCTTGTGCAGGTGCAGGGTCGCGCCAGTCTTTTCTTTCATCTGCCCGGAGGCGAGGAAATGATCGAGATGCGCGTGGGTGTGGATGATACTGACCACTTTCAGACCATGGGCATCGAGGCGCGCCATGATCAGATCGGGGTTGCCGCCGGGATCGACGACGATGGCTTTTTTAGTGATCGGGTCGCCGATGATCGTGCAGTTGCATTGCAGCGGGCCGACGGGGAAGGTTTCGCGGATGAGTGTAGAGCTGAGAGCAGTCATGAAAAATCCTGGACGAACGGTCGTGAGGCTTATTTCAGAATTCTACTGCAGATGCCGATACAGATCGCCCGGTCAGTTATTTGACGCCACCAATCCGAAAAATGATGGCTCAATGATGTCAAATGTATTGTTTCTGGTGCAAAATCGCATTTTTTTGTAGCGGTCGCATTCAGGAAGGGCCGCAGCGCGCTCAGGAAATCCCCGCATGCCTACGCCCTTGACGTACTCCTTCACGTTTCCCGCTTCACTGACTGGCAACGCGCTCGTCGACAGCCTTATTGCCGGTAAATTCTGGCTCGGATCCGACTGGAATCCATTCGGGGCGACCAACCTCAGCTATAGCTTCATGGCTCCGGGGACTTCGTACTTCGCCACCAATTACAGTCCCAAGAACGAATACAACGCACTGTATGAACTGACGACCGCGCAGAAGACTTCGATTATCGGGGCCCTGGGGGCGTGGAGTGCCGTTGCCAACATCAATTTCACCCTGACCAGCGATAACCTGGGCACTGTGGGTGATCTGCGCTTCGGTGGCTATCGGTTGATGGACAACAAAACGGCGGCGTGGGCTTACTTTCCTGACAACTTGCCCGCTGCGGGCGATGTATGGGTCGGGATGGCTACCGATGATCCGAATCCGGTCAAAGGCACCTACGACTACCTGACTTTTGTGCATGAAATCGGACATGCCCTGGGTCTCAAGCATCCTTTCGATACAAGTGCAGCCAACAAACAATTGCTCGATCCGTCGTTTGATGACGTTCACTTCACCGTGATGAGTTACAACAGCAACTATTCCTATCAGCCAACGACGCCAATGGTGCTGGACATCATTGCGATGCAAAGCCTGTATGGCGCCAATATGCTTTGGCAAACCGGCGACAACGTTTACAAATGGGATGCCAACCAGTCCGTCTTCGAGACGATCTGGGACGCAGGTGGCAATGACACCATTGATGGCAGCAACCAGCTCGCAGCCGTCAACATCAATTTGAATGAGGGCGCCTACAGCCAGATCGGTAAAGCCTTCACCGACCTCAACACCAACACCTTGATCAATGATGGTCTCGGGATCGCGATTGGCGCCAAGATCGAGAACGCTATCGGATCAGCCTTTAATGACGTGTTGACCGGTAATAGCCTGGATAACCTGCTGGATGGCAGAGCGGGCGCCGACACTATGTCCGGTGGTGGTGGCAACGACACCTATATCGTCGACAACGTCGGAGATGTGGTGATCGAGATCGGCACCTCCCCGACCGAAATCGATACAGTCATTGCCGCACTGAATTACTCACTGGGCAACAACCTCGAAAACCTCGTTCTGTGGGGCAGCGATAACCTCAACGGCACCGGCAACGCCCTGAACAACACCATTACCGGCAACACCGGCAACAACATCCTTGACGGGGGAGCAGGTGCCGACACCCTGATTGGTGGCACCGGCAACGATACTTATATCGTCGACAACGCCAACGATGTCGTGGTCGAAACCAGCACCCTGGCCAACGAAATCGATACTGTCATGGCCTCGCTGAGCTACACCCTCAGTGCCAACGTGGAAAACCTGACCCTCACCGGTACCGGTAACTTCAACGCCAGCGGCAACGCCCTCAACAACGTGCTGATCGGCAACAGCGGCAACAACATCCTGATCGGTGGCGACGGTCTGGACACCATGATCGGCGGTGCCGGTAATGACACCTATCTGGTCGATCAGGCCGGTGAACTGGCGCTGATTCAGGAACTGGCCAACGAAGGCCTGGACACCCTGTACGTCAACTACACCCCGACAGCCCAGACCGGCACCGTCGACCTGAACAGCACCAGCCTGCGCAACATCGAGAACGTCACCCTTGGCGCCACCGGCACCTTCACCGTACTGGGCAACGATCTGAACAACACCCTGCTCGGCAACGCCCTGGCCAACAACCTGCAAGGCGGGGCCGGTAACGACCTGCTTAATGGCGGGGCAGGAGCCGATACCCTCAGTGGCGGTACGGGCGATGACACTTACATCGTCGACAATGCCAACGACGTGGTCATTGAGAACGCCAACGAAGGCTACGACCTGGTGCAGACCAGCGTCAGCTATGTCTTGTCGGCCAACGTCGAGGCCGGTCAGTTGCTGGGCAATGACAGCCTGTACCTGGTCGGCAACGACCTGGGTAACACCTTGACCGGCAACGGTGCCGACAACATCCTCGACGGCAAGGCAGGCGCCGATACCATGTCCGGCGGTGCCGGCAACGACACCTATGTCGTGGATAACGTGGGCGACGTGGTGATTGAGCTCGGTACTTCCGTAACCGAAATCGACACCATCGTGTCCTCGGTCAGCTACACCCTGGGCAACAACGTCGAGATCCTGACCCTGCGCGGCAGCGACAACCTCAACGGCACCGGCAACGCCCTGAACAACACCATTACCGGCAACACCGGCAACAACATCCTTGACGGGGGAGCAGGTGCCGACACCCTGATTGGTGGCACCGGCAACGATACTTATATCGTCGACAACGCCAACGATGTCGTGGTCGAAACCAGCACCCTGGCCAACGAAATCGATACTGTCATGGCCTCGCTGAGCTACACCCTCAGTGCCAACGTGGAAAACCTGACCCTCACCGGTACCGGTAACTTCAACGCCAGCGGCAACGCCCTCAACAACGTGCTGATCGGCAACAGCGGCAACAACATCCTGATCGGTGGCGACGGTCTGGACACCATGATCGGCGGTGCCGGTAATGACACCTATCTGGTCGATCAGGCCGGTGAACTGGCGCTGATTCAGGAACTGGCCAACGAAGGCCTGGACACCCTGTACGTCAACTACACCCCGACAGCCCAGACCGGCACCGTCGACCTGAACAGCACCAGCCTGCGCAACATCGAGAACGTCACCCTTGGCGCCACCGGCACCTTCACCGTACTGGGCAACGATCTGAACAACACCCTGCTCGGCAACGCCCTGGCCAACAACCTGCAAGGCGGGGCCGGTAACGACCTGCTTAATGGCGGGGCAGGAGCCGATACCCTCAGTGGCGGTACGGGCGATGACACTTACATCGTCGACAATGCCAACGACGTGGTCATTGAGAACGCCAACGAAGGCTACGACCTGGTGCAGACCAGCGTCAGCTATGTCTTGTCGGCCAACGTCGAGGCCGGTCAGTTGCTGGGCAATGACAGCCTGTACCTGGTCGGCAACGACCTGGGTAACACCTTGACCGGCAACGGTGCCGACAACATCCTCGACGGCAAGGCAGGCGCCGATACCATGTCCGGCGGTGCCGGCAACGACACCTATGTCGTGGATAACGTGGGCGACGTGGTGATTGAGCTCGGTACTTCCGTAACCGAAATCGACACCATCGTGTCCTCGGTCAGCTACACCCTGGGCAACAACGTCGAGATCCTGACCCTGCGCGGCAGCGACAACCTCAACGGCACCGGCAACGCCCTGAACAACACCATCACCGGCAACACCGGCAACAACATCCTTGACGGGGGAGCAGGTGCCGACACCCTGATTGGTGGCACCGGAGCAGATACTTTTGTTTTCGGCGCTGTCAGCGAAATGGGTCTGGGCATCAACCGCGATGTCATCGCCGACTTCAACAGCGCACAGGGCGACAAAATCGACCTGACGAAATTTGATGCCAACCTGCTGGATGCCGGTTTCAATGGTTTCTCTTTCATCGGTGCAGCCGATTTTACCGGCGCAGGTCAACTGCGCTTCTTCGACCACGTGCTGTCGGGTAACGTCAGCGGCAACGCCGGTGCGGACTTCGAGATCCAACTGGTGGGTGTAAACAGTTTCAGCGCCAACGATCTGGTGGCCTGATACAACCGTAACCGACCTGGTCGCAGATCGCGACCCCCAACAAAAACGCCCCGATAATTCGGGGCGTTTTTGTTGGCGTCATCCAAGTCAGTGGGCTAGGTCAACACACCCAATTCCTTGGCGCGGGCCACCGCCTGAGTACGCCGTTCAACCCCCAACTTGCTGTTGATATGGCTGGCATGGGTTTTCACCGTATGCAGCGAAATGAACAGTTGCTCGCTGATTTCCTGATTGGAACAGCCCTGGGCAATCAAACGCAGCACCGCCAGCTCGCGACTGCTGAGTTGTTCGGCAGATCCACATTCAATGACAGGACGGGCAACCACCAGCGGAAAAAGCGTCAGCAACTGCTGTCCTGCCAGTGCTGGCGAGTTTTGCAGCTGGCTGCGCAGCCAGTCCGGATGCGCTTTGATCAAGGCGTCAAATGGCTGTATCACGCCGCCCGCCGCCGCTTCCAGCGCCTGGTTCAATGCTTTGCGTGCCTCGGATTCGCGGCCACTGCTCAGCAGCAAATTCAATTTCTGCGCCAGCGCCATCACACACAGCAACTGGCGCCCGGTTTGCTGACCGTTTTCCAGCAACACATTCAACCGCCCTTCGGCGAGCATCGGCTGGCCCTTGATCACGTCGAGCAACGCTTGTTGCAATTCCACATGCAGCGGCAGCTGTGGATGAAATTCCGGTGGTGCGGCTGCACGTTCGCCGGTGTAGGTCTGCCCCAGACGTGCCAGCCAGGCTTCGGCCAGATCAGTGCGGCCTTGCGCCAGCCACAGTTCGCATTTGACCAGGGTGATCATCGCCAGATAGTAGATCGGCGGCACATCCCAGATATGCATCAGACGCTCGGCTTCAGCGAGTTCGGCGAAGGCCTTGGCGAACTCGCCAACGCTACCGTCGAGACGGGCGATCACGCAGTGACCGATCAATACGCTGATATCCCGGCAGGCCCGCGCTTCGGCCAGACCGCTCAGCAATCGGGCCCGGGCTTGCTGCGGTTGCAAGCGCATCGACAGCAGAAAACCTTCATACAGCGTCAATCGCGCACGCACCGCGTACAGACGTTGCGCCGACAACCCGCGCAGACGATCAAGACCCTGATGCACCTCATCCAATGCGCGCAGAATTTCCCCGCGCGATTGCAGGACCCGCGCCCGGTCGTAATGCGCCAAGGCTTCGAACAACGGATTGCCGACCCGCTGCGCCAGCTCGAGGGATTCTCGATTCAAGCCCCGCGCACGCCACAGGTCACCGTCGGCAATCGCCAGATTGGACAAAGTCGACAGGCACATCAGGCGTTGCCCGTAACGTTTCACCGGCAGGCTTTCCAGTGCTTCGCTGCAATAGCGCTGGGTCAGCTCACGATGCCCTCGCCCGCGGGCGATGATGCCGCTGAGCGCCAGCCATTGCGCGAGCATCGACTTCTGCGCCGAAGCCGAAGGCGCAGGCAGGAAACGACTTAAATGACTGGCCAGCTCTTCAGCGGCATCCAGCTGACAGGCCAGCCCGAGCGCCCAGCTATAGAGCACGATCAAGCGTGGCGTGCTGATCAGCAGGCTGTCGGGCAAGTCCATTTTCCAGCGCAGCAGCATGCCCACGTTCTGCTCGGCGAGCAGTTGTTCCTCGGACAGGTTCTGCACCAGATTCGCTGCGACATCCAGATGGCCGGCGCGCAAGGCCTGCTCCACCGCTTCGTCGAGCAGCCCTTGAGCATTGAACCAGCGACAGGCGCGCAGGTGCAGGGTCGCCGCCGGCACCAGCGTCTGGGTCACGGGACGGCTGCGCAGCAGATCGGAAAACAAATGGTGATAGCGATACCAGTGACCGTGTTCGTCCAGCGGCACCAGAAATACCTGATGCGCCAACAGAAACCGCAGGATTTCGGCGCTGTCGTGGGCTTCGCGCACCGCGTCGCACAGCTCGCTGCAAAAGCGCTCTTGAGGGGCGGTGTCGTAGAGAAACGCCTGCACCTCGGCCGGCAGGCAATCGATCACTTCTTCCAGCAAGTAATCGCGGATCAGCCCTTCCCCGCCGTTCAGCGCGGGTGGCAACGGAGCCCCGCTGCCAGCCTCGGAGACCGCGAGCAACCAGAAACGCAGTCCGGCCACCCAGCCTTCGCTGCGCTGGATCAGGTTTTCCAGCGCTTCGCCGCGCAATGAACTGCTGTGTCGATCGAGCAGCGTCAGGGCTTCATCGTGGGTCAGGCGCAAGTCCTGCTCATGCAGTTCGAGCAACTGGCGCGACAGGCGCAGACGCGCCAGATGCCAGTCCGGGCGCTGCCGACTGGTGACCATGACCAGCAAGCCATCGGGAAGATGATTGAGGAAAAACTGCAGGCAACGGTCGAGTACCGGCCCTTGGGCGAGATGGTAGTCGTCGAGCACCAGCAACAGCGGCGCCGTCGGTTGCAGTTGCAGGGCCAGTTCATCGAGCAAGCCATCGAGCCATTCTTCGAAGGCGAACGGCTGATGGCGCTGGCGCATCTTCAACAGGCCGAGTGCACGACTGCCCAGATCCGGAAAGTAGTCCTGCAGTCCCTCCAGCAATCGCTCGAGAAACCGCCCCGGATCGTTATCCCGTGGGCTCAATCCCAGCCAAAGGCTTTGCCAGTGCGCCGGCAGGCTCTGACAGAACTCCACCGCCAGCGAACTCTTGCCGAACCCGGCCGGAGCGCAGACCAGTAACAGACGTCCACCGAGCCCGGTTTGCAGGCGCTCGCAGAGACGTGGCCGCAAGACGTATCCGTCCGGCAGCGGAGGACGGAAAAAACGTGCGTCCAGTGCCGCGACGGCAACGCTTGCGGGACCCGGAAGTGGGGACAGATCAGTCATGGCCGGCTCTTGTTCGAATGGCTGTTGGCGGCGTAGCAGATGTCCGCAGCCTAGCCTTAAACGTAGCGGTTATGAAGGTTGCTGCTACAAATGGCTACAAAAAGACTGTCGAGAGCCGGCAGCTCCTACAAAATCAACGCCAAAAAAAACGCCCCGAACCAGTCGGGGCGTTTTTTCGAGGATGCGGCCTCGGGTCAAAGCTTAGCGGATACCGTCCTGGCCCAGGTTGCCCGGCTGGAATTCGCTCTTGGTGGCAGAGAAACCGAAGTCATACGCTGATTTTTCTTCGTTCTTCATGCCCAGCGCCAGGTAGCGGCCCGATTGCAGGTCGTACAGGGCTTCCAGCGCGTACCACGGTACTTGCTTGTCGTAGTAGTCCTCGGCATGCGCTTCGGCTACACGCCACAGCTGACCGCGACCGTCGTAGTGGTCGATGACCGCTGCCTGCCAGGTGTCCTCGTCGATGTAGAAGTCACGTTTGGCATAGATATGGCGCTGACCCGGTTTCAGGGTGGCGACCACGTGCCAGACACGACGCAACTCGTAACGGGTCAGGTCCTGATTGATATGGCCGGCCTTGATGATGTCGGCGTACTTGAGAGTCGGCGAGTCGATCTTGTAGCTGTTGGAGGCAATGTACATCTCTTTCTTGCCTTCGAGCTTCCAGTCGTAGCGATCCGGCGCACCGTTGTACATGTCGAGGTTGTCGGAGGTACGCAGACCGTCCGCCGCAGTGCCCGGGCCGTCATAGGACACTTGCGGTGCCTGACGCACACGACGCTGACCAGTGGCGTAGACCCACGCCTTGCGCGGCTCCTTCACCTGGTCGAGGGTTTCGTGCACCAGCAGTACGGTACCGGCCAGACGTGCCGGCGCGGTCACTTTCTGCTTGAAGTAGAACAGGATGTTGCCTGGGTTGGCCGGATCGTAATCCTTCATCTTGTCGCGGAACACGAACTGGTCCTGGAAGTACACCAGGCTGAACGAGCCGTTGGTTTGCGGAGTCGCCTGGGTCACCAGACGGGTCACGCTGCCACCGCGATAGCGGGTGATGTGGTTCCAGATCACTTCCAGACCGCTTTTCGGAATCGGGAACGGCACGGCAGTGTCAAAGTTTTCCAGACCGTTGCCGCCAGCCACCAGATTGGTGGTGGTGGCGTTTTTCTTGATCGCGGCGAACACGTCATCCGGCACGGTCGAGCCGCGATGGGACGGATAAACCGGAATCTTGAAGGTGTCCGGGTAGCGCTTGAACATCGCGTACTGGCCCGGAGCAAGCTTGTCCTTGTACTGCTCGACGTTCTGCGCGGTGATGGTGAACAGCGGTTTTTCACTGCCGAACGGATCGGACAGGAAGCCCTTGCTGTCGACCGTGCCGGCATTTTTCGCCAACGGTTTCCAGGCAGGGATCGAACCGTCGGCGTTGCCGGCCATTTCGGCGCCCATCGGGGTCAGGCTCTTGCCCAGCTTGTCGGCTTCGGCGGCGGGAACGGCCGCCATGACGCTGGTCGCCAGCAGCGACAAACCCAGAACACCCGCGTGGAACAGACTCTTTGTTATTTTCATATGTGTGTTCGTCCTGAAAAAACTGTGCTTAGAAGTTCACGCCGACGCTCAAGGCCACGAAGTCACGATCGTCCACGGTCGTGTAGTCGCCGCCAAAGAAGTTGGTGTAGGCCAGACTCGCCGTGTAGGTGTTCTGGTATTCGGCATCGAGACCGAGGCTGATGGCCTTGCGACCTTCCTCGAAGTTGCCGCCAGGGCCTGGCGAGTAACCTTTCACGTCGTGCGACCAGGCCACGTTCGGCTTGAGGTTCACACCGGCAAACACGTCGCTGTAATCCCAGATGGCACGAGCGCGATAGCCCCACGAAGTGGCCGTGGTGAAACCATCGTTGTTGCAGTTGCTGGAAACGTTGTCACGAGAAGCCCCCGGCCCGGCACCGTTGATGGTGGAGGTGTTGAGGATCTGCGAGCAGGTGTTGAGACCTCCCGTGGCAGGCAGTTCGCCCGGGCCGAACACCGGATCGCGGCCGTAACGGGCTTCGGATTTGCTTTCCAGACCACCGACGTGGGTCACGCCGACTTCACCCACCAGGGTCAGCCGGTTGGCGCCCATCACCTGATCGAAGAAGTGCGTCAGGGTGGTTTGCAGCTGGGTGATTTCTTTACGGTTGTAACCGTGCAGATCCTGGCCCGGCACGCCGTTGAGGACCGACGCATTGGTCAACGCGCCTCCCAACGGACGTACGCCGGCGAACAGAATGTCGGTGGAGTTCAACTGCACCGGCGCATTCGGCCGATAGCTGACCTCACCGCTCCACGCCGTACCGGTGGGCAGGGTGGTGGAGAAGCTCAAACCGTAGAGGCGGATGTCTTCAGGGTATTCGATGAAGTAGTTCGAGTTGCCTGCGACTACCAGTGGCCCCAGCGCCTGGAACGGCCCCGGCAATGCCGCCACGCCGTTATAGATCGACTGTGGCGCGCCGGTGGCGCTGAAGATCGGCGCACGGCTGTGGTAGTTCATGAAGTAAGCGCCGAACTCGGTGGCCAGCGGGTCGAACATGTACTTGGCGGAAACGCCCCACTGCCCGCTGTCACGCGCGTTGCGGTTGGGCGAACGGCGCACCAGCACGCCCTCTTCGTTGACGTCGACACCAGCGTTGGCCAACGGCCCGAGCGCAATACCCGGAATGGTCGAACGCTTGTTCAGTACCCGCAGGTTGTCGTCGCAACCGGTGGTGACGATGTCCGGCTGCGAGAAGAACGTGCCGCAGTTGTCGGTCACGGTCTTCTGCCAGTCGATCTGGTAGAAACCTTCGGCCGAGAGGTTTTCGGTAATGCTCTGGGACACGTAGAACATGTTGACCGGGATCAGGCCTTCCTTGATCTCGGCACCCGGACGGCGGAACGCGGACACGTCGATCGGGTTGATCGAGTTGATGCCGCCACCGATGAAGGTACTTTCGCCCCAGTTCACCACCTGCTTGCCCAGACGCACCGAACCTGGCTCATCGGCAATCGAGTAGTTGTGGTAGACGAAGGCGTCGAGGATCTGCCCGCCGGAAGAACGCGCCGCGACGTCGCGGTTGTGGTTGCTGACGTCCTTGTATTCCAGGTCCTGATTCTGCAGCGCGAAGTCGTACCAGTATTTGCCCCGGACGAAGACCCCGGTGTCGCCGTATTTCAGTTCCAGATCATGGATGCCCTTGAAGATCTTCGAGAAGGCTTGCCCGCTCTTGAAGTTCAGGTGGCCGTTGTCGGAGGTCTGGGACAGGCCCTTGCCGCCGTTGTTGACACCAATAAGGTCCTTGTTCGGCTGCTGGGTCGAGATACTCATGCCCAGGGAGAGCGAGGAGTCGAACTGACCTTCGATTTCACCGACGTTGAAACTGACGCCGAATGCGGGCCCGGCGAGCGTAGAGGCAAGACTGACGGCCAGAGGCAGTTTAGCCCGGCGCCAGAACTGGTTTACTGATGTCATCGACGCTACTCCATGTGCATTATTGTTATGGCAGTGAGTACTTTTAAAAACGCCTGGAAGACCGGGAGCCAGTAGCCACCCGACGTCACTCCAAAGTTGCATCGCCCCTGTTCGTGCGTGTGCCCCGTTCTTAAAAATCCTTGAGCGGACTATAGCCAGCAGGGGGTACTGCTTGATCCCTCTAAAGTGTGATTTGCAGCTGCCGGCCACTCTGGAACAGTCCTTTCGCCAGTCCGACACATGTCGGCACGGCAAGGATGGCTGAATTTTTCGATTTAACAAGCCAAGCGCTTGCTTGGTGGGTCTGGCGCGCCGGTTTCGGCGCGCCAGCAGACACTCAAAGTGTCGAAAGGAAGGTGCTGTTGTTGGCCTGCCATTCGGTGATGTCGAGGCGGATGCGCTTCTTGTCGAGCTTGCCGACACTGGTCTTGGGAATTTCCGTAACAAGGGCGATCTGGCTTGGAATCGCCCACTTGCTCAAGTGACCCAGTTCCACGAACGGCTTGAGGTGTTCCTTGAGCTCGCGCGCCCCGATCTCGTGCCCTTCGCGGATCACCAGCAGTGCAAACGGCCGCTCGCCCCATTGCGGATCGGCGATGCCCACCACTGCTACTTCGCGTACCGCCACATGACGGCTGATCAGGTCTTCGAGGTCCAGCGAGGAAATCCATTCGCCGCCAGTCTTGATCACATCCTTGATGCGGTCGCGGATGTCGATCACGCCCATGCTGTCGAGCGTTGCCACATCGCCGGTGTGCAGCCACCCACCGGCCCAGAGCTCGGCGCCCTTCTGCGGTTCGTTGAAATAGCCTTCGGTGAGCCACGGCGCGCGCAGCACCAGTTCGCCCTGGGTTTCGCCGTCGGCGGGGAGGAAGTTGCCCTCGGCGTCGACGATCGCCGCTTCCACCAACGGCCCCGGCACACCGGCCTTGATCCGGTAAGTGGTGCGTTCGTCTTCGGTGCCGGCCATCAACTCGTCGTTCAAATGCGCACAGGAAACCAGTGGCCCGGTCTCCGACATGCCGTACGCCGCCGTCAGCTGAATGCCCCGGGCCTTGGCGGTTTCGTACAGCGTGCGATTGAGCGCACTACCGCCGATGACGATTTTCCAGCCGCCGAAATCGGTGCCCTGTGCGCCTTTGGCGTTGAGCAGCATCTGCAGGATGGTCGGCACGCAGTGGGAGAACGTGACCTTCTCCTTGCGCCACAGCTCGACGAGGAACTCCGGGTCGTAACGCCCCGGATAAACCTGCTTGAGCCCGAGCATGGTTGCCACGTACGGCAAGCCCCAGGCATGCACATGGAACATCGGGGTAATCGGCATGTACACGTCGTTGGTGCCGAGCAGGCGCACGCTGTCGATCGCGCCCATGATCGTCGACACGCCCATGGTGTGCAGCACCAGTTGCCGATGGGTGAAGTACACGCCTTTCGGGTTACCGGTGGTGCCCGTGGTGTAGAAGGTAGTGGCGACCGAGTTCTCGTCGAAGTCCTGGAAGTCGTACTGCGGGCTCGCAGCGGCCAGCAGTTGCTCATACTCGCCGACCAGGTTCGGCAGCTCGGCGGTCTTTTCCGGCAGATCGGTCAGCAGCAGGGTTTTCTCGACGGTGGTCAGGTGCGGCGCGATGGCCTGGTACAGCCCGACGAACTCGCTGTTGACCAGCACGAAGCGGTCCTCGGCGTGGTTCATGGTGTAGAGGATCTGCTCCGGCGACAGACGCACGTTGATGGTGTGGATCACCGCGCCGATCATCGGAATGGCAAACATGCATTCGAGGTAGCGATGGCTGTCCCAGTCCATCACCGCCACGGTGTCACCCGCCTTCACTCCGGCCGCCGTCAACACGTTGGCCAGCCGCGCCACCCGCTCAATCAGGGTCGGATAGCTGTAGCGCAACTGGTCTCGGTAGATGATCTCGCGGGTTTTCTCGTAACGGGCGCCGGACATCAGCAGCCGTTTGATCAGCAATGGATACTGGTAGGCCCCATCGGCCGGGGGAATGACGCGAGTCTGCAACATATGAATCCCTTTTCTGGCTGCACGGTGTTGGCGTAGAGAGCGTTACTCTAGAGCCGTTATACCCCAGTCAAATCAGCCGAAGGAATGATTTGCACAGCCGTACAAATGCTAGCTTTGCGCCAGCATTTGTCGGTATTTCAGCGCCGTTCAGGCCGCTTGCCCTACAGCCGCTTCTGAAGGCGTCCGTGGGAAAACCAGCGCAGCAAGGAAGGTTAATGCGCCGAAACCCGCCAGAATCAAGTAAAGCCCAACAAAACCATGGCGCGGTTCGATGTAGGCAATCAGCGGAATCGCTGTCGCACTGGCGCCGAACGACAGGCAGTAACGCAGGGCGAAGACCCGCGATTGCCACTGCGGCGCGACGAAATTGGCGACCATCGAGTCGTTCACCGTCACCTGACCGAACACCACGAACATGAACGCCGCACCGAGCACGATCACTGCCCAACCATCGACATACGCCATGGCGTACAACAGCGGCGCCTGAAACAGCGTCAACACAATAAACGGCCATTTCAAGCTGACTCGGTGCAGCACCTGGCCAATGCTCAACTGCGCCACTGCACCAAAGGCATACGCCAGGCTGACCACCACGCCGAGGATTTGCGGCGAGGCGAACAAGTCATGCAGACGTTCCTCAAACAGCTTCGGGTAGGTCATGGTGGTGGCGTTGAACACCACGCCACCGGTGGCCGTCGCCAGTGCCAGCACACCGAATACCATGAGCATCGAAATCCGCTGCCCGGCAGCGCCCTTCAGTGCGGTGTGTGGACGCTGCGGGATCGGCTCTTCACGCACCTGCACGGCAAAGCCGATTCCCAGCATGATCGCCACTACCCCCGGTAACACAAAGGCCGACCGCCAGCCGAACTGCGCCACCAGCAACCCGGTGATCAGCGCCGAGAACGCCACGCCGAGGTTGCCCCACATGCCGTTGATGCCGATCTCCCGGCCGCGATTCTGCGCGTAGGCCACCAGCATCGCGGTGCCCACCGGGTGGTAGATCGCAGCGAAAATGCCGATCAGGGTCAACCCGATCACCAGCATCGTCGGGCTGGTGCTCAGCCCGGTGAAGATTGCCGAAGCGCCGATGCCGAAGAAAAACACCAGCATCATCTGCCGCCGACTCCAGTGATCGCCCAGCCAGCCGGCCGGTAACGAACAGGCGCCAAAGGCAATGAACCCACCCAGCGAAAGGCCGATCAGCGCGGCGTAGTCGAGGCCGAAGGCCTGGGTCATGCCGAGCACGGCGGCGGGAAAAATCAGCATGAACATGTGATCGATCACATGGGCGGCGTTGACGTAGAGAATGACGTTTCGAGATTGATTCATGGCGGCACGCTTGTGTTTGTTATGGGCGGATTGTTGTCAGCGGCTTTATGCTAAGTTGGCGAAAAAGCGCATACCTGCCAACCAGGTCATCGAATCCGACATGTTGATCAGCCACTTCGAACACGGCCCGGTGAGTGCCTATCCCCGGGATTATCTGGACGGCGCGCACCAGTCGCTGCACCTGCATCGCGAGGCGCAGTTGCTGTATGCGGTCCGAGGGATCATGCGGGTGGTCACCGACCTCGGTGCCTGGGTGATTCCGCCAAGCCGCGCAGTGTGGATTCCGCCGCAAGTCGCGCACGAGATTTTCATGTCCGGCGATGTGCAGATGCGCTCGCTGTTCATTGCCCCCGAGCTGTCACCGGCCAGCCTGCAACAGTGCTGCGTGCTGGCGGTGACGCCGCTGTTGCGCGAGTTGATCCTGCGCGCCGTTCAAGGCCCGCCGCACGCGGATAATCCGCTGATCCAGCAGTTGATGCTGGAAGAGCTCGCCAGCCTGGAAAACCTGCCGCTGCACATTCCAATGCCCACCGACCGACGCCTGCAGAACATCTGTCTGGCGTTGCTGCACACACCGGATCACCCCAACACCCTGGAAGACTGGGCGCAGCAGGTCGGCGCCAGCTCACGCACTCTGGCGCGGCTGTTCCAGCGACAACTGAAGATGAGCTTCAACGCCTGGCGCCAGCAACTGCGCCTGATGGAAGCGCTACCGCGCCTGCTCGCCGGGGACAGCGTGCAGCGCGTGGCGCGGGATCTGGGTTACGGCAGCGCGCGGGCGTTCAGCGCGATGTTTCGCCGTTTGCTCGGGGACAATCCCCGGGAGTACCTGAATAATCTGAGCAAACTCAGCCAACTCGTGTAGGAATTCCCCATCTCCCTGTGGGAGCGAGCTTGCTCGCGAAAGCAATCTTCCAGTCATCTGTGATGTCGACTGATCCGACGCCTTCGCGAGCAAGCTCGCTCCCAAAGTTTGATCGGGTTTCAGCTCTTAGTGCATCTCGGTAAACGCGATTTTCACGCCGAGAGCGATCAGCACCGCGCCCATGGTGCGGTCGAACCAATGGCCCATGCGGGCGAAACCGGCACGTACACGTTGCTGACTGAACAGCATCGCCACCAGACAGAACCAGAAAGCGGTCGCAACGGCCAGGTAAACCCCGTAACCCGCCTGCACCGCCAGTGGCGTGTGCGGGTTGATCACCACGGTGAACAGCGACAGGAAGAACAGCGTGGCTTTCGGATTCAGACCATTGGTCACGAAGCCCGAGGTGAACGCGCCGCGCGCGGTGCGCACGCCTGCCTCCTTGTGCAGATCATCGGTAACGGTTTTCGCTGGCTGCGCGCGCAAGGCCTTGAAGCCGATGTACAGCAGGTACGCGGCGGCGGCCCATTTCAAGGCGTTGAACAGCACGATCGACTGCGACACGATCAGGCCGATGCCGAGCAGCGAATAACCCACATGCAGGAAAATCGCCGTGCCCACACCCAGCGCGGTCCAGGTGCCGGCGCGACGACCATGGGTCACGCTCTCGCGCACCACCACGGCAAAGTCCGGGCCGGGGCTGGCCACGGCCAGCAGGTGGATCAGTGCAACGGTCAAGAACTCGGTCCAGTACATGGGGGCTCCTCTGGGGGTGATCATCAGCTTGAACACATCGCCTGAATGCTTTTCCCCTGTGGGAGCGGGCTTGCTCGCGAATGGCGTTGTGTCAGGCAACCTTATGGGTCTGACACGCCCTCTTCGCGAGCAAGCCCGCTCCCACAGGTTTTGTGAGCACCTCGGGCACTGCGTAACGTTTTGTTTCATCTGGTAGGCTCGGCAGATTACGCCTTCCGTTCCAAGCACAAAAGGTACAGTTGATGACGAACCCGCGCCGCGCCGTATTCCTCGATCACCCATCACTGGATCTCGGCGATCTCGACCTCAGCCCGTTGCGCGCCTGCTTCAGCGACCTGCAACTGTTCGCCCAGACTGCGCCTGATCAAGTCGCCGAACGCCTGCACGGGGCCAGCGTGGCGATCACCAACAAGATCCGCATCGACGCCGCCGCGATGGCCGCCAACCCGGATCTTAAATTGATCCTGATCACCGCCACCGGCACCAACAACGTCGATCTGGACGCGGCTCGCGCCCACGGCATCACCGTGTGCAACTGTCAGGGTTACGGCACGCCGTCGGTGGCGCAGCACACGATCATGCTGCTGCTCAACCTCGCCACCCGCCTCGCGGATTATCAAAAAGCCGTCGGCGAAGGTCGCTGGCAGCAGGCCAGACAGTTCTGCCTGCTCGACTATCCGATTGTCGAACTGGAGGGCAAAACCCTCGGCCTGCTCGGTCATGGCGAACTCGGCGGTGCGGTCGCGCGACTGGCCGAAGCGTTTGGCATGCGTGTGTTGCTCGGGCAGATTCCCGGCCGCCCGGCGCGCCCGGATCGTCTGCCACTGAACGAACTGCTGCCGCAGATCGACGCCCTGACCCTGCACTGTCCGCTCAACGAACACACCCGGCACTTCATCGGCGCCCGCGAGCTGGCGGCGATGAAACCCGGCGCTTTTGTGGTCAACACCGCTCGCGGTGGTTTGATCGACGAGCAAGGCTTGGCCGACGCGTTGCGCAACGGTCACCTTGGCGGCGCCGCCACCGACGTGCTCAGCGTCGAACCGCCGGTCAACGGCAATCCGCTGCTGGCCGCCGACATTCCACGGCTGATCGTCACTCCGCACAACGCCTGGGGCAGTCGCGAAGCGCGGCAACGCATCGTCGGCCAATTGACCGAAAACGCCCAGGCATTCTTCAGCGGTAAAGCGCTGCGGGTCGTCAGTTGATAAACTGCGGCACTTTTTTTCCAAGGAGCAGTTATGGATCCGCGCAGTGAAGTACTGCTTCGTCAGGCCGAGTTATTCCAGGGTTCGCTGTTGTTGGCCGGTTTGCCTGCCGACGATCTGCTCGGGCGCCTGCCCAATGCGTTCGGCTGGTGCTGGCATGCCGGCGATCAGGCCGCTCTCGATGCGCGCTTCGAAGGTCGCAGCCATTTCGGCGTAAACGTGCCGGAGCGCGAGTTCGACAGTGCCGTGGTGTTTTTGCCCAAGTCCAAGGATCTGACCGATTACATCCTCAATGCCGTGGCCGCACGTCTGCCCGGGCGCGAGGTGTTTCTGGTCGGGGAAAAACGCAGCGGCATCGAGGGTGCGTCCAAGCAACTCAACCCGTTCGGCAAGCCGCGCAAACTCGACAGCGCCCGTCACTGCCAACTCTGGCAGGTCACCGTGGCCAACGCGCCTGAAGCAAAATCGCTGGAAAGCCTGGCGCAGACTTATGAGCTGCCGCTGGCCGAAGGCCCGCTTAAAGTCATCAGCCTGCCGGGCGTGTTCAGCCATGGTCGACTGGACCGCGGCAGCGCCTTGCTGCTGGAGCATCTGGACAAACTGCCGAGCGGTCATCTGCTGGATTTCGGTTGTGGCGCCGGGGTTTTGGGCGCGGCGGTCAAACGGCGTTATCCGCACAACCAGGTGACTTTGCTCGACGTCGATGCCTTCGCCGCCGCCAGCAGTCGCCTGACGTTAGCGGCCAACGGTCTGGACGCCGAAGTGCTGACCGGTGACGGTATCGACGCTGCACCGATGGGTTTGAACGCGATTCTGAGCAACCCGCCGTTCCATGTCGGCGTGCACACCGATTATTTCGCCACCGAGAACTTGCTGCGAAAAGCGGCCAAACATCTGAAAAACGGCGGCGAACTGCGCCTGGTTGCGAACAGCTTCCTGAAGTATCAGCCACTGATCGAAGAGCATCTGGGCGTGTGTGCAATCAAGGCTGAAGGCAATGGTTTCCGGATTTACCGGGCCAAGCGTGGCTGAAAATTTGTTCTTGCTCTATCGGTTTTGCGAAGGCAGAATCCGCTCCGTCCTAGGGGAGTAGTCTCCCACGAGCGCCAAGCTCGTCCGGCATACGTCAACATACTTGATCCTCAGATCATGGCGTATGCGACCCAAGCGTCCGCACCAGACGGATCGCAGGGTTTGACAAGACCTATGACACGCACACCTTACCCGGGGCGGGAAGGCTGTACGTGTCATAGCCGTGTCGACCCGCCCCTTAGGAAATCCTGATGCTGGACTCGTTACTCGTTCCCACCGCAATCGTTGCCTTGGCCGAAATCGGCGACAAGACGCAACTGCTCGCGCTGATTCTCGCCGCTCGCTTTCGCAAACCCTGGCCGATCATTGCCGGTATCGTCGCTGCGACCCTGGCCAACCACGCGGCAGCCGGTGCGGTAGGCGCCTGGTTCGGCAGCTTCTTCTCCGATTCGGTCCTGCACTGGATTCTTGCCGCGAGCTTCACCGCCACTGCGCTGTGGACGCTGGTTCCGGACAAGATGGACGACGATGAAGCCAGCACCGCACGCAAGTTCGGCCCGTTCCTGACCACGCTGATCGCGTTTTTCCTCGCGGAAATCGGCGACAAGACGCAGATCGCCACGGTGATGCTGGCGGCGCAATACCCTGAGCTGTGGCTGGTGATTATCGGCACCACCCTGGGCATGTTGATTGCCAACGTGCCGGTGGTATTGGCGGGTAACTTTGCTGCGGAGAAATTGCCACTGACCTTGATCCGTCGCCTGGCGGCTTCGGCGTTCCTGATTCTGGCGATCGTTGCGGTGTACAAGGCGATGCAGAGCAGTGGCTGGATTTAACCCCGTAAGTCGGTAGACCGAGTTATCGTTCTTCGCGAGCAGGCTCGCTCCCACAGTGGAATGCATTCCAAAGGTGGGAGCGAGCCTGCTCGCGAAGGGGCCATCAGCCTTGCGGCAAAACCATCAGGATTTCGGCGCTTTCTCGTACAACGGCATCACCTTCGGAATCGCTGCCTGCAGCGAGGCGATCCGGCTGGACGAGGCCGGGTGGGTGCTCATGAACTCCGGCGGTGCGCCTTCCGAAGCCTTGCTCATCTTGTTCCACAAGGTGATCGCCGCATTCGGGTTGTACCCGGCGCGGGCGGCCAGTTCCAGGCCGATCAGGTCGGCTTCGTTTTCGTTGGCGCGGCTGTTGGGCAAGGTCATGCCGTAGTTGGCCACGGTGTCGGCCAGCGCCAGACTGTCCTGACCCAGACCGAACAACGCACCGGCACCCTGCTTGGCCATTTCAATGCCATAGGCCTTGGACATCGCTTCACGACCGTGCTCGCGCAGGGCGTGGGCGATTTCATGGCCCATGACCGCCGCGATTTCATCGTCGGTCAGCTTCAGGCTGTCGATCAGCCCGGTGTAGAAAATGATCTTGCCGCCAGGCCCGCAGTTGGCGTTGAGCTCGTCGCTCTTGATCAGATTGACTTCCCACTGCCATTGCGCCGCATCCGGACGGAAGTTCGGTGCCTGGGCAATCAGCCGGTTGGCAATCGCCTGAACCCGCTTGGCCTCCGGACTGGTCTTGTCCAGCACGCCTTTGCTCGACGCTTCGCCGACGGTCTTCTGATAGGACTGGGCATACATCTGGTCGACCTCTTGCGAGGACAGCATGCTGAACATGTACTGCTTGCGCTCCACCCCCACGGCTCCGCCGCTGGTGGTGTTGACCGACTGACAACCGGCCAGCAACAGCGCTGCGCTCAGTGCACTTACAACCAATGTCTTGTTCATTCAAAAGCTCCCTGAAAACCTGCGCGTATCCTAGGCGGGTAATTGTATCGGCGCCAGATACAACAGACGTGTTGCAGCGTCTTTCGGAAGTTTCCCACCGCTGTTGTCGTAAAAAATTCACAGCAACCGGCAAGCCTGCTGCCGCTGCGTCGCGCACCGATCCATTTGCGACATCCTCCGCCGTTTGTTTCGCTCAACGCTCATGGCGCCATGCCTGCTGCCGATACAACAGCGCAGACGTCCTCTTGCGTGCGGAGCTCCCATGAAGTTCAAGTCGATCCAGTTTTCCGTCGCCGCCCTGGCCGGCGCCATCGTCCTCAGCGTGGTTGCTGCGCTGGTGCTGTACGCGCTGTTCTCCGGCGCCCGCACCCAGGAAATGGTGCAACAGCGCACCCAGGCGCAGTTCGAGCAAGTCATCGAACAACGCCTGACCTCGCTGGCGCAGACCCAGGTCAGCCAGATCCAGCGCGAACTCGAAGCACCGTTGCTGATTGCCGGCGGACTGGTGCGAGTCAATGCGCTGCTCGGCACGCCGGGCGCCGACGGCCAGCCGCGCCTGACCATCAGCCGCGAGCAACTGATCAGCTTGATCAAGGAGAACGTCGAGCAGAACCCGAAGATTCTCGGCACCTACATCGGCTGGGAAAAAAACGCCCTGGACCACAATGACGCGGCCTACGTCGGCAGCGCCGTGACCGGTATCGATCCCGCCAACGGACGCTTCCTGCCGTGGTGGTTCCGCAATACCGACGGCAGTCTGGGCGTGGACAAACTGGCCGATGTCGACGATCAGAAAACCCTGTCCACCGGGGTGCGCGCCAGTGAGTACTACCTCTGCTCCAAGGAAACGAAAAAGCCTTGCGTGATCGATCCGGCGCCGTACAAGGTCGGCGACAAGGTCGTGATGCTCGCCTCGTTCATTGAACCGATCATGCTCAACGGCGCATTCCAGGGCATCGTCGGCGCCGACCTGTCGGTGAACTTCATCCAGGACATGCTCCTCGGCGCCAACCAGAAGTTGTACAGCGGCGCCGGGCAAATGGCCCTGATCGGCGGCAACGGCCGGATCGTTGCCTATACCAAAGATCCGAGCAAATTCGGTGAAAAGGTCAGCGACATTCTCGACGCCGAGCAGATCGCCAACATGGCCAATCTCAAACGCGGCGAAGTCACCTACTCGGTCAACAAGGACAAGGGCCGCATCGAGCTGTACCTGCCGTTCGGCATCGGCCAGACCGACGCGCGCTGGACCCTGATGCTGCAACTGCCGTTGAACGCGGTGATGGCGGATCTGCAAAAACTCCAGGCCGACCTTGATGCGCAACGCAAGTCCGACACCTTCGGCATGGCCATGGTCGGCCTGATCATTGCCGCCATCGGTTTGCTGGTGATCTGGCTGGTGGGTCACGGCATCGCCCGACCGCTCAAGCAAATGGTCGCCATGCTCGATGACATCGCCAAAGGTGAAGGCGACCTGACCCGTCGCTTGAGCAGTGATCGCAGCGATGAACTCGGCTCGATTGCCAAGGGTTTCAACACCTTCCTCGCCAAGTTGCAGGCGATGATCACGCAGGTGGTGACGTCGGTGCAGAGCGTCAGCGATTCCTCGGAGCACACTGCCGACATCGCGATTCGCACCAACATCGGCATTCAGAAACAGATGGCCGAGATCGATCAGGTTGCCACGGCGGTGCAGGAGATGACCGCCACCGCGCAAGACGTGGCCCGCAACGCCACTCAGGCTGCGCAAGCCGCCAGCCACGCGGATCAGGCTGCCGGCCAAGGCATGCAGATCGTCCGTGATACGTCGAACTCGATTGGCGTACTGGCGGTGGAAATCGGCAAAGCGGTGGAGGTGGTGCAGACGCTGGCCAAGGACAGCGAAAACATCAACGCAATCCTCATCGCGATTCGCGGGATCGCCGAGCAGACCAACCTGCTAGCGCTGAACGCAGCAATCGAAGCGGCGCGGGCCGGCGAACAAGGGCGCGGCTTTGCGGTGGTGGCGGACGAGGTGCGCAATCTGGCGCAGAAGACCCAGAAGGCCACCGAAGAAATCCAGAGCATGATCCAGCAGCTGCAACAGGGCACCCGCGATGTGGTGCGGGTCATGGAGGACAGCCAGAACCGCACCGACGAAAGCGTGCAGCACGCGGCGAAAGCGGCTGAAGCGCTGGAGACAATTACTCAGGCGGTTTCGGTGATCAATGACATGAATACGCAGATTGCCAGTGCGGCGGAAGAACAGAGCGCAGTGGCGGATGACATCAACCGTAACGTGATCAATATCGGTCAGGTGGCGAATGAAGTCGCGGGTGGTGCGGATGAGTCGAGTTCGGCGAGTGCCGGCCTGACTAAATTGGCGGAGCAGCAGCGGCGGTTGATCAATCAGTTCAAGGTCTGATCCAAAGGCCCCTTCGCGAGCAAGCCCGCTCCCACAGTAATTTTGCGGCGTTCACAAAACCTGTGGGAGCAAGCTTGCTCGCGAAGAGGGCGGCACAGCATCAACTCAACCCGGAGTCAGACACTCCGGCCCATTGAGCTTCGGATCATTGATCAGGTTCGCCAACACCCGCTCGCGCAATGCCGCCGGCTCACTGGCGAGCAAGCCCTGCAGCACATGCAACGGCGTCGCGGGATCGAGCCAGGCCGCCTGCCCCGCCTCATCGAGAATCAACGGTCGGCGCTGACTGGCCGCCGGCTGCGTGATGACGGCGGTGCTCAGCCACACCTGCTCCTGCACCGGATAGGCCTCCCAGATCGCCGCGAAAAACAGCGAAGAACCCTCCCCCGGCGTCAGCCAGTACGGGCGCTTGCGCAGATTGCCGCGCCATTCGTAGAAACCGTTGGCCGGCAGCAGACAGCGGCGCAGGCGCAGTGCCTCGCGGAACATCGGTTGCTCGGCGACGGTTTCGGCCCGGGCATGCGCCGGGGTACGCGACAGATCGGTCAGCCACGGCGGTGTCAGGCCCCAACGGGCGCGGGTCAGCGTGCGTTGGCCGTCGGCCTCGGCACGCAGCATCAACACCGAATCATTGGGGGAAATGTTCCACTGCGCCTGCTGATCGGCGGGAAATCCGGGCAGGGCCGCGAAATCGCGGTTCCAGCGAAACAGGGCATAACGTCCACACATGGGGCAACACGACTCAGAAATAAAACGAACGCCAGCCTAACAGACCAGCGTCCCGGGGAAGCTCTCCGGTTCATCGCCGGGCAGCGGCAGCGCGGCATTGTACGCGGTGATCAGTTCGCGGGCGTATTCGGCCTGATCGTTTTCGACCGACAGGCCCAGCAGGCCGAAAATCGGCAATTCCCCCGTGCCGCCGAGCAGATCGCGGCCCACCAGATGCGCTTCGATGCCCTCGCTGGCGAGCATGCCCTTGAGCATCTCGCCCTCCATCAGGTTTTCCGGCTCGTAGATTCGCTGCATGCGCGCCCCTCACTCGTTTTCGCTGAAGACTTCCAGAAACCAATCCTCGCCATGCACCTGCAAGACAAACGTGATCGGTCGACAACACACCTGACAGTCCTCGATGTAGGTCTGATCGCCTGCGGACAGGTCCACCGTCGTCTCGACCTCTTCACCACAATACGGACATTCATACAGTGCGCTTTCCAGCATCGCGGTCTCCCAGGTGACTTGTGCGTATAATCGCCGGTCTATTTGCAGGGCTATTTTTGTCTGGCTACCTTTTCAGACCGTGCCCCGTTGGTTTTCGATCAAAACCTTTACTTACCCTAGCCGTTTCCAACAAGAGAGCATGATGGGCGAATTCGATGCCATCCGACCTTACGACGACAGCGAAGTACCTGCGGTACTGGCAAGACTGCTCGGCGACAAGGCGTTTCTAGATATCCTCACCCACTTCCGCTTCCCGCGTTTTGCCGGTGCCTTCGGCTGGATGCTTAAACCACTTATAGCCCATCGGTTGCGTCGTGAGTTTGCCGACGTGACCTCCGTGGCCACTTTGCAGGACAAAGTCGAGTTCTACGTCGACCACACCATCGAGCGCGCCACTGATGGCGTGACCTACACCGGTGTCGAGCAATTCAAGTCCGGCAGCGCCTACCTGTTCATCGCCAACCACCGCGACATCGTGATGGACCCGGCCTTCGTCAACTACGCGGTGTACCACGCCGGCCTGCCGACCCCGCGCATCGCGATCGGCGACAACCTGCTGCAGAAGCCGTTCGTCAGCGACCTGATGCGCCTGAACAAGAGCTTTATCGTGCACCGCTCGATCACCGGACGTCGCGAGAAGATGGCGGCGTATCAATTGCTGTCGGCGTACATCAACCACTCGATCCGCAACGATTGCGCCTCGATCTGGATCGCGCAGGCTGAAGGCCGGGCAAAGGACGGCGACGACCGTACCGAGTCGGCGATCCTCAAGATGTTCCACATGAGCCGCAAGGACGAGCCGTTCGGTGAAGTGATTCAGTCGCTGAACCTGACCCCGGTGTCGATCAGCTACGAATACGACCCGTGCGACCAGGCCAAGGCCCGCGAGTTGTACATCCGCGCCACCACCGGCACCTACGCCAAGGCGCCGGGCGAGGATGACGTGAGCATTGCCAAGGGCATCACCGGTTATAAGGGCCGGGTGCACGTGAACTTCGCCGCGCCGATCACCGAGCTGTTCGAAGACACCAAGCAATTGGCGGTCGAGATGGACAAGCAGATTCTCGGCGGTTATCGCCTGTTCCCGGTGCATTACCTGGCGTACGCGCAGTGGGCCGATGCCGATCCGCAACTGAACGTGCCGAAGGCTGCCGAAGTGTTCCCGGCCGACGAACTGGCCAAAGCACAGGAAGAATGGCAGCGCCGCCTGGACGCCTGCCCTGAGGAGCACCGTCCGTATCTGGTGCTGCAATATGCGACGCCGGTGCGTAATCAGTACCGCGTGAAGGCTGGATTGCCGTTGTAAACAGGCATAGCGGAGCCCCTGTGGCGAGGGGATTTATCCCCGATGGGTCGCGAAGCGGCCCCAGGATTCTGCCTGAATAATCATGGGCCTGCTGCGCAGGCCATCGGGGATAAATCCCCTCGCCACAAGGTTTTGCATTCGCTTCAGAAGCGCGTGCTGATCCAGGAGACGATCAGGGCCAGGCCGAGGCAGGCAAAACCGAAGCGGTAGAAAAAGCGGTTCATGCGCAACGTCGCCCAATCCAGAATCGGCTCGGCATTCGGTTGAGCCTGGCGTTGCGCGGCGATGCTGGCCATGGCGCGTTGTTCACGACGGCGGGTCGCGTGCAGCAGCCAACTGCCCGGGAAGGCCAGGGCCAACGCCAGCAGGTTGATCAATTTGGCGGGATGGGCGGTAAACAGCGTCATCAAGTGCAGCGACATCACAGACCTCGGAACTGAATCGGTGTGGCAGGCGCCAGATCGACGACCGCGGCGCGGATTCTACCGAAACACGCCTCCACTACCCTACCCTTTGCGACAAATAACCTGACAATCGACCGATGGCTGTCCTGTGTCACGGCATCGTCATTTACATCGGCCACCATGCGCGCCTCGAAACACACATGGAACGCGACATGCTGCACGCCGAAAACCAGGATCGCCTGTACCTCATCACCCCGACCGACGAACAACAAAGCCTCGTCGGCAGCCTCGCCTTCAATGTTCAGGATCGCCACTGGCTGGTGTATTGCGCCCTCGGCGGGCATCAGCATGCGGATTTGCCGGAGACTGATCTGCTGACCGGTGTGAGTGTCCTCGACTTCTACTCCCAGGCTGCCTGACACACGCCTGTCCCTGTGGGAGGGGGCTTGCTCCCGAAGACTGAGTGTCAGTCGACTTCTGAGTTGACTGATCCACCGCTTTCGGGAGCAAGCCCCCTCCCACAGTTGTATGAGTATTCAGATAAATTGTGTGGCCACAAAAAAGCCCGGAGCCATCACTGGCGCCGGGCTTTTTCACATCAACCGCACAGCTTACTCGGCGAGGATCTGACCCACGGTCGGGTCCTTGAACAGGCGAGTCAACGCATCGCTCAACACGTCGCTGACCAGCTTGGTGTTGGTTTCCTGGTTCGGCGCCATGCCGAAGCGCTGGTCCAGCGAAGCGCCGTAGCGGCCGCTGTAGCGACGGTTGCCGCTCTGCACGTCGGAGCGGAAGGTCGCGCCGATGGTGGCTTCGGTCACGTACATGCCTTCTTTCGGCGACTGGTACTTCAGCTCGGTCAGGGTCACGGTCAGTTGCGGCGCGTTCATCCCGTTGCTGGTCGGGGTAAAGCCGAGCAGACGTACGGCGGCTTCAGCCTGCGCCTGCAACTTGGGCAGGATCTGCTCGCGCTGCACGGTGATGGCGCTGGTTTCCGGGTACAGGCCGCCGCGGGTGCCGAGAGTTGGCGACGGACGACCGTCAACCACACGCACCACCACTTGCTGGCCATGGCCGACCGGGGCCAACTGCGTGGTCAGCTTCGGTTCCGGGCTCAGTTGTTGCGGGCTGTGGGCGCAGCCAACCAGGGTCAAACTGGTCACAGTGATCAAACCGAACAACAGGCGTTGCAACATGCTCTTTTCTCCAGAATCAGGCACAAACAGGCCGGCAGTATAGCGGTGGGCCACTGTGGGTCACCAGCACCCGACAGTGAATACTCAAATGTCTGACCCAGCCGTGGGAATGCGGTTCCTGTCACAGATTATTCACCGCCCATACACGTTGGCGTCACGGCCGCCCGGCAAGCTTCAAACCAGTCCTCCAACAAGGTACTCGGCCATGCGTTATCTGATCTCGTTGTTCGCCCCACGCCCACTGCACCGCAGCTTTGCCCTGCTCGACCGCAACGGTCATTGTCAGGCATTCAAGCAGTGCAGCCTGCAGCCGATGGGCGATGGCTGGGTGGAAATCGAAGAAATCCGTCTCAACTGGTTGCACCAGCCACTGCCCGCCAGCGCCCGCGTCATAGCGTCGCAGCCCCGCGCACGCGTGCAAGCGATGTTGAGCATCTGACCGGATGCCTAATAAAAGTCATTAAACACGAGCAACTGCCCGCATTTCTTCGATACAATCTCCCCCCGATTATAAGGACGTCTCCTGATCGGGCCCCGCAACACCGTCAATGCGCATGCATCGACACCCAAATCGCCCACAGAGAGCCGCCCACACAGATCGAGTGAAGTTGGCGCGCTTGCCTGTTCTTCCGGCAAAAACCCCGCTTTTCGCGAATCTGCAGAGCTGTCATGACGCTCGGCCACCGCGTTGTTTTGCCCTTGCGGGCAGGGTGCCAGGCCTGGACAGCCCTTTTTTGAGGTTCACGTCTTCAAAAGAGCGTGAAAAAAACGGGTTTTCACAACTTCACAAGAGTGTGGCGAGCAAATGAAAAGTTTTGCGTCTGAACATGCACCATTAGCGTCTGAAACAGCCCAACGACACAGGACCGGGTATACCTCGAACATCGGAGCCTGAAGCCTGTCCGCTACGGATTTGGTTGCACAAAAACGGATGTCTCGACCATAAGTCGAATTGCCAGCCGCGTGCTGAAATGAGTTCATGGAGCTCTTGAAGCCAGGCCGCATGCATCCGTCGAAGTTGCGAAAAATTGCGAAGATTCGGACATGACGAACCTGACCATGGGTATCCGGGGCGCAACTGACCTGCCCCGTCACTCCCTGGCAGCCATGCCGACAATTTGGTGCTGCAGATTTTGGAGACGCGTTAAATGGCGCATAACGAAGCAGTCGACGTAGTTCTGGTTGGGGCCGGCATCATGAGTGCCACCCTGGCAGTACTGCTCAAAGAGCTCGACCCGGCGATCAAGCTGGAAGTCGTCGAGTTGATGGATTCCGGTGCTGCGGAGAGTTCCAACCCGTGGAACAACGCCGGTACCGGCCACGCCGGCCTGTGCGAGCTGAACTACACGCCGCAGGCAGCCGACGGCAGCGTCGACATCAAGAAAGCCGTGCACATCAACACCCAGTTCGAAGTGTCCAAACAGTTCTGGTCGTACCTGACCAAGAAAGGCACCTTCGGCTCGTGCAAATCCTTCATCAGCCCGGTGCCGCACCTGAGCTTCGTTCAGGGTGACAAAGGCGTGTCGTTCCTCAAGGAACGCTTCAACGTGCTGCACAAGCACCACGCCTTCTCCGACATGGAATACACCGAAGACAAGGCCAAGATGGCCGAGTGGATGCCGCTGATGATGCCGGGCCGCTCGCCGGATGAAGTCCTGGCCGCCACCCGCGTGATGAATGGCACCGACGTCAACTTCGGCGCCCTGACCAATCAGTTGCTCAAGCACCTGACCAGCGCACCGGACACCCAGGTCAAATACTGCAAGCGTGTCACCGGCCTCAAGCGTAACGGCGCCGGCTGGACCGTCAGCATCAAGGACGTCAACAGCGGCGCCAGCCGTGAAGTCGACGCCAAGTTCGTCTTCCTCGGCGCCGGCGGCGCGGCCCTGCCGCTGCTGCAGGCTTCGGGCATCGAAGAAAGCAAAGGCTTCGGCGGCTTCCCGATCAGCGGGCAATGGCTGCGTTGCGACAACCCGGAAGTGGTCAAGCACCACCAGGCCAAGGTCTACAGCCAGGCGGCAGTCGGTTCGCCACCGATGTCGGTGCCGCACCTGGACACCCGTGTGGTCGATGGCAAGAAATCCCTGCTGTTCGGGCCATACGCCGGTTTCACCACCAAGTTCCTCAAGCACGGCTCCTTCATGGACCTGCCGCTGTCGGTTCGCGCCGGCAACATCGGACCGATGCTGGCAGTGGCGAAAAACAACATGGATCTGACCAAGTACCTGGTCAGCGAAGTGATGCAATCGATGGAGCAGCGTCTGGAATCCCTGCGCCGCTTCTACCCGGAGGCGAAAGCCGAGGACTGGCGCCTGGAAGTGGCCGGCCAACGGGTACAGATCATCAAGAAAGACCCGAAAAAAGGCGGCATCCTGCAATTCGGTACCGAACTGGTTGCGGCGAAAGACGGCTCCCTCGCCGCCCTGCTCGGCGCTTCGCCAGGTGCTTCGGTAACCGTTTCGATCATGCTCGAGCTGATCGAGAAATGCTTCCCGGCCAAGGCCAAGGGTGAGTGGGCGGCCAAACTGGCGGAAATCTTCCCGGCCCGCGAGAAGGTTCTGGAAACCGATGCTGCGCTGTATCGCAAGATCAACACGCAGAACAACATCGCCCTGGAACTGGTTGAAGAAAGCAGCGAGACCCCAAGCTTCGCTTGATCTTGCGGCATAAAAAACGCCCCGTACTCGGTGAGTGCGGGGCGTTTTTTTTATGGCCAGTATTTGAAACACTGACCTCTGTGGCGAGGGAGCTTGCTCCCGCTTGAGTGCGCAGCGCTCACAAGAGTTTGGGGCCGCTGCGCAGCCCGGCGGGAGCAAGCTCCCTCGCCACAGGGATGGTGTTAGGCGCGGGATTTTTCGATCAGTTCGATATAGTCCGGGGCATTGCGCTGATCGGCGATCAGGTCAACGAAGGTCTTGCCGTGCTCGTCCTTGCCATCCACGTCGTAACCGGCAGCCACGAAGAACGTCAGGAAGCGCTCGAAATCGTCGATGCGCAGGCCACGGTAGGCCTTGATCAGTTTGTGCAGCGACGGCGAAGTGGCGTCGACCGGTTCAAAATCGAGGAACAGCTTGATCTGCTCATCGCCGATCTCGTCACCAATCACCTGTTTCTTATCTTTACGCATTGCCGACTCCAGCTCGCAGACATTACACGGGGCGGGCAGTTTACCCCTGCCCAGCCACCAGGCTCAACGCGAACGAACGGCCCCGGTGTGCAGATCGGCCCAGATGTGGCCGTTGGCGTAACTGAGGAACTGTACATACACGGTGTCGTTGCGCAGCAAATCGATCACCACCCGGTACTGGGCCAGCGGGTAAAACAGGGTCAGGGTTTTGCTCTTGTCGTCATAAGCCGGTTTTTTCAGGCTTTTGCTTTCGCCATCGAAATTGACCAGCACCTGGGCGATGGTTGCGCCCTTGTTCAGCGACTTACCCTTGAGGCGAATCATCAGCGGCGACGTGACCGGAATCGGCTGCTGATTGGACTGGCGCTGCGCACCGACCACTACCGAATAATCGATGACTTGCAACAGTTGCTGCTGCTCGGGTTCGGCATCGCGCAGGGTCAGGTCATCCGGCGGCAGAAATTGACTGTGCATCGGCGCCGCAGACAGCGGCAGACTGAGGGCCAGCAACAAGGCGGCTAGGCTGCGGATCAAGAGGCTCATGGCAGGCTCCGGGGGCGGGGCCGAGCACTCTAGCACGGGGAACGCGGATGGATCAGCACACACAAAACAACTGTAGGAGTGAGCCTGCTCGCGATAGCGTCGTATCAGTCAACATCAACATTGCTGACAGACCGCTATCGCGAGCAGGCTCGCTCCCACAAGGGATAGTGCAGGGTTCTTACATGCCTTTAACGGCAAAGATCCCGTTGGCGTTGCGCCAGTAACCTTTGTAGTCCATGCCGTAACCGAAGATGTAGCGGTCAATGCACGGCAGGCCGACGAAGTCTGCCTTCAGATCAGGACGCGCCTTGCGGTCGTGATCCTTGTCGATCAGCACGGCGGTGTGCACTTTGCGCGCGCCGGCGTGTTTGCAGAAGTCGATGATCGCGCCCAGGGTGTGACCTTCGTCGAGGATGTCATCGATGATCAGTACGTCGCGGTCGATGAACGAGACTTCCGGCTTGGCTTTCCAGAACAGGTCGCCGCCGCTGGTTTCGTTGCGATAACGGGTCGCGTGCAGGTAGGAAGCTTCCAGCGGGAATTGCAGGTGAGTCAGCAGTTTTCCGGAGAAAATCAGGCCGCCGTTCATCACGCAGAACACCACCGGGTTGCTGTCGGCCAGTTGTTCGTTGATTTGTGCACCGACGCGGGCGATGGCGGCCTCGACTTCAGATTCGGTGTACAGGCAGTCAGCCTCTCGCATGATTTGACGGATATGCTCGAGATCAGCGGACATGGCGCTCTCCAGGGGGATGTTTTCGGAAAAGCGGGCAAAGGTACGCATCCCGTGAGGTCGAATCAAGCCTTAATGGACTAACGTACTCAATGTCCTATAGGACATCACCCTCGGATAGATTAATCTAGGCCGGTTTTTTTGCCCGCCGCCGGAGTTTTTCCATGCCCATCCTCGAGATCCGCCACCCGCTGATCCGCCATAAACTCGGCCTGATGCGCCGCGCCGATATCAGCACCAAGAATTTCCGTGAGCTTGCTCAGGAAGTCGGCGCCCTGTTGACCTATGAAGCTACAAAAGATCTGCCGCTCGAATCCTACGATATCGCCGGTTGGTGCGGCACTGTGTCGGTGGAAAAAATCGCCGGCAAGAAGATCACCGTCGTGCCGATCCTGCGCGCCGGCATCGGCATGCTCGAAGGCGTGCTGAGCCTGATCCCGGGTGCCAAGGTTTCCGCTGTGGGCGTTGCCCGCAATGAAGAAACCCTGCAAGCGCACACTTATCTGGAAAAACTGGTCCCGGAAATCGACGAACGGCTGGCGATGATCATCGACCCGATGCTCGCCACCGGCAGCTCCATGGTCGCGACCATCGATCTGCTGAAGAAAGCCGGTTGCAAGGACATCCGCGCAATGGTGCTGGTGGCCGCGCCGGAGGGCATTGCTGCCGTAGAAAAGGCTCACCCGGACGTGACCATCTACACCGCGTCCATCGATGAGCGTCTGAACGAACACGGCTACATCATTCCTGGGCTTGGCGATGCCGGTGACAAGATCTTCGGTACCAAGCAGAAGGACGCGTGAGCATGCAGCAAGAGTTCAACGATCCGCTCTGGCGCACGGTGCTGTCCGGCGCCCAGATGCTGTTCGTGGCTTTCGGCGCCCTGGTGCTGATGCCGCTGATCACGGGTCTTGACCCGAACGTGGCACTGTTTACCGCGGGTCTGGGGACGATCCTGTTCCAGATCGTCACCGGGCGTCAGGTGCCGGTGTTCCTCGCGTCGAGCTTTGCCTTCATCACCCCGATCATTCTCGCCAAGGGCCAGTTCGGCCTCGCCGCGACCATGGGCGGTGTGATGGCGGCCGGTTTCGTCTACACCTTCCTCGGCCTCGCCGTGAAAATCAAAGGCACCGGTTTCATTGACCGTCTGCTGCCGCCAGTGGTGATTGGCCCGGTGATCATCTCCATCGGTCTGGCCATGGCGCCGATTGCCGCGAACATGGCGATGGGCAAGGCGGGTGACGGTTCCGAGCTGATCCACTACCAGACCGCGATGATGATCTCGATGCCGGCGCTGCTGACCACGTTGATCGTGGCGGTGTTCGGTAAGGGCATCTTCCGCCTGGTGCCGATCATTTCCGGGGTACTGGTCGGCTTTGCCATGTCGTTCTATTTCGGTGTGGTCGATACCGCGAAGATTGCCGCTGCACCGTGGTTTGCGCTGCCGCACTTCACCGCGCCGGAGTTCAACTGGCAGGCGATCCTGTTCATCGTTCCGGTAGCCCTGGCTCCGGCCATCGAGCATATCGGCGGCGTAATTGCCGTGGGCAGCGTGACCGGTCGTGATTATCTGAAGAAGCCGGGCCTGCATCGCACCCTGCTCGGTGACGGCATCGCCACCACGGCGGCCGGTCTGTTTGGCGGCCCGCCGAACACCACCTACGCCGAAGTGACCGGCGCGGTGATGCTGACCAAGAACTACAACCCGAAAATCATGACCTGGGCGGCGATCTTCGCCATCACCCTGGCGTTCATCGGCAAGTTCGGCGCGCTGCTGCAAAGCATTCCGGTGCCAGTGATGGGCGGGATTCTGTGCCTGCTGTTCGGCTCGATCGCGGCGGTGGGGATGAACACCCTGATCCGCCACAAGATCGACCTCGGTGAGGCGCGCAACCTGGTGATCGTGTCGGTGACCCTGGTGTTCGGTATCGGCGGTGTGCTGGTCGGCACCGGCACTGGCCCGGACGACTTCGGCCTCAAAGGCATCGCGCTGTGCGCGGTGGTGGCGATTGCGCTGAACCTGATTCTGCCGGGCAATGATGGCTGGAAGAACAAGAAGGCGGATGAGCCGCTGATCTAAGGCTTTAGATCTTTATTGTCTGACAGATAGCTTTCGCGAGCAGGCTCGCTCCCACATTGATCTTCGGTGCGCTGAAGATCCCCTGTGGGAGCGAGCCTGCTCGCGATGCTTTCAGAGGGCCAACGGCGCTCTCTCGCACAGGGTTGCCAACGCCTTCGCCCATTGCGGGTCGTCATTCAGGCACGGCACCAGCACCAGCTCCTCGCCCCCCGCTTCGCGGAACTGTTCCTTGCCGCGATCACCGATCTCTTCCAGCGTCTCGATGCAATCGGCGACAAACGCCGGGCACATCACCAGAATCTTCTTCACCCCGCTTTGCGCCAGCTCGTCCAGCCGCGCTTCAGTGTAGGGTTCGATCCACTTCGCCCGCCCCAGACGCGACTGAAACGACACCGACCATTTGCCATCGGCAATGCCCGCGCGCTTGGCGAACTCGGCGGCGGTGCGTATGCACTGGGCGCGGTAACAGGTGGCCAGGACTGCCGGCGAGGCATTCTTGCAGCAATCCTCGTTTTTCAAGCAGTGACTGCCGGTCGGATCGAGCTTGGTCAGGTGCCGCTCCGGCAAGCCATGGAAGCTCAGCAGCAAGTGATCGTAGTCCTGCTGCAAATGCGGGGTAGCGCTGGCGACCAGCGCGTCGATGTACTCAGGCTGATCGTAAAACGGTTGCAACACTGAAAGCTGCACATCGAGTTTGTTCTCGCGAATCACTCGCTTGGCTTCTTCGATCACCGTGGTCGTGGTGCTGTCGGCGAACTGTGGATACAGCGGTGCCAGCGTGATGCGCTTGTGCCCCGCCGCCACCAGTTGCAGCAATTTGGTTTCAATCGACGGCTCGCCATAACGCATGGCCAGTTCCACCGGGCCGTGGGTCCACTGGGTGGTCATCTGCTGCTGCAGACGACGGCTGAGCACCACCAGCGGCGAGCCCTCCTCCCACCAGATCGAAGCGTAGGCATGGGCCGATTGCTCGGGGCGCTTGATCAGGATCAGCGACACCAACAGCCGCCGCACCGGCCACGGCAGGTCGATCACATACGGGTCCATCAGAAATTGATTGAGGTAGCTGCGTACATCGGCCACCGAGGTGGAGGCCGGGGAACCCAGGTTGACCAGAAGCAAGGCGTGATCGGTCATGCATCGTCCTATTTCAAAGGCGGCCGGAGAGATCATCCAAAGCCGCGCGCAAATCCGTGAACTGGAAAGTGAAACCCGCTTCCAGCAAGCGTGCCGGCACGGCCCGTTGGCCACCCAGCAACAGCAATGACATTTCGCCAAGCCCGACCTTCAGCGCCAGGGCCGGCATCGGCATGAACGCCGGGCGGTGCAATACGCTGCCCAGCGTCTTGGCAAACTCGCGATTGCGCACCGGTTTCGGTGCGCAGGCATTATAAGGACCGCTCGCCTGATCGCGGTGCAGAAGAAAATCAATCAGGGCGATTTGATCATCGATGTGAATCCACGGCATCCACTGCCGGCCATTGCCCAACGGCCCGCCCAGCCCGAGTTTGAACGGCAGCAACAGCCGCGACAAAAAGCCGCCCTCGGCCGACAGCACCAGCCCGGTGCGCACCAGCACCACGCGAACTCCCAGGCCTTCGGCACGCTGGGCGGTTTCCTCCCAGGCAATGCACAACTGACTGGCAAAATCGTCAATCACTGGCGGTGAATCTTCGGTCAGCTCGCGCTCACCGCCGTCGCCGTACCAGCCAACAGCAGAACCGGAGATCAGCAACGCCGGTTTCTGCTGCCGTGTTTCCAGCCAGGCCAGCAGGGTTTCGGTGAGGGTGATGCGGCTGCTCCACAGCAACGCCTTGCGCCGATGGGTCCATGGCCGATCCGCGATCGGTGCACCGGCCAGGTTGACCACCGCGTCCAGCGGCTCGTTGCCGAAGTCTTCGAGACGCGCAATTGCACGCACCTGCGCGCCACAGATTTTCGCGACCTTTTCCGGGCGTCGACTCCACACCGTCAATTGATGGCCCTGCCCCGACCAGTGTCGGCAGAGCTGACGGCCTATCAAACCAGTACCGCCGGTCAGCAATATGCGCATGACTTCTTCCTCGCGTGGCGTTTTACCCGGATCACTAGTCTATTTTTATAAGCAGGGATCTTTTCTATCGGGCAGGCTCTATTGTTTAACCATAGGCCAAGCTGTCAGAACGAGAACGCTAGAAGTTATACCAAAAAACAAAATTGTACAGGTTTCATTGACGGCGTAGTCTGTACAGAAAGGTAAACGAGGCCCCTATGACTGTACCTATCGCAATCATCGGCACCGGCATCGCCGGACTCTCCGCCGCGCAGGCGCTGACAGAGGCCGGACACACCGTCCAGCTCTTCGACAAAAGCCGCGGCAGTGGCGGACGCATGTCGAGCAAACGCAGCGACGCCGGTTCTCTGGACATGGGCGCGCAATACTTCACCGCCCGCGACCGGCGTTTCGTCACCGAAGTGCAACGCTGGCAGAGCTTGGGCTGGGTCGCCGAGTGGACGCCGCAGCTCTACACCTTTCAGGGCGGGCAACTGAATCTGTCGCCGGACGAACAGACGCGCTGGGTCGGCACGCCACGCATGAGCGCGATCACCCGGGGTTTGCTCGACGGTCTGGAAGTGCACTTCGCCTGCCGCATCACCGAAGTCTTTCGCGGTGAAGAACACTGGCACCTGCAGGACGCCGAAGGCTTCACCCACGGTCCCTTCAGTCACGTGGTGATTGCGACGCCAGCGCCGCAAGCCACTGCATTGCTGGCCGCGGCACCGAAACTGGCCGGTGCGGCCGCCGGGGTGAAAATGGACCCGACCTGGGCCGTCGCCCTCGCCTTCGATACGCCACTGGATACACCGATCGAAGGTTGCTTCGTGCAGGACAGCCCCATCGACTGGCTGGCACGCAACCGCAGTAAACCGGGGCGCGATACCACCTGCGACACCTGGGTGCTGCACGCCAGCAGCGCCTGGAGCCGGCAACACATCGACCTGTCCAAGGAAGCCGTCATCGAGCAACTGCACGGTGCATTCGCCGAACTGCTACACAGCGCGATGCCCGCTCCGACTTTCAGCCTCGCCCACCGCTGGCTCTACGCACGCCCTGCGACCGGCCACGAATGGGGCACGCTGGCCGACGCCGATCTGGGCTTGTACGCCTGCGGCGACTGGTGCCTGTCCGGACGAGTCGAAGGCGCCTGGCTCAGCGGTCAGGAAGCCGCGCGCCGCTTGCACGAGAACCTGCAGTGAACCGTATCAATCCGCAAAAACTGCTGCTGTCGAAGTGGACAGCAGCCCACCCGCAAAACCGCGAAAAACATTTTCTGGTCACCGAGCTGTTCCGTGATGAGGAAGGCACGGTGCTGGAGATTGAGTTGCAGGCGGTGCTGACCAAGCGCGCCGAACGCCTCGATTGGCAGACGCTGAAGAACAACGATCACTGGCTTCTGGGCTGGAAATAAACACCCTGCAGGAGTGAGCCTGCTCGTGATGGCGTCGCATCAGGCAACATCAAGTCTGCTGACCTACCGCTATCGCGAGCAGGCTCACTCCTGCAGGGATTGGAAAATCTGCAAAAACTTATACAAATGATTTGACTTGTACACGCATGAATCTATGCTGAGGAAAAGTTGTACAGAGATAATTTTCTGTACAGGAATATAGATTCGAGGTGTGCATGTCCGACCTTTCTGCTTCCCGGCCCAAAATCGCCATCAGCGCCTGCCTGATGGGCGCTGAAGTGCGCTTCAACGGTGGGCATAAAGAATCGCGGCTGTGCAGCCGCACCCTTGCCGAGCATTTCGAATTCGTCCCGGTTTGTCCTGAAGTCGCGATTGGCCTGGGCATTCCTCGCGAGCCGATCCGGCTGGTCGGGGATCCGGACGCTCCTGAAGCGGTCGGCACCGTCAACCCGCAGATCAATGTCACCGAACCGCTGGCGGCCTACGGGCAGAAAATGGCCGGCGAGCTCAATGACATCTGCGGCTACATCTTCATGCAGCAGTCGCCTTCCTGCGGTCTGGAGCGGGTCAAGGTCTATCACGCCAATGGCGCGCCGGTGAACGGCGGCGGCCGTGGCATCTACGCTCAGGCGTTCTGCGCGCAGCACCCTGACCTGCCGGTGGAAGAAGCCGGGCGCCTGAACGATCCGGTGCTGCGGGAAAATTTCATCACCCGCGTGCTCGCCTACAGCGCCTGGCAGCAGGTGCTCGAACAAGGCTTGAGTCGCCGTGCACTGACCGAATTCCACTCGCGCTACAAATACCTGCTGATGGCGCACAACCCGGAGCAATACAAAGCCCTGGGCAAACTGCTGGGCAACATGGGCAAGACCGATCCGGTCGAACTCGGCCCGCACTATTTCAGCGAGTTGATGAGCGCGTTGAAGAAATGCGCCACCCGCCGCACCCACAGTAATGTCCTGCAGCACATCAGCGGCTATCTGAAACAGGCGATCAGCCCTGAAGACAAACAGGAAATGCAGCATGTGATCGGCCAGTACCGCCATGGCATCGTGCCGCTGGTGGTGCCATTGACTCTGCTCAAACACCACTTTCGCCAACACCCGGATCCGTACATTGCGCGGCAGGTTTACTTGCAGCCGCATCCGGAAAACCTCAGCCTGCGAAACGCCATTTGATGAACGACAAACTCGACACCAGCGCCCAGGAAGACCTCGGCGCCGACTTCAAGAAAGCCCTCGACGAGGGCTGGCTGCCGATCCGCGAAGTAGCGCGGCAGACCGGGGTCAACGCCATCACCCTGCGCGCCTGGGAGCGCCGTTACGGGTTGATCGTGCCGCAGCGCACGCCCAAGGGCCATCGCCTGTATTCCAGCGAACATGTGCAACGAATCCTGACCATCCTGACCTGGCTTAATCGAGGCGTGGCTGTCAGTCAGGTCAAACCGTTGCTCGATGCTCCGCAAGCCTTTACCGAGACGGTGGAAAACGACTGGCAACGGCAGCGCCAGTCCTTGCTCGGCGCCGTCATCCAGCTCAATGAGCGCAACCTCGACGATAGCATCAACCAGGCCATGGCCCTGTACCCGCCACGCACCCTGTGCGAGCAATTACTCCTGCCGCTGCTGGCCGAACTCGAGCAGCGCTGGCAAGGCCAGTTCGGCGCACAGATGGAACGGGTGTTCTTTTATTCCTGGTTACGCAGCAAATTCGGCGCGCGCATCTACCATAACAATCGGCAATTACACGCTGCGCCGTTGCTGCTGATCAATCACTCGGACCTGGCACTGGAACCTCACCTGTGGCTATGCGCGTGGCTGATCAGCAGCGCCGACTGCCCGGTGCAAGTGTTCGACTGGCCGCTACCGGCCGGAGAACTGGCGCTGGCGGTCGATCATCTGCAAGCGCGGGGAGTGCTGCTGTATTCCAGCAAGGCGATGAATCTGGCGCAGCTGCCAAAACTGCTGAATGGCATCGGCACTGCAAAAATGCTCGTCGGACCAACGGTATGCATCCACCAGACCGAGTTGTCCGTAAGAACCCCTGAGATCGCTGATCTGATCCTGGCCGAAGACCCGCTCTCGGCACATCAGGAACTGGTTCAGCGTGGGCTGATTTAATGGAAACCGCGATGCAATTGATCTGGCTGCGCAGCGACCTGCGCCTACATGACAACACCGCCCTCGCGGCCGCCGCAGCGCGCGGCCCGACGGTTGCCGTGTATCTGTTGAGCCCGCAGCAATGGCTGGAACATGACGACGCCGCGTGCAAGGTCGACTTCTGGCTGCGCAACCTGCGTGAGCTGAGCAGTCGCCTCGGCGAGCTGAACATCCCGTTGCTGCTGCGCACCGCCAATCATTGGGATCAGGCCCCGGCGGTGCTGCTCGAACTTTGTGTGCAATTGAATATTCAAGCTGTGCACGTCAACGAAGAATATGGCATCCACGAAAGCCAGCGCGACGCCGCGGTGGCGGTGGCCCTGAAGACCAAAGGCATCGCTTTCCACAGCTACCTTGACCAACTGCTGTTCAAGCCCGGCACGGTACTGACCAAAACCGAAACCTACTTTCAGGTGTTCAGCCAGTTCCGCAAGGTCTGCTATGAACGCCTGCACCGCTCGATGCCGGCGCTGGTCAAGACGCCCGGCAAACAGGCAAAGCTGAACATCGACAGCGATCCGGTGCCGGCATCCGTCGCCGGTTTTGCAACGCCGAGCGAGTCTTTGCGCACACTGTGGCCGGCCGGCGAACAGGAAGCCCGGCGCCGTCTCGACACCTTCGCCGACGCGCAGATCGACTACTACCAGAGCGAACGCGACTTCCCGGCCAAACCCGGCACCAGTCAACTTTCCGCGTACCTCGCCGCCGGGGTGATTTCGCCGCGCCAATGCCTGCATGCGGCCTTGCAAAGCAATCAGGGCGAGTTCGACAGCGGCAAGGTCGGCGCGGTGACCTGGATCAACGAGCTGCTGTGGCGCGAGTTCTACAAACACATTCTGGTCGGCTACCCACGGGTTTCGCGCCACCGCGCATTTCGCCCGGAAACCGAAGCCCTGGCCTGGCGTGATGCGCCGGACGATCTGGCGGCCTGGCAAGAGGCGCGCACCGGTTTGCCGATCATCGATGCGGCCATGCGCCAACTGCTGGAAACCGGCTGGATGCACAACCGTCTGCGGATGATTGTGGCGATGTTCCTGACCAAGAATCTACTGATCGACTGGCGTGAAGGCGAGCGCTTTTTCATGCGCCACCTGATCGACGGCGATCTGGCGGCGAACAACGGTGGCTGGCAATGGAGTTCTTCGACCGGCACCGATTCGGCGCCGTACTTCCGCATCTTCAATCCGCTGAGCCAATCGGAAAAATTCGACAGCGAAGGCCTGTTCATCAAGCACTGGCTGCCTGAGCTGGCCGGCCTGAACAAGAAGGAAGTACACAACCCGGCCAGCGCCGGCGGACTGTTCGGCGTGGCGGATTATCCGGCGCCGATCGTCAATCTCGGCGCTTCGCGCGAACGCGCGCTGGCGGCGTTCAAGAACCTGCCGTCGCGCTCGTCTATGGAAGAAGTTCATGAGTGAATTCCTGCGCCGCTTCGCCCGCCAGTTCGCCGAGTTGAACAAAGACAACTTGCAACGTCTGGGCGAGCTGTACAGCGATGACATTCACTTCACCGACCCGCTGCATGAAGTGCAGGGGCTGGTGCAACTGCGACATTACTTCAGCGAGCTGTACGCCAACGTCAGCGAACTGCGCTTCGATTTCCACGGCTTCGACCAGATCGCTGACGGTGAAGGTTACCTGCGCTGGGTCATGAGTTACCGCCACCCGCGTCTGGCCGGTGGTCAATTGATTCGCGTCGCCGGGTGTTCGCACCTGCTGTGGCGGGACAAGGTTTATCGCCACCGGGATTATTTCGATGCCGGGGCCATGCTGTATGAACATTTACCCGTATTGGGCCGGGTGATCGCCTGGTTGAAAAGGAGAATGGGATGAGTCGTACACCTCCACGGCGTTATTGGCTGACCGGTGCCAGCAGTGGCATCGGCGCAGCACTGGCTGAAGAGATTCTGAAAAGCGGCGCGCATCTGGCTGTCAGTTCGCGTCAGGTGGCACCGCTCAAAGTGCTGTCGCAACGTTATCCGGGGCAAGTGCTGGTGGTGGCCGGCGATCTGACCAACAGTCAGACCGTGCGCGAAATCGGCCAGCAGATCGAACAGGCCTGGGGCTCGCTCGACAGCGTGATTCTCAATGCCGGCACCTGCGAGTACGTCGATGCGCGACAGTTCGATGCCTCGATCATCGAACACGTGGTGCGCACCAACCTGCTCGCCAGCAGCTACTGCATCGAAGCAGCCCTGCCGTTGCTGCGCAAAGGCACCGCGCCGCATCTGACCGGCATGGCCAGTTCCGTGACCTACCTGCCGCTGCCCCGAGCCGAAGCCTACGGCGCGTCGAAAGCCGGGCTGCGCTATCTGTTCGAATCGCTGCGGATCGACCTGGCCGTCGAGGGCATCGATGTCACCATCATCAGCCCGGGTTTTGTCGAAACCCCGCTGACCGCCAAGAATGACTTCCCGATGCCGTTGAGCTGGCCTGTGGATAAAGCGGCGCGGCACATCTTCGCCAAGCTCAAGGATCGTCCGCTGGAGATCGCCTTTCCCGCACTGTTCATGGCGGCGCTGTGGCCATTGTCGAAGCTGCCGGCGCGCCTGCAACTGGCGATCGGCAAGCGCATGGTGCGCAGCAACCCACCGCTGCGGGACCCGATATGAAGATCGCCATTGTCGGCAGCGGAATCGCCGGCCTGACCTGCGCTCACCTGCTCAATCGCCGACACGACATCACGGTGTTCGAGGCCTGCGACTGGGTCGGCGGTCACACGCACACCGTGCAGGTAACCGTCGATGGCCGCGAATACGCGGTCGACACTGGGTTCATCGTGTTCAACGACTGGACCTATCCGAACTTCATTCGATTGCTCGGCCAGCTCGGTGTGTCGTTCAAACCGACGGAAATGAGCTTCTCGGTCACCGACCCGGACACCGGTCTGGAATACAACGGCAACAACCTCAACAGCCTCTTCGCCCAGCGCAGCAACCTGCTGTCCCCGGGGTTCTGGGGCATGTTGCGCGACATCCTGCGCTTCAATAAAGAAGCCCAGCGCGACCTCGCCGAACAACGCATTGCCGCCGATACCACGCTCGACGATTACCTCAAGGCTGGCGGTTATGGCGAGCGTTTCATCCTGCACTACATCGTGCCGATGGGCTCGGCGATCTGGTCGATGCCGATGGCCGAGATGCTCAATTTCCCGCTGCAATTCTTTGTGCGTTTCTTCAAGAATCATGGCCTGCTGTCAGTCAGTGATCGCCCGCAATGGCAGGTGATCGAGGGCGGCTCCAGTGCCTACATTGCGCCGTTGACTGCGGCGTTCCAGGACAAGATCCGCCTCAGTTGCCCGGTGACGCGCATCGATCGCGATGAACACGGCGTGGTTATCCACAGCCCGGCCGGCATCGAGCGTTTCGACAAAGTCGTGCTTGCCTGCCACAGCGACCAGGCCCTGCAATTGCTTGGCACGCCAAGCCAGGCGGAACGCTCGATCCTCGGCGCCCTGCCCTATGCCGATAACGAAGTCGTGCTGCATACCGATACCCGTCTGCTGCCGACCCGCAAACTGGCGTGGGCCAGTTGGAACTATCGCTTGAGCGGCGCCGGCCATACCCACGCGGCCGTCACTTACGACATGAACATCCTGCAGGGCATTCAGAGCGACACCACGTTCTGCGTCAGCCTCAATCAGAGCGCCGGGATCAGCCCGTTCAAGGTGCTCGCCAAATACACCTACGCCCACCCGCAATTCAGCCTCGCGGCTGTGGCGGCGCAAAACCGCTGGGCCGAACTCGACGGTCAGCAGCACACCCATTATTGCGGCGCCTACTGGGCTAACGGCTTTCATGAGGACGGCGTGGTCAGCGCGTTGCGCGTGGCCGCCGCGTTCGGGGAAAGCTTATGAACAGCGCCCTGTACAGCGGCTGGATTGGCCATCGGCGCTTTTCGCCCAGACGCCACGAATTCCGTTACCGGATCGGTCTGTTGTACCTCGACCTGGCGGAGCAGGACGCCGTGTTCGGCCTGTCACCGTTTGCCAGTCGCAGCCGCTTTGCACCGTTTTCGTTTCGCGAAACCGACTACCTGAAAACCTTTACCGGCAGCGGCATGCGCCTGATCGATGCGGTGCGCCAGCAAGTCGGCGTCGCCATCGGCCATCAACCGCAGGGTTCGATCTGCCTGCTGACTCAACCGCGCAGTTGGGGTCTGGCGTTCAATCCGGTGAGTTTCTTTTATTGCCACGAGGCCGACGGGCAACTGGCGGCGATTCTCTGCGAAGTCACTAACACGCCGTGGCGCGAACGTTATCACTACGTGCTGCCGGCCCGGACGCCGACCGACTTACGAGACTTTCACCAACACTTCGCCGTGGCCAAGGCCTTTCATGTCTCGCCGTTTTTGCCGCGTGACCTCGAGTACCGCATGAGCTTCAGCCCGGCTGCGCAAACCCTCGGCGTGCACATGGCCGACTGGCAGGGTGAGCACAAGCTGTTCGACGCCACGCTCAATCTGCAGCGCGCCCCCCTCGACCGCTCCAGTCTGCACCGCTACTTGCGACGTTTTCCGTGGATGACCGCGAAAACCTGTCTGGCGATTTATTGGCAAGCCGTGCGCCTGTTGCTCAAGCGTGCCCCGATTTTTGCTCATCAGGCTGCCGACGGCAGCTTTCAGATCGCCACTGTGCCTCCCAAGGAGCACCGCCATGAAATCCTCTAGCCTGTCGGTCAGTCGCTTCAGCACCAACGGTTTGACCGGTTCGCTGCTGCGTCGCGGCGTTTTGCGGCAACTCAGTCAGCTCAAACACGGGCAATTGCTGGTGGTCGAGGATGGCGAACGCCTGATGTTCGGCACGCCGGGCAGCCACCTGCTCGGTGAAATCCATGTGCAGGATGCAGCGGTGTGGGGCATGGTCGCCGGCAACGGATCGATCGGCGCCGGCGAAGCGTTTATCCACGGTTACTGGAGTTCACCGGACCTGACGGCGGTCGTACGCGTATTCGTCAGCAACCTCGACGTACTCGACGCCATGGAGCGCGGTCTGGCCCGCCTCAGCCGGCCGCTGGTGCAAGGCCTGCACTGGCTCAACCGCAACACGCGCAAGGGGTCGCAGAAAAACATCGCGGCGCACTATGACCTCGGCAACGATCTGTTCGAACAGTTTCTCGACCCGACCATGATGTATTCGGCGGCGCAGTTCCTCAGCCCCGACGACAGCCTGGAACAGGCTCAGTTGAACAAGCTGGAACGGATCTGCCAGAAGCTCGCGCTCAAACCCGAAGATCACCTGCTGGAGATCGGCACCGGTTGGGGCAGCATGGCGCTCTACGCCGCGCAGCATTACGGTTGCCGTGTCACCACCACGACGCTGTCGAAAGAGCAGTACGCGTTTACCGCCAGGCGCATTGAAGCACTGGGGTTGCAGGATCGGGTAACGCTGCTGCTCACCGACTACCGCGACCTCACCGGCGAATACGACAAACTGGTGTCGATCGAGATGATCGAAGCGGTCGGTCACCGCTTCCTGCCCACCTATTTCAAGCAATGCGCGCACCTGCTCAAGAGCAACGGCCTGATGCTGTTGCAGGCGATCACCATCCGCGAGCAGCGCTACGAGCAGGCCAAGCGCGGCGTCGACTTCATCCAGCGCTACATCTTCCCCGGCGGCGCCCTGCCCTGCGTGCAGAAGATGCTCGAAGTGGTCAGCCGCGAGACCGATATGAACCTGCTGCACATGGAAGATTTCGGCCTGCACTACGCCCGCACCCTGCGCCTGTGGCACGAAAACTTTCGCCGCGCCCATGGCCGTTTGAGCGAATTGGGTTACGACGATTACTTCCTGCGGCTGTGGGAGTTTTACCTGTGCTACTGCGAAGGCGGGTTTCTGGAGCGCACCATCGGCACCGCGCAACTGCTGCTGGCCAAACCGGCCGCGATGCCGGCGCCGTTGCTCGGACGCTTCGATGCTTGAGCGGCTGACCAATGCCGTGCTGTTCCAGGTCGGCTGGCTGGCCTGCGTGCTCGGCGGCGACAGTCTGTGGCTGCTGCTGGCGCTGGCGGTGTTGGTGATTCATCTGGGCTGGATCAGCAGTTGGGCGGAGGAAGGTCGTTTGATCCTCAGCGTGGTGCTTGTCGGCACGGCGGTAGACAGCCTGTTGCGGGTTGCCGGGGTGTTCGAATTTCAGGATTTGTCGCCACTGATTCCGCTGTGGCTGATGCTGCTCTGGGCCTTGCTCGCGACCACGTTGCGTCACTGCCTGCAATGGAGCGCCCGCCCGTGGTGGCTGGCCAGCGGACTCGGTGCAGTGGGCGGCGCCGTGTCCTATTACGGCGGCGGACAGCTGGCCGGCGTGCAATTTCCTTACGGTGAAGTGCCGACCCTGATCGGCATCGGCCTGCTGTGGGCGCTGCTGTTTCCGCTGCTGCATGCCATGGCACGGCGCCTGAGCCACTGAGCGTCTGTCAGGCCTTTCACACAGCAACCGGTGGCTGCCTTACACTGCGCAGCATGAAAACCATTCCCCACCAGCAAATCACCGAGCCAGCGGTCACCTGTTCGACCTGCGCAGCGTGCTGTTGCCAGCTCGAAGTGATGCTGATCACCGACACCGGCGTACCTGAACGCTTTATCGATACCGATGAGTGGGGTGGTGAAGTGATGCTGCGGCTGGACGACGGCTGGTGTGCGGCGCTGGATCGCGACAGCATGATGTGCACGATCTATGAGAAACGTCCGCTGATCTGTCGCGAATTCGAGATGGGTGCACCGGAGTGCATTGAAGAACGCAAAGGGATTGCCACTGCTTACCGTTGATTCCGAAAAACACTACTGAAACAAATGTAGGAGTGAGCCTGCTCGCGATTGCGGAGTACCAGTCAAACAAATGTTGGCTGACACTCCGCAATCGCGAGCAGGCTCACTCCTACAGAGGTTATGTGTAGCGCTTACAGCGGCATCGTGTAATGCAGCGCGTAGCTTTCTACACCGTCGTTGCTGCTGGCCAGGCCGGCGTTGGAATAGTGCGTCGCCCGAATCCCCACTTCATGCCCGCCATTGAAGCGCAGACCAAAACCGATACGGTCTTCGAACTGGAAAGAGCCGCCGATGTTGTTGCTTTCATATTTGGTGTTGGAGAACGCTGCGACACCAATGCCCGCTTCAACATACGGCTTGACCGACTGACCGGCAAACTCGTAAACGAACACCGGCGAGAACGACAGGCTGTTGTTGCTGGAAGTCTTGTCACCTTCCCAGTAAGTGTAAGCGCCGCTCCAGTAACCGGTCAGGCGACCGACATCACTTTGCAGCCAGCTCTTGTCCCAATCGAAATTCATGCCCAGGCGATAAGTCATGGTCGAATCGCTGGTCGCACCCACTGCAAATTCAACACCTGCAGCTTGCGCGGTAATACTTTGCCCCATCAGTGCGGCCGCAATCGCGGCCAAGCAGAATAGTCGCTTCACTTTGAAACTTCCTTTTCCGGAACGATCGTTTGGTTTTCTAGATAACTCATCGCTATAGAAGCTAGCGCCTGATTAGAAGTTCAGCTGTTTTTTTAGTTATTTCACATTTTTTTTACAAGCTGAATTTTTCGACGTCGCCGGCAACCTGACCCAACAGGGGCAGGGTCTTGCGGAAGAACGCGGGGTCGGCACTGGTCCAGAATCTGACCGGGCGGTTCGGCCCCTTGGCGAGCAGATCACGTTCGGCCAGCAACCGTTGCAGTTGCCGCGCTACGGCTGCGCCAGTGTCAATCAGGCTGATGCTGTCGGGAATCATCGTCTTGAGCATCGGCTTGAGAAACGGATAGTGAGTGCAACCGAGAATGATCGTGTCGCAACCGTTGGCCAGCAGCGGATCAACGTAGTGCTGCAGCAACGTGCGCAACTCGGCGCTGTGCAGATCACCGCTTTCAATCAGTTCCACCAGACCGGGGCACGGCTGGGTGATGACGCGAACGTCAGCGGCGAAGCGGTCGAGCAACGCGGCGAACTTGGCACTCTGCAACGTGCCGGTGGTGGCGAGTACGCCAACCACACCGCTGCGGGTGGCGGCAGCTGCGGGTTTGACCGCTGGCTCCATGCCAACGATCGGCCACTCGGGGAAATCCCGGCGCAGATCGGCAACTGCGGCCACCGTCGCCGTGTTGCAGGCGATCACCAGGGCCTTGGCGCCCTGCTCACGGAAAAAACCGGCCATCACATTGCAGCGCTGGCGGATGAACTCCGGGGTTTTCTCGCCGTAGGGAATATGCCCGCAATCGGCGAAATACAGCAGTGATTCATGGGGCAGCAAACGCTGGATTTCAGCCAGTACCGACAAGCCGCCGACACCGGAATCGAACACCGCGATCGGCGCCTCACGCATGCTGCGAACCACAGACGCTACACCCCGGATCACGCTTGACCCGCAATTCACGGAAGCGCGAACCCAAGGCATCGATCAACAGCAAACGACCCACCAACGGTTCGCCAAAACCGACCAGCACTTTCAACGCTTCAAGCGCCTGCAGGCTGCCGACCAGCCCCACCAGGGGCCCGACCACGCCGGCTTCGCTGCACGTCAGTTCGGCTTCGCTGCCATGCCCGTACAGGCAGTGGTAGCACGGACTTTCCGGGCGGCGCGGGTCGAACACCGACAACTGCCCTTCCAGACGAATCGCCGCGCCGCTGACCAGCGGTTTGCGCGCTGCCACACACGCGGCGTTGACCGCCTCGCGGGTGGAGAAGTTATCGGAGCAGTCGAGCACCAGATCCACCGCCGACACGGCGGCGGCCAGGGAATCCTCGTCCAGCGCCTGACGATGAGGCACCAGTTTAATCTCGGGATTGATCGCGCTCAGGCGCTTGAGCGCCGAGTCGACCTTGCTCATGCCGACGCTGTCGGTGTCATGAATGATCTGGCGCTGCAGGTTGGTCAGGTCGACCGTGTCGAAATCCGCCAGATGCAACTCACCGACACCCGCCGCCGCCAGATACAGCGCGACCGGGGCGCCGAGACCGCCAAGGCCGACAATCAGCACACGGCTGTCTTTCAGCTTCAGTTGCCCATCGATATCGATGTGTTGCAGCAGAATCTGCCGGCTGTAGCGCAGCAATTCCTGATCATTCAGCACGGCAGACGCCCCAGGCTGATCCGTTGATGGCCGCCCAGATCGGTGCGGCTGTGGACTTGTTCAAAACCACGGGTGAGCAACAGATCACGCACGGCTTCGGCTTGATCATAGCCGTGTTCGAGCATCAGCCAGCCGCCGGCTTCCAGATGATCCGGGGCCTGGGCAACGATCAGGCGCAGATCGTCGAGCCCGTCGACACCGGCCACCAGCGCACTGGCCGGTTCGAAGCGCACGTCGCCCTCGACCAGATGCGGGTCGGCAGCCGCAATGTACGGCGGATTACTGATGATCAGGTTGAAACGCTGGCCTTCGAGGGCGCTGAACCAGTGACTGCTCAGCACCGTGGCGTTGTTCAGGTTCAAGCGCTGACGGTTGCGTTCGGCAAGGGCCACGGCTTCCAGCACGCGATCCACCGCAGTGACGTTCCACGCCGGGCGTTCGCTGGCCAGGGCCAGGGCAATCGCGCCGCTACCGGTGCCCAGATCGAGGACTTTCGCCGGCGTTGCCGCCAGCAGTTCCAGTGCGGCCTCGACCAGCAACTCGGTGTCCGGACGGGGGATCAGAGTGTGCGGCGCCACTTCCAGATCGAGCTTCCAGAACCCCTGCTGACCAAGGATGTAGGCCACCGGCTCGCCACTTCGACGCCGTTGCAGGTACTCGGTAAAAATCAGCACCGCTTCGCTGGGCACGATGCGCTCGGGCCAGGTGTGCAGGAAGCTTCGCGATTTGCCCAGTGCCGCTGCCAGGAGCAATTCGGCATCCAGGCGCGCGGTGGGCGAGTCCGGCAATTCGGCAGCGCGCAACAGACTGGCAATGATGGTCATTTATTCACCTATCGCTGCAAGCTGGTCGGCCTGGTATTCGGCCAGCAAAGGCTCGATCACCGCTTCAACGCCACCGGCGAGAATTTCATCGAGGGAGTACAGGGTCAGGTTGACGCGATGGTCGGTGACCCGGCCCTGGGCAAAGTTGTACGTGCGAATGCGCTCGGAACGATCACCGGAACCCACCAGCAACTTACGCTCGCTGGCAATCGCATTCGCCGCCGCTGCGGTTTGCTGATCGTTGAGCTTGGCCGACAGCCAGGCCATCGCCCGGGCACGGTTCTTGTGCTGGGAACGTTCTTCCTGACACTCGACGACGGTGCCGGTCGGTATGTGCGTGATGCGGATCGCCGAGTCGGTGGTGTTGACGTGCTGACCACCGGCCCCGGAGGAGCGGTAAGTGTCGACACGCAGATCCGCCGGGTTGATCTCGATGGCTTCGCGCTCGTCCGGTTCGGGCAACACCGCCACGGTGCAGGCCGAGGTGTGGATACGGCCCTGGGATTCGGTGGCGGGTACACGCTGTACGCGGTGCGCGCCGGACTCGAATTTCAGCTTGCCGTAAACGTTGTCGCCTTCAATGCGGGCGATGACTTCTTTATAGCCACCGTGCTCGCCTTCGTTTTCCGAAAGAATCTCCACGCGCCAGCCACGTCGTTCGGCGTAACGCGAGTACATGCGGAACAGATCGCCGGAGAAGATCGCCGCCTCGTCGCCACCGGTACCGGCGCGAATTTCGAGAAAGACGTTACGCCCGTCATTGGGATCCTTGGGCAGCAACATGCGCTGCAGATCATCTTCAAGCCTGATCAGCAATTCCTTGGCTTCGCGGACTTCTTCCACGGCCATTTCACGCATGTCCGGGTCGCTGTCCTTGAGCAGCGCCTGGGCGCCTTCAAGATCACTTTGTACGCCGAGCAGCTTTTTGTAGCCTTGTACCACCGGCTCGAGTTCGGCGTATTCCTTGGAATAGGCGCGGAATTTGGCCTGATCGGCAATGACTTCGCCGTCGCCGAGCAGCGCGGTCAGTTCCTCGAAACGGTCCTGGAGGGTGTCCAGCTTGTTGAGCAGTGACGCTTTCATTGCGGTTTTTTATCCGAAAAACTATCCGGTGAGCCCTCGAGGGCGAAGAGTTCCTGGGCCATGGCCAGCGCATCGAGGCGGCCTTCGGCAGAAAGCTTTTTCAATTGCACGCTGGGCGCATGCAGCAGTTTATTGGTCAGGCCACGGGCCAGTTGCCCGAGCACCTCTTCGGCGTTGCCGCCATTGGCCAGCAGGCGCAGGGCTTTTTGCAGCTCCTCGTCGCGCAGGCGTTCGCTCTGTTGCCGATAGGCCTTGAGCACATCGACCGCTGCCAGCTCACGCAGGCGCACCATGAAATCGTCGGCGCCGACCGAGACCATCTCTTCCGCCGCCTGGGCAGCGCCCTGACGACTCTTGAGGTTCTCGGCGACCACTTCGTGCAGATCGTCGACGCTGTACAGATAAACGTCGTCGAGTTCGCCGACTTCCGGCTCGATGTCGCGGGGTACGGCGATGTCGACCATGAAGATCGGTTTGTGCTTGCGCTGCTTCAGCGCGCTTTCCACCGCGCCCTTGCCGAGGATCGGCAACTGGCTGGCTGTCGAACTGATCACGATATCGCTGCGCACCAGTTCCGCCGGAATATCCGACAGCAGCACCGCGTGCGCGCCGAACTGCTCGGCCAGCAGGCTGGCACGTTCCAGCGTACGGTTGGCAACCACGATGCGCTTGACCCCCAGCTCATGCAAATGGCGGGCGACCAGAGTGATGGTCTCGCCGGCACCGATCAGCAGGGCCTGGCTGCGTTGCAGGTCGCTGAAAATCTGTTTGGCCAGGCTGACAGCGGCAAACGCTACGGACACCGGGTTTTCGCCGATGGCGGTGTCGGTACGCACTTGCTTGGCGGCATTGAACGTCGCTTGAAACAGCCGCCCCAGCAGCGGGCCGATGGTCCCGGCCTCGCGAGCCACGGCGTAAGCCGATTTCATCTGGCCGAGAATCTGCGGTTCGCCCAGCACCAGCGAGTCGAGCCCGGAGGCGACGCGCATCATGTGACGAACTGCCGCATCATCTTCATGCACATAAGCACTCGCGCGCAGCTCATCGAGGCTTAAATGGTGATAATCGGCCAGCCAGCGCAGAACCAGATCAGCCGAAACCTGATCCTGTTCTATATAAAGCTCACTGCGATTGCAGGTGGAGAGGATCGCAGCTTCGCGGCTGTCGGTGAGTCGGCAGAGCTGCTGCAAGGCCTCCACCAGCTGCTCAGGGGTAAAGGCCACGCGCTCGCGGACGTCTACTGAAGCAGTCTTGTGGTTAATACCGAGTGCAAGGAAGGCCATTCAAGGTCGCTGATGGTGACGTGAAGCCGGCAATTGTCCTACTTCG
>Ga0207696_1000212_pt1 | contig 87811 bp, 69 predicted proteins | sample KBSS54metaG_FD_184403 | JGI IMG/M metagenome (GOLD analysis project Ga0207696, IMG submission 184403) | Switchgrass rhizosphere microbial communities from Kellogg Biological Station, Michigan, USA - KBS S5-4 metaG (SPAdes) (version 2) | ecosystem: Host-associated > Plants > Roots > Rhizosphere >... | reverse complement strand
CCGGTCGGCTCTAAGGCCGCCGCGCTTTGGCTTTTGATCTCAAATCGCCCCGTCAAACACGCTGGCCGAACGCAGGCTTTGGAGCGTGGGTAACCCGGCAGGACGCCGGGTTAGCCGCGCTGGGCCATGGATGGCCCATCGCGGCGGCCCACGCTCCAAAGCCGGAGTGAGGGCACACCGAGCCTAGGCGAGGTGCCGAGTGTTGGGGCGAAGACCTTTTGGTTACTTTTGGGTCTTTCCAAAAGTGACCCGCTGTAAGAGCGGAACCATAGGCAGCCGTTACCGCAGGAACGGATATGTACTCACCCCAAAAAAAAGCGGTCGGCCCGAAGGCCGCCACGGAAGCAAGTGCCCTCGCCACAGACCGCTGAAAAAAATGTGTAGATACTTATGCCCCGATGGCAGTGGGTCAGCTACAGATGTATCCACTGACACGGCCTCATCGGGAGCAAGCCCCCTCCCACATTTGTACCGTGTACACCCTTCCTACTCCAGTTGGCTCCAACGCCAACCCCATGGCATTTGCTGCTGCCCCCCAACCGCAATTAAGTAGTAACTGTGGTCTCGCCCCACACTCCACGAGGAATCTACCGAATATTCCCGCCCCCCTTGCCAGCCCCTGACCCAGGTGGGATACAAGCACCCTGACGCGACAAAAAACAACGTTCTACGGAGGCTCGCCATGTCCGCCCTGCCACACCCCACTTATCTCTACCGCCCAATGACCGCAGCCGACCTGCCGGCCGCCCACGATTTGTCGGTGCAACTCAAATGGCCTCACCGCCTGGAAGACTGGGCAATGTTGCAACGGGTCAGCGACGGCTTCGTGGTCATGGATGGCGAGCGGCTGATCGGCAGCGCGTTCACCTGCCCCCAGGGCGACTACGCCACCATCGGCCTGGTGATCGTCAGCAATGACTACCAGGGCCAGGGCATCGGCCGGCGCTTGATGGAGAAGGCCATTGCCGCCTGCGATACGCGCACGCCGGTCCTCAACGCCACCCTCGCCGGCGCGCCGTTGTATGCCAGCCAGGGGTTCGTCGAGTTCGGCCGGGTGCAGCAGCATCAGGGCCAGGCCTTGGTGCCCGCGCTGCCGACGCTGGCCGACGGCGAAACCTGTCGGGCGCTTAACGCCGATGATCACGCCAGCCTGCTCGCGCTGGCCAAGGCCGCCAGCGGTATGGACCGCCGTGAAGTGCTGCGTGACCTGCAGGTGGAGCACGCCGTGGGTATCGAACGCGACGGCCGGCTACGGGGCTTCGCTCTGCTGCGGCCGTTTGGGCGCGGGCGGTGCATCGGCCCGGTGGTGGCGGAAAATATCGAGCAGGCCAAGTACCTGATCGCCACCTTGCTGGCCCAGGTGCCGGGCACCTTTGTGCGCATCGATATTCCCGTCGCCTGCGGCCTCAGCGACTGGCTCGAACAGGCCGGCCTGAAGAACATCGACACCGTCGCGCAGATGGCCCTGGGTACGCCGCCCCAGGCCAGCCACGGCGTACACCCCTTTGCCCTGATCACCCAGGCGATCGGCTGACTTTTCTCCCGGAGCACTCCCCATGTCATCTCCCCGTATCCTGCTGTTGGCACGCGCCGACGGCAGCCGCGTTGCCACGCCTTTCAACAAGGCCGCCTTGAGCGCGCTGGACCCGTTCGGCGACAGCCGCCAACTCGCCTGGATGGGCGACGATGGCGTGTCCGCCGGCTTGGTGTCCTTCAGCGGCGAAGCGGTGATCGAAGAGTTCCCCCACAGCGAAACGCTGGTGGTACATGCAGGCCATGTCGTGCTCAGTGCCGCGGAACAGACCTTGGAATTGGACGTCGGCGCCAGCGCCGTCATCGGCTTCGGCACACGCCTCACGGTGCAGGCCAGTGCAGGCAGCGAATGGGCGTTCTGCGCAGTCGAGCAGGCCGATGCCCCGGTGTGCCCCGGCCTGACCCTGCTCGACCCGCACACCCTGCTCAACCCCTCCGCCGCGCCGGAACCCCAGATACTGATCGGCCCTACCCCGCAGTGCCGCGCCCTCAACCTGTTCGACGATGCCGTGACCGAGCTGCGCGTCGGCATCTGGGACTCGACGCCCTACGCCCGCCACGGCCGCCCGCACAAACTGCACGAACTGATGCACCTGCTCGAAGGCCGCGTCACCCTGCTGGATAACGAGGGTGGCGAGGTCACGGTAAAAACCGGGGACACGGTATTCGTGGCCAAGGGCGCGCCCTGCGCCTGGACCAGCACGGTGTACGTGCGCAAGGTCTACGCGGTGAAGTGACTCAGGCCTTCAACGCCTCTTCCAGAAACGTCACCAACGTCTGTACGCGCGGGCTGCGCAGTTTGCGCGACGGCACCAGCAGCAGCACCGGTGCGCTGTCAAAGCTCCAGTCCGCCAACACACGTACCAGGCTGCCGCTGGCCACGGCGTCACTCACGTCCCACTGCGAACGCAGCACCAGCCCCAAGCCTTGCTCGGCCCAACGCCGGGCAACGCTGCCATCGTTGCTCAACAACGCAGGTTCCACGCGCAGGGTCTTGCGGCCCTGACCTTTGCGCAGGTGCCACAGGGTCACGTCCTCATCATTTTCCCGAATGCAGATGCAGCGATGGGACGCCAGCTCGTCCGGCGAAGACGGCACGCCGTGGGCGTGCAGATAGGCCGGGCTGGCGCACAACCAGCGCTCGTTTGGTGTCAGTGGCCGCGCGGTCCACAGGCTGTCATTGAGATGGCCGATGTGAATCACCGCATCGCTGTCATGGCGATCGGGCCAGGGCGTCTCGCGCAAATCCAGATGCAAACACAGCTGCGGGTGCAGTTTGGCAAACCGCGCCAACAGCGGTGCGATGCGCTGGCGGCCATAGCCAAACGGCGCCGCCACCCTCAAGGTGCCCACCAGGGTTTCATCCTGGTGCCGGAACGACTCCGGCAGCGCCTCAAGCTGTTCCAGCAACAGCGCGCTCTCCCGCGAAAACCGCTCGCCATCCGCCGTCAGGCTGAGGCGCCGCGCATCGCGATTGGCCAGGCTCAGCCCGAGCAGCGTCTCCAACTTGCGCAGGCGCATGGACAACGCCGGCGGCGACACATTCAGGGTGCGGGCGGCGGCGCTCAGCGACTCCGAGCGGGCCAGGGTCACGGCAAGACGCAGGTCTTCGATGGAAATCATTCAATTTTACTTAATGATTGATGAGCATCGATTGAACCACAGGTTAACAACAGCTGAGTAGAGTGCAGCCTGTCCCCCGCCACACGAGTTCCGCCATGCCCACGCCGATTGCTTCCCTCGACACGCCCGCCGCGCTCGTCGACATCCCGCAGATGCAGCGCAATATCCAGCGCATGCAAGAGCGCATGAACAGCCTGGGCGTGCGCTTGCGCCCGCATATCAAGACCAGCAAGTGCCTGCCGGTGATCCACGCCCAGATCGCCGCCGGGGCCAGCGGTGTCACAGTGTCCACCCTCAAGGAAGCCGAGCATTGTTTCGCCGCCGGCATACGCGATGTGTTCTACGCCGTGGCCATCGCCCCAGGCAAACTGCCCCAGGCCCTGGCCCTGTGGCGCAAAGGCTGCAACCTCAGCCTGCTTACCGACAGCGTCCAAGGCGCCGAGGCCATCGTCGCTTTCGCACAGCAGCATGACGTACGCTTCGACGTGTGGATCGAAATCGATTGCGACGGCCATCGCTCCGGCCTGGCCGCACAGGACCCGGTACTGATCGACGTCGCCCGCATCCTCAGCAAGGGCGGCCTGCACCTGCGCGGCGTGATGACCCACGCCGGCTCGAGTTACGAGCTGGACAGCCTTGAACCCCTGCAAGCGCTGGCCGAACAGGAACGCGCACTTTGCGTACACGCCGCAGACACCCTCCGCGCAGCCGGGCTGGCGTGCCCCGAGGTCAGCATCGGCTCCACCCCCACGGCCCTCTCGGCGCTGAACCTGGACGGCGTCACCGAAGTACGCGCGGGGGTGTATGTGTTCTTCGACCTGGTCATGCGCAACATCGGCGTGTGCCAGGCCGATGAGTTGGCGCTGAGCGTACTGACCACCGTGATCGGCCATCAGCCGGAAAAAGGCTGGATCATCACCGACGCCGGTTGGATGGCCATGAGCCGTGACCGTGGCACCCAGCGCCAGCACCAGGACTTCGGTTACGGCCAGGTGTGCAGCGAAGCGGGCGACTGGATCGATGGCGCGCGGGTCACCGCTGCCAACCAGGAACACGGTATCGTCACCCTGGGCGCTGCCCACAGTGACGCGCTTGTCACGCGCTTCCCCATCGGCAGTCGGCTGCGCATCCTGCCCAACCATGCCTGTGCCACCGGCGCGCAGTTCCCGGATTATCACGCGGTGGAGGCCGATGGCAGCGTGCACACCTGGAGTCGCCTGCATGGCTGGTAATCGCATCCACTCGATTCATAGCCCCCACGCGGCACCGCCGGGCGGGCACTATTCCCAGGCGGTGGCACACGGTGGCGTGCTGTATGTGTCGGGGCAACTGCCGGTACGCGCCAATGGCGAGCACAGCACCGGGCAACCGTTCGCGATGCAAGCCTCGCTTGCCCTGGATAACCTGGTGGCGATCCTCGATGAAGCGGGCCTGAGCCCCGGTGACCTGCTCAAAGTGACGGTGTACGTCGTCGGCATCGAACACTGGCCCGCCTTCGACCGGATTTACGCGCGCTACCTGGGTGAACATAAACCGGCCCGCGCCGTGGTGCCCGTGCCGGTGCTGCACCATGGCTACCTGATCGAAATCGAAGCCGTGGCCCGTACCGCACAGGAGCAGCCTGCATGAACCCGCAAAAAAGCGCTGTGCTGATCATCGGCGGCGGCATCATGGGCGCCTCGTCGGCGTTTTTCCTGCGTCGCCGCGGCTGCTCGGTCACGCTGCTGGAACGCGACCAGATCGGTCAGTACGCCAGCGGTGTGAACTTCGGCAATGTGCGCCGCCAGGGCCGCTACCTGGGGCAACTGGAACTGGCCAACCGTTCGTGGGCACTGTGGAAGCGCCTGCCGGAGCTGATCGACGACGACCTGGAATTCATCCCCAGCGGCCACATGCGCGTGTGCTATCGCGAAGATGAAATTGCCGAACTGGAGGCCTACGCCGCCGCGCCGGAAGCCGCGCAACTGGACCTGAAAATCTATCGCGGCGCCGAGTTGCACCAGCGTTTCGGTTTCCTCGGCCCCGAGGTGAAAGGCGGCTCCTACGCGCCCCACGACGGCCACGCCAACCCACGGCTGGCCGCGCCGGCGTTTGCCCGCGCCGCCCAGCGCCTCGGGGCGCGAATCGAGGAAAAAACCGAAGTCGCCGACGTGGAAAAGGTCAACGGCCTGTTCCACGTCACCACCACCGACGGTCAGTTGTTTGTTGCCGAGCAACTGTTGATTACCGCCGGCGCCTGGGCCGCGCGCCTGTCCGAGCGCTTCGGCGAGCCGGTGCCGCTGGAGCCCAACGGCCCACAGATGTCGGTGACGGAACCGGTGCCCTATGCGCTGAAAACCGTGATCGGTGTGTTCACCAAGCTCAAGGAAGAGGTGATCTACTTCCGCCAGATCCCGCGCGGCAACATCATCATCGGTGGCGGTGCCCGCTGCACGCCGGACATGCTCAACCGCCGCGCGTTTTTCAAACCCGAAAGCCTGCTCAACCAGATGCGCCAGATGAAACGGCTGTTACCGGGCGCCGAGAAACTGAACATCATCCGCGTGTGGAGCGGCATCGAAAGCTACACACCCGACTCCCTGCCGGTGATGGGCCCCAGCGGCAGCGTGGACGGGCTGTTTTATGCCTTCGGCTTCTGCGGCCACGGCTTCCAGCTCGGCCCTGGCGTGGGGGATGTGATGGCCGAACTGATCAGCACCGGCAGTACCAGCACCTTGATCAGCCCGTTCGATATCCGGCGCTTTACCCAACCTTCGACGGTGCCTGCAAACGCCCCCACCACGGGAAAACTGATATGAGCCACGCCAGCCTGCCGGATTCAGCAGATTATCCCTTGCAGCGTTGAATAACGGCATCTTTGCGCAGGAGCCTTTTGCTAGCTTATCCGGACACCGGGCCGTGCTGTTTGCAGCGCCTATTATCGCTCCAGGGAGCCAGTTGGATGACAACTCAATCTTCAAACAGCTACAGCGTTGATGCGCAAACGGCTCACCAGTTTTACATCAACGGTCGTTGGACGTCCCCGGCGATCCCGGCGACGCTGCCAGTGATCAACCCGGCCACTGAAGCCGTGGTTGCCGAGGTGGCACGCGGGTCTGCCGAGGATGTCGACCGGGCCGTCGCGGCGGCACGCGGGGCGTTCGCCGGTTGGTCTGCGACCCCGGCTGCTGCGAGAGCCCAGGTGCTGGGGAAAATCCACGCACTGATCATTGAACGCAAAGAGCAGCTGGCACAGGCGCTGTCCCTGGAAATGGGCGCGGCCATCGGTTTTGCGCGGGCCATGCAAGTGCCGCTGGCGGCCGAACACGTGCGGGTCGCCCGTGACCTGCTGTCCAGCTATCGCTTTCAGACCGTGGAAGGTGGTACCGCAATCGAGCGCGAGTCTATCGGCGTGTGCGGCCTGATCACGCCGTGGAACTGGCCGTTGTATCAAATCACCGCGAAAGTCGCCCCGGCCATCGCCGCCGGCTGCACCGTGGTGTTGAAACCCAGCGAACTGTCGCCATTGAGCGCCCTGCTGTTTGCCCAACTGGTGCATGACGCCGGCCTGCCGCCTGGGGTGTTCAACCTGGTGAACGGCAGCGGCGCGGAAGTCGGCGCGGCCATGGCCGCCCATGGGGATATCGACATGATTTCCATCACCGGCTCCAACCGCGCGGGCGCATTGGTTGCCCAGGCGGCTGCGCCGACGGTCAAGCGGGTCACCCAGGAATTGGGGGGCAAGTCGCCGAATGTGCTGCTGCCCGACGCCGACTTCGCCAAGGCTGTGCCGCTGGGGGTGATGTCGGCGTTTCGCAACGTCGGCCAGTCGTGCAGCGCGCCGACCCGCATGATCGTGCCAAGAAGCCGCCTGGCCGAAGTCGAAGCCCTGGCGGCGGCCACCGCAAATGCACTGATCGTCGGCGACCCGCAATCGGAACAGACGCAGTTGGGCCCGATCGCCAACGAAGCCCAGTTCCATCGCGTCCAAAGCATGATCCAGGCCGGCCTCGACGAGGGGGCCAGGCTGGTGTGCGGTGGGCCTGGACGGGCGGCGGGTTTTGACAAGGGCTTCTATACACGGCCAACGGTTTTCTCCGAAGTGGACAACGCCATGCGCATAGCCCAGGAGGAAATATTCGGCCCGGTGCTGTGCATCATTGCCTATGACACGGTGGATGAAGCCGTCGCCATCGCCAACGACACGGTGTACGGCCTGGGCGCCCACGTTCAGGGACAGGACCTTGATCTTGCGCGGGCGGTGGCGTCGCGCATACGGGCAGGCCAGGTGCACCTGAACCATCCGGCGTGGAATCCGATGGCGCCGTTTGGGGGCTACAAGCGCTCGGGAAATGGGCGGGAGTATGGGGTGCAGGGGTTTGAGGAGTATCTGGAAACCAAGGCGATTATCGGGTTTGGCGAGTGAGTGATGGGCCTTTATCAAACTTAAAATAACTTATTGATTTTAAAGGGTTAAATTTTCACTCTAAAATATTCAATCTTGCATAAACAAATTTCAGGCGACCACATTCTTGTGGTGAGCGGGCTTGTCCCGCTCACCACAGGGAGATGTGTCAGGGTTTGAAAGGTTGTGTGGATACCTATGCCCTCTCAGCGCATCACACCTTGACGTTCTGCCGGATATTCCAGCCAAACTTCACCGGTCCACCGTCCTTGGCACCATCGGCCTTCTGCGGCTGATAGCTGACGTCGACGGTGGCGAAGTTCAAGGCGATGCTGTCGTACAACACATCATCGGCCGTTTCAGCGCGGGTGCTGTAGGACACCACCATGACCTCCTTCAAGGTGATCACCAGATATTCCACCGGGCTGACTCCGCCGGCCTTGCGCACCACCAGTCTGGCTTCGGGATAATGCTTGCCGCTGGCGCACGCCATCATCAGGTTTGGGCTGGATTTATCCAGGGGTTTGGTCAGGTTCAGGTTGGCAAAGTCGGCCTTGCCCGAGCCGCCTCCCGTACCGGAATGCATCGAGCCCGTTTGCGATAAACCCCAGCCCCAGTTGGTAATGTCGATCTCGTCACGATGGGCCTGGTCCCGCGATTCACCCTTGATATCGCCCAGTTTCAAAAACATATCGACTGCCATGTTGGCTCCTTGTCCTGTGGTCCGCCGGAAGTGACGTGGGGCGCACTTTTCCTCAATCGGGAGCGGGCCTACAAGACGTCAAAGTCGCATCAGGAAGTGTCCGACTGCAAATGGCGAAGCTTCCGACACTCATCCCAGTCGCGGCGTCTTTACTCTCTCAACTCCCAAAAAAGGAGTTCAGGAATGACCGTCGCCCTGTTCAAGGATGGCTTCCCATCAACCCACCGCACTACACGCCAACGCATTGAAAGCAGCCTCGACCTGCGGCGGTTGTTCTTCGCCATAGACGCCGACCCGGCGTTGATCGGTGCGGGGGTGGTGTATATCGATGGGGATTTCAACGTGGTGGTACTGCGTGAGTTCCAGGCGATTTGCAGTGTGCGGCCGATCAAGGTGGTGCTGCGGGAAGCGCCGAGGTATGTGGGGCCGGTGGAGTTCAAGCGGATGTTGGAGCATGAGCCTCGGGAGTCGGAATGGGTAGCGGAGGCTTTGAGGACGACGGGGACGTGTACCGGGGCGCTGTTGAGTTGGCATGTTATTTACAGCGGAATCGCCTTGATGCCTTTTACGGGTGGCGCAAGTGTTGTTGTCTCATTCATTGGCACCGCAGCAGCAGTAGCGGGGTTGTTCCAGTGCGCCGCCGGAGTCTATCGAACGGTAAACGAAGTTTGGGATCCGCAGATGAATGACTACCTGGACAGTAATGCTTGGTACGAAGGGGTGATGGCAGCTCTCGATGCTGTGTCTTTACTTGGTGTCGCCTCTTCTGCCGTAACGACAGTGAAAGTCATCAACCTGTCCAAGCGCGCAACAGGTAAACCACTAAGAGAAGTATTGCGTGGGCTGAGTCGACAGGAACGGGCAAGATTAACGAATGAGCTCCTGAGAATCCAAGACCCGCGCCTGACACCCAAGCTCCTCAAGCTCAAGCAAGCCGCACGTAACGTGCCAAAACGCATTCCAGCAACAAAGATAAAACCCATCATCGCGACCCATCGAAATGATGCCATTGCAGCAGCACTGGGCCTCGCCAGCAGCGGTATGTCCGGAAACACCAAGACGCTGGCCATCGGTATCTACGAAGAGTTCAGCGAATGAAAAACCGCCAGGAGCCCCTTTACCTTATAGATCCTCGCTCTCTTTGGGCGCGTCACAGACTGGCGTTGTTTGGCGGTCTTATAGCCTTGTGCCTTTCGATTGCCACCACCGGCACCCTGATGAATCTCACCTACTTCGCCCACGCATCCGATGAACTGACCGGTAATGCGTTCTTCATCGCAGGCGGGATTGCGTGTGCGGTATTCGGCATCGCGCAGAGCTTGGTCCTTCACGGTTATCCACGATGGGTGTGGCTTCAGGTTGGTGTGTTCATCATCTACTTACTGCTCGTAGTGCCGACAATCCTTTACAGCCCCGATCACCTCCTATTTACCCTTGCCTTACTAAGCCCGCTGATCGGACTTCTATGCCTGAACAGCAAACGCCAACGACAAATGCGCCGAGAGATGTTGGAAATCAGGCATAAACGCAACAGCGTTATCGCGCCCCTGAAACAACAGGGCCGCTAGAAATGGTGGTGACTCTCAGGCCGCCTCGCTCCTTGCCGCCGTATGCCGATTCACCGGCACCGGCAACCCCAGATGCCCACGCAACGTGCTGTGGCTGTACTCACTGCGAAACAACCCACGCTCGCGCAACAATGGCAGCACCTGGTCGGTAAACCGCGCAAAGTCATCCGGCGCGCCGACGTGGATATTGAAACCATCCACCGCACCTTCGACAAACCAGCGTTCGATCTCGTCGGCCACGGTCTTGGGCGAGCCGACAAAGCTCGAGAACGGCTTGGCAAAACGCAACGCCACCTCGCGCAGGGTCAGGCGCTGGTCGCGGGCGACTTGCTTGATGTTTTCGGCATGCCCGCGATAGCCGTTGCTGCCAAGGTCGCCCAGGTCCGGGAAGGGTTCGTCCAGCGGGTACTGGCTGAAGTCGTGGTAGTTGAACGGTCGCCCCAACTGCACCAGGGCCTTGTTCAAATCCAGCTCGCCATTGCGTTCGCGGTCGATGGCCTGGGCCTGTTCGTCGGTGTCGGCAATGATCGGCGAAATGCCCGGCAGGATGGTCACGTGGTCGGGGTTGCGTCCGGCGGCGGCAGTGCGTTGTTTGATATCGCGGTAGTAAGCCTGGGCGTCCTCGAAATTGCCCACGCCGGCAAAAATGCCCTCGGCATGCCTGGCCGCCAGGCTGCGCCCTGACTCGGAAATGCCCGCCTGGAAAATCACCGGCTGGCCTTGGGCTGAGCGCGCGATATTCAACGGCCCGGTCACCGAGAAGAACTCGCCATGGTGGTCCAGGCGATGCTGGCGTTGCGGGTCGAGGAACACGCCGCTGGCCTTGTCGCGCACGAAGGCGTCGTCCTCGTAGGAATCCCACAGCCCCTGCACCACCTCCAGGTGCTCGGCCGCGCGGCGATAGCGCTCGGTGTGGTCGATATGCTGCTCACGGCCGAAGTTGCCGGCCGCGCCTTCCAGGCCGGTGGTGACCACGTTCCAGCCGGCACGGCCGCCGCTGATCAGGTCCAGGGAGGCGAACTGGCGGGCGACATTGAAGGGTTCGGTATAGGACGTGGTCAGGGTGGCCACCAGGCCGATCTTCGAGGTGGCGCCGGCCACGGCCGAGAGCAGGGTCAACGGCTCCAGGCGGTTGAGAAAATGCGGCGCCGAATCCGGGGTGATGTAGGGGCTGTCGACGATAAACACCAGGTCGAACTTTGCCGCTTCCGCCTGCTGCGCCTGGGCGCGATACCACTCTATATCCACGCTGGCGTCGCCGGGGATTTGCGGGTGCAGCCATTCGTTCTGCGCGGTGCCGACGCCGGTGAGGATGGCACCGAACCTGAGTTGCCGGGGTAAGTGGGACATCACGATATTCCTGCGTGGATGGCAGCGACGCTGACCTGTGGAGGAAGACCATAAGGCCCATCGACAGGCTTGTGAAATGCTTTGTGGATCTATGCTAATCATTAAAAATAATGATCAAAATAATCTCAGATATTCCATAAACACATAATTAACCCAGCGCGCGCCTATCAGCAGGCTGACCCGATCGAGGTGCACCGCCCACCAAGCCGTTTGTTAAATCGAGGCGTTAGGCCTAATATCGCAAGTCATACCTTGCATAAAAATGCCAAGGCTTGCACATCCCCCAGCCCGCATATTCGAAGGAGTGGCATGCAGATGAAAGAATCCAAAGAAGTGTACGAACGCATCAGTGAACAGTTCGAGGATTTCACCGCCAGAGCCTCTCAGCGCAAGGTCGAGGTCGACACCTTCCGCAGCATGGTCGGTAATATCGAGGGCCTGCATATCCTGGACCTGGCGTGTGGGCATGGCTTCTTCAGTCGCCAGTTGAAGGACTGGGGTGCGGCCAAGGTACATGGCGTGGATATTTCCGAAAACATGATCTACCAGGCGCGGCAAGCCAACGACGGTATCGCCTACGAAGTACGGGACGTGGCGAAGATGGGCCGTATCGGCGCCTACGACATGGTGACGGCGGCCTGGCTGTTCAACTATGCCAGCAGTGTCGACGAACTGAGCAAGATGTTTCAGTCGGCGGCCGACAATCTGAAGCCCGGCGGCCAATTGGTGGCCTACACCGCCAACCCGTCGTTCGAACTGCAAAAAGGCAATTTCACTCGCTATGGGATTGAGGTGTTCGATGAAACCCCGGTCGCTGGCGGGTTTCGCTGCAATGCGCAATTCATGTCATCGCCACCCGCACCGTTTACCTACTACCGCTGGGAGCAAGGCGTGTACGAAGAAGCCGCACGGGTGGCTGGTTTCAACCAGCTCACCTGGGTCGCCCCGCTGATCAGCGAACACAGCCGCGCCACCATGGGTGCGGGGTACTGGCAGCTGTTCGAGCGCAACAGCCTGCAGATCGGTTTGACCTGCCGCAAATAATCACGCCGGGGCGGCGACCGGGCGCAATCGCACCCGGATGTCCGCCCCCACCAGGCACTGCTCGATGATCGACAAGGGTTGCGCCTGGCCCAGATCGGTCAAGCCATCCAGCGCCAGCAACGGCCGTGCATCACTGCCCAGGAACAGCGGGGCGATGTAGACCAGCCATTCATCCACCAGGCCTGCCGCCGCAAAGGCGCCACACAATACCGGACCGGCCTCGACCTGGACCTCGTTGCACCCCTCCTCAGCCAGGACCGTCATGACCTCTCGCAGGTCAAGCCCTTCGCCGTCCACCCCGACCTGCCGGAAACGCACACCCGCAGGTGGTGGGTGCGCCGGCTGGACGCCGGGCCCATGAAACACCAGGGTCGGTGCCGCACCATCCAGCACATGGGCCTGGGCATCGCCCTTGAGATGCTGGTCGAGCACCACCCGCAGCGGAACGGAAAATGCCGCGTGCGGGTCGGGCAGGCGCACCGTCAGGCGCGGGTTGTCCGCCAGCAGCGTGCCACTGCCGGTGAGCACCGCGCAGGCCCGGGCGCGCCACACTTGTACATCGTCCCGGGCCTCGGGCGAAGTGATCCATTTGGATTGCCCGTTACCCAGGGCCGTGCGCCCGTCCAGGCTCATGGCCAGCTTGACCCTCAGCCACGGCCGCTTGCGCTCGGTACGCGAAAAAAACCCCTGGTTCAACTCGCGCGCCTCCGGACACGGCAAGTGTTCGACCAGCACCCCCGCCGCCTCAAGCCGCTCAATGCCATGATGCTCATGCTGGGAGCGGTCGACACTGGCGATCACCACTCGCGCCACGCCGGCCCTGATCAACGCGTCGGCACAGGGCGGCGTGCGCCCATGACCGCCGCACGGCTCCAGGGTGACATAGGCGGTGGCGCCCCGCGCATCGACGCCCGCCTCGCGCAGGGCATTGACTTCGGCGTGTGCCTGCCCCGCCCACTCGTGCCAGCCCTGGCCAAGCAGCAAATCGCCCTTGGCGATCACGCAACCGACCCGGGGGTTGGGTGCCGTGGTAAAGGCCCCCCGGTCAGCCAGTTTCAGGGCGAGCCGCATGAAGTGCATGTCGCGCGCCAGCGCCAGGCTCATGTGCGAACCAGCGCCAACAGGTACACCGCCTCACCATGCTGGCGCTCGATCACCACCAGATCCTGCCAGGTGAAACCAAACGCTTCCAGGGTGTCGCGCACACCCTGTTCGGTGAAGAAATAACCTTGACGCTGGTTATCCATCTCGCGCCAGCCCGGCTCCGGGTTGCTCGCGTCGACGCCGAAGACGTTGAGCCCGATCAACGCGCCAGGGCGCGCGTACTGGCGGATATTGGCCAGGTAACGGTCCCATTCATCCGGATGCTGGTGATGGAAGCAGCCATTGTCGAGTACGCCGTCAAACACCTCCCCTGCCGGTGGCTGCCAATCCTGCAGGGCGCTGCACACCAGGCTGAGACGCTCGCCCCAGCGTTTGCGCAGCAGCGGCCAGCTGGAATTCTCGACGATGTCCAGGCCGGTCACCCGGTGCCCTGCCAGGATGAACTCCGAGGCATCCCGCGCACGGCCGACGCCCACATCGAGGATATGCTGGTCCGGCGTCGGCCCCAGTGCCTCGAGGAAGACCCGGGCGGCCTTGGCCATGCCGATGTCCCAGGACCACTCATCTTCACCATGGCTGTAGCGGTGGACAAATGAGGTGTCGAGCGCCCGGCGGTACGTCGATACGTCCATGAATTGCGCTTGCTTGCTCATATCAGGCAGTCCTTGGGTCAAGAGGCGCGACGGGTGGCGATCCCGTAGATCTGGCCATCGTAGGAACTGGCCAGGAAATCATCGCTGGCCGCGCTGTGGGTGATGCAGGAGATACCACTGGCCGTGGGACGCTGCACTTGCTGCCAGGAACGGCTGGGCAAGTCGAACAGCGCGATGGTGCCGCTGTAGTTCGCGGTGGCAATCACCTCCCCGTCGGCCGAGGCACAAATGCACTTGATGGAATTGCGGTGCGGCGTGTCATAGACCTCGTCACCGGACTCCAGCCACAGGCGCAGCTTCAGGTCGCGACCAATGCTGGCGAAACCGCCGTCGACCCGGCAGCAACCGTTGGAGATACGCGTGTGGGCATTTTCGATATGCCGCGCGCAACTGAAGTCGCTGATGGTGTGCAGGGCGGCGGCGGCCGAGGCGCACACGCTGAACAAGTGATGCTCGTTGGCCGCCACGCCTTTGATCGCGTTGTCGTGCATCGGGATCGACGCCACCAGTTCCAGGCTGTTATCGCCGGCGATGACAAACACCAGGCCTTCGCCGGTGTAGGTTCCGATCAATGCATGCAGTTGGCCATTGCGCTGGAACGTGGTGCCGCAATTGAGCGGCGAGCGATGCTGATACAACAGGCGCCCGCTGAGGGCGTCGAACACCTGGCCCATCTGCCCACCGGTCAGCAGCAGCGAGCCGAACGGCAGCAGGAAGTTGCACAGGCTGCCGACGCCGCTCACGGGCTGGTTATCGCGAAACAGCAGGCCCGCGTCACCGATGCTGTATTGCCCGCCCTCGGTGGTCACCACAGCGTTGATACTCACCGCCGGCTGAATGCCGTCCACGGTCCACTGATCGTGTTCATAATCCCAGGTGGCGTAGCGCGAGCCGAAGGTGGCGAACACCAAGGCGTCACTGCCGACGAACGCACAGCTGCGTGGCCAGACGATGCTCGGCAAATTGGTGCTGCGCAGGCGCTCCAGCTGGGTGCCATCGAAGCGCCAGAGGATCGCCAGGCGGTCATAACTCAAGGTCACCAGCAGCTGTTTTTCGTCGTTCCAGACAATGCGCTTGATCCCGGCATCGTGGGCAGGAATGGAGCGGATCTCGCCCCCATGGATGATCGAGATGCGCCCTTCATCGTCACCGGCAAACACCACGCCGGCACGGGTAATGGCGACGGTATCGGTCTCGACGCCGCCGATGTCGACTTCATCGCATTGCTCGAAGGTGCTGGTGTCCCACTGGCGTACAGTGCCGTCGTCGCTGCTGGAAATCAGGCGCTTGCCATCCGGCGACCAGACCACGGAAATCACATCGGCCTGATGCCCCCGGCAGGTGCCCTTGAGGTTGCCGTCGAGGTCGAAGAGGCGCAGTTGATGATCGCGCGAGCAGGTCGCGATCGACGCACCGTCCGGCGAGAACACCGCCATTTCCACGTCGTCGTCATGCCCCGACAGCACGGCCTTGAGGCGCATGCTCGGCACTTCCCAGACGCGGGCGGTGTAGTCGCTGCTGGCGCTCACCAGGTACTTGCCATCGGCACTGAACGCGCACTGGTTGGCCAGGTGGTCATGGCTGACACGGTGGATCGAATGCCCGGTCTGGGCGTTCCACAGAATGACTTGGTTGTCGTAGCCGGCGGTGGCGATGAACTCACCAGCATGGGCGGCGACGCCGCTGATAGGGCCTATGTGTCTCATCGAAAAGTCCTTTTCCTGGAGGATGAAATCAAAGCTTGATGGTGTGGCTCGACTTGCTGACTTTTGATCGCAGGTAGTTGTGGTTGTGCTTGGTCAGGAACACCCCGGTCGGCACTGAGCTGACCACGTCGATCCCGCCATCGCGCAACTGCTTGACCTTGTCCGGGTTGTTGGTCAGGAGCCGGCAGCGATGCACATCCAGGGCCCGCAGCATGGCGACCGCCGGGGCGAAACTGCGCGAGTCTTCCGGGTGGTTGAGCTTCACGTTGGCCTCGTAGGTGTCCATGCCGGCGTCTTGCAGCAGGTAGGTTTCGAACTTCGAATACAGGCCGATACCGCGACCTTCCTGGCGCAGGTAGATCAGGTAGCCGCCTTCGGCATCGAGCGCCTTCAGGGCTTCCTGCAGCTGCGGGCCGCAATCGCAGCGCTGGGAACCGAATACATCACCGGTGATGCATTCGGAATGCACGCGCACCAGGGGCACATCGGCATCGGGCTCACCGGCTTTGACGGCAAAGTGTTCATTGTTCTTGTCAAAGCCCTTAAACCCGTAGAAGTGGGCGTTGACCTCACCGCCAAGAATGGAGATGGGAACTTGCGTATGAAGCGTTACTGGAGTGTCCATGGCATAGCCTCTATGGAAGTGTCGCGTTCTGGCCAGAGTGGTTTTCTACCAAACGGAATCCCATGACATAGATGGGTCTTGGATAACGTCCATGTCGGCGCTGATTGCGCGCAAGATCCCTGAAGCGGGTGAAACCGCCGCCACGGGCTACCCGGTGCCGACCAACATCCAGCACCAGGTCATCGTTGATCTCAGGCCCGCCCGGATAGGCCCGATAATCGTCGGCAACGTACTCTTCCACGTTGCCGGCCATGTCCAGCGCGCCAAACATCGAGGCGCCCTCGAGGAACACCCCGACGGGTGTCGACGTGAGCAACCCCAACTCGATGGTGTTGGCGTACTCGACATTGAAGGTTTCGCCCCAGGGAAACTGAGAGCGCTGCGGCCCTGCCGCGGCGTATTCCCACTGTGCTTCGCTGGGCAGCGCGAACGCCCGGCCGGTGCGTCGGCTCAGCCATTGGGCGTAGGCGTCGGCATCCACGTCACTGACGCTATAGACCGGGTGGTTGGCCTGGTGCTGGGGAAAGCGGCCAAAGGCCCAGCCGGTCGGCAGGAACGGATAACCGGTATCCAGCAGGAAGGCGCGATATTCGCTGTTGGTGACCGGGTAGCGACCGATGCGAAAGCTCGCCAGGTCGACCCGATGGTTGGGGGTTTCTTTCTCGATCCAACTGCGGTCCAGGCCCAGCCCGGCGTAGGCGGTCATGACCGCATCGACGCGCTGCGGCTCCAGGCCGATCTCGACCTGGGCGGCAGGAACGTCGCACATGGCGGGGCTGAACACGTCGATGCGCGGGTCGCCCTTGTAGCCCAGCACTTCACCGGCGGCGATACGCCGCACCAGGGGTTCGGCAACCGACTCGACCACCCGCAGCAGTTGCTCGATGGGCGCACTCATCAGCTGTCCGGTGGCGTCGGCGATTTGCCGGGTCAGTTCATATTCGACGTAAGCCTGCGGGTAGCCCATCAATACCCGATCAGACACGTTCTTTGGCAAAGGGCTCGGCAGCGTCGGCCAATGCCAACCGTATTGATTCGTCATAGGTACACCTTTATTCCGAGCGAACACATCCACGACCGAGCGCGAAACCGCTCGGCGTGTGGATCAGTCAGGTATCAGAGTCGGTCGAGCAGCAACCTTCGATTGGTCTCGATCATCTCGATTTCGGTGGAGTACACCTCAACCACCAGGCCATCGGGATCTTCGAAGTACACGGCCGTGCGGACGTTGTCAGGACCGTGGTGATAACCCGGCGCGGGGCCATTGCCCTTGACCAGGGTGATGTTGTCGTCGGCAGCCACCTTGTCGGCGATGCGCTTGACATCCTCCGGCAGCGCACGAATGCCGATGTGGTAGCCCGGCGGGTAGACAAAGTCGGGATTGTGCTCGATGAAGAAGTCGAACCCGTTCAACTCCATCACCACTTTGCGCGGCCCCAGGTTGTAGCAATAGTGGGCGCCGAAAATGTCGCGGTAAAACGCCTGGGAGGCTTCCAGGTTACGGGTGAGGATGTTGATGTGGGTCAGTTGCGGACGCTGGGATTCCAGCGCGGCCGCCTCGATGGATACGCCTTCCAGGGACCGCCACATTTTGATCGCGGCGGCGAATTTGGAGAAACCGGCCAGCCAGTTTTTCACCGTGTCCGGGGATACGCCCGCGTCAGTGATCGCCAGGCCATGGGGGTAAATGAAACAGGCCGTGCGTTGCAGCAATGCCGCGTTCAGCGGATCGCCGGCAGGTTGCCCGGCGCTGCCTTCGGCAAGGCGCACGATGCTGACCGCCTTGTTGTGGTAACCATCGGCCAATGCCGCGAGCCGGGCAGTGAGGGTATCAAGGCTGTCTGCCGCCGACACCAGCAGGATAAACCCGTCGGCCTGGGGTAACTGCGCGCCCTCAACGGCCGCGCACAGTTCAAAACCGGCGGCTTTCGCCCAGGTGTTCAACGACTCGAGAAAGCCGTTCAGACGTGCGGCCGTGTCGGAGCTGTACAAGGTAATAAAGCGCAGCATCAGGCAACCCTCCCCTCAGTGCGGCGACCGATCAACAGGCTGTAGCGCCCGATAGGCTCCTGGACCACCTCAAAGCCCTGGGCAACCATCTGTTCGGCGATCCAGCGGGTGGGATGCAGTTCGCCGTGCACCGTGTTGACCATCATGTGCAGGGAGAAATCCGCCGACAGCGCCGGGTGAATTTCATCGTCTTCCAGGGTCATGCTCAGCACCAGCAACGAACCGCCGTCGTTGACCAATTGGGCCGCCGAGCGGATCAGCGTGCTGGTTTCTTCGCGGGTGAAATAGTGCAGGCAATCATTGACCATGATCACGTCGGCGCTTTCACCTTCGTAGCGGGCCAGGTCCAGCAGGTTACGCTCCTTGAACGTCAGGCGCCCCGCCAACTGGTACTTCTCGACGGTGCTTTCGGCGGACTGGCGCGTGGCGGCCAGGTCCCAGATTTCGCCCTGGACCTGAGGGTGCCGCCGAGCGATTTCGGCGATGTAGGTGCCGTGTCCACCGGCCAGGTCGATGACCTTGCTGGCGGTATCGAACACTGGCAATTCCTTGAGCACATCGACCATCGGTTGACTGAAGCGCACCATCGCATCGTTGAAGGCATCACGTGCGGCAATGTCGTGCTTGAAGCGGTTCTCCTGCTGGAAATCCATGGACTCGGCGCTGCTCAGGATTTCCCCGAGGCGTGGCCAGTTCTGCCACTGCAAGCGCTGGTGGGCAATGATCGGGCCGATGAACTCGGCGCTGCGGCTGACCAGGAAACGCTCGGCCAGGGGCTGGTTGGTATAGGTGTCGGCGGACTTTTTCAACAGGCCCAGGGCAACCAGGCCATTGAGAAAGATCTTCGCCTTGTTGGGCACCCAGCCCAATTGCTGGCTGATCGCGTTGGCGGTAGCCGGGCGGGCGGTGTGATCGAAGAGGTGCTGCGCCACGGCGAAGTGAAGGATGGCGGATTGTCGATACTGGTCGGAGAGTTTTACCAGGTCGACCACGCTGGACAGAGCGGTTACTTCATCGGCGTGCTCATAGATGGTCGTCGGCTTTTGCGCATTCATACAGATTCTCTTCCTTGAATGTTTTTGTCTTCACTGGCGTCGGCGAGCGATGAGTGCTTGGGACGCAGCGTGTTTTTTAACGGTCCGGAGTCGTGTGCAAATGAATGTTTACGAGCAGCTTCCAAAAAGCTAGCTAGGATCCTAGTCGTAAGTCCTACAAAAGCAAGCCAAACCTTTTATAATTATTTGCTATTTATAATTACCCATTGATTCCATTTATTTATTATTTTCCTGAGCAGCAAAAATGACTATGCTCATGCCCACTACCCCTTACGCAATGGATGGCGCCAAAGGTCGACGAACTCCAGTGATGCCCTCACTCCCCATGGTTACACGCGATTTATGACCTCCAGACCTGCCGACGATACCCAGTCATCCACCGCTGAACGCATCCTGTTTTTGCTCAAGACCCGTGGCCCGTTGAAAACCACCGAGCTGGCGTCCCTGCTGGAACTCACGTTCGAGGCAACCCGGCAACAAATCCAGAAATTGCAGACATCGGAGCTGATCGTCGGCGTTTCTTCACCCACCTCCGGGGCCGGCCGCCCTTCGTTGAAGTGGGCGCTGACGGACACCGCGCAGAATAAATTCCCCGATTCCCACAGTGTGCTGACCCTGCACCTGATCGAATCCATCGAGGGCGTTTTCGGCAGCGACGGCATCGAAAAAATCATCACCAGCATGGAAGCGACGAACCGCCAGGAATACGTCCAGGCGTGTTCGCAAGCCTCATCCCTGGAAGAAAAAGTCGCCATCCTGGTGCGCATCCGCGAACTCGCCGGCTATATGGCGCATATGGAACCCGCAGGTGAAGGTTGGCTGCTGATCGAAAACCATTGCCCGATCTGCGCTGCCGCGCGCAAATGCCAGGGTTTCTGCCGCTCGGAGCTGCAGATATTTCGTGCAGCCATGGGTGACGACACCCTTGTCGAACGCTGCGAACACCTGATCTCCGGGGACCGGCGTTGCGTCTATAACATTCAACCGCGCACCTGACCGCCCCACACCAACCGCCCTAAAGGAATAAGGCCATGACCCCGACTATCGACTTGCTCGCCAACCACCGCAGCGAGCGCAGCTTCCAACCCACGCCCGTCAGCGACGAACACCTGGATGCCATCTTGCGTGCCGGCCACCTGGCGCCGACGTCCTTCAATGCCCAGCATATTTCCGTGGTGGTCGTGCGCGACGCAGGTACCCGCCAACGCATTGCGGCAATAGCCGGCGGCCAGCCCTGGATCGCGTCGGCACCGGTGTTTATCACCCTGGTGGTGGACTTTCACAAAACCGCCGTCGGTGCCGCACTCAATGGCCAGCAACAGCAGATCCAGCGGCATTTGGAAGGGCTGATCGCCGCCAGCACCGACGGCGGCATCATCCTCAGCACGCTGATGATCGCCGCACGCTCATTGGGGTTGGGCGTGGTGCCGGTGGGCGGCATTCGTGCCAACGCCGAGGCGATGATCGAGCTGCTCGGGCTGCCCGAGCAGACCTTCGCCCTGTGCGGCCTGGCCCTGGGTCATGTGCACGAGCCGGCGGCACAGAAACCGCGCATGGGCATCGAAGCCTTCCGTCACGACGAGCGCTACAACCCGGCCGCGCTGGCACCGGCGATCAGTGCCTATGACCAGCATCTGATGCGCCATTGGCAGATCATCGGCCGTGCGGACGGCCAGTCCTGGTCAAGTACCGTGGGCCGCACGTATGCACGTAACTACCGGCCCGATCTCAAGGCTCAGTTGCTGGCCAATGGTTTGTCCGCTGATTGAGCCTGCTGCGCACCGCCACTGCCCCAGCCCAGCGCCTTGTATAACGCGATGGCGTTGAGGTAGGACGCCGTCTCGGCATCGGCCACGTCCTTCTTGATCAGGAAAAACGCACGCTGGTTTTCCAGCACCGCCATGTAGGTGCCCGAACCGCTGCGGTAGCGTTTGCTGGCGATGTCAATCGCCTGCTCGGCATGGGTGGCGGACGCCAGCAACGCGCCCAGGCGGGTCTGGTCCTGCGCCAGGCGCATCAGCGCATTTTCCACATCTTCCTGGGCCTTGAGCAGCGACTGTTGATAGCGCGCCAGGGCACCTTCGGCCTGGGCCTGGGAACCGCGCAGGCGTGCGCGCACGTTGCCCAGGCGAAACGCCGGCCAGTCAACAGACGGCGCCAGCTCATACGCGCGGGACGCGCTGCCCAGGTCGCCGCCGCGCAGGGCGAAGAAGCCAATGAAACCGCCCAGGTTCAGGCGTGGGTACAAGTCCGCCGTGGCGGCGCCGACGTCTTCGGTGCTGGCGGCCAGCAGGCGTTCGGCGCTGACCACATCCGGACGATTGCGGATCAACTGGTCGACATCGCCCAAGGGCAGTTGCCGGGCCAGGGGCGCGAGGAAATGCGCCTTGGCCAGGGCCTGCTGTTGACGCGGTGGCTGGCCGGTCAATACGTCCAGGCGATAACCGGTTTCCTGGATCCGCGTCAGCAACGGTGGAATCGCCGCCTCACTGAGCAGCAGGTTGGCATGGGCGTTTTGCTGATCCTCGAATTGGCCGCTGCCGGCGCGCACCTGAGCGCTGGTCAGCGTGAGCGTTTCGCGCCAGGCACTGACCTGGGCCTGGGCCACTTCCAGGCTGCGGCTCAAGCCTTGCTGCTCGTAGTAATAACGCGCGACATCGGCAGCGATGCTCAACTGCATCAGCGCCAGGTCCGCCTGGGCTGCCTCCGAGCGTGCCATGGCCGAGGCGGTCAGGCGTTGCAAACGCCCGAACACGTCGATCTCCCACTGCACATCAAAGCCGGCGCGATAGGTCTGCGACAGCATCCGCTCCGGTGGCCCACCGTCGAACGGCAACTGCTGCTCCAGGCTGCGGCCATAGGCGGTACGAGCGGTGACGCCGGGATACTGGTCGAGCCGGCGGTCATCGAACACCGCACGGGAGGCCAACAGGTTGGCCTGGGCCTGGCGAATGTCATGGTTATGCGCCAGCGCCGTGTCGATCAGGCGATCGAGCTCGGCGTCGTCAAAAAACGCCCACCACTGGGCCTGCACCGGCGCCTGCCGGGCAAACAAATCCTTTTGCGCGGTGACCAGGCTGATCGGCGGGGTTACGGGCTTTTCGTAATGCGGCCCGACCATGCAGCCGTTGAGCAGCGCCAACGCCAGCAGGATCGTGACAGTTTTGCCGGGCTTCATGGTTCGCTCCTCAGGGTTTGCGCCAGGGACTGGGCCCGTGGGGTCACGGCCGCCAGGGAATGCTTGCGGGCCAGCAGGGTGTAGACCGTCGGCAGCACGAACAGGGTGAAGCAGGTGCCGATCAGCATGCCCGATACAATCACCACCCCCAGGCCATAGCGGCTGTTGGCCCCGGCACCCGAGGCGAACAGCAGCGGCACCAGGCCGACCACCATGGCCGCCGTCGTCATCAGGATCGGCCGCAAGCGAATCTGCGCGGCCTTGCGTATCGCCTCGGAACGGTCGAGGTGTTCCTGGGCCTGCAGGGCGTTGGCGAACTCGACCATCAGGATGCCGTGCTTGCTGATCAGCCCGATCAGGGTCACCAGGCCGATCTGGGTGTAGATATTGATCGTGGCGTAGCCCAGCGCCAGGGGAATCAGGGCGCCGCTGATGGACAGCGGCACGGTGATCAGGATGATCAGCGGGTCCATCAGGCTTTCGTACTGCGCCGCCAGTACCAGGTAAATCACGATCACCGCCGCCAGGAACGCCAGCAGCAGCGCATTGCCTTCCTGGGTGTACTGCCGCGCATCGGATTGCCAGTCGTAGCTGAACCCGACGGGCAACTCGGCGGTGACGCCTTCCAGGAACGCCACGGCGTCGCCCAGGGTGACCCCGGCCGCCGGCACGCCCTGGAAGGTCGCGGCGTTCTGCTGGTTGAACTGGGTCAGCTTGTTGGGTTCGACGTGCTCGGACACCTGGATCACCGTCGACAGCGGAATCAGCGTGCCATCCTCGGTGCGCACATACTGGCGGGTCAGGGCTTCGGGCGTCAGGCGTTCGCTGCCGGGGCTCTGGGCTATCACATCATAGGAACGGCCTTCCAAGCCAAAGCGGTTGAGGTAGTTTTCCCCCACCAGCACCGCCAGCGATTCGCCGATGTCCTGCATGCGGATCCCCAGGCTGTTGGCCTTGGCCCGGTCCACCCGCACCTGTACCACCGGGTTGTTATAGTCCAGGTCACTGTCGACCACGGCGAACAACCCACTGTCGCGGGCCTTCTGCTTGATCTGCTCCATGGTTTCGTACAGCACGCGGTAATCCTGGGAGCTGCGCAGCACCAGTTGCACCGGCAGGCCACCGGTGGAGCCCGGCAAGGCCGGCAACTGGAAGGCAAAGATGCTGGTGCCTTCCACGTCGTTGGTGGCCGCCTGCAGGTCGACCTGGATCTGCGCGGCAGTGCGCTCGCGCTCGCCCCACAACGTCAGGTTGATGCCGCCAATGCTCGAGGCGATGCCGTCGCTGCCATTGATGATCCAGGTGCTGACGGTTTCCGGCAGGCGCCCATAGACCTCATTCAGCTTGGCGGAAAAGCGTTCGACGTATTCCAGGTTGGCATGTTGCGGCGCCTTGATGGCGGTGAGCAGCCCGGCCTGGTCCTCGGTGGGCGCCAGCTCCCGCTGCGGCAACTGGTACAGCCACGGCAGGCTGATCATCACCAGCAAGGCAAACAGCCCGCTGAGCCAGCGATGCCGCAACGACAGGTCCAGTACCTTGGCATAACGCAGGGCCAGGCCGTCGAAGAAACGGTTGGCCAGGTGTGCCATGCGCCCTTCCGATTGCTTGGACTGCAGCAGGAACGAGCTCATGACCGGCGACAACGTCAGCGCCACCACGCCGGACACGATCACCGCGCCGGCCAGGGTCAGGGCGAACTCACGAAACAACGCCCCCGTGAGGCCGCCCATCATGCCGATAGGCGCATACACCGCCGCCAGGGTAATGGTCATGGCGATCACCGGCCCCGCCACTTCCCGCGCACCGACCAGGGCGGCCGCCACCGGGGTCTTGCCCTCCTCGATATGCCGGTGCACGTTCTCCACCACCACAATCGCATCGTCCACCACCAGCCCCACGGCCAGCACCATCGCCAGCAGCGTCAACAGGTTGAGGCTGAAACCGAACGCCAGCATCAGCGCCGCGGCCCCCAGCATCGACAAGGGGATGGTTACCACCGGAATCAGTACCGTGCGCAACGACCCCAGGCACAGGTAGATGACGATCACCACGATCAGCAAGGCCTCGAGCAGGGTCTTCATCACCTCGTCGATGGAGGTCTGGATAAAGCGCGCGGTTTCAAACGCCAGCTCTGCCTTGACGTCCGGCGGCAGGGTCTTGCGCACGTCCGGCAGGAGTTTCTTGATACCGTCGACGATCACCAGCGGGTTGCCGCCGGGCGTCGGGAACAACCCCAGGTGCACGGCCGAAACGCCGTCCATGGTGGCGCTGGTTTCGCTGGACGCCGCGCCCAGCTCCACGGTACCGACATCCTTCAGGCGCACCAGGCCGTTGCCATCGTTGCGCAGCACCAAATCGCGAAATTCATTGACGTTGGTCAGGTCGGTATTGACCCGCAGGTTGGCGACCACGAACAGGCCTTTGACCTTGCCCGGCGCCGCCTGGTAGTTGTTGCGGCGCACCGCGTCGGCCACATCCGCGGCGGTCAGGCCGCGAGCGGCCAGCCGTGCGGGGTCGATCCACAGGCGCATCGCCAGGGTTTGCCCGCCGAACACCTGGACCTTGGCCACGCCCTCGATGGTGCTCATCACCGGCTCCACCACCCGTGCCAGGTAATCGGTCAAGGCCGGGGTGGACAGGGTCGGGCTGGAGAACCCGATATAGGCCACCGCCGTCGACTCGCCGGACGAGCGCTCGATCACCGGGTCATAGGCCTGCTCCGGCAGCCGAAAACGCACCTGGTTGACCTTGGCCATGACTTCCGTGAGGGCCTGGGTCGAGTCCCGGTTGAGCTCCATGCGCACCGTGACCACGCTGCGCCCCTGCACCGACGAACTCGACAGGTAATCCACGCCTTCCACCGATGACACCGCCTGGGCAATCGGTTGAGTGACGAAGCCTTGCATCAGGTCGGATGACGCGCCGGGGTATTCGGTGGTCACGGTGATGGTGGAGCTTTCCAGCATCGGGTACTGGCGGATCGGCAGCTGCAACAAGGACATGATCCCCAGCAGCAGGATCAGAATACTGACGACAAGCGCGAGCACCGGCCGCCGAACGAAAATATCGGTGAAAGTCATGAGCGTTCTCTGGGCGAAGAATCAGATGCCCGTCACAGGCGGTTTGGACGCAGGCAGGGCCAGGGTGTCATCGGTCGGCTGCACCGCCATGCCGTCACTGAGCTTGAGTTGCCCGGAGGTCACCACCTGGTCACCCTCGTGCAAGCCTTCCTGGATCTGGACCCAACCGTCCTGGCGCTGGCCGATTTTCACCGCCACCCGCTTGACCACCAGCGTGGCGCCCTGGTCCGGGCGGGCAAGGAAAACGGTATCGCCATAGGCGGTGTAGGCCACCGCCGTTTCCGGCACGGTGAGCACATCGGCCACCTCGGTATCGGCCACTTTGACGCTGGCGTACATGCCCGGCTTGAGGGGGGCGTCCGGGCTCTCCAGCGTGGCCTGCACCTGCACCGTGCGTGAGCGGCCGATCATCGGGTCGACGGCACTGATCCGCGCCTTGAACACCCGGTCAGGGTAGGCGTCGATCAGCACGCCCACGGTTTGCCCGACGACCAGGCGGCGACTGAGCTGCTCATCCAGGGAAAAATTGACATAGAGCACCTGGGTGTTGACCAGGCTGACGATGCGGTCGCCGACATTGAGGTACTGCCCTTCGTTGACCTGGCGAATCCCCAGCACTCCGGCGAAGGGTGCGCGGATAGTCTTCTGGGCAATCAGCGCCTGGACTTTTTTCAACTCGCCCAAGGCCATGTCATGGGCGGCCCGGGCGTTGTCGAGCTGTTCCTGGGTCGCGGCGTTTTCCCTGACCAGCCCGGTCACCCGCTTGCGGATGATCTCGGCATTGCGCACCTGGGCCTGCAGCCGCAACTGCTCGGCCTGCTCCGGGGCATCGTTGAGTTTGACCAGCACCTCGCCAGCCTTGACCTGGCGGCCCGACTCGAAGTTGATCAAGGTGACCCGCCCACCTGCCTCGGCGGAAACCTGCACCTGGGAGGCCGCTTCCAGCTCACCGACGCCGGCGAAATACACATTGGCCGGGCGCAATTGCACCACCCCCAGGGCCACCTTGGTCAAGGCGCTGGCGGGGGCATCGGCAGATTGGGCCTGGGACGGCGCGCGCGACATCATTACCACCGCGATGACCGCCACCGGAATCAACACCAGGCTGGTTATCTTCTTCTTGTTCATGGACGTCCTTATCACGATGAGTACGTTACGCGCGGTTCACAGCCAGCTGTGGTTGAACAGGAAGAAGGCCAGTACCGCCCAGATCGACAGCACCAGGTGAGTCAGTTGCAACCCCTCCTGGCGAATCCAATAGCCGAACCACAAGCCCCCCAGCAGCATCGCGAAGACAAACGCCGAAAACGCACTCAGGGCGAGGTTGAGCCAGGGCCGTGCCGACAGCAGGCCGTCGCCGAGGATCAACTGATAACTGCCGGTCCAGGCCGCGAGCGCGGCGACCAATTGCAGGGCCAGCACCACCAGCAGCGCCAGTTGGTGCAAACGGGGTGAACGCACGGCCCGCACCAGCAAGGGAATATCGATGGCGGGGCTCTGGCGCAACGGCTCCATGGCCATGGTTGCGCCTACCGCGCCTACCGAGCTGCGAAACGCTTGCCAGTTGTTAAGCACCGCAATGCTCAGCCACAGGCTCAAGCCAATGGCCTGTACGCACAGGAACACCGACATCGAGTAACCCAGTAACCCTGCCTCCACAGTCATTCAAACCTCCGTATTTGCCGAAAGGGAAATCCAGCCTCAGGTATATACACAAGACATTGCTTGGATAATACGTCGCAGGCGTTTAAATACAAGATTTATCTTTGTGCGGGAGGGGCTTCAGGAAGGTTGGAAACGCTGTCTGGCAGGCGCCCGCCGGGGCGTTCGGCGCAGTCACGCCGAAGCCCGGAAGCGGTTGTGAGGGGGGTTACTTGCGAGGGATTATCACGCCGTCCTGGCAGCGATGGCTTCGATTTCCACCAGTGCATCGGGCAATGGCAACGCCACGACCTGCAACGCGGTGCGTGCCGGCTTGTTCGGCTGCTCGGGGGTGCCGAAGAACTGCGTATACCCACGCTGCAACCCGGCGAAATCCAGCTTGCCGCCCGTTTCCTCGGCGCCGACCAGGAATACCCGTAACTGCACGATATCGCCCAGGTCCAGGTCTTGCTGGCGCAGGATCTGGCGCAGCTTGTTGAACACCGAAACCGTCTGCACTTCGGTGTTGCCAAACACCCCGGGAACCGTTGGATCAACCAGGTCCGGCAAGGTCCCGCTGACAAAGATCAGGCTGGCGGACGCCGGTACGGTGACGGTCTGCGAGATCGGGAAATCGCCGACGCTGGTGCGTTGAATGCTGTCGCTCATGGTGTGTCTCCTTAAGAGGCGGCGAGTGCCGCGACCTGTCGTTGTTGGGTCACGCGGTCAGCCAGTTGCGCGACCACATGCCGCGCCGAGTTGGCCGCCGATTCCTGCCAGATGCCCACCCCGCTTTGCACCAGGCCGTCGCCGGCGAAGTACACGCGGCCGTGGCCCTCTTCGAGCAAGGCGCTGGCATCGGCGGGGAAGTGTTCACGTTGCAGCCACGGGCCTTCGCTGAAGGGGATCTGTTCCCAGGACACCGCCAGCGGGTGACGCAGGTGCCTGGAGTAGCCCGGATGCAGCAGTTCCACCGCTTCCTTGGAAGTGGCGTACTGCTGGTCGAACGGTCGCGCACCAAACGCATCGGCGCCCTCCCCGGTCACGTAGCCGGCTACCAACAAGCCCTCGCGGGTGTTGAGGTCGTTGCTCGGGTACCAGAGCAGGCGCGCCGGGTGTTCGATCCACGACAGGCCGCCGTAGGTGCGGTAGTCGGTTTCCCAGAAGCGTGGGGACTGCCACGCCACTTTGGTGGCTTGGTCGCTGCGGGTGCTGAGCAAGGCGGCCTTGATCGGGTCGCTGAAGTCGGTGTCGAGCTTGGCCAGCAGTGGCAGCGGCAAGGTCGAGACCAGATAGTCGGCGCGCACCACCTGCTCGCGACCGCTGCGTTGGTCGTGGTAGGTCACGGCCACGCCGTCTTCCAACTGACGGATCTGGCGCACCTGGGCACCCAGTTGCACGTGATCGCTGACGCGCCGGTAGAAGGCGTCGGTGATGCGGTCCATGCCGCCCACCGGTTGGAACATGGTCGCCGAAAACTCCGGAAATTCGGTGTGCAGCAAGGCGCCCCACAGTTCGGGGTGCAGCAGTTGGTCCAGTGCCAACGGGCTGCGGCTGGCGGGCAAGGCGCCAGGATGTGCAGGCGATTCCAGGTGCCCCGAACGGATAGTGCCCTCGAAGGCCAGCTCCTGGGACAGGTCGCCATACACTTGCAAAAACGCCAGTAAGCGCGTGCGTTCCTCGGCGCTCAGCACATCGTCGAGGGCATCGCGCTGCACCGCCTTGGCCAGCAACCCGGATAAATGCCCGCGCGCATCGTTGATCGCCTGGCCGACGCTGAACGCCGGCTTTTGCACATCCGGCCGCACCTGGGCGCCATGGCTGCTGTTGACCAGCACTTCCAGCGGCACCCCCAGCTCACTGCAATAATCGAGGATCGTGCGGTGCTGGCTGGGAATCCGTGCCGGCCCGGCGTTGAAGTAATGCCCCGGCTCGAACGCGGCGGTCTGCGTACGGCCATCCTGGTAGTCCACGCGGTCGCCATGACGGATTGTCCAGGTGCGACCGCCGACCCGCTCACGGGCTTCCAGCACCTGCACGCTGAACCCGGCGCGGGTCAGTTCCAGGGCGGTGACCAGCCCGGCAATCCCGGCACCCAGCACCAGCACGCGGGTGCCCTGCCCCAGGCCGTCCTTGAGTTTCAACGGTTGCGGCCGCCGATGCGATGACGGACCCAGGCCGAGTACCGCGAGTGCATCCTTGACGGCTTTTTCGCCGCCTACCGCAGCGATGCTCGACAACGCTTCACGTCGTGTCAGTCCCATGTCGATTGCTCCTTAATCCGGCAGGCCCGGTGGGTTGATCAGCGACTTGTCGACGCGCTCCACATCCAGGCCCCAGCGTTGCAGCACCTGCTCGTACTGGCCGCCGGCAATCGCGCCTTCCAGGGCGGTGTGGATCGGCTTGACCAGGCCGTTGTCCTTGCGGGTGGTCACGGCAATGTCCGCCTGCAATGGCCAGCCACCGTTCACCGTGCCGACGCGCTTGATGCCGCCGGTAATCGCCGCCGAATAGGCGTACACCGAGTTGGGCCCGAACAGCGCATCGCTGCGCCCCGATTGCACCGCCAGTTGCGCGGCGGCCTGGTCGTCGAAGTACTGCAACAGCGCGGGCTTGAGACCGGCCTTTTCGTTGGCCTCGTTCCAGGCCAGCAGGACTTTTTCCTGGTTGGTGCCGGAGCCGACGATGATCTTCAACCCGGCAATATCGGCTGCCTGCTTGATCTCGCTGATCTGGCTGGTGGTCTTGACGTAGAAGCCGAGCACATCCTGGCGATAGGTGGCGAAGTCAAAGCGCTTCTTGCGCGCCTCGGTCACGGTGACGTTGCTGATCACCGCGTCGTACTTGCCCGAGCTGACGCCCAGGGGCCAGTCTTCCCAGCTGGTCTGCACCACATTGAGTTGCAGGCCGAGGCTGTCGGCCACCAGTTGCGCGGTGTCGGCTTCGCTGCCGATGGTGGTCTTGTCGTCGCTGGCCAACAGCGCCAGGGGCGGCCCGGCCACGCCGGACACGGCCACGGTGAACTTGCCCGGTTGGGCGAACTTGAAGCCCGGCGGGATCTGCGCAATCGCCGCTTCGTTACGCGGCACATGGATGCGCGGGCGGTCGGGGCTGAGGTCGACCTGTTGCACGGCGAATGCGCTTTGCGCAGCACTGACGGCCAGCGCCAGCAGGGCCACGCGGGTGGTGTTGATGAACATGGGCAGTCACTCCTTGAACTAAAGCACCTTGCCGAGAAAGGCCACGGTGCGGGGATGTCGGGGTTGGCGGAAAATCTGTTCGGGCGGGCCTTCTTCGATCAACTCGCCGTCGCAGAGGAACACCACGTGGTCGGCCACTTCGCGGGCAAAACCGATTTCGTGGGTGACGATCACCAGGGTCACGCCCAGCTGGGTCAGGCCCTTGATCACGTCGAGTACTTCGCCCACCAGTTCCGGGTCGAGGGCCGAGGTGGGTTCATCGAACAGCAGCACCTTGGGGTCCAGCGCCAGTGCGCGGGCAATCGCCACGCGCTGTTGCTGGCCGCCGGAAAGTTGGCGTGGGTAGGCATCGACCTTGTCCGCCAGGCCAACCTTGGCCAACAGTGCGGTGGCCTTGGCCTGGGCGTCGGCCTTGCTCCAGCGCTTGTGCGCCAGCGGCGCCTCAGCGACGTTTTCCCAGGCGGTGAGGTGCGGGAACAGGTTGAAGTTCTGGAACACAAAACCGACGTCGATACGGCGCTTGAGAATCTCGCGTTCCTTGAGCTCGTAAAGCAGGTCGCCCTTGCGTCGATAACCCACGTATTCACCGTCGATGGTGATGTGCCCGCTGTCGATCTTTTCCAGGTGGTTGATGGTGCGCAGCAAGGTGGATTTACCCGAGCCGGACGGCCCGAGAATCACCGTGACCTTGCCCGGATCGATGGTCAGGTCGATGTCTTTCAACACCTGTTGATTGCCAAAGCGCTTGCCCACGCCCTGGATCTGGATACGGCCGGCGCGGGCTTCACTCATGGGTGTTCTCCTTCAGCCAGCGGCGCACGCGTTGCAACGGCGTGGGTGGCAGCACCCTGGCCGTACCCCGGGCGAAATGCCGCTCGACGTAGTACTGGGCGCTGGTGAGCACGGTGGTGATGATCAGGTACCAGACGGTGGCGACGATCAGCAGCGGGATCACCGCCTGGGTGCGGTTGTAGATGACCTGCACGGTGTAGAACAGCTCCGGCAAGGCCAACACGTAGACGATGGAGGTGCCCTTGACCAGGCCGATGATTTCATTGAACCCCGACGGCAGGATCGAGCGCAGCGCCTGGGGCAGGATGATCCGGAAGATGCGCCGCGAGGCCGGCAGGCCCAGGGCCGCCGCCGCCTCATGCTGGCCAGCATCCACACCGATCAGGCCGCCGCGAATGATCTCCGCCGCGTACGCCGCCTGCATCAGGCTCAGGCCCAGTACGGCCACGGTGAATTGGCTGAGCACGTCCACCGTCGACCACTCGGCGAACACCACGCCGGTAAACGGCACACCGAGGACGATGTGGTCGTACAGGTAAGCGAAGTTGTAGAGGATGATCAGCACCAGCAGCGCCGGCATCGAGCGGAAAAACCAGATGTAGCCCCAGGCCAGGGCCGCCAGCAGCGGCGAGCCCGACAGCCGCGCCAACGCCAGCGCAGTGCCGAGGATGGCGCTGAACACCGTGCTCAGCAGCGTCAGCAACAGGGTCTGGCCGAGGCCACGCAGCACCGACGGCGAGAAGAACCACTGGCCGAACACGCCCCACTCCCAGCGCGGGTTGGTGGCCAGGGAATGCCCGATGGCGAGCAGCACCAGCGCGGCAAAGATCGACCCGGCCCAGCGCCAGGGATGCCGCGCGGGCACCACCTGCAGGGCTTTGATCGGCGTGGACACACGGGCCTGGCGCAGCGCGCCGGGCGAGTCAATCAGGTCATAGGATTTGGCAACGATGGGCATGGTGTATTCCTCGGCCTAGAAGGCATAGGTCAAGCGGGTGTAGTAGTACCCGCCGGTAAAACCGTAGGGCGAATAGGTGCCGTAGCTGCTGACCATGGTGCTGCTCGGTACACCTTGTTTTTTCGGGTAGACGTCGAACAGGTTCTTGGCGCCGATGGCCACGTTGAGGTCTTTGGTGAGGTTGTAGCCAAGGTCGAGGTCGGTGATCCACTTGGCGCTGTAGACCCGGTCGAGGCTGCGGTCGGCGGAGACGTTGACCTCTTTGTAAGAGCCGTAGCGGGTCAGGGCCAGGTTGAGGTTGAAGCGCTCGATGCTCCAGTCGCCACCGAGGATCAGCTTGGTGCTGGGCTGCACGCCGGTGATCAGGTTGCGGGCCTGGCGGTCCATCAGGTCATAGGCCGTGCCCAGGATCGTGGTGGATTCCTTGTAATTGAGGATTCTGGTCTGGTTCCAGTTGAACGCGGCGGTCCATTTCAGTGCGCCATAGGGGCCGAGGTCCTGGCTGTAGTTGCCGACCAGGTCCAGGCCTTTGGTGCGGGTGTCGGCGCCGTTGATGAAGTACTGGCCGCCGGAGGTGGAGGTGATGCCATTGCCTTGCAGCACCTGGGTGATTTCCGGGCCGAGCAAGGTGCCCGTGAGGGTGATGCGGTCGCGCAGGTTGATCACGTAGGCGTCGGCGGTGAAGCTCAGGCGATCGCTGGGGGTGAGGGTGAAACCCAGGCTGAAGTTGGTGGAACGCTCGGGTTTCAGTTCCTGCGCCCCCAAGGCCTGGGCTGCGGCCGAACCTACCGGCAGCACGCCGTAGTTGATCGACTGGTACACGCCGTCGACCACGCCATAGGTGGTGGACCGCGCACTGAACAGGCTGTTGGCCAGGGACGGCGCGCGGAAGCCATTGCTCACGGTGGCGCGCACGGCGAACTGCGGGGTGAAGTCGTAGCGAGTGGTCAGCTTGCCGCTGCGGGTAGCGCCCACGCCCTGGTTGTAATGCTCGTAGCGAAACGCGGTGCCCACGTACCAGTCCGGCACCGGGTTGAAGCCCACGTCGACGTAACTGGCGAGACTGTTGCGCGAGGCGCTGCTTTCTTCATCCGGCGAGATGCCGTTGGTGACCTGGGCCCCGGACGACGCACAGTTACCCGGTGCCACGCAGTAGCCGCCGTTGGCGTAGGACTCATAGTCACCGGCCTGCACCTCGTAGGTGTCGCGGCGATGTTCGAAACCGTAGCTCAGGTCCAACGGCTTTTGCAGGCCGATGTCGAAGCCGCGCTTGAAATCGAGGTTGGTGGTCAGCTCGGTGGAAATCCAGGTACCGGAGGTGAAGCTGTTCGGCGTGGCCTCGCCCAGGGATGGGTTCTGGTTATGGGTGGTGCCCTGCTCCGCCTCGTTGCGTCCGTAGGTGGTGGACAGGTCCCAGTCCCACTCGCCGACGGTGCCTTTACCGCCGAATGCGGCCTGGAAGTCGTCCTCGTCGATATACCAGGTCGGCGTGTAGCCGCCGGGGTAACCGTTAGGCCCGGTGGTAATGGTGTTGGTGATGGTCGGCAGGCGGAAGTTCTGGCCCTGCTCGGCCTTGCGCCGCGAATAGGTGGTGAAGGAATACAGGCTGAAGCTGTCGTCGATCGGCAATTCGGCGTTGTAGCCCAGGGTCAGCAGGTTGGTCTTCGGTGTGCCGTAGCCGCCGTAGGTGGAGCGGCCGGCCTGCTCAAAGGCCTGGGCGTAGGTGTAGCCGTTGGCGCTGGCCTTGTTGTCGTCGTTCTGGCTGCGCGCGTCCAGGGCCAACTGCACGATGCCGCCGTTGCCGATCTCGAAGCCCTTGTTGAGGCTTTGCTGCACGGTCTGTTTCTTGCCGTCGTAACCCTGGCCGACATGGGTCACCGAGGTGCCGCTGGTGTCGGCCTTGAGGATTACGTTGATGACCCCGGCGATGGCATCGGAGCCGTACTGGGCGGCGGCCCCGTCGCGCAGGACTTCGACGTGGTCGATGGCGCTGATCGGGATCAAATCCAGGTCTGCCGGCGCGGCGCCGGTGTTGATGCCGTTGATGTTCAGGGTGGCCGCGGTGTGGCGGCGTTTGCCATTGACCAGCACCAGCACTTCGGCGGCACTCATGCCGCGCAGGTTTGGCGCACGGGCGATGCCGCTGGCGTCCCAACCGGTTTTTTCCGGCAGGGTCAGCGACGGGATCACCGCGCTCAAGGCCTCCATCAAACCGGGCTTGCCGGTGCTCTGCAATTGCTTGGCGCTGACCACATCGATCGGCACCGGGCTGCTGGTGACCGTGCGTTGTTCGGCGCCACGGTTACCGGTGACCACCACGGTGGACAGGGTGCTGTCGTCCTGGGCCCGGGCGGTGTTGGCCAGGATTGCCAGCGCCAGGATGGCGGTCGGTTGTAAGACTTGCTTCATAGCCACTCCAGACATTCCAAATCGCGAAGTCGGGCAGTCACGCGGGCGGGCGCGGTGCTCGATTTTTTTCAGGGGTGTTGCGGCGATTGGGGACTAGGTGTGGGGCAGTCGAGGGGTTTGAGTCGGCAACATACGTTGAGCTCCCTTCCAACGATTCTGCCGCGGGGCTATCCCCCGGTTATGGCGCGCAGAATCTGAATCACGCTGGGTACCATCCGAGGTCAGGGGTAGGCTGTTGCGATCAAACATAACGGAATGGGTTTTGAAAATATAATGCTGTTTTGGTATAAGCTAATATTCTCTAATTTTATTATTATTTAGTTTTTTTATTCATATAAATAATGTTTTTTGAGATTGGCCTTTAGCTCGGGCCGAGGTCTACCTGATGTAGAGAGATCAAACTGTGAGAGGGGGCAAGCCCCCTCCCACATTTCAGTTAGCCGGCTTCAACAACTGCATCTGCTGGCGATAGTCATCCGTCACCTGCCGCGCCTGGCTGCTGCTGGTAATCACCCTCGGGGTAATCAGCACAATCAATTCCGTGCGGTCCTTGGACTTGCTGGTATTGCCAAACAACCAGCGCAACCCCGGAATTTTCCCAAGGTAAGGCACCGCACTGACACTCTCCGCGTTGTCCTGCTTGATCAACCCGCCCAGCAACACCGTCTGCCCACTCTGCACCGCGACCTGGGTGGATACCGAGCGCGTGGAGATACGCGGGTTGGCCTGGGTGTCGTTGCTGGACGCCTGCTGGTCCTGGGCATCGCTGACCTGCTGCTGGATGTCCATGTACACCAAACCACCCGGATTGATGCGTGGCACGACGTCGAGGATCACCCCGGTCTGCACGTATTCAACGCTGCTCAAGGTGGTGTCGGAGGTGCCGGTGTTGACCGTGGTCTGGCTGATCGGGATGTTGTCGCCCACCTGGATCTGCGCCGGTTGATTGTTCATCACCACCAGCGACGGCGCCGACAGCACCTGGGTGCGGCCGTTGGTTTCGAGGGCGTGCAGGGCCACTTGCAGGTTGGAGCTGACGAAGGAGTAGAACAACGAATCCGTCGCGCCCAACCCTGCCCCGCCGCCGCCCAACGCGCCTTGGCTGCCGGCGGTGTTACCCACGGTGGTGCTGGTGGAATTGCCCGCCAGGCGACCGAGGTACCACTGCACGCCCAGGTCCAGTTCGCCGGTGAGCTTGACCTCGAGGATGCGCGTTTCGATCTGCACTTGCAGCGGTGGGTTGTCGAGGCGTTTGATCGCCGATTCGATCTCTTTCCACTGCACCGGGCGGGTGCGGACCAGCAGTTGGTTACTGCTTTTCTGTGCGGTGATGCGGGTGCCGGCGTCGAGGCTTTTGGCCGGGGCGTCTTCGCTCGCGCCCTGCTCGGCGGTGTCCTGCTCGGCGTCGGGCGCCTGCTCCTCATCCTCAGCGGCGGGTGGGTTGCCATTGAGGTTGTTGCTCAGGCCACCGGGCGTGCTGCCGGAGGTGCTGTTGGTGCCCGGCGAGGACAGGGTCGCGGTGCGCAAACCGGGGGCGACCTTGGCCGGGGTGTCGTCCTTGATCGCGCCCGTGCCGTAGATCTGGCGCAGGTACTTGGCGAGGTCGGTGGCCTTCATGTTGCGCACGTCGTAGACATACATCTGCGGCTCGTTGCCGCCGCCTTCGTCGATGGTGTGGATCCAGTCGCCGACTTCACTGAGGTACTGCGGCTGCGACGAGATCGCCACCACCGAGTTGGTCCGCTCGATGGGCAAGAAGCGCACCATGCCGGCCAGGGGCATGCCGCTGTCGGGGCCGAACATTTTTTGCAGCTCGGGCATCAGCTCGGCCACCGACGCCCGTTGCAGGCCGAACACGCCCACCGACATGCCCTTGAGCCAGTCCACGTCGAAGGTGTCGATGGTGTCCTGGTAGTTGGCCAGTTCCTCGGGGGTGCCGGCCAGGCTCAACACATTGCGCGCCGGGTCCACCAGCAGGAACGCATTCTCGCGGGCGAACGGCTTGAGCAGTTTCTGCATCTCGGTGGCCGAGATATAACGCAACGGAAACAGGCGTGCCGACAAACCGCTGGAGGGCTGCGACACGCGCATCTCCGGCACCAGCTTGCCCGCCACCGCCTGGTTGGCCGGCAGGATCACATAGCGGTTGCCCTGTTTGATCATGGCATTGTCGGTCCACGACAACAGGGTCTCCAGAATCGACAAGGCCTGCTGTTTGTTCACCGGCTTGGACGTGGAAAAGCTGACATTGCCCTTCACGCCCTGGGCGATGCTGTAATTCTCGTGCAGCAGGTCGCCCATCACGCTGTTGATCACCGCTTCGATCGGCTGGTCGGCGAAGTTGAACACGATGTCGCCGCTGCCTTCCTCCTTGGCGGCCGAGACCGCTGCCGGTTGGCGCACGAACTGCTGGTTGCCGCGTATCAACTGGCGCTGGGGCGGTGTCTTCGCCTGGGGTTGGCCGCTGTCGACCGGCGCCTGTTCGCTGGCCGGGTCCACGGGTGGGCGTTGCGAACCGGTGCCCTGCATCGCCTCATGCAGCAGGGCCTCGTCCGGGTCGAGATGCTCGGGGAAGGTGCCACAGCCACCGAGGGAAACGGCGGTGGCCAGGCACAACACGGTGGTGCGCAAGGCGCCAGGGAAGGTATCGATCAAGGGGTGGACTCGTGAGGAAGGGTAATCGGGGGTGTGGTGGACGGCGGCGGCAAACGCAGGGCCCGCAGGCTCAGGGTTTGCGTACGGCCGTCGAGGACAAAGCGGGCATCGCGGGGCGTCAGCTGTTCCAGGCGCCAGCCGTTGGGCAGGGTCTGGCCCTGCTGGACTTTGAGCGGCGGGCCATCGGCACGCTTGAGCAGCGCCACGCGCAGGTCGCCGTCAAGGACGATCCCGGTCAGCACCAGGCTCGACAGGCTGGAAACACCGGCCTGGCCCACCGCACGGTCGGGACTGCGGTCGGGGCTGAACAGCGGCGCCTGCCAGGTGCCGGCCAGGCTTTCAAGGGTCGCGCTCGGCGCCACCAGCACCTTGGCGGCGGTGTTGGCGCGCGCATCGGGGTCCGGCGCCGGCAACCACTGCGGCGCATCGCCGATGCTGCTGAGGATGCCGACCATCAGCAGGCCCAACAGCCCGGCCACACCGAGCAACAGCCATTCCAGGGGACGCAATGCATGGATCATCGTTGCACCTGCCGGGCGGCGGCCGGTTGCAGGTAACCGCGCACCAACAGGTGCACCACCAGTTGCCCGGCGCCGCCACTGGCCGGCGCGTTCGGTGGGCGGCGAATGCTCATCTCATCGACAAACAGAAACGGCCGCTGGTACTCCAGCTCATGCAGGATCGCGGTCAAGGGCTCGATGGCGCAGTTGAGGGTCAGGCTGACCTTGACCTGGCGATAGGGCTCGGCGTCGTCCTGCTCCGGGGTGATGGGCATGCGCTGGGTCAGGCTGCAACCGCCACCGAGGCCGGCGCGGCTGTTGATCAGGTCGGCGATGCGCTGCATCAGGTCCGCCGCCACCGCGCTTGGGTCGTCGCCGGGCAACAGGCTGGTGCTGCTGGCCGGGTCCTGCCGCGCCTGTTCCAACTGTTGGCGCAGGGTGTCGCCCTGGCGCAACACGCCGGCGTAGCGTTGCTGCTGTTCACGCAGTTGCTCGGCCTGCTCGCCCATGGCGCGCAAGGGGCCGGCGAACCAGCTGTCGATCAACAGCCAGTAACCGGCGCCGAGCACCAGGGCCAGGGCGATCAGGGCCGCGCCACGGCGTTCACGGGGTGTCAGTGGTCGGCGCATCGGCGGCCTCCTGGTGCAGGTGGGCGCGCAAGGAAAATTGATCCTTGCCGGTTTGCGCATCGGGTTGGATCACCCCTTCGAACTGGGCGTTTTCCAGGCTGTGGCAGCCCTTGATCCGGGTGATCAAGGCACTGGCCTTGGCGCTCTGCCCGGAGAAGGACACGTCGGCGCCGTCATTGACTTCCAACTGGTCGAGCCAGGTGTCCGAGGGCAGGCACGCGGTCAGCTCGTTGAGCAGCGCCGCCAACGGCGGTTGGGCAGCCTTGCGGCGAATCAGGTACTGGGCGGCGCCACGGGTATTGAGCAGTTGCTGGCGCAGGGCCTGGATCTCGGCGACCTGGGCTTTCTGCTCGCGCACACTGTGTTGCATGGCATCGAGTACGCGCTGGCGGTCGTTGAGCCACAGCAGCATCGCCGCAATCAGCAAGGCGCCGCACAACCACGGCAGGCTGCGTTGCAGGCCCTTGCCCTGGGGGCGCTGACGGGGACGCAACGGCGCCGGCAGCAAGTCGATGCCCATGGGTTTGCCTGCACTATCGGCGACATCCACGGCATGGGGCTGCAAGCCGAGGACCGCGCAGTCATTGAGGATCTGGTCGAGGCGCTCACGCAGGATCGCCACCAGCGTGACGTGCAGGTGCGTGGGGGTGCGGCGCTCCTGGCGCGCGACAAAGTACAACTGGGCGGCGTCGAACGGCGTGAAGCGGTCCAGTTCATAGCCGACCACCGTCGTCAGGTTGCGCGCCGCCGCCGGGGGCAATTGCAGGGTTTGCACCAACACCGTTTCAGGCGGCAGCACCAGCACCTGACGCGCTTCGCCAGGCAGCTTTTCGACCGGCGCGGTCAGCGGCCAGGCGTAGACATGCTCGGGGATCTCGGCAAACGACAACCATGCCGGCAGGCAGCCACGCAGCTCCTTGAGCCACAGGCGCCAGCCCAGTTGCAGCAGGCTGCCGTGCCAGCGCTGGGTGATGGGCTGCGCCAGCGCCTGAAGCCGTGCGCTCAACTGTTCGTTCATTCTTGCCAACGTAAGACTCGATAAGGTTGTGCGCTGCCTTGCGCGGGGCTCAATAACACGGTGGCCTGCACCTGGGCGTGGTAACCGCCGGGGCGTTGGGCGCGGCTGCTGACCACCAGCACGTCGCCGGGATCGGCACCCACCGCATTCTGATGTGGCAGGTTCAGTGCGCGGCGCATCAAGGCACTGGCGAATGCCGGATCGGGCCGGTCCAGGCCGCTCCACAGGCTGATCTCGGGCACCAGTTCGCTGTACAACGCCTGGGTCATGCCCGGCAGCTGGCGCACCTCTTCCACCACCCGAAACGGCGCCAGGCCCTGGTTACGCCGTACCTCCAGGGCTCTGGCGAGTTGGTTGGCCTGGGCCTGGGTCGCACCGCAGGCCAGGGCCAGGCGAGCAAAATCACCCACCTCGGCGCTGTTCAAATACAACTTGCCGCGCTCGCTGTGCAGGCTGACGCGCAACTGCGCATCGTCGAACACCAGCGGGATTTCACGCCCGTCGGCAATCCACTGCTTGCGCTGCAACGGGTCCGCCACGGCCTGCATCGCCAGCGCCACCCCGGCCTCGGCCGCCAGCACCGCCTGGGTGTGCTGGCGGTGCCAGGCGGCCTGGCGTGTTTCCAGTTGCACCCAGCCGGCCAGGCCGCCGAGCAACAGGCTGAGCAAGGCCAGCACCCACAGCACCAGCAGCAGGGCCACACCGCGTTGATGCCGGATCATTCGGGCGCTCCGCCGGACAGGTTCAGGCGCAAGGCAACCACCTGGGTCACCCACGGCACCGGCCCGTTCACCCGTGCGTCAATCCGCACTGCGTAAGGCAGGCGTTTGGTCCACGGCCACTCACTGATCCAGCCGGTGGCCTGGCCCTTGGGCGACACGCCGCGATAGCTGAATTGCAGGTCCTCGACATCCTTCAACAACACCTGCGGCTCACTGCGCGAGGCCGGGACGCTGACTTGCGCGGGGGACTCAAACCGCGCGAACGCCACCTGCAAATCGCGCTGCGATTCAGGACCCACCAACTGCAAGGTGAAGCGCTGAATCCCGCCGCCGAGCACACCCGGCAAGGTCGCTACAAACTGCATGCGCTGGGGCCCACCGGCGAAAAAGCCATCGGTCTGGCTGTCGTCCTCGGTCACGTCCAGCGGCAACGCCTCGCTGATGGCGGTGCGCAAAAACTGCTGCGCGGCGCGCATTTCATCCAGGCTGACCGTGTAGCGCTGGGCCTTGAGCACGGCGCGATTGGCGCCCAGCAACGCGCCGCCGACCAGGGTCAGCAACACCCCGAGCAGGCTCAGTACGATCATGATCTCAAGCAAGGTAAAGCCCTGCTGACGCGCCTTCACAAGCCGGCCCCGACGCCGGCAGCGCGCAGTTTCAAGGTGCTGAAACGGGCCTGGCGCGGGCCTTCGCTGACGGTGAGGTCCAGGCGAAACAGATGGGCCTGGCCGATGCGGCTGGGCTGCTGGGCGATGCGCAATTGCCAGGCAATACCGTCAAGCTCGCCCTGGCGGGTGCCGCTGGCCAAAGGGCCCATGCCTTCCTGATCCATAACACTCACGGCAGCATGGGTCAGGCGGTCGCTGTGGGCCACCTGCAACAACGAACGTGCGCTCTGGCCGAAGGCGACCAGCAGCACGGTGCTACAGATCGCCATCAGCGTCAGCGCGGCGAGCATTTCCAGCAGGGTGAAACCCGCCTGGCGCTTCATGGCAGGGCCTTGGATTCGACGCTGCCGGTCAGCCAGCCGATGTCGATGCGCCAACGCCGACTGCCGTTGGCCAGCAACACGTGGCCGCCGGTGGAGCTGCCATCGGGGTAGAAATCCACCGCCGCGCCGGCTTGCTCGGCGGTGTGCAGGGTCACTTGCAGCCCGGCCGGCCAATACTTTTTCGGACGGCCCGGCGCCTGCACACTGAGGTTGCGCAAATCGAACACCGTGCTTTCGGTAGTGCCACTGACAATCGCCCGCGCCCGCGTGCTGCGCAACGCCTCGACCACCTGCCCGACGGCCTGGCGCTCTTTGGCCGCACGCAGGCCTTGTTGCAGGCCAAACCCCACCAGCCCGGCCGCGATGCTGATCAAGACGATCACCACCAGCATTTCCAGCAGGGTAAAGCCGCGTTGGGCGTTGGCCATGGTCGTGGGTTATTCCCAGTTGCCCAGGTCGGCGCTGTAGCCTTCGCCGCCGGGCTGGCCGTCCTGACCGTAGAAAATAAGGTCGAACGCACCGTGCTCACCGGGGAAGCGATAGCCGAAGGCATGGCCGAACGGGTCCTTGAGGTCCGACGGCTTGGCATACGGGCCGGCCCAACCGGCGCTGTTGCCCGGCTTGTCGACCAGTTGCTGCAGGCTCTTGGGCGGCGAACCGACGTCCAGGCCGTAGCTTTCGATCTTCATGCTCAGGCTGGCCAACTGGGCCTTGCCCGCGCCGTACTTGCCCTTGTCCACGTTGCCGCCGACCTGGCGTACCACGATGGTCGCGACAATGCCCAGCAGCACGATCACGGCGAGCATTTCCAACAAGGTAAAACCGCCCTGGCGGCGGGCGGGCTTGAATCGGGTATGGCGCATCAGCGTGTTTCCTTAAGGGTTCATATATTGCTGGTCAGGCTCATCAGCGGCAGCATGATCGCCAGCATGATCACCGCCACCAGCACCGCCATGACCACGGTCAGGGACGGCACCAGCGCGGCGAGCAGGCGGTCGATGCCGCGTTTGGCTTCGACGTCGAACACCGCGGCGACCTTGAGCAGCATGCTGTCGAGTTCGCCGGCCTGTTCGCCGACTTCAATCATTTGCAACGCCAGGTCGGGCAGCAACGGCTCGCTGCCGAAGGCGCTGGCCAGGGTGCCGCCGCCCTTGACCGACTCGGCGGCCTGGGCGACCTGGGCTTGCAGGGCGCGGTTGGTGCAGACCTGGCGGGCAATCACCAGCGCTTGCAGCAGCGCCACACCGTTGCTCAGCAGGGTGCCGAGGGTGCGCGCCAAACGGGCGGCTTCAACCCGTTGCAGCAACGGGCCGATGATGCGGATGCCCAGCACGCGGCGGTCATAACGTTCGCGGCGCTGGGGATTGCGCAGGCGCGCGGCCAGGGCCCATGCGCCGACAATCAACCCGGCCAGCACCGCCAGGCCGTAGGCCCCAAGGAATTGGCCGAGGCCCAGGATCACCTCGGTGATCAGCGGAATCTGCACGCCCAGGTCCTTGAAGATCGGCACGAACTGCGGCACCACGTAGGCCAGCAGCAACGCCAGCGAACCGAGCACGCCGACCACCAGAAACGCCGGGTAGATCAACGCGTTGATCACTTCGCCCCTGAGCAGTTGGCTGCGCTCCAGGTAGTCGCTGAGCTGGCGCAGGGTGTCTTCGAGGGCGCCGCCCGCCTCGCCGGCGCGGACCATGCTCAGGTACAGAGGCGAAAACTGGCTGCCCTCCGCCTCCAGCGCCTTGGATAACGGCTGGCCGGCCTTGACCTGTTCGCGGATGCGCTCGATCAGCGCGCGGGTCTGGGGCTGGCCGGGCTGCTTGAGCAGGATGCCCAGGGAGCGTTCCAGCGGCTGGCCGGCGCCCAATAGTGTGGCCAATTGTTGAGTGAAACTGACCAGCGCCGCGCCGTTCAACTGACCCCGGCCAAAGGCCTTGCGCAGGCCCTGGGCGCCCGCCACCTCGATCTGCAACAGCAGCAAACCGCGCTTGTGCAGGGCGGCGACTGCAGCGTCCTGGTCCTTGGCTTCGAGGGTGCCGTTTTGCGCCTGGCCCTGGCTGTCGAGGGCGCGGTATTTGAACAGGCTCATGCGCCCTCTCCCCGGGTGACGCGCAGCACCTCCTCAAGTGAGGTGACACCGGCCACGGCCTGGCGCAGGCCTTCTTCATGCAAGGTGCGCAGGCCGCCACGGCGGGCGGCCTGTTCGAGGGTGGCGGCGTCGGCCTGGCGCATCAACAGGCTGCGCAGTTCGTCGTTCATCACCAGCAGTTCGGTGATCGCACTGCGGCCGTGGTAACCACCGCCCGGCGCATCGGCGCGGGGGCGATAAAGCATGATCGGACGCTGCTCGGTAAACCGGTCGAGGCCGTGTTCGGCGATCAATTCCGCCGGTGCTTCGAAGGCTTCGCGGGTGGCCGGATCCAGGCGCCGCACCAGGCGCTGGGCAAGGATGCCGTTGACGGTCGAGGCAATCAGGTAGCTTTCGACCCCCATGTCCAGCAGGCGCGTGATACTCGCTGCCGCGCTGTTGGTGTGCAGGGTCGAGAGTACCAGGTGGCCGGTGAGGGACGACTGGATGGCGATGCGGCAGGTTTCCAGGTCGCGGATTTCACCGATCATGATCACGTCCGGGTCCTGACGCACGATGGAGCGCAGCGCGCCGGCGAAGTCCAGGCCGATGGCCGGCTTGACCTGGATCTGGTTGATGCCCTCAAGCTGGTATTCCACCGGGTCTTCGACGGTGATGATCTTGCGCTCGGCGGTATTGAGCCGCGACAGCGCGGTATACAGGGTGGTGGTCTTGCCCGAGCCGGTAGGCCCGGTCACCAGCAGAATGCCGTGGGGCCGTTCAAGCACTTCGAGGAAGGTTTCCAGGCGCTGGCCATCGAAGCCCAGGCTCTGGAAATCGAATTGCACGGTCTGGCGGTCGAGCAAACGCATGACCACCGACTCGCCAAAACTGGTGGGCACCGTGGACACCCGCAAGTCCAGCTCCTTGCCCTGGATGCGCAGCATGATGCGCCCGTCCTGGGGCAGGCGCCGCTCGGCGATGTCCAGGCGCGCCATGATCTTCACCCGCGAAATCACTGCCGCCGAAGAACTGGACGGTGGGGCTTCGGCTTCGTGCAGCACGCCGTCGATGCGGTAGCGCACCTTAAGCTGGTTTTCGAAGGGTTCGATATGAATGTCCGAGGCGCGATGTTCCACCGCGCGCTGCAGGATCAGGTTGACCAGGCGAATCACCGGCGCTTCGGAGGCCATGTCCTTGAGGTGTTCGATGTCTTCCAGGGCACCGCCCTGCTCGTCGAGGTTTTCGATCAGGGTACCCATGGCCGAACGGCCCTGGCCGTAGTAACGCTCGATCAGGGTTTCGACTTCGTTGCGCGGCCCCACCGCCAGCCACACCGGCACGCCGCAGGCATAGGCCATGGCCTGGAACGGGTAGACCAGCGACGGGTTGGCCGCCAGCACCCGCAGGCCGCCCTGGCTCCAGCCCACGGGCACCACCTGGTAGTGGCGCATGAAACGCTCGGTCAATACCGGCAACGGGTCCAGCAGCGGCGGCGCGGCATCGGCCAACAGCAGCGGTGCGCCGAGCAGGTCGGCCCAGGCACGGGCCAGTTCCACTTCGGAAACCAGCCCCAGGCGCGTGAGCAGGCCCAGTAATTCGGTGTCACCGCCCTCCTGGGACAAGCGTCGGGCGCGCTCCAGGTCAACGGTTTTCAAGCCGGCATGTTGCATCAGCCACGCGCAGACCTGTTCGGTGTGCGGGATGTGCAGTTGGCAGGCATTGAGAGGTGTTGAGGAGCTGGGCATGGGTAAAAATCTGAGGGGCGATGTTCTAAAGGGCGATGGGAAACCCCTGTGGGAGGGAGCTTGCCCCCTCCCACAGGGGACCGCATTTCCCCGTTAGTTCGAGGTCTTCGGCGCGGCCTGGCTGCTGCTCAGCGGCCGCCCACCCTTGGTAGTTTCAGCTTTCTGTTTTTTGACGGCCTTGGCATCGTGAGCCTGGGTCAACACCGTGGAATCGGCAGCCCCGGATTTCGCATCGGCGTCCGTGGACTCGGCCGCCATCGCCGCGCCACTTAGCGCAACGCCCAATACAACACCGGCACCCAACAGGGAAATCTTCATCAACTTTCTCCAGATCAAAAACAGCAGATAGCCCAAGTGGCGCCTTGAACTCGATCAAGACCCTACACCAAAGCGTTGTGTATGACAGCTTGTGTAAACATGGCACTTTAGAACTACCGAGCAATGCCACTAGTTAGCCATGTCTCGACAAATTTTCTTAAACCAATCGACTGGTAGGTTTAGCCTTAGTTCCGAAAGGTAAGAAAATATTTCTTATTTCACGCAAAAATTAGCTTTCGTTTGACTTATAACCGCAAGAATTGCCTTAATTATGCGGTTTTCGCGGTTCAAAATGCCATCCCGTGATATCACTTAGACACTACCCACAACAATAACTAATACAATTATTACACTTATAAAACTGCGAAATTCGCCAAATAGTTGCAATTAGCCATCGGTTAAAAATTGCGATCACGGGCAACTATTGCCCAGAAAAAAGTGACGAGGTGCAGTGCAACACGCACTTCTCGGCGCGCCATGTTTACTGAACTGTTGTCGGAGAGACCATGAATAAACGCAAAATGATCGGTGCACAGTCGGCTTTCGCCCTGTTGGCACTGGCCGTGTCCCAGGTGCATGCAGCCACCAGCCCGGCCCTGGATGAAGGCCGGGTCAGCCGCGCGGAAAAAGCTGCGGACAAAACCCTGGCGAAGATGACCATGGAAGAAAAACTCGCCTACATCGGCGGCACCGGTGGCTGGGACGTCAAGCCACTGACCCAGTACGGTATCCCGCAGATCCACGGCGCCGATGGCGGTGTGGGCGTGCGCTACACCAGCGAAGGCAACGCCCAGGGCGTGGTCTACCCGTCGGGGCCGAACCTGGCCGCCAGCTGGAACCCGCGTCGCGCCATCGACCTGGGCCGTGCCCTGGGCTATGACACCGCCAGCGGCGGCTATCAGTTCGTCACCGGCCCTGGTGTGAACCTGTACCGCATGCCGTACAGCGGCCGGGCGTTCGAGTACCTGTCCGGTGAAGACCCATTCCTCGGCGCCAGCCTGGCGCCGGCCGTGATCAACGGCATTCAGTCCCGTGGCGTGTGGGCCAATGCCAAGCATTTCGCCGCCAACGACCAGGAAAGCAACCGTTTCCACCTCAATGAAATCATCAGCGAACGCGTGCTGCGCGAGATGACCCTGCCGCCGTTCGAGTCCGCCTCGAAGAACAGCAAGGTCGCGATGATGATGTGCGCCTTCCAGAAGGTGAACGGCGAGTTCGCGTGCCAGAACAAGCACCTGATGCGTGACATCCTCAAGACCGAATGGGGCTACCCGGGCTTCGTGCAGAGCGACTACAACGCGGTGGTCGACGGTTTGCCGGCGGCACAGGCGGGTACCGACCTGGACATGATGGGCTACCAGATGAACAGCACCATCCTCAAGCCGTACCTGGACAGCGGCGAGCTGAGCAGTGCGACCATCGATGACAAGGTGCGCCGCATCCTCAAGCAGATCTACCTGTACAAGTTCGACAGCAAGGCGCCGCTGACCAGCCACAACATGAACAGCGCCACCAGCAACCGCGTGGCCCTGAACGCCGCGCGCGAAGGCATCGTGCTGCTGAAAAACCAGAACAGCCTGCTGCCGCTGGACGCCAGGAAGGTCAAGCGCATCGCCGTGGTCGGCACCCTGGCCAAGTACGCGCCGCCTACCGGTTTCGGCAGCGCCAACGTCATGGCCGCCAACTACATCAGTGAGCTGAGCGGCTTGCAGCAACTGGCGCCAGGCGCCAAGGTCGAGTTCATCGACGGGCTGTCCCTGGACCCGGCCACCTCGACCTGGACCCATGCCGACGGCAATGGCAACAGCGTCAAAGGCCTGAAGACCGAGTTCTTCAGCAACACCAACTGGTCCGGCGACCCCGCCGCCAGCCGCACCGACACCCATGTCGACCTGGACTGGTCCACCGACAGCCTGCCGGTGAACGGCGATACCGCCGCCACCTCGATTCGCTACAGCGGCCAGATCACCCCGACGGTCAGCGGCGAGCAGGTGTTCAAGGTGCGTGCCGACGGCGCCGTGCGCCTCTACGTCAACGGCAAGAAAGTCCTCGACAACGGCGACGGCAAACCGCTGCCGAACAACAGCATTCCGCCGACCATCCCGGTGTTTGCCAAGGTCAACCTGGAAGCCGGCAAACCGGTCGACATCAAGCTGGAATACTCACGCCGCAACGGTTACCTGTCGACCATGGGCGGCCTCGTCGGTGTGCAGATGAGCTGGGCCTCGCTGGTGGCACCGCAGGACCTGGCCAAGTACGACGCGGTACTGGTCGCGGCCGGTAACAGCAATGAGTACGAAGGCGAAGGCTTCGACCACAGCTTCGACCTGCCCGAATACCAGAACCTGCTGATCCAGAGCATCGCCAAGGTCAACCCGAATACCGTGGTCACCCTGCACGGCGGCACCGGTTTGAAAATGAGCGACTGGATCGACCAGGTACCGGCCGCGCTGCATGCGTTCTACCCTGGGCAGAACGGCGGCCAGGCCCTGGCGGAGATCCTGCTGGGCAAGGTCAACCCGTCGGCCAAGCTGCCGATCAGCATCGAGCGCAACATCGAAGACAACCCGATCTACGCGACCTTCCCCAAGTTCGACAACCAGGAAACCCTGGCCGAAATGAGCTACAAGGACGACCTGTTCCTGGGCTATCGCGGCTACGAGAAAAAGGGCATCAAGCCGCTCTACCCGTTCGGCTATGGCTTGTCGTACACCACCTTCGGCTACAGCAACATCAGCGTGACCCCTGGGGTAGCGGTGGGCGGTGCGCCGATCAAGGTGTCGTTCGACCTGGCCAACACCGGCAAGGTCGCGGGCGCCGAAGTGGCCGAGTTGTACGTGGGCCAGAACAACCCGAAAGTCGAACGCGCGATCAAGGAACTCAAGGGCTACAAGAAGGTGTTCCTCAAGCCGGGCGAGAGCAAGCGCGTGACCATCGAGCTCAACGATCGCTCGCTGGCCTACTACGACGTGGCGAGCAAGCAATGGGTCGTGGATGCCGACAGCTTCAACCTGTCGGTGGGCGCGTCGTCCCAGGATATTCGCCTGAACGCCAAGCTGGTCAACCCGTTCCGCCAGGAGCTGTCGACCACCACCAGCAACCCGCTGCCGCGCTCGGCGCTCAACTCGACGCTGCGTGAATCGACGGTGAAGACCGGCGGTGTGCTGCATCAAAACGAAGGTGACAGCGGCACCAGCGACGGTGATGGCTATGACATGAGCGATGACAGCAGCCAGGGCAGTGCCACCGGCAACTGATCCCCAACGATCGTTCCCACTGCGTGGGAACGATCAACGTGTTCAACTCAGGTTCTGATGGCTACCTCGACCCGCGCGATGTAGCTGTCAAACCGCGTCACCAGGTCCACCTGCTCGGGAAACCGCAGCCACTGGATCTGCAGGCCATCCATCATGGCCAGGATTTCTTCCACCAGCCCGGCGATGTCCACATCGCTGCGCACCTCCCCCGCCGCCACCAGGTCGGCAAACTGCCCCTGCATGCGCTGGTGAATCGCCGCATAGCGCGCCTGGAACCAGGCCCAGGCCGGATGGGTGTCCAGCAGGCTTTCGGCATTCAAGATGGTAAACGCGCGCACCACGCCCGGTGCCGTGGCATTCGAACGATTGATCGCACGCAGGCTGCCGAGTAAGCCATTGAGGGTTTTCTCCGCACGTACCTCATCGGCAATCCGTTGATTGACCTCATCGCGACGCTGCAACACCCCCATCAACAGCGAGATCTTGCTGGGAAAATGATGCAGCAGCCCGGCCACCGAAATACCCACGATCGCCGCCACCTGGGCCATCGAGGCGCCGCTGTAGCCTTCCAGGGAGAACACCTGCAGTGCCGCGTCCAGCAGCTCTTCGCGGCGTTTTTCACCTTTGGGGGCGCGGCGGGTCTTGGGGGCGGGTTCGGTCATGGGCAGGTCCTAGTGGGCGGTAAAAAAGCTCAGGCGCTTTCCCGTTCGATCAAGCGGCAATCCAACAGGTTCAAACGCTGTACGGCATCCGGCAACACGCCGAGGCTTTCCAGCACGCGGGTTGCCGCCAGTACGCCGATCTCCAGGGCCGGCGGTTTGATCGTACTCAGGCTGGGCAACAGCATTTCGGCAAACGGGTAGTCACCGAATCCAAGCACCGCGCACTTTAACCCGGAACGCTGCCCCGCCAGCAAACCACCGGCGGCGAGGTTGTCATTGGCGAAGAAGATCGCGTCAGGTGGGGTGGCGTGGTTCATCAGGGCTTGCATCGCCTGCTTGCCGGCCTCGAAGGGCGCGCTGTCGGCATCCGGGACGAAGACCCGGGGCTGTACACCCAGTTCGATCAGGGTCGCGGCAAACCCATCGCCCCGTTCCAGCGCGCTGAAGTCGCCCGTGGCGCTGTTCTGCACGAAGGCCATGCGCCGATAGCCCTTGCCATGCAGGTAGCGCGCGGCCGTGACGCCGACGTCGTAGTGGGAAAAACCGATCTGCACCGGCGCGCGTTCGGGCACGTAGTCCCAGGTTTCCACCACCGGGATATCGGTGTCGGCGATCATCTTTTCGGTGCCCGCGCTGTGGAAGCGGCTGGTCAGCACCAGCGCCGCCGGCGACCAGCCGAGGAACGCGCGCACCGCGCTTTCTTCCTGCTCGGCGCTGAAGTAACTGGACGCCAGCAACAGCTGATACCCATGGCGACTGAGGGTGTCGCTGAAGCCCTGGATCGTGTTGGCAAAGATCGGCCCCGAGATGTTCGGGATCACCATCGCCACGATCCGCCCCCGCGCCGATGCCAGCCCGCCGGCCACCAGGTTGGGCACATAACCCAGCTCGGCCACCACCTCGGCGATGCGCTCGCGACGCTCGGGCGAAACCTGCTCCGGCTGGTTGAAATAGCGCGACACGGTGATCGCCGACACCCCGGCCTGGCGGGCCACGGTGTTCAAGGTGACGCGCCCGGCGCCACGGCGTTTACGCGGTTTGTCTTCGCTCACGGGACCACCCTGCTAACAACCAAAAAGAATATAGGAATAATTTTTAAGTCTTTGACGCTCTAAACCCGAGCTACCAATAATGCCGATGTTAGCGCTAACAAAGCGCGCTGTCTGCTACTCGCTCAAGCGAATGCCCAAGGCAGTTTCCACAGGCGCTGACGGTCGTAAGAACCGCAGCGGTTCAGGGCATTTTTTCGAGCGAACACACCATGCACAGGCACACGCACTTATTCCTTCTCGCCGGTCTGACCGCCCTCCCCGTGCCCGGCGCCTTTGCCGCCGACGAGCAGGAACCCACGCTCAAAGCGGTGACGGTCACCGCCACCCGGCGTGAAGAATCCCTGCAAAAAGTCCCGGTGGCGGTCTCGGTGCTGGACGGCGAACAACTGGAGCGCGACAACCGCAACGGCGTGGCCAGCATCGCCCAGCAAGTGCCGTCGCTGAACTTCCGCACCGGCGCCTCGAACAAGGACACCTCGCTGTTCGTGCGCGGCGTGGGCACCATTTCCACCTCCCCTGGGGTGGAGCCGACGGTGGCCACGGTGATCGACGGCGTGGTCTACGCGCGCCCCGGCCAGGCCACCCTCGACCTGCTGGACCTGGAACGCATCGAAGTGCTGCGCGGCCCGCAAGGCACCTTGTTCGGCAAGAACGCCTCGGCCGGCGTGCTCAACATCACCAGCAAGGCGCCCACCGCCGAGACCCACGGCTATATCGACCAGGCGTACTACAGCGGCAATGAAAGCCGCACCCGTTTCGGCATCGGCGGCAGCCTGGTGCCGGAGGTGCTCAAGGGCTCGATCAGCACGCTGTTCGGCAGCTACGACGGTAACGTCGATAACCCGCACAACGGCCAGGAGGTCAACGGCTACAACCACAAGGGCATCCGCGGCAAGCTGGAATTCACCCCCAACGATGACGTGAAACTGACCCTGATCGCCGACTACATGCAGTCCCACGACGATGCGCCGAATGGCGTGGTCAGCAAGTCGCTGAGCCCGGCCTTCAGCAATGCCTTGAGCCCGGTGCGCGCCTCCGGCGACAACCGCGACATCAACACCGATACACGCAGCCATGTCGAGGACACCAACAAAGGCTTGTCCGCTCAGCTGGACTGGAACCTCGGCGACTACACCCTGACCTCGATCACCGCCTGGCGCGGCTGGGACAACACCCAGTACCAGGACGGCGACCGCCTCGGCACGGTGACTGCCGCCTTCCCCGGCACCGCCGACAAGGGCGAACTGGCCTTCGACCAATACTCCCAGGAACTGCGCCTGGCCTCGCCCAAGGGTGAGTTCCTGGAGTACGTCGGCGGCCTGTTCTACATGCACGGCAAGGACGAGGAAACCTATCAGCGCACGTTGACCACCACCACGCGCACCGACCGTGGCATCGCCGACTACAGCACCACCAGCGACAGCTACGCGGTGTTCGGCGAGACCACGCTGAACTTCACCTCGCGCTTTCGTGGCATCGCCGGCCTGCGCTACACCCACGATGAGCTGAAATACGATCACCGCCGCGCCTCCACCTCGGCCACCACGGTCAGCGGGATTCAACCGGCCACCTCCAGCTCCGGCTCGGTGGACGAAGACGGCTGGTCCGGCCGCCTCGGGGTGCAGTACGACATCAGCGACAGTGTCACCAGCTACCTCACCTACTCGCGCGGCTACAAGGGCCCGGCCTACAACGTGTTCTTCAATATGCAGCCGCGCGACACCGACGCGCTCAAGCCGGAAACCTCCAACACCTGGGAAGCCGGGATCAAGGCCACCGCCTGGAACAACCGCCTGACCACCAACCTGGCGGTATTCCACAGCGACTACGACAACTACCAGGCGAACTTTTTCGACACCGTCGCCGGCCAGGTCGTGACCCGCCTGATCAACGCCGGCAGCGTCAGCACCGAAGGCGTCGAGCTGGATTACGCCCTGCAGGCCACCCAGCAACTCAAGCTCTCCGGCGCCCTGGCCTACACCCGTGCGCGCATCGATGAGTTCGCCTGCCCGGCCGGTGCGGCGGCCACCTGTAACGTGAACGGCAAGCCACTGCCCTTCAGCCCGGACTGGAAAAGCTACGTGCGCGCCGACTACACGATCCCGCTGGATAACGGCCTGGACATCGAAGTGGGCACCGACTACAGCTGGCAGAGCGAAGTGCAGTACGACATCAGCCAGAACGTCGACACCAAGCAAGGCGCCTACGGCATCTGGAACGCCAGCGTGGCCCTGGCCGACTACACCAACGGGTGGCGCGTGGCGTTGCTGGCCAAGAACCTCGCCGACAAGTCCTACTCACCGCTGCTGGCCAGCGGTGGCAACTACATTTACCGCGCCGTACCCCGTGACGATGAGCGTTACTTCGGCGTGCAACTGCGCAAGGATTTCTAGCATGAGCCGTCAACTGAAACTCGGCGCCTTTCTCATGGCCACCGGGCACCATGTCGCCGCCTGGCGCCACCCGGATGTACCGGCGGATGCCGGGCTGGATTTCGCCCAGTACAAACACCTGGCGCGGGTGGCCGAAGCGGCGAAGTTCGATGCGCTGTTCGTGGCCGACAGCATCGCCGCCGCCACCGGTGAGATCGCCAGCCATATGGCGCGCTCGGATCATTTCGAGCCGCTCACCCTGCTCTCGGCGCTGAGTGCGGTGACCGATAATATCGGCCTGGTCGCCACGGCGACCACCAGCTACAACGAGCCCTACCATGTGGCGCGCAAATTCGCTTCGCTGGATCACCTGTCCGGCGGGCGTGCGGGCTGGAACCTGGTGACCTCGGACAACGCCGCCGAAGCGCAGAATTTTGGCCGCGACGAACACCTCGGCCATGGCGAACGCTATAGCCGCGCCAGGGAGTTTCATCAGGTGGTGACCGGGTTGTGGGACAGCTGGGAAGACGATGCCTTTGTGCGCGACAAGGCCAGCGGCAACTATTACGACCCGACGAAACTGCATGTACTGGACCATGTGGGCGAACACTTCCGGGTCAAGGGCCCGCTGAATGTGGCGCGCTCGCCCCAGGGCCAGCCGGTGATCGTGCAGGCCGGCTCGTCCGAAGCCGGCCGTGAGCTGGCCGCGCAGACCGCCGAGGTGGTATTTACCGCACAGACCTCGCTGGCCAATGCCCAGGCGTTTTATGCCGACCTCAAGGGCCGCTTGAGCCAGTACGGGCGCGAGCCGGATTCGCTGAAAATCATGCCCGGTGTGTTTGTGGTGGTCGGGGCGACCGAGGCCGAGGCCCAGGCCAAATTCGAGGCGTTCCAGGATCTGGTTGAACCTGAGGTGGGTGTCGCGTTGCTGGGGCGCATGCTGGGCAATTTCGACCTGTCCGGCTACCCGCTGGACGGGCCGTTGCCGGCGCTGCCGTTGACCGACAGCGGGCAACGCAGTCGTCAGCAACTGCTGAGCGACTTGGCCAACCGTGAGCAACTGACCCTCGCACAATTGGGTCGGCGAATTGCCGGTGGCCGGGGACATTACAGCCTGATCGGCACGCCTGCGCAGATTGCCGATGAGCTGCAGAACTGGTTCGAAAACGGCGCGGCCGATGGTTTCAATATCCTGGTGCCGCACTTGCCGGGTGGGTTGGAAGACGTCGCGCAATGGGTGGTGCCCGAGCTGCAGCGGCGCGGCCTGTTTCGCACTGAATACAGCGGTTCCACCTTGCGCGAAAACCTCGGCCTGGCGCGCCCGACCCATCGATTTACAGAGGGTAAAGCATGAAGTTTCCAGCACTGCTCCTGGCCTTGCTGGCGGTGACGCAAACCGCCCTGGCCGCCGACCCCGCCACCCTGCGTATCGGCTACCAAAAAGGCTCCATCGCCCTGGTCCTCGCCAAGCAACATGACCTGCTGGAAAAGCGCTTCCCGAAGACGGAGGTGAAGTGGATCGAGTTCCCCGCCGGCCCGCAGATGCTTGAAGCGCTGAACGTGGGGGCACTGGATGTGGGTTCCACCGGCGACATCCCGCCGCTGTTCGCCCAAGCCGCCGGGGCTGACCTGGTCTACATCGGCGCCGAACCGCCCAAGCCGAGCGCCGAGACGATCCTGGTGCGCAATGACAGCCCGCTGCATTCGGTCGCGGACCTCAAGGGCAAGAAAGTGGCGTTCCAAAAGGGTTCCAGCTCCCACAACCTGATCCTGCGCGCGCTGAACAACGCCGGCCTGAGCTACAAGGACATCCAACCGGTGTACCTGCCGCCGGCCGATGCGCGAGCGGCGTTCGAACAAGGCAGCGTCGATGCCTGGGCGATCTGGGAACCCTACTCGTCACTCGCCTTGAGCCAGAGCCCCAGCCATGTGCTGGCCAATGGCGAAGGCTTGGGGTTGTCGGGGCCGGTGTACAGCGCCCGGCGCGAGTATGCGCGGGACAATGGGGCCTTTATCCATGACCTGCTCGACGAGCTCACCGCCGCCGAAGCCCTCACCCGCAGCCAGCGCGAAGACAGCCTGAACGTACTGACCGACTTCATGGGCCTGCCCGTCGACGTGGTTGCACGCTACATGGACAACCGCCCGCCTTCGCCGATTTTGCCGATTGATGACAAGATTATTGAGGCGCAGCAGGCGACGGCGGATCTGTTTTTCCAGAACCGGTTGTTGCCCAAGGCCATTGAGGTGAAGAAGGCCGTGTGGAATTCCCAAGCCAACTGAGATCCAAATATGGGAGGGGGCAAGCCCTAATGGCAGTCAGTTAAGGGCGAACACCGTACCTGTGGCGAGGGAGCTTGCTCCCGTTGGGCCGCGAAGCGGCCCCAGCTCTTTGTTTGAAAAAAACGGCACTGCTGTGCAGTCCAACGGGAGCAAGCTCCCTCGCCACAGGTTACTTTTTACCCTTTTCACTTCTTAACTGACTGGCATTAGGGCTTGCCCCTCCCACATTTTTAATCCGCGTCTAGAAGTCGACGGTGGCAGACAGCAGGTAGGTACGCGGGGTCGACAGGGTCAGCCCCGGCTCGCTGTCATCCGACGCGCCGGCCGAACTCCAGTAGCGCTTGTCGGCGACGTTTTCCACATTCGCCCGCAGGGTGATGTGCTTGTCATCGACCTTGAAGGCGTAGCGGGCGCCGACGTCGATGCGGTTCCAGGCGTCGATTTCCTTGACGTTGGACTGGTCCAGGTATTGGGAACTGGAGTGGATGCCACGGCTGGTCAGGGTCAGGCCTTCGAGGGTCGGGACATCCCACTCGGCACCGAGGTTGACGTTGTACTTGGGCGTGGCCGGCGCGCGGTTGCCGTCCCAGGCGCCATTGGTGGTGTCCTTCAATTTGCTGTCGATGTACATCACACCGCCGAGCAGGCGCACGCCCTTGAGGGGTTCGCCGAACACGCTCAGCTCCGCACCGGTGTTCTGGCGCTTGCCATTGGGGCCGAACAGCCGCGACGTGGCGTTGGTCTCGTAGGCCGGTTGCTTGATGCGGAACACGGCGGCGGTGACGGCGAAGGCACCGGCGTCGTACTTGGCGCCCACTTCCACCTGGCGGCTGATAAACGGCGGGAAGATCTGGTCTTCGTTTCTCGACGTGGACGGGGCGATCTTGCCCTGGCTCAACCCTTCCATGTAGTTGGCGTACAGCGACAGTTTGTCGGTGGCTTTGAACAGCAGGCCGCCCGAAGGCGAGATCTTTTCTTCATCGTAGTTGGTCTTGCCTTTGATGCCGTTGCTCCAGTCGTCCACGATCACGCGCTGCCAGCGCGCACCGAGGGTGAGCAACAGGCGGTCATCGAAGAAACCCAGGGTGTCGGACAAGGCCACGCCACTGAACTTGTTCTCGGTATAGACCTTCGCATCCTGGCGCGTGGCCACCGACGGCGTCGGGGTCTGCACGGGGTTGTAGAGATTGCTCGATGCGTTGGCATAACGCGCACCGCCGTTGGTGAAGTCCATATAGAAGTAGCTGGCGGCCAGGTTGACCTCATGACTCACCGGCCCGGTGTGGAACCAGTTACGCACGCCGGCCGTGGCGGTGCGGACGTTTTCATCGCGGGTGAAGTCCCGAGGCTGCACGGTGAAATCACCGGCCGCATTGGTCACCGAAACAGCATGGCGCAGGAACTCATGGTTACTTTTACGCGCGCCCACACCGCCGTAGAGCATCACCGAATCGCTGAGGTCATATTCGGCATTCACCGTACCGAAGGTGTCCTTGGTGCGGGCCTTGCTCCAGGACTGCGCATAGTTGCGGCGCACATCGTTGGCGCTGGGCACCGGCGCGGCAGCCGCGACTTGCACACGCTCCTGCGGCGCATCGGTATCGCGCTCGGTGCGGCCGATATCGGTGGAAAGGCGCAGGCGCTCGCCACGAAAATCCAGGCCCAGCACGGCCATCTCACGGTCGACGCTCTGGTGGTCCCATTCGGTATCGCCGGACTGCTTCACGCCGTTGAAGCGCAGGCCGAACTTGTTGTCCTCACCGAAACGCCGGCCCACATCCACGGCGCCACCGGCCTGGCTGTCGGAGGCCCAGGTGCCGGTGAACGAGGTGATGTCCTTGTCGGTAGCGCGCTTGGGCACCACGTTGATCCCGCCGCCCACGCTGCCGCGCGGCGAGATACCGTTGATCAACTGGGTGGGGCCTTTGAAGATGTCGACGCGGTCGGCCATTTCCATGTCGATGGTGTAGGTCGGCAGCACGCCGTACAGGCCGTTGTACGACACATCACTGTTGAACAGGCTGAAGCCGCGAATGGTGAACTGTTCATAACGCCCACCGGCCGGGTTGGTGGCGCGTACCGACGGGTCGCTGGCGATCAGGTCGCCGAGGGTGCGCGCCTGCTGGTTTTTCACCGCGTCCTGGGTGTAGGTGGTCATGCTGAACGGGGTTTCCATGAAGTCCCGGGTGCCCAGCAGGCCTTGCGAGCCACGCCGCGCCACCTGGCCACCGGCGTAGGTGTCGCCGTCGTACAGGCCGGTGGTGCCGAGGATCGACGTGGGCGCCAGTTCCAGGCTGCCGCCCTCCGGCACCGGCACCAGCATGTAGGCCTGCTCCCCCATGGGCTGCAATTGCAGGCCGGAGCCTTGCAGCAAGCGGGCAAAACCCTCTTCCACGCCGTATTCGCCGGATAAACCGCTGCTGCTGCGCCCGCTGACCAGCGCCGGGTCCACCGACAGGTTGACCCCCGACAGCCCGGCAAAACGGGTCAACGCCGCACTCAGGCTGCCGGCCGGCACCTGGTAGCTGCGGCGCGCGGCGCTGTCTTCGGCATAGCTGACGGGGACGAACAAGGGGCTGGCGCTGAGGCTCAGCATCAGGCTCAGTTTGAGCAACGGGCGCAAGCGCAAGGGTTGGACTGCGGGCATTGGAAGAAGCTCTCGATTTTGTTCACTTGCCTGGAATGACAGGCGAGGTGAAAAAAGGGGACAGGCTTCGACCAACTTTTTTCAAAATGGCAGGGCAATGGCGGCGCCATGCCCTGCTTTGGCTACCATACCGCGATATGGGAATCCGCACGCGGTTCGGTGCCGCCGCACAGCACGCCGCTGACCGGGTCGCGCAGGATGATCTGCCCCCGGCCGTAGTCGGTGAGGTCGCTGGCGATCTGCACCTGATGACCACGCCGGGCCAGGGCATTGGCCAGGTCGCGGGAGGCGCCCTGCTCGATGCCGACCTTCATGTCGCCCAGCCATTGCCAGCGCGGTGCATCCAGTGCGGCCTGGGGGTTGAGGCCGAAGTCCACCAGGTTCATCACCATCTGTACGTGACCCTGGGGCTGCATGTAGCCGCCCATCACGCCGAACGGGCCAAGGGCCTGGCCGTCCTTGGTGAGGAAACCGGGGATGATGGTGTGGAAGGTCTTCTTGCCTGCTGCCAGGCAGTTGGCGTGGGTCGGGTCGAGACTGAATTCCTGCCCACGGTTCTGCAACGCAATGCCGCTGTCGGGCAACACCACGCCGGAGCCGAAGCCGTGGTAGTTGCTCTGGATGAACGAGACCATATTGCCTTCGGCGTCCGCCGTGGCCAGGTACACCGTGCCGCTGGCGTGCGGGTCACCGGGCTTGGGCGCCTGTGCCTGCTCGCCGATCTGGCTGCGACGGCGCGCGCTGTAGTCGTCGCTGAGCAGGTCGGCCACTGCCACGCGCATGTGCAGCGGGTCGGTGATGTAGTGCAGGCCGTCGCTGTAGGCGAGCTTCATGGCCTCGAGCTGGCGGTGCCAGGTCTGTTGGCTGTCGCGGTGATCGAAGGTGAAGCCTTCGAGGATGTTCAGCGCCATCAGCGCCACCAGGCCCTGGCCGCTGGGGGGGATTTCCCAGACGTCGACACCGCGATAATTGATGTGGATCGGGTCCACCCACTGTGCGCGGTAGTCCTTGAGATCACTGGCGCGCAGGTATCCCCCGGTGGCCCGTGAGTGGGCGTCCAGGCGTGCGGCCAGGGCACCGCGATACAGGCTTTCGCAACGGCTGGCGGCCAGTTCTTCCAGGGTGCGCGCCTGGGCCGGGTTGCGGAAGATCTCGCCCGCTTGGGGTGCGCGCCCATCGATGAGGAACGTGTCGAACCAGGCTTGCAGCACTTCATCGCGATGCGGGCTGAATTCGTTCAAGGAGATCTGCCATTGGTGGGCAACCACCGGTGACAGCGGGAAACCCTCGAGGGCCAGGCGGATGGCCGGTTGCAGCAACTCGGCAAACGCCAGCTTGCCGAAGCGTTGCGACAGCTCCGCCCAGGCCGATGGGCAGCCGGGCACGGTCACCGGGGTCCAGCCGTACAGCGGCATCCGGTCGTGCCCGGCAGCCTTGACCGCCTCGACACTCAAGGCGCCCGGCGCGTGGCCATTGCCGTTCAGGCCATGCAACTGGCCCTTGCACCACACCAGGGCAAACGCGTCGCCGCCCAGGCCGCAGCCGGTGGGCTCCACCACCGTGAGCGCGGCCGCCGTGGCGATGGCCGCGTCGATGGCGTTGCCGCCCTTTTGCATGATCTCGATACCGGCCTGGGCGGCCAGGGGTTGGGACGCCGCGACCATGCCACGGCGGGCAAATACGCTCTGGCGCTGCGACGGATAGGGGTACTCGTGAGCAGAAAATTTCAACATGGCAAAGGCTCTTCAAAAAAAGTCATAACACACGGCTGAGAAACGCCCGGGTACGGGGATGACTGGGGTGGCTGAAGATCTGTTCCGGCGGCCCTTGTTCGATGAGTTCGCCCTGGTCGAGTACCACCACGCGGTCCGCCACTTCCCGGGCAAAGCCCATTTCATGGGTGACCACCACCATGGTCATGCCCTCCTCGGCCAGCTCTTTCATCACCTGCAGCACTTCACCGACGGTTTCCGGGTCGAGGGCGCTGGTGGGTTCGTCGAACAGCATGGCCTGGGGTTTCATCGCCAGGGCGCGGGCGATGGCGACCCGTTGCTGCTGGCCGCCGGAGAGCATCGATGGGTAATGGCTGGCCTTGTCCGCCAGGCCGACCCGCGCCAACAGGCCACGGGCCTGTTCCAGTGCTTCGGCACGTGGCGTGCCGAGGACCTGGATCGGTGCTTCGATGATGTTTTCCAGCGCCGTCATGTGCGGGAACAGGTTGAAACGCTGGAACACCATGCCGATGTCGCGGCGCTGGCGGGCGATGTTGCGCTCCGAGTCGCGTACCAGGCTGCCGTCGCTGCGCTCGCGGTAGCCCATGGCGCGGCCGTTGACGCGGATGCGCCCGCCCTGGATGTCTTCCAGCAGGTTGATGCAGCGGATAAAGGTGGTCTTGCCCGAGCCCGAGGCGCCAATCAGCACCACCACTTCGCCGCGTCGTACTTGCAACGAGATGCCCTTGAGAATCTGCAGCGCGCCGAACGACTTGTGGATATCCAGCGCTTCGATGATCAGTTCGTCACTTTGGTGTGCCATGGTTATCGTCCCCTCAGCAGTTTCAGGGTGCTGCGCCCGAACATGCGGCTGGCTGCCGGTGGTGGCGCGGAAGGCCGGTCGGACTGGCTGAAACGGGCTTCGAGCCAGCGCTGGAAAAAGCCCCAGAGGGTGGTCAGCGTCAGGAAGTACAAGGCGACCACCAGGTACAGCTCGAACACCCGGAAGGTGGCCGAGGTGATCATCTGGGTGCTGAGCAGCAGTTCCTGCACACCAATCACGCTGACCAGGGTGGTGTTCTTGAGCATCACGTTGAACTCATTGCCCAGCGGCGGCACGATCACCCGGAACGCCTGGGGCAAGACGATGCGCCGCATCAGCTTGGCGAAGCCCATGCCGAGGGAGCGCCCGGCTTCATATTGGCCCTTGTCCACCGCGCCGATGCCGGCACGGATGATCTCGGCCATATAGGCACCTTCGTTGAGGCCCAGGGCAATGATCGCCGCCTGGATATTGCCGGGGACAATCAGGCCGAACAGTTCGATATCTTCGAAGCGGAAAATCCCGCCCGCCGCCAGCGCCGTGTACAGAAACACGATCTGCACCAGCAGCGGCGTGCCGCGCATCAGCCACACGTAAAAACGCACCGGCAGATGCAACAGCGGGTTCTTCGACAAGCGCAACAACGCCGCCGCCAGCCCCAGCGCGCAGCCCAACAGCATCGCCAGCACACTGATCAGACACGTCAGCCACAGCCCCGTGAGGTAAACCCCGCTGGGCTGCAGCAGGTACTGCCAGAACACATCCCAATTGAAATTCATCGCAGGTACGCCTCAGTCGAGTGTGTCGCTGCTGACATGCCATTTGCCCAGCAACTGCACATAGCTGCCATCGCTGCGCATATCGCTGATGATCTGCTGCACGGCGGCAGTGAGTTGCGGGTCGTCCTTGCGTATGCCCAGGCCGGTGAGGATGCGGCTGAACGCCGGCACGCCTTCCTGGAACAGGTCCGGGGCCATTGCTGCGTAGTAACCGGCGGTTTCCACGGTGGTGCCGTAGGCGTCGACCTGGCTGATACGCAGGGCCTGGAAGGCATCGGTGTCGGTGTTGTAGACCACCAGTTTCATCGGGGGCTTGCCGGCCTTGGCCAGGCTTTCATTGTGGGCATCGAGCAGGGTCTTGATGGTGGAGCCGTTGAGCACCGCGACCTTGTGCCCGGACAGGTCATCCAGCGCCTTGATGCCCTTGGGGTTGCCCTTGGGCACCACCACCGACTGGCTGGAATACATGTAGTTGACGATGTCGATCACCTGGCGCCGCTCGGGTTTGTCGAACAACTGGTCGACGATCATGTCGCACTGCCGGGCGAGCAACGCCGGCACCAGCCCAGAGAACGGAATCACCCGCCATTGCACTTGCTTGTCGCCCAGCCGCTTGGCGATTTCCAGGCCCAGGTCGACGGTGAGCCCGCGGGGTTTCTGGGCTTCGTCGAAGGACACCAGGGGCGGGGAATCCATCCCCGAGCAATAGACAAGTTTGTCGACTTTTTGCAGACGATCCGGCACTTGAGGCGCAGCAAAGGCCCCTTGTGCGCAGAGACCGAAGGAGACAGCCACCAGCAAGGCGCGGCATTTATGCATGACCAGACACTCCAGTTCGTTGAATAACGGGGCAGGACTAAAGTCAAAACACAGCGGGTGTTTCTTATTGTTCGGTTTGCAGGAACTGGATCAGTGCCGGCACGGTGCCTTCGATGTGTTCGCGCACCACGGCTTCGGCGCGGGCGGCATCGCCGGCGCGGATCGCATCGAGGATCACCGCGTGTTCCTGGCGGGCGCTGAGGGGTTTTTCGCCGTGCTGCAGCCACAAGCGCATAGGTGCCTCGACCAGCGAGTACAGCGCCGAAATCTGCTTCATCAGGCGCGGGCGGCCGCTGAGGCTGCACAGGTATTCGTGGAACGCGCGATGGCGGCTGACCCAGGCGGCGCTCTCATCGCGGTAGTCGTCCATCGCGTCGAGCATGCGCTCCAGGGCCGCGAGTTGACGCTCACCGATACGGCCAACGGCCACGCGCACCGCCAGGCCTTCGAGGGCGCTGCGCATCTCGAACACTTCGTGCAGTTCATCGATATCCAGACCGCTGACGATCGCGCCACGGTTGGGGCGCAAGGTCACCAGGCCCTGGGCGTCCAGGCGGCGAAAGGCTTCGCGCACCGGCATGCGGCTCATGCCGATCTCGCTGGCGATGTCTTCGGCAATCAGCCGGTCACCCTTGCGGTAGCGGCCGCCGCAAATGGCATCGAGCAGAAAGTTGTAGGCCTCCTCCTCGGCAGTGAGGGGCTGGCGGTCAACGTAAGCGGGGGCAAATTGCATCGGCAGCACCTTTTGAATTTTTGTATCCAATTATCCACGGATGCAAAAAAGCAGGATGCGTGCCAAGTGATCGAGGTGCGGGCTAAGGGATTGATTCAGATGAAATAGAAGAAAAAAGCTGACGGGGACGCGAAGCCTGTTGCGCTGTAACTTGCTACCAAATAGCGCAGGAAATGCCCCGTGGGTGGGCGGAAGTAACACGCGGAAATGAATTAGGTGTGGGCGATTCACCCGCTTGAGAACATGGACAAGATTCAGCTCCCCATGGCGCAGAGGGTTAGGGAGTGAGAACAGGCTTATAAATTATTCTTCATGCGCGGCCCCCATCAACAGTGTTCATATTGGTGATACACCTACCTCAAACTCACTGCCTGGTGCAGGCCGAATGAAACAGCTGTCGAGCCTTGAGGCCACGCCTGCCAATGACCATACGTCCGGGCCATGGAGCCCGCTGCCCCTGCACGATTTTGATGGTTGTCGGGGTATCGAATCAGGCGCGGTTTTTATCATTGCTTCCGGCCTGTCAGCCAGATCGTTTCCCCTCGAAACGTTTGCGCACGTGCCCATGATCACCATGAATGGCGCGATTTCGCTGTTCATGAACACCGACGTCAAACCCTATTTTTATGCCTGTTCTGACAGAAGTTTCTCCCAACAGCAGCCCGCCTTATTCGACTATGCGATGGCCGTCAGCCAGAGGGTGGCGCTGTGGGAAGATCATGCGCAATCGTCTCGCGTCCGCCCCAGCGGGCAGCTCTACCCATTATCCAAGGCCGAAAAACCGAGCTGGCTTGAGGCTGTGCTGGGGAGACGTGACGCATTGGTCGTGGAGCATTCCTTGTTGCCCCTCCGAAAAAGACCCATCGGCTTCAGCAAGGACATGAGCGCAGGTTTTTTTGATGCTCGAACCGTGGCCTATCTGGCAATACAGCTGGCATTCCACGTCGGGTTTTCCAAGGTTTTTCTGGTCGGCGTGGACCTGGACGAAAAGTCGGGGCGCTTTTACGAAACGAAGGACGCCGTAAACTCGCCCTGCGGGCTCGACCAACACTATTACACCCGCATACTTCCATCGTTCGAGTTGATGTCCAAAAAAGTCATGGGCGATGACTTCATGGTTTACAACTTATCTGATACTTCAAAAATTCCGCAGAGCGTGATCCCGCGTGTGACGCTCGGGGACGTGGAGACAATGCTCCGCTGACATCGCGCGAACCGTTCCGGAACCTGCACGATCAAACGCTGCGATTAACCTGGCGCGTCAGTCACCGCAGCCGGGCAGCATGCCGGCGAGAACCCGGTCTTTGTCAATGAAGTGTGCTTCAACGCAACGACCACATGCCCACCCACCAGTGCTCCGCATAGCCAGGCGGTGTAGGTGTGAATCGACTTTGCCAGGTCGTACAGGCTTTGATCAGGTTCGACGAGCGTTGGCAGCAGGAACAAACCAGCGACCATGATGGGTTTATCTGCGACCGAACTCCAATACCAGCCCGACATCGGCAACCCCACCAACGCGATGCAGTACAGCAACAGATGGCCAGCGAAAGCCCCCCGTTTCATCAGCGGACTCATCGTCGCGGGCAGAATCAAAGGGAGAACGCGAGCGGGGGCACATGCGGGGGTATTGTTCAGGCATGAAAAAGCCCAATCTTTTCAGAGTGGGCCAAGGCAAAGTCCGATTCCAGGTGACCAACCGTGAAACCCGCCCGCCAAGGCTGGCAATGATTTGAACTCAACTCTAGCCCGGCGAACGATTGAAGCGCCCTCTCAATCAGGGCAAATCATCTGACTTGAAGAGCAGGAAAGTTGAACCCCTCCTCAACGATGACAAAAATCTCATCAAGCACATCCGAGTAGAGCGCAGAGGAGGATCTTTTTTTCCAGAGGTCATGGGCCGCTGTGTGGGCGTAGTCCAACGCCCATGCGACGACACTCGGACGAATGTCATTCTCTGCATTCACCCCCATTCTCCCGGCGATAAGGGCAACAATCGAATCTCGACGATTTACCCCATTTTGCAGAGTTTTTGCGCGAATCAGAGGGTGACTTCTCAACAGTTCCTGAAGCGTCATGAAACGATCCGCATCAAAACCATACGATCCCCTCTCACAACTCCTGACAACATCTACAGCGGCATGCCTCAAGGCCGTCACAACGGGTTCGTGGGGAGGACGCTCACCAAGCGCAGCGATGAACTCCTGATGCTCCGCTTCTTGATAATCCAGAACGACATCCTCCTTGCAGGAGAAATATCGAAAAAATGTACGAGCGGAGACATCCACTTTTTCGGTGATGTCCTCGACTCGCGTTTCATCAAATCCCTTCTCAGCGAAAAGCTCATAAGCCGCTGAAATAAGGGCATCGCGCAACATGAGCTTCTTGCGCTCACGCCTGCCTACCTCTTCTTTTTCCGCCACGCGTCTGTTTCCTCGATTAGGTCAACTCACGGTACCCGACCAAACATTATTACCATCAAATGACAATTGCGCAATTTTAATAAAATACACAACAGGAAATATGCCTATTGACTTATTTTGTCAGTCGGCGACATTATTCATCCGCCTTCTCATTTGGCAGAAGCGGACGTAAGACAACTCTGATAATCGTGTCAGCTGCCTCTCCGCTTACTGCCGCATAAATCATCTAAAGGGAGTTAGATCGCGATGAACAGTGCCGTAGACGAAAAACAATCCGCCTCGCATACAGCTCAGCTGCTGAATCCGTTTGAGCGTGATATCTGGTTTGAATCGCAAAAAGCCCCTCACAGCCACCAGTTCACCGTGGCTTTGTGCGTTTGCCTGCCAGGATCGATCGACGTGGAAAGGTTGAAATTCGTCGCTGAGAACGTTCTGCGATCTGAGCCCGCTTGCTTCAAGACGTACCATGACAACGATGGCCATCCGACGGTACGACAAACATCGAGCAAGATCGTCGCAGAGCTATTTGAGTTCACCGACGAGTCCGGCTCGGCGGCTTTTTACGAGGAATGGTCCCGCCACTCATGGAATCTCTCCCGCGCTCCGCTGATTGAGGCGGCTATCGGGCAGGTGGGTACTTCAGTGATGCTCATGATTCGAGCCCATCACATCGTGGTCGACAGCTGGGCATTGGACGTACTGTCCAGAAAGATTTTGAACGTTTTCGAAGGAAGGGAAGCACTTCCTCAATCGAGCCTTCACGATTACGTTGAGCACCACGCCGCAAAGACTCCTTCGCTGCACAGTGCAGCGCTTCATCAGGCAATCCTTGAGGTAGCGGGCACAGTCAAGGATGTGAACCCCATACTTTTTTCGAAGTCCGGTCCGAAGCTCTCCTCGTCCCAACGCTATCGTCGTACATTCACGATTTCGGCTGAAGACGTTCAGCGCGCCCTGGATATCGGCATGACGCCCTTCATGACCGTTTCCGCCTCATTGGCGGTATTACTGTCATGCCAGTATGGCGCCGAGCATTTTTTGCTTGGGGTGCCCTTCCTCAACCGAGGCGAAGCTGACATCACCGCAGTCACCCAAAGAGCCAACACGCTTCCCGTCAGCGTTCAAGTCAGCCACGCTCACACGCTTCGAGACGTTGCGGTTTCACTCAAGCGACAGGTCAGCTTTATCAAGGAAAGAGAGTCCATTCCCTTTGGGCAACTGGTCTCTGAAATCGCGCGCTCTGGCCACAATCGACAACTGTTCGATGCGACGGTTTCCTACCTACGCTACCCACAGTCAGATCAAGGTGTGCCGTCGTCGACTCACAGAAGCACCGCCCACGTTCACGCACAAGACGCGGTGGCCATTCACTTGCATACCTACGGAAAAAACGCCGACGTATGTGGGGAAATTTGCCTCAACAGTGCGGCGTTCGATTCAGAGTGCCACGCATCAGTGTTTCTCGACGCGTTCCTTCAGTTGGTGGATGGCTTCCTGCCCCAACTGGACAAGCCGTTGGACCAGGTCAGCCTGCTGACTTATGAGCAGGCTGAAACACTCCGGGCCTTCGAAGAAGGACCCACCAAGTCCTACAGTGAAAAAGACACCGTTATATCGCTTTTTCGAGCGCAGGCAGCACGAACCCCCTACAACATAGCGTTGCGTGACCACGACCATGCAACCTTCACCTATGCCGAGTTGGACAATTGGTCCTCGGCGATCGCCACAGAACTGGAAAACCAAGGCGTAGGCCCGGGTGACGTTGTTGCGGTATCAATGGTCAGGTCGCCACAGCTCATGGCAGCGATCTTCGCCGTACTGAAAACGGGTGCGGCTTACCTGCCAATCGATAGCGAATATCCCGCAGACCGTATTCAGTACATGCTTGAGGACAGTAACGCGAAACGGGTGATCATCAACCTGCCTCAGGTCATGAGCAGTGATGATCCGCGCAGGTTCGACCTCGACGTACTCCCCCTGGAGCTGGCGCGCGAAGTCAATTATGTCAGCAAGGCTCGCCCCCAGGATCCCGCCTATATCATCTATACGTCGGGCTCGACCGGCAGACCGAAAGGCGTCGTGATTGAGCATCACTCGGTCATCAATCGCCTGGAATGGATGCAAGAGATTCATCCGCTCGCCAGTAACGATGTGATCCTGCAAAAAACCCCTATCTCGTTCGATGTTTCGGTGTGGGAGCTTTTTTGGTGGAGTCTGACGGGGGCGTCGGTGGCCCTGTTGGAGCAAGGGGCTCAGCGAGATCCTCGCGCGCTGATTAAAGCCATCAGCGATCACAACGTCACGGTGGCCCATTTCGTTCCTTCGATGTTTGAACCCTACATCCAGGCGCTGGCAGACGATCGAGAACAACTGCTCAGCGTACAGAGCCTGCGCTGCCTGTTTACCAGCGGCGAAGCGCTCTCCCCTGCCGTCGTGAATAAATTCCGCAAACTGTTCACTGGCGATACTCAGCCGCCCAGGTTGATCAACTTATATGGTCCGACCGAGGCGACCGTAGATGTCACCTGGTATGAGCTGGACCTGCTGGGCCACTCGGACATTGATGAAGTGCCGATTGGTTACCCCATCAACAACACGTCAATACGTATTGTCTCCCAACATGGTGTCAGGCAGCTCGTCAACGTACCTGGAGAACTGCAAATCGGTGGCGTTCAGTTGGCAAGAGGCTACCTGAATCGCCCGGAACTTACGGCGGAACGCTTCATTACCGATCCGGAGGATGGGCGTCGCTGGTACCGAACCGGAGATCTCGCCGCGTGGGCAAACGACGGTTCTATCCTCTATATGGGAAGAATGGACGGCCAGGTAAAGATCCGCGGAAACCGTATTGAATTGGGCGAAATCAAGAATACGCTGCTCAATCTGCCGAACATTTTGAATGCCGAAGTCGTCGTTGAGCAGGACGATAAGCGAGGCAACCATTTGGTGGCACTGTTCGTCAGTCGCATTCCACAAACCGAGCGCTCACTGCGTGAGCAAATGGCTAACGCGCTCCCGGCGTTCATGCTTCCTTCCCGGTTCGTAGCCCTTGACCATATCCCACTCACCCCCAATGGAAAGTTCGACCGTGGCCAAGCATTAGCGATGGCCAATACCACTCAAACTACCGCACCAAAAGCAGAGTTGAGTGTGACAGAGCGCCTGGTCAGCGATATCTGGGGCGGCATTCTCGGTCAGCGGGACATTATTGCAGAGGACGATTTCTATTCCATCGGGGGCGACTCAATCCTGATGCTGAAGGTGCGCTCGGAATTGGAGAAGCACGGATATGACGCCAACTTGTCCGATCTGAGTGACCACACCACGGTTCGAGAACTGGGGCGCTTCCTGGAACGTACCGCAGACAACGTGGCCCTGCCCAAGGCGGCACTGAGTGCGTTTGAGCTGGTGACTGACAATGAGCGCAAGCGCCTTGCAGAATTGGCCGTAGACGCCTATCCGATTTCACAACTGCAACTGGGGCTCCTCTTCCATAGCCGAGAGCAAGAACAAAGCCGGGTCTACAAAGACGTTTTCCGTTACACCCTGAAAATGGACTGGTCTGAACAGAAGTTCCGCGAAGCCCTGCAGGGTTTAATCCAGCGCCACCCGGCATTACGTACAACGTTCAACATCGGCGAATACTCCACCCCGCTTCAGCTTATTCACAAGGATTTGTCGGTAGACGAGGTTCTGGCCGTCAATACGCCGCTGGCAAACGTCTATGAGCAGGAAATAGCCAAGCATATGCAGGCGTGGTCCGCGCACAACTATTCGTTTGCCACAGGGCCACTGTTCAACGTAGCCGTTTTCATTAACGAATCAGGCGCTCCTCTGGACCTGGTGCTCAGTTTCCATCATGCAATCCTTGACGGCGGTAGCGTCGCGAACCTGATTCGCGAACTGCTCCTCTGTTATGCGAGGGGTAATGATGAAGGCCTGGGTTATCCCACCCACGATTTACCGAACCCATCGCTGTTTGTTCAGGACGAACTCGCTGCAATAAATAGCAGCGAGCATCGAGCCTACTGGAAGGGCCATCTGGAAGGCGCCACCAACACCCTGCCGATTGGACTCGCAGCGCACCTTGAGCACGCGGACAGCGGGATGTTCTCGTACCGATTTTTTGTTGAACCCGCCCTTGATGACGCATTGGTGCAACTGGCAAAACGCTCTCACCTGCCCATCAAGACGTTCTACCTGGCTGCCCATTGTTCGGCGATAGCGTCAATGAGCAATACCAGAGACGTGCTAACAGGTGTTGTGACCCACGCACGCCCAGAGATCCGGCACGCAGAACACCTTCTCGGATTGTTTCTGAACACATTGCCGTTGCGAGTCAACCTGGCCGAAGTCAGCGCTCAACAACTGGTTGAGTCAATCTTCAGACACGAGAAGGCGAGCCACCGTCATCGTCGATTCCCGTTGAGTGAAATTCAGACAGACAATGCAGGCGTATCCATAAGCACAGCATTCAACTACATCCACTTCCATGTACTGGAGGAAGTCGCCGCACAAACCGGCATCGAGATCGCAGCCTTCGATCCGCAGGAAGAGACCAGTTTTGCCCTCCTTGTGAACGTCATGCGCGAGTTCTCGGGAGCCGAGGTCGCCATCCGGGTGGATATGGATGGAGCAATCTATGCACGCGAACAAGGTGAAGTCTTTGCGCGGCTTTTCAATGACGCGTTGAAACGCCTGGCCTTTCAACCCCATGCAGAAGCGCTCTTCAGGTCGCCGATTGCGCAATCCGGTTATCTCGCCTCGGGCCCGGCCAGGGACGCATTCATTCCCGTGCCTGCGCAGATCCTTCAGGCCGTGCGTCATCAGCAACAGGCCGTTGCAGTTACCTATGAAGATGCCCAGTGGACCTACGCACAACTCTGGGACACCGCCGGCAGAATTGCGTCTCTGCTCAGCAGTAAAGGCGTACAGCGCCAGGACGTTGTCGGCCTGGCATTGCCACGCTCGTTCGAACAGATCGCCACAGCCTTGGCAACCCTGCGATCAGGGGCCATCTGCCTACCTATCGACGTGTCTTATCCCGCCGCACGCATTGAACTGATCCTGAAAATCGCAGCGCCAAAAGTAGTCGTCACCCGCTCGTGCGTTAACGAACTACCTGACAGTACTGTGCGCCTGGATCTCACCAATGACCTTTTACAAACGGTAGAGGCCGGCTGTTCAGACGTCGCGATTGAGTCGACCGACAACGCCTACATTCTGTTCACGTCAGGCTCCACAGGCACACCTAAAGGGGTCGCAATGCCCCATAGAGGACTGGCGAATCTGGTCGGCTGGCAGAACAAATCGGCGAGTGGCGCCGTTGGCTCGACACTCCAGTATGCGCCGCTCAGTTTTGACGTTTCGTTCCAGGAAATTTTCTCAACGCTAAGCGCGGGGTCGACGCTGCACCTGATCAGCGAAGAGGAACGCCGTGATCCCTCGGCCCTGCTCAGGTTTATGGATCGCAAGTGCGTGGAACGCGTATTCATGCCTTACATCGCCCTGCAGCAACTCGCGGAAGCGGCTGTCGCCCTTGATCTGTTTCCTGGCAGCCTGCGCGTTGTCGGCTCGTCAGGCGAGCAATTGCGGGTCACCCAGGAGATTCGCGCACTGATGAGACATCTGCGCGGGGGGATTCTGGAAAATCAATACGGTCCAACCGAAACCCATGTGGTGACCCGCTACAGCATGAGCGGTAACCCTGATTACTTCCCGGCGTTACCTCCTATCGGTAGCGAGATCGACGGAGTTGGCATCCTCATTCTTGACGACGCTGCCAACGTTATTCCCGATGGCGTACCGGGAGAAATCTGCGTTTACGGAGACGCACTGGCGTCCGGTTACTACAAAGCCCCGGAAGAAACAGATAAGAAATTCATCCGTCACGATCATGTACCCGGCAAATTGTTTTATCGAACCGGTGACGTCGGTATCAAATGCGCCGACGGCACCGTTATCAGCCTTGGCCGGAATGACAACCAGGTCAAAGTGCGTGGCTACAGAATTGAACTGTCGGAAATCGAACTCAAAGTCCTGAGCTTTTTTGAAACCCGCAACGAACACATTGACGTGGCGGTGATCGCGAAGCCGCGTGATGAGCACGACGCCTACCTGGTCGCTTACCTGACAGGAAGCGGGTCGCAAGACGAGGCGGTGCTGTCCCAGCTCAAGCATTACCTCAGCGAGGAATTGCCGACGTACATGCTGCCAACTCACATGGCCTGGATCGCGCAGATGCCGACCACGCCAAGCGGCAAAAGGGATGACGCTGCGCTGCGCACGCTGAACGTCCAGCTGGGTAACGCTGTGAATTACCGGGAGCCGAGCGGCGAGTACGAAATGAAGCTATGCCAATTGGCAGCCGAGCTTCTGAAGACTCCGAAAATCTACCCCCAACAGAGCATCTTCGATTGCGGGGCCACGTCGCTGACAGCAATGCGCTTGGTTGTGTTGGTTGAGAAGTTGTACGGAATCAACGTGCCCCTGTCTTCCTTTGTCAGTGCACCGACCATGGAAAAACTCAGCGTGCTGATTCAAAAAGGCGGTGGCGCATTCACGTTCGACCCACTGGTGCCGCTACGCGAAACCGGGCAGCGCACACCGTTGTTTCTTGTCCACCCCATGGGCGGCAATATTCTCTCGTACCTGCGCATGCTTCCGCATTTACCCGCCGAACAGCCACTCTATGCACTGCAGGCCTCGGGGGTCGATGCAGGCTCTGAGCCCATCCCGTCTGTCGAGGCACAAGCACGTTTGTACATTGAAGCAATGCGTCGAATCCAGCCCGAAGGTCCGTACGTCATCGGTGGCTGGTCCTACGGTGGGTTCATTGCATTTGAGATAGCCCAGCAGTTGATACGGGCAGGTGAGCGCGTTGCAAATGTACTGATTCTGGACACCATGGCACTTAGCTCACAGGCCCAAGGCAAAGCCAGTGATGACGCATTGCTAAGTTGGTTTTTTTGGGAACTGCTCTGGACGTCGAGAGGCTCCGAGCTCCCTGTCCAAATTGTGCCTGATCATATCGCCACGCTTCAGGAGCGCTTCGACTTCATCACCGATCACGCAATCTCCATTGGGGCGATTCCGGCCGGTAGTACCAAAGCCGTCATGCAGCGGCTGTTCGAGGTGTATCGCACTAACTGGGAAGCGGCGACGCAATACAACTATGAGGCGAAGTGCCCGGAACTGGATATCACCCTGATCCGGGCAATTGAACCGCTCCCCCCCATTCTTCGGGATATGCACGACACCATCCGCAGTGAATACAACGATCCACTCAATGGTTGGGCGGCCAAAACCTCGGGGATGATCAAGCTGATTGAGGTTGACGGTGACCATTTGACCATCATGGAAGAACCTTTTGTCGGTGCGCTCGTCACGGCAATTCTTGAAGAAATCAAATAACTATGGATCAGGGTCAAAACATGAAAACCAAACCTGTTGCGCTCATTATCGGAACCGGAATCGGCGGCTTATCGTGTGCAGCCGCCTTGAAAAAAGTTGGCTGGTCAGTGCGTCTTTTCGAGAAGGCTGACAGCATGAGAGCCACCGGCTCAGGTCTCTCGGTGATGTCGAACGCCAGCGCGGCCATGAAAAAGTTGCTCGATATAGATCTTGGACTGGAGCACTACGGAGCCGAAATTCGCAACTTCGAGATCCGTCATAAATCCGGATTTCTCCTCAAACGTCTTCCGTTCCAGGAAATTGCCGAGGAGCAAGGTTCTCCCAGCGTCTGCATTTCCAGACAGCAACTGCAAACCGCCTTGCTGGACAACCTGGGGGAGGTAGACATCAGCCACGCAAAGCGATTTGCAAGCTACGACGAAACGGATGACGCTGTACACGTGACCTTCGAAGACGGGACCAAGGCCTCAGGCGACATCCTGGTCGGCGCCGATGGCTACTATTCCGCGGTGCGCGATGCGATGGGGATACCCAGCCAGGTACAAGAGGCTGGATACATCTGCTGGCTCGCACTGGTCAAATATGATCATCCGCAAATAACCCCTGGCTACGTCGTGCATTACTGGGGCAAGGGCAAGCGGATTGGCATCATTGATATCGGAGGTGGATGGGTCTACTGGTGGGGAACAGCCAATATGTCGAACCAGGAGGCTGTTGGCTGGTCCGGCACAAGCGCAGACGTTGCCAAGGTCTATGAGGGATGGCCAGCCATCGTCTCCGACATTATTCACGCCACACCCAACGAAGCCATCATCACGGTCGATGCAAAAGACAGGTCCTTTCCAGCGACGTGGTCCAAGGGGCGTGCAACGTTACTCGGCGATGCAGCTCATCCAATGCTCACAAGCCTGGGCCAGGGCGCGGGCTTGTCCATAGAGGACTCAGCCGTGCTTGGGCATGTCCTGTCGACGTCGACAGACCATCAAGCGGCGTTGCGACGATATGAGTCGATCCGCCAACCCCGGGCTAAAGCCATCGTCGACGCATCAAGGGCGCTGAGCGATGTGGAGCAATACGACCAATTCCTGCCTCGACTGAAACGCGACGTTGGCATGCTGCTCGCGCCGGCAAAAACCATGCGAGAACGACTGCAGGCGTCAATGCTGTTCGACGATTTTGCAGTACACGCCCAATAAGTCACCCAACGAAAATTTTCAGCCAGATAAGGGATTGTCATGTCTAAGAAAAGCGTACTTGTTACCGGTGCTTCTTCGGGTCTGGGCCATGCGGCAGCCTTGATGCTTGCTCGCAACGGCTTTCATGTTTTCGCTGCCGCAAGGGAAATTCGCGGCGTGTTTAACGGGCAAGTCAATGTGGAGGAAGTCAGACTCGATATCACCGACGAGGCTTCGGTCGCGCAGGCATTGGAAAAAATCGCGGCAAAGAACACTGCCTACCCTCTGTGGGGCCTGATCAACAACGCCGGCATTTGCGTGCCCAGCCCACTCGAGATGCTTAGCCCGCAAGAGCTGCGCCGACAACTTGACACGAACGTCATAGGTCAACTGCAGGTCACTCAGGCCATGCTGCCCCTGCTACGTGAAAACCGCGGGCGCATCATCAACATCACGTCCGGCCTGGGAAGCATTGCGGTTCCTTACCTGGGTGCGTACTCCATCGCTCAGTTTGCAAAAATGGCATTCACTGATGCACTCCGCAGAGAACTGGCCAACTCTGGCGTCACGGTCAGCGTGGTACAGCCGGGCGCGATCTACACCCCTATCTGGGATAAGTTTCTTGCCACCGGCCAGGAAATCATGAATCAGGTCAGCGGCGAGGCGAGGCAAATATACGCTCGCTCATTCACCGAGTTTCTCAAACAAAGCGAAGCGCTGGCCCGCGCTGCCACCACCAGCGAAGCCGACTTCGCTGAAGTCATCCTTGACGTGCTGACGACTTCGCGGCCTCTGGCTCAATACAGCGTGGGCAATGATGCACAAAGTTTTGTGGACATGGCTAAGTCAGCCACAACCGCAGAGCTCGATGCGATGTTTGCGGCGCAGATGCCCACCGGGACGGACTTTGGATCAGCTCAAAAGATCGGTCAGGCATCATGAACGTACGCAGATTGAAGATGTGGCGTGATCAGCATCAGTCAATGATGAATAGCGCGATTGTCGCGGTGAAATCCAGGCAGCCTTACAGCCCGTTTTCCGATGAGTTGACGAACTACGAGCATGCTCAAATCGAACAGGGCGAGATCAGGTTCAAGCGCCTGCTCGACTCCAAGTTTCAGATCGACCGTCGCAGCTCAGCGGACCTCGGGGAGAAGAGAGTCGGTAAGGAGACGTCGCCTTATGGGTTTCCATTAGGCATTTCATACCGTGCCGAACACTTCGATAGCCTGGTTAAAAAGGCCAATCGTTCGATGAGCAAATGGGAGCACCTGAGTGTTGAGCTTCGTAGTGCATTGCTGTGCGAAGCAATCACGAGAATTCATGCAGACACGTTCCTGTTCTCTCAGGTGGGTATGCATACCAGTGGCCATGGTTTCTTCATGGGCTTTCATGCGAACGCTGTTCACGCCCAGGCACGAGCGCTTGAATCCGTTGCCCGTATTTGTCAAATAACGGCAGAACTGACCCAACAGGTGGACTCCGAACTCAGCGTAGGGGACGCGCAACCACAGCGTATTTTGCGCAACTTCCAGCCAAAGCCTGCGGGCCTTTCTCTGGTGTATTCGGGTCGGGTCGCCCCCACCTGGGGGGCATACCCGTGCATTTTCGCCTCATTGGCTGCGGGTTGCCCTGTCATTGTCATCCCTCACTCCGAAGCTATCCTGCCGCTGGCATTGACCGTAAAGGCGATTAAATCAGTGTGCGCCGAAGCGGGTGTTTCAGCAGACATCATCAACCTGTTTTGCTCTGATAACGACGATGACTACAGGAAGGCTGCGCAGCACCGTGCGGTGAAGCTGATTGATTACATGGGCAAATCAGAATTTGGCAAATGGCTGCGCCAGCATGCATGGCACGCCCGCGTCATGACCCAGCAAAGCGCCCAAACCTCCGTGTTTGTGCACTCTACGGACAACTACGACGGCATGATCGAGAATCTGGCATTCGGTCTATGCTCTTACTCAGCGCAGTTGTGCACATCGCCGCAGAACATCTACGTGCTCAAGGACGGCATTCAGTTACCTGACAAGATCATCACGGTTGACGTATTCCAGCGCGACCTGGTGGCTCGGATCGATCAATTGCTGCAACGATTTCAGCCACCACGTGATCTGCTCGGGGTCATCATCGGCAAACAAACCGTCGCCGATATTCGACAATGCGAAGGTGCCAGATTTGCCAAGGTATTGCGCCATTGCGAGCTGCTGCAGGATCCTGAGTTTGCTGATGCCCAGGTACTGACGCCCTCTGTGATTGCGGTACAACCGGGTTTTTCAAGCAGTCTCGACTACTACGCCAGCGAAGTCGCAGGTCCGGTCTCCTTTGTTATCGTCAAAGATGACCTCAAGACCGTTGCCCGCGAACTCAGCTACGTCGGCCAAGAGTTTGGTGTATTGGGACTGGGGCTCTACGCCATCGATGCAAATGTTGAAAAGGCAATGAAGTGTGTTTCGGCGGACATTGGCGCCCTGCTGTCCGTAAATTTCTGCGGTAACTATTTCATCAGTCAGTGTTCGGTGTTTACCGACATCCACGGCGGCGCGGTTAACTCGTCCTCAGATGTCACTTATGGAGCGCCAGGGTTTTACCATTCTCGTCTGCGCATGACGGAAGACAGAACCGTGGTCTGCACGCCATGAGTTCAGCTCTTCGCATATGGCCGTTCAACTATCCGGCGTTTCCTCGAATTGCATTGTTTTCACTCCAGGTAAAGGACATCGTCGAGCGCGATATGCCGCAGGCAGAGGAGTGGCTGGCGTGCGCCATGACATCCCGGCGCAAGGAGTTCGCAGCCGGCCGAATCTGTTCGGCTGCGGCGCTTCAGGCACTGGGTGGCGATAGCATGTGGCCGCCGATTGCCAAGCCCTATCGCTATCCAAAATTCCCAAAGGCGTTCAAGGGTTCGATCACCCATACTCAAGAGTGCGCACTGGCATGTGTGGGCGATGCGGAGCGTTATCTCGCCATTGGCCTGGATGCTGAACCGATGGTTGAGCACGCAGAACTTGAACAAATGGCCAATCACGTCCTTTCTCCGCCCGAGCTGAACCAGTTCATAAAAATGGACAGGGAACGGGCGCTGACCTTCTTCTACTTGTGTTTTTCAGCCAAAGAAACGTTGTTCAAGACGCTGTTTCCGTTGTGCCATACCGACATGGAATTTACTGAATCCGAACTCACTGCCTGGGATGACGAAGGGTGCTTTACGCTGCGCCTCGTCACTGACCGGGTTAGCGACCGATTCGAGAACGGCACCCTGTTCCGTGGCCTGTGGTCCGTGCACGCCGATACCCTGCTCACTCTGCTCGCCCTCCCCCGCAAACAGGCGTTACCCACACTCGACTCGCAACTCTATATGCCTGATTTCAGCTATGGGCGCCCTTGAGCAGAGGTGTGAGGCACCGTGGAACCTGTGCGCCAGCCCAACCAATCATTTACATTCACCTCGTATGATTATACGATTTTAATGATACGCAATGAATGTAAAATCTCGATTCAACGACCGTCAGACACACTGTACTCACTCGATAAGGAGTATCGAACATGGCTAATCCGTACCGAATACTGTTTCAAGCCTCGGGCACCAGGGCATTTTCCCTGGCAGGCCTGCTAGCCCGTTTACCGCTCCCGATGACAGGTATCGGCATTATCACGATGCTTTCGCAGTTGCGTGGCAGTTATGCACTGGCTGGCGCGGTTTCCGCCACCTTTGTCCTGACCTATGCACTGATGTCACCGCAGGTTTCACGAATGGTGGATCGTTATGGTCAACGCCGGGTACTGCCATTATCTGCTGGTCTCAGTGTGGTGGGTCTGCTTCTACTACTGGCTTGCACCCACTGGCACACGCCTGACTGGACGTTGTTCCTGGCGGCAGTATTAGCGGGCTTCATGCCGAGCATGTCGGCCATGGTTCGTGCCCGGTGGACGGCGATATACCGAGGCAAGCCCCACCTGCAAACAGCCTACTCCCTCGAAACCGTACTGGACGAAGTGACGTTTATCGCGGGGCCGCCGATTTCCGTGGGATTGAGCGTGGCCGTCTTTCCCCAGGCCGGACCGCTGGCGGCCGTTGTGATGCTGGCGATTGGTGCGCTTGCTTTGGCGGCCCAAGTATCCACCGAGCCGCCAGTGGAATCCGCCGAAGAAAAGAGAACGAGAACGGCCTCCATCTTTCGCTTGGCGGACGTGCGACTATTAACATTGCTGATGGTCGCGATGGGCGTCATCGTTGGAACGGTCGATATCGTAAGTGTCGCATTCGCTGAACAGATGGGGAGTCCGGCAGCCGCGAGTATCGTGCTGTCCTGTTATGCCATCGGCTCGTGCGCCGCTGGCCTGCTGTTCGGTGCACTGAAACTGAAAACACCGCTCCATACCCTCTTGCTGTTGGGTGGCTTGGCTACGGCAGCAACCACACTGCCCTTGTTGATGGCGAGCAATATTGCCGGCCTGTCCGCAGCGGTACTGGTGGCTGGACTATTCTTCGCGCCCACAATGATCGTAGCGATGTCCTTGGTTGAGCGAATCGTACCGGAACGACAATTGACTGAAGGTATGACCTGGTTGCTGGCAGGCTTGAATGTCGGGGTGGCGATGGGTGCCGCGGCATCGGGCCAGTTAGTGGATATGGAAGGGGCTCGCTATGGATTCAACGTTGCTCTGGCAGCCGGAGCGGCGGTACTGCTGGTGGCCGTCTGGGGACACCGACGGATGCGAGAACACTCGCTTACGCAAGCGTATTCCGTGTAAGTCTCGACGCTAAAGCACTTCGCTTGGAATGACCGGCAGAAAAAAGCCACTCAATAGAGTGGCTTTCGTTTCTTAATCCTAGGGCGATGTGCACTTGGATCCGCTAAGCAAATGATGATGCGCGTGCCCCTGCTTCTGGCAACGAACTCATCTACTGGGGGCCGGCCTTTGGTTTAACCAGGATGCCCCTCAGCAGCAACTCAAGCGCGACCACACTCTGCGCAAGTCGCTTATCGCCCTCTTGCGAATCTGCAATCCAGAACGCGGCTTCGGCAAGGCTGCCGTAGATCAGCAACGCCAGCGCCTGAGGGTTGACATCCACCACGATACCTTGCTGGATCAAGACCTGAATCATCCGCTGCATCGACTCTACACAATGACGCTGTGCATCGGGTGAGGTGCCGCCCAGTACTGCCCTGGCATCGCGCAGCACAATCCGCTGGATTTGTGGTTCCAGGGCCATTTCCAGATACGCACGGCAGCGCTGGCGAAAACCGTCCCAGGCATCTGCAGCAGTGTCAGTAATGGCTTGCAGACGCTCATCCATTTCAGCGTCGAGTTGCTCGACGACTGCTGACAGCAAGCCTTTCTTGTCTCCAAAGTGATGGTAGAGCGCGCCACGGGTCAGGCTCGCCTGAGCCGTAAGCTCATCCATTGAGGTGTCCGCATAGCCTCGCTCACTGAACATCTCTCGCGCTTTGGCTATTAACAGGGCACGGGTTTCTTCCATATCGGCGCGGGTGCGGCGAACCATCGATTATCTCCTCACTGAAGGCGGCATGACCTGTGATGTCCATGAAGTCATGAATAGGCGCAGCGATACATGCGGTCTGTATCTATTGTCACTTTCGCGTACTTCGATAACAAGCACACCGTGCCCCGGGAAACAGCGCCACATGCGCTAGCGTGCGAGAAGTTCAATCATCGCCTGTTCAATCACCCGGGTATCCGCATCATTCAGGCCTTCGCCAGCGACGTGCCCCCAGACGGATTCCAATATGCGCAGTTCGGCTTTGGGTATCCGACTGACCTCGTGTTCGGCATCTCGGACAGGGAAGTACAGATCGCTCGATGCAGGCATCACCAGCGTATCGGCGATGATCGAAGCCAATGCCTTGCTGACATCGCCCTGGTAACGGACATTTGCGCTGATGTCTGCATGCTGTCCGCTCCAGAGTTGCGCAATGATGTCGTTGGCATCTCGCTTAAGGAACCACCCTTCCCAGAAATCAATCAGGAAGTCTTCAATGGATGCGTAGCCCAGTGCGGTCTCATCCAGTCGGTCGCGGAAGAACGCCTGAGACAGCCCCAGGGCAGCATAGACACGCGCGGCAACACGTAAGCCGCGTTGCGGTGGCCGCGTGTAAAACCCCTCCCGGAAGTCAGCATCCAGCTCAATCGCAGCGCGCACGCTGTCAAAAAACACATACAAATGACGTGACGTGCGTGCTGCGCTCTGAAACGTAAACAGCCGCTCAACCATGTCCGGGAAGGCACAGGCCCACTCAAATGCCTGAGTGCCGCCCAGAGACCAACCTGTGGCCATCCGAATTTTCTGGATACCGAACAATTCGGTAACTAAGCGATGTTGCTGAACAACATTGTCGTGGATCGTAACGTGTGGAAAGCGATTACCGTTCTGCGGCGCCGCCGTGTTGCTGGGCGAGCTGGACAAGCCATTGCCGAAAGCGTTTGGCACGATAATGAAATACTTTTCCGAGTCCAGCGCGCGACCTGGCCCGATCAACCAGGCGGCATCTTCATGGGTCGCTGCAAAGGACGTCGGATAGACAATGACATTGTCCTTTGCGTCATTGAGGTGACCATAGGTCTTGTATGCCAATCGGGCCTCGCGGAGACGACGACCCGATTGCAACTGAATGTCACCGAGCTCAAAAACCTCATACGTCATAATGCGTGCTTCCCTTCATCTCTTTCTCTTTTCCACAGGCAGATGGGGTCCGCTGCGCAGCGATGTGTAAGTTGCATACGCAGCCCCGCTTCGGCACAACGATCAAGGGAGGCGGTAGGCGATCACATAGTCTCCGCGTTCTTGCTCCGAGCCTTGCGAACCGCCCGCAGTGACAACCACGTATTGCCGTCCCGTTCTGCCACCCTGGTAAGTCATGGGGGTCGCCTGACTGCCGACGGGCAGTCGACTTTTCCAGAGTACCTTCCCGGTCCCGCTATCCATGGCCCTGAGGTAGTGATCCATCGAACCGGAGAAAAAGACCACCCCACCACGGGTAACAAGAGGTCCGCCCATGGTGGGCATTCCAAGAGGCAAACGTAATCCGGTAATCGCACCCAACAAAGGCGTGTCTTCGGTACTGCCCATGGGGACCTGCCAGGCGATCTCTCCGGACCGAAGCTCAATTGCTGTCAATGTGCCGTAAGGCGGCGCAGTGCAGGGCACTCCGAGTGGCGAGGTGAACATTCCGTGAATGACACCATAGGGTGCCCCACGCTGTTGAGCGTAATTACCCGCAGCGCCAGTAGGATTGTAACCAGCGGCCAGGGCATCCTCATGCTTGATAAATTGGGCCCAATGAGCAATGCGGATATCATTGACAACCAGCAGGCCTGAACCTACATCAACCGCCCCGCCCCCCCAATTTATGCCTCCGTAATAACCGGGGTACATGATTGTTTTTTGTGTGCTTATCGGTGTGAAATCGCCTTTCCAATGCATACGCTTAAACTGAATGCGGCAATACAGCTGATCAAGCGCGGTGATCCCCCACATACTTTTTTCTGTGAGCGGACCGTAATCAAGTGACGCTCGTGAATAAGGCTGGACAGCGGATGGATGTTGGCCGGCAGGCGCGCCCTCCACACTGACCGCTCGTGATTCAACGGGGAGAACAGGACGACCATTGCGGCGATCCAAAACAAAAATCTGCCCCATTTTTGTCAAAACGATCACGACAGGAATGCTTTCTCCATTCCCCATTACAAGGTCATGAAGAATGGGCTGCGCGGCAACATCATAATCATGGAGATCATGATTGACGGTCCTGAAGTGCCAACGATCAATCCCGGTTTTCACATCAATGGCGACGACTGAAGCATTGTACGTTTCAGATGACGGTAAACGATCAGCGCCCCAGAAATCTGGAGTCTGATTACCCGTCGGTACGTAGATCAATCCCAGTTCGGAATCATAGGAGGCAGTGCCCCAGAAATTGGGGGTCTCATCCGCGTAAATTTCCCCCTCCGGGAGCGGATGCCCCCTCTTTGGAGCAGCCGGGTCCCATGCCCAGACAAGCCGTCCTGACTTAATATCCCAACCACGCACAACACCCGATGGCTCGCCACCACTGGCCCAATCCTGCATACGCGCGCCGGTGACAATGACGTCACCCGCAACAAGGGGCGCTGAGGTAGGGAAATAGGAGTCTTTAGCCCTTTCGCTCAATCCCTTCAGCAGATCCACGTAACCGTGCTCGCCAAACCCAGGACACGCCTCACCCGAGCGGGCATCAAGCGTGAACAACCTTGCATCGAGGGTGGTCAGTACAATACGCGTTTTACACAAGCCGTCCGCGCTGTCATCCGCGTTGCCCGTGACGCTGTTGTCAGGCGCCGAATGGGACGCGAGGCCACGGCAGCGCTGCCATTCTTTTGAAACTACTTGTGGATCGAATCGCCACCTCTCAACACCGGTTTCAGCGTCGACCGCCATAACTTTGCTGTAGGGCGTACAGACATAGAGCATGTCGCCTATCTTTATCGGGGTGCCCTGAAAGGCAGCTTCTGCGGTGGGTACATCACCGGTTTTAAACTCCCAGGCGACCTGTAAGTCCGTTACGTTCAAACGCTCTATCTCGGCAAGTTCTGAATATCGAGTGCCCCGTGCACTGAGCCCATATTGAGGCCAATCCTGATTGACTGCGTGTTCCAGAGAAGGGTTGGCGCTGGATGCTCCCTCAGCCATCAGCACGCCTTTTGAAACAACTGATGCATGCGGATAGAAACCAGCCCCGATGCCGACAAACGCGATGCCGAACAACACAATCGACGCTGGCGTTCGCATCTTGCGTCCACCTTGCACGCCGTCATGAGTTCTAAGCTGCGCGTAAAACAACGTAACAACACAAGCCACGCCTAAAAATAAGGACACCCGCGGCACAAACTGCCAGTAGTCCAGGCCCACCTCCAGCAGCGCCCAAATCACACTGAAAATCAACAGGACGATTGCCGTACTGAAAGCATGAGCGTGCTGTTTGATAAGCGAATAGGAAACGTAGCCAAGAAGACAACCTGCCACTGCGTAGAACCAGCTCCCGCCAAGCACTATCAACCACAGTCCGCCCAAGAACAAAAACCCGGCGCCAAGCGCGAATAAGCCTGCGACGGTGTGCATTGCAATCCGTATAACCCGCATACCGCCCTTCTCCTGCCAGCGATGCCTATGGTTACTGATCAAGGGTCTTTGACCACTTACCGTCGTGCACACTCCCCCCATCACAGTCGCGCGTGAAACGAGGGGGATATGTTTCCAATCGAACAACCGAAACCCTTTCGGGCCCAGCCTATGGGCAAATTGCCTGAGTTTTTTTGCCACTTGAACGGATCGCGAACGTCAGCAGCAGGGCCAATGTGGCCAAACCTGCGGCCAACCAGAGATTGGTGGCCAGACCGAACCTGTCTACTGCCTGCCCACCCGACCACGACCCCAGAAAAATACCGATGTTGAATACACCTACATAAAGCGCAGTAGCGATTTCCACTGCATGTGGCGCCGCTTTCATCATCCAGGTCATCAGGCCCACCGACACGCCACCGTAGGCCAGCCCCCAGGCCAGCAACACTAGGCCGCCCCCCACATGGGAGTCACCGATCGTCAGGAACAGCACTGGCGCCAACAACAATCCCAGCGAGATAAAGACCAGGGTCAGGGCCGTGCGACGCGCGGCGATAATACCCGCCAGGAAGTTGCCAATGATGCCCGCGACACCATAGGCGAACAGCAACGCGCCGATCCATTGAGCATCGAATCCGGAGACCGATAGCAATAACGGACGGACAAAGGTGAATGCCATGAAGTGCCCGGCCACCAGCAAGATGGTCAGTGCCAGACCGGCTTGCAACTTGCGGTTGGCAAATTGTTCAGCGAACTGGCGCAAGGTGACTGAGTGGTGAACAGGCAAAGCGGGAATGGCGAAGAGGTGAATCAACAGCACCCCCGCACTGAAGATAGCCATGCAGCCGAAAGCCCAACGCCAACCGGCAAAATCACCGATCAACGCGCCTAATGGCACACCCAACACGGATGCCGCAGCGACCCCGCCAAAAATAATGGAAGTGGCCAGCCCCACTGCGTGTGCCGGGACCAGTCGTGCGGCCAAGCCACCCGCGACAGCCCAGATCCCCCCCATGCAGAAGCCGACAAGCGCACGCGCAATCAGCATCCACACCATACTTGGGGCCAGGGCCGATGCAATATTGGCGATTACCAACAGGACGAGTAAACCGCACAAAATCCAACGACGGTCCAGATTGCCTGCTGCGATCACCACCAGCGGTGCAAAAAAAGCCGCCAGCAAAGCAGGCAATGAGATCAATAAACCAGCGCTTCCAGTTGACGTTTCAAGCGAGCCGGCAATGGTCGTCAGCAAACCGACTGGTAGCATTTCTGTCGTCACGACCGAAAATGTAGCAAGGCCCATGGCGGTCACTGCCAGCCATGGATACCGTGGAGAAGTTGCAGGCGAAGCGACTGAAGGTGAACTCATGATTGCTAAATCCCTTTAGATGAAATTCAGGACTCGCCCAAAACGCGAGGCATTTGCCACCCTGGATACAGGGCTCACTTCAAAGTCCTTTGATCGCGCTGCTAATCCCGGAAAGCTAGTGGGTTAACCGCTCCCTGATAGGAAACGAATCGCAGTCTCGGCGACCCCAGAAAACATACATACTGAATGAATGTTTAAATCAAACCTATCATACGTACTGAATGTAAACAATCGCAGGTAACGATTCAGACGCTCTGGCTTTGAAGCACGGCAACCTCGAAGAGCAGCCAACATTGTTGGCTGCTCGGCCTCACGAAATTGGATAAGAGACTAGAGCACCTCTTCGCTGGCGAACCTGCTTGAGACTCACATCGGGAAAGGGGGAGCGAGGAAACCCTACTTATGAAGAGTCCGCCAAATGAGACGTGAGCTCCTACGAACACAGTGAGGATTCCACTAAGCGCCAGCGGTTCTGTAGGGGTAAAACCACTGAAAATAAAAAGGGGTCGCGAGATAAAATCTCGCGACCCCTTGAATAATATGGTCGGGACGGAGTGATTCGAACACTCGACCCCTAGCACCCCATGCTAGTGCGCTACCGGACTGCGCTACGCCCCGACTAGGCGTGTTACTGGGTTCGCTTCGCAACGAAGCGATCAGGAATATACCGCAAGCTTTTGAAATGTGGAAGTATTTTAAAAGCCTGAATCATTTTTTCAAAACCACCAGCACATCTTCCAGTTCGGAGATCATCTGGCGAATCAGTTGCTTGTACTGGGTGGTGTCGTCTTTGGCTTCATCACCGGACATACGCTGGCGCGCGCCACTGATGGTGAACCCCTGATCGTACAGCAATGCACGGATCTGTCGGATCATCAGCACATCCTGGCGCTGATAATACCGACGGTTCCCAGTGCGTTTGACGGGGTTGAGTTGAGGAAACTCCTGCTCCCAATAGCGCAGCACGTGCGGTTTTACCGCACAGAGCTCGCTGACTTCACCAATGGTGAAGTAGCGTTTGCCTGGGATGACGGGTAGCTCGTCGTTATGACTTGGTTCCAGCATAAGCCTCAACTCGGGCCTTCAACTTCTGCCCTGGACGAAAGGTGACCACACGGCGAGCCGTGATCGGGATTTCTTCTCCCGTTTTTGGATTGCGGCCAGGCCGCTGGCGTTTGTCCCGTAGGTCAAAATTGCCGAAACCGGACAATTTGACCTGTTCGTTGTCTTCCAGAGCGTGTCTGATCTCTTCAAAAAACAGCTCGACCAATTCCTTGGCCTCGCGCTTGTTCAGACCCAACTCTTCGTACAGACGTTCCGCCATCTCAGCTTTCGTCAAAGCCCCCATACGTCACTTCCTTAACGTGGCGTTCAACCTTTGTTCGAGCGAGGTGAGGATATTTTGTGTCGTGGTATTCACCTCATCGTCATTAAGAGTGCGCGATGGATGCTGCCAGGTCAAGCCAACTGCAAGGCTTTTTCTATGCGGATCAATGCCTTTACCCTGATAAACGTCAAATAGCCTGAGGTCTGTCAGCCATTCCCCTGCATTTTCACGGATTACATCCAGAACGGCAGTAGCGGCGACTTCACGATCGGCGATCAAGGCCAGGTCACGACGCACTTCAGGGAAGCGCGACAACTCGCTGAATTTAGGCATCTTGCCCGAGGCCACTTCGGCCAGGACCAGCTCGAAGACGAAGACCGGGCGGTCGAGCCCAAGGGTTTTCGACAGTTCCGGGTGGATGGCGCCGATGAAGCCCACCAGACGACCTTCGCGCTCGATACGCGCAGTCTGACCAGGGTGCAACGCCGGGTGGTTGCCTGGAACAAATGTGAAGTCGTCCAGTGCACCGGCAAAGCCCAGTACCGCTTCCACGTCCGCTTTAACGTCGAAGAAGTCCACGGCATCCCGGCCTTGCGCCCAGCCTTCCGGCAAGCGGCTGCCGCAAACAACGCCGGCCAGCATTGGCTCTTGCTTCAGGCCGTCGAGTTGCCCGACAAACCGCAGGCCGCTTTCGAACATGCGCACGCGGTCTTGCTGACGGTTCAGGTTATGGGAAAGGGCTTTCACCAGGCCCGGCCACAGGGATGAACGCATGGCGGCCATGTCGTTGGAGATCGGATTGGCCAGCAGCAGCGGCTCGACGCCCGGGTTGAACAGTTCGAACTGCTTCGGATCGATGAAGCTGTAGGTCACCGCTTCCTGATAGCCACGGGCAACCAGCAGACGGCGCAGCTCAGGCAGGTGCGCACGCGCTTCTGCCTTGGGTTGCGGTGCCAGGCGCGCTTGCGGGTAACGAACCGGCAGGCGGTTGTAACCGTACAGGCGAGCCAACTCTTCGATCAGATCGACTTCCAGGCTGATATCGAAGCGATGGCTTGGCACGTCAACATGCCACTGCCCTTCCCCACCCACAGAAATGTTCAACCCGAGGGCCGACAGCAGTTGTTCGATTTCAGCCGGTGCGATGACCAGGCCAAGCATTTGCTCTACACTTTTGGCACGCAGGGTGATCGGCGCAACGGACGGCAGATACTGTTCACTGACAGTCTCAGTGATCGGGCCGGCTTCGCCACCGGTGATTTCCAGCAGCAGGCCAGTGGCGCGCTCCATGGCTTCACGGGCGAGCTTCCAGTCCACACCGCGCTCATAGCGATGTGAGGCATCGGTGTGCAGGCCGTAGGAGCGGGCCTTGCCAGCGATAGCAATCTGGTCGAAGAACGCGCTTTCAAGGAACACATCGCGCGTGGTCGCGGACACACCGCTGTGCTCGCCCCCCATCACACCGGCAATCGCCAGGGCGCGGGAATGGTCAGCGATCACCAGGGTGTCGGCGCGCAGGCTGACTTCCTGGCCGTCGAGCAGAACCAGCTTCTCGCCTTCTTCGGCCATGCGCACGCGGATGCCGCCATTGATTTCAGCGAGATCGAAAGCGTGCAGCGGTTGGCCCAGTTCAAGCATCACGTAGTTGGTGATATCGACGGCAGCGTCGATGCTGCGCACGTCGGCGCGACGCAGGCGCTCAACCATCCACAGCGGGGTTGGCTTGGACAGGTCGACGTTGCGGATCACACGCCCCAGGTAACGCGGGCAGGCGTTTGGCGCCAGCACTTCGATCGGTCGCACTTCATCGTGCACCGCAGCCACTGCGGCAACCACTGGACGAGTGACTGGCGCGTTGTACAGCGCGCCCACTTCACGTGCCAGGCCAGCCAGGGACAGGCAGTCGCCACGGTTCGGGGTCAGGTCGACCTCGATGCTGGCGTCTTCCAGCTCCAGGTAGACGCGAATGTCCTGGCCCACGGGCGCATCGCCCGGCAGTTCCATCAGGCCATCGTTGCCCTCGCCTACTTGCAGCTCCGCCTGGGAGCACAGCATGCCGTTGGACTCGACGCCACGCAGCTTGGCTTTCTTGATCTTGAAGTCGCCCGGCAGTTCGGCGCCGATCATGGCGAACGGGATCTTCAGGCCCGGGCGCACGTTGGGCGCTCCGCACACGACCTGGAACGTTTGTGCGCCATTGCTGACCTGGCACACACGCAATTTGTCAGCATCGGGGTGTTGCTCGGTGCTCAGCACCTCGCCCACCACCACGCCACTGAAAACACCGGCGGCCGGCGTAACGCTATCGACCTCAAGACCGGCCATCGACAGACGCGCAACCAGCGCATCGCGATCTACCTGCGGGCTTACCCAGCCGCGCAGCCATTGTTCACTGAATTTCATCCTGCTCTCCTAAAGATTCGTTACGACTAGCGAAATTGCGCGAGGAACCGCAAGTCGTTGTCGAAGAACAGACGCAAGTCGTTCACGCCGTAACGCAGCATGGCCAGACGCTCAACGCCCATGCCGAAGGCAAAGCCCGAGAACTCTTCCGGATCGATCCCGGACATGCGCAGCACGTT